>Ga0081540_1000267_pt1 | contig 54407 bp, 45 predicted proteins | sample TabmetS2T1R1_FD_71024 | JGI IMG/M metagenome (GOLD analysis project Ga0081540, IMG submission 71024) | Tabebuia heterophylla rhizosphere microbial communities from the University of Puerto Rico - S2T1R1 | ecosystem: Host-associated > Plants > Roots > Rhizosphere ...
GCGGGTGGGAGACGTAGATCTCCACCGTCGTGACCCACCCCTCGGGCGGGTGCCCGTCCCAGAGGTCCTCGGCCAGCCGGTCCAGCGACACGACCCGGTTCGCCTCCAGCAGCAGCAGCGCGAGCACCGCCCGCTGCCGCGGCCCGCCCAGCGGCACCACGCAACCGGCCCGCCAGACCTCCAGCGGCCCCAGAATGCCGAACTCCGCCAGCTCTGTCTCGGCGGCTAACGCGTCAGCAGCCATCACACCCACCCCGCCCGGTTGTTCCAGCCGCCCGGGCCAGCGGCTTTGGACTATTCCACCACTGGTCCACCGCGATTCCAAGCCTGTTCCAGGCCACCAGTCCAGGCCGATCGCAAGGTAATTCCAGGCCCTCCGCGCTGCAGTACCAGTGCGGGCGCACCAGGCCCGGCCGAGGGGGCGGGCCTGGTCCCCCAAGCACCCGCGCAACCGTCCTCATCCACCGCCCGCAAGGAGGGCACCGTGAATCACCTCCGACGCATCCTCGCCGCCGCGATCACGCTGACCGGCACCATGGTGGCCCTGGCCGCCGCGCCCGCCGCCTTCGCCAGGCCGCTGCCGCCGCCGGACTGCTGCACCACCAGCGCGGACGCCCCAGTGACCGTCATCACCGGGGGCGGCATGCCCGGCTGGCAGATCACCCTGATCGCGGTCGGCGCGGCCCTGGCCGGGGCCGCCGCGGCCATCCTGCTGGACCACGCCCGGGCGGCACGCAAGGCCCATGCCGCCGCATGAACCCTGCCACCACGACCAGCCCGGGCCGCGCGCCACACGACCGGCTGCGCGGCCCGGACCACCCGGCTCGCCGCGCACCGATACTGCGCGTGCACGCAGCCGGGTTGCCCCGGTAGGCCGCTCCTCCATGACGCCGGGAAGCGCCGATACTGACCGTTACTGTTAGCCAGGGCGTCAGAGCGGGTACGTGGCCTCGATCACCAGACGGCGCGCCGGACTGGCCGGACGGTTGGGGGATTTAGCAAAGACGCCTCTTTGGATAGGACGCCACGTTCATGGACGTGAGGCCCGAGGCTGCAGATGACGAGGAGGGTTGCTGGGGCTGCGGTGGTAAAGGGAGTTGTTAGGGTTGGGGCAGGGCGGCAAGGAGGGTGCCGGTGCCAGGGCTGGTAGGGTCGGGGAGCCGAACGACCTGAGGAGGTGAGACCCATTACCGCTGTATCAGGATGGGTGCTCCCCTCCATGGGGTTCCGCTGACATAGGTGGCCCGGGAGCGCCCGCAGGCATCCCGGAAGGTCATGCAACCTATGCGCTTCACGTCAGAAACCATCACCGACGGCGTCTCGGAACGCCCGTTCACGCTCGGGAATGTTCCCGGCGTCCTCTGGTCGCCCGCAGAGGCCGTCGCGCCCAGCCGGGCGCTGGTGCTGCTGGCCCACGGTGGCGGTCAGCACAAGAAGGCACCGGCCATGCAGGGCCGCGCCCGCCGCCTGGCGGTGGCCTGCGGTTTCGCAGCGGCCGCCATCGACGCTCCCGGATCCGGCGACCGCCCCAGGAGCGAGGAGGACGAGCGGTTCATCGCGGAGCTCAGGGAAAAGATGGCGGCGGGCGAGCCTGTAGGCCCGCACGTCGCCCGCTACAACGCCGCCCAGGCCGAGCGCGCCGTCCCCGAGTGGCGGGCCATCCTGGACGCGCTGCGGGCCCAGCCCGGCCTGGACGGCCCGGTGGGCTTCTGGGGCCTGTCGATGGGCAGCGCGACCGGCGTGCCGCTCGCCGCGGCGGAACCGAGGATCGCCGCGGCGGTGTTCGGCCTGGCGGGGCACGAGACCCTGGGCGAAGCGGCGGCCCAGGTCACCATTCCGGTCGAGTTCCTGCTGCAGTGGGACGATGAGCTGATACCGCGGGAGTCGGGCCTCGGCCTGTTCGACGCGTTCGCCTCGCGCGAGAAGAGCCTGCACGCCAACCCCGGCCGGCACGGGGACGTGCCGATGTTCGAGGTGGAGAGCTCACTGCGCTTCTTCGGCCGGCACCTCGGCGCCGACGGCGCCCCCGGCGACGGAGGGTAGCCGATTCAGGACTGGATCGTCAGGTGCCGCAGCTTGGCCTGGTCGGCAACGAGGTTCAGCGCCGCGATTCGGCCGCCGACGATGGTGAAGCCGATGACCGCGACCGGGTCGTCTCGGGTGCCGAACAGGGCGCCGGCCTCGCCGTTCACCAGCACCAGCTGAGCCAGGTGCACGAACCGGGGCGCGGTGGCCAGGACCTGGCGCGCGACCGGGACGGCTCCGGCGAGCGGCCGGAGGGTGACCCGGCTGTCCGGTCCCAGGTCCATCCGGAAGACCACGTCTGGATCCAGCACCTCCAGCAACGCCTCGAAGTCGCCGCCCCGGGCGGCGGCCAGGAAGGCGTCCACCACCCGGCGTTGCCGGGCGACGTCACGATCGGGCTGCGGGGCCGCCTGTACCCGGCGGCGCGCCCGGCTGGCCAGCTGACGAGCCGAGTCCGGGGTCCGGTTCACGATCTGGGCGACATCGTCGAAGGGCACCGCGAACACGTCATGCAAGACGAACGACAGCCGTTCGGCGGGAGTCAGTGATTCCAGCACCACGAGCAGGGCCAGGCCGATCGTGTCGGCCAGCACCGCCTCCTGTTCGGGGCCGTGCCCGGCGGATTCTTCCACCAGCGGCTCCGGCAGCCAGCTGCCGGGGTACACCTCGCGGCGGGCCTTGCGGGCCCGCAGCATGTCCAGGCTGATCCGGCCGACCACCGTGGTCAGCCAGCCCCGCAGGTCGCCGATGGCGCCCGGGTCGCTGCGCCCGAGCCGCAGCCACGCCTCCTGCACCGCGTCCTGCGCCTCGCTGACCGTGCCGAGCATGCCGTAGGCGACCGCCTGCAGATGGTGGCGGTTCTGCTCGAACTGCGCGGCCAGCCAGTCCTGCTCAGCCATCTGTCACCCCTGCGTGCCGCGAGTACCTGCCGGAAAGACGCGCCGGAACCGGGAAATGTGACAGGCGGCCCCGGCAGTCACATTCCACGGCGGGCATCCGTCCTAGTCGCCGGACAACACCACTTCCGCCCTGATCGGGCGGCCACATCTTCAGGGAGCACAGCCATGTCCGCACGATTGCGCGCCGTCGGGAACGGCGCCAGGCCCGCCGTGGAAGTCAGCGGGCTGACCAAGACGTACCCCGGCGGGGTCGAGGCCGTCCGCGGTATCGACTTCCAGGTCACCCCCGGCGAGGTGTTCGGCCTGCTCGGCCCCAACGGCGCCGGTAAGTCCACCACCATCGGCATGCTGACCACCACCATCAGGCCCAGCAGCGGATCGGCGCGGCTGGCCGGCTTCGACGTGGTCCGTGACCCGCTCGCCGCCCGGTCGGTCAGCAGCGTGGTCTTCCAGGAACCCGTCCTGGACCGGGCGCTGTCCGGCCGCCGCAACCTGGACCTGCACGCTCGGCTGTGGGGAATCCCGCCGTCAACCGCGGCCGCCCGGGTCACCGAGCTGGCCAGCTCCTTCGGCCTGTCCGAGGTGATCGACCGCCCGGTGGACAGCCTCAGCGGCGGCCAGCGGCGACGGCTGGAGATCGCCCGGGCCCTGGTCTCCGAACCGAGGGTGCTGTTCCTCGACGAGCCGACGGTGGGCCTGGACACCCGCATTCGCTACGAGCTGCTGGACCTGATCAGTGGCCTGCGCGGGGCCACCGGCATGACCACCGTGCTCACCACCCATTACCTCGACGAGGCCGAACGGCTCTGCGACCGCATCGCGGTCATGCACCAGGGCGCGATCGTGGCCCTGGACCGGCCGGCCGCGCTGCTCGCCGGGCTGGGCGCCGAACTGGTCGAGTTGCGGGTCGAACACGATCCGGCCGGGGCTCTGGCGGCGATGCGCGCCCACGGCCTGGCGGACGGCGACGCGTTCGCGGTCGGCTCGACCCTCACCATCCCGGCCGGGACCCGCCTGGCCCGGGACATCATCGCGGCCCTGGCCGGCCTGGGCATCCACGCCGAGGCCGTGACGACCCGCAAGCCCACCCTCGACGACGTCTACCTGCAGCTGACCGGCAGCAGGCTCGCCGCCTGACCAGGCAAGGAGAACCTACGATGACCGCCATAACCACCACCGTCCCGGCCGGGATCGCGTTCACGGTGCCGCGACCGCGCCGCCTGGCCACCTGGGCCACGCTGGCCAGGCGCCGGTTCATGCTCAGCGCCCACACCCCGCGCGAGGTCCTCGCGCCGCTGGTCACGCCCCTGCTGTTCGCCCTGGTGATCGCCCCGGCGCTGGCCAGGATGATCCCCGGTGGCACCGGTTACAGCACGTTCGTGATCGTCGGCACCGTCGGGCTGCTCATCCCTCTCACCTGCACGTTCGCCGGCATCGGCGTGATCGTCGACCGGACCGGCGGGGCCCGCCGTGAGCTGCTCGCGGCGCCGATCCCGCGCAGCCTGATCGTGCTCGGCAACATGGCCGTCGCCATCGCGGTCAGCCTGCTGCAGGTCGCCGCGCTGATCGTGGCCGGCTGGGCTCGCGGGAGCCACTTCCACGTCACCGTGGCCGGGGCCGGCTGGTTCATCGGCGCCGTGCTCACCTTCACCGTGTTCATGTACGCGGTGGCGGAGATCCTGGCCAACCGGATACCCACCCAGGAGGAGTACGTCGGGCTCACCCCGGTGGTGGCGATCCTGCCCTGGTTCCTGGCCGGGTCGCTGTTCCCGCTCACCGCGCTCCCGGGCTGGCTCGCCGCCGTCGCCCGGGCGCTGCCCACTACGCACGCCCTGGCCCTGCTGCGTTACGGGGCGCTCGGCCACGGCGGCACCGGCCTGCACGACATCTGGGGCATCGGCAGCAGCACCGCCGATGCCGCCCTCAGCCTGCTCGTGCTGGCCGGCTGGGCCGTGCTGGCCACGGCCGTGTCAATCCGGGTGTTCAAGCGGTCAGCGGTACATTGACCGGCTGCCGGCACCCGGACCGCGGCGATTCCCGGGAATCCGGCTGGTCCATAACGGCAGAGCGCCACCCATGCGGCGCGGAGCCGGAACGAAAGGCGGAGGAGACCATGACCAGCGAGGCCAGCAGCTATAACGACAGGATCGTCCGGGAGTTCCGGGCGCACGCCGGGCACGTCGGCGGGGAGTGGGCCGGCACCCCGCTCATCCTCGTCCACCATGTCGGCGCGAGGTCAGGGACCGAGCGTGTCACGCCGCTCGGCTGCTTCCCCCTCGACGACGGCCGCTATGCGGTCGTCGCCTCGAGCGGCGGATCACCCCGGCACCCGGCCTGGTACCACAATCTCAAGGCCCACCCCAGCATCACGGTCGAGGTGGGTGCCGAGACGTTCACCGCCGTGGCGCAGGAGCTTGACGACGCCGCCCGAGCCGAGCTGTGGCCGACGCTGGTCGCGAGGCATCCCACGCTCGGTCAGCACCAGGCCAGGACCACCAGGCAGGTGCCCGTCTTCATACTGACCCGGCAGAGCTAGCGGTTACGAGCCGACGCTCAGACCTGCATGACCACGGCCTTGGGCTCGGTGAAGAACTCGCGGCTGAAGGTGCCGCCCTCGCGGCCGATGCCGGAGTCGCCGACGCCGCCGAACGGGGCGCGCAGGTCGCGGACGAAGAAGCAGTTGACCCAGACCGTTCCGGCCCGCAGTGCGGCGGAAGCCCGGTGCGCGCGGGACAGGTCCCGGGTGAAGACCATGGCGTTCAGGCCGTAGCGGGTGTCGTTGGCCGAACGGATGGCGTCCTCGTCGTCGTCGAAGGGGGCGATCGTCACCACCGGGCCGAACACCTCCTCGCGGCAGATGCGCGCGGCCGGCGGCGCGTTCTCCACCACGGTGGGCAGCACCACCCACCCGTCGCCGAGACCGCCGGTCCTGATCGTGCCGCCGTCGGCCTCGATGCCGTCCAGGTAGGAGCGGACCTTCCGGTAGTGCTGCTCGGACGCCAGCGGGCCGAGCTGGGTGGCCTCGTCCTTCGGGTCGCCGGCCACCAGGGCCTTCGCGGCGGCCACGAAACGGTCGGTGAACTCGGCGTAGACGCCGCGCTGGACGTACAGCCGCGAGCCGGCCAGGCAGACCTGGCCCGCGTTGCTGAAGATGGCGCGGATCGACCAGGCGATGGCGTTGTCCAGATCGGCGTCGTCGAACACGATGTTGGCGCCCTTGCCGCCCAGTTCCAGGCTGACCGGGACCAGGTTGGCCGCTGCCGCGCGGGCGATGGTCTTACCGGTGCCCGACTCCCCGGTGAACGTGATCCGGTCCACCCCGGGGTGCGCGGTCAGCGCGGCGCCGGCCGAGTCGGGGCCGTAGCCCTGCAGCACGTTGAGCACGCCGGGCGGCAGGCCGGCTTCCAGCGCCAGCCTGGCCATGATCGCGGCGGACGCGGGGGTGTCCTCGGCCGGCTTGAGCACCACGGTGTTGCCCCAGGCCAGGGCCGGGGCGACCTTCCAGGACTCGAGCATGAGCGGGAAGTTCCACGGCGCGATCGCGGCGACCACGCCGGCGGGCTCGAACCGGGTGTAGGCGTGGTGGCCGCTGTCCATCGGCAGCACCTCGCCGGTGGCCAGCCGGGCGTGGTCGGCGAAGAACCGGTAGTTGGCCGCGGCCCGCGGCACGTCCCGGGTACGGGCGTCGGTGACCGGCTTGCCCATGTCGGTGGTGTCGGCCAGCGCGAGCATCTCGGCGTTGGCCTCGATCAGGTCGGCGAACCTGTGCAGCAGCGCGCCGCGCTCGGCAAAGCCCATCCGCGGCCACGGGCCCTGGTCGAAGGCCCGGCGGGCGGCCTGGACGGCCCGGTCGGCATCGTCGGCACCGCCCAGCGCGACCTCGGCCCAGGGCTCGCGGGTCCACGGGTCCACCGAAGGGAACCGCTCCCCCGAGGCCGACTCGGTCTCCTGGCCGTCGATCACGTGCGGGACGAACTCCATGGCAGGACCTTCCTCAGCGGGCTCCCGTCGCGGCCAGGTCACGCTCCTGGGCGAGGCCCACGGCGATGTCGATGATCATGTCCTCCTGGCCGCCGACGTAGCCCAGCTCGCCGGCTCGCTGCAGGATCTCGTGGGTGGGGACGCCGTAGCGCTCGGACGCCCGTTCGGCGTGCAGCAGGAAGCTGCTGTAGACCCCGGCCCAGCCCTGCACGATCGCGGGCCGGTCCATCTTGGGCCAGCGGGGCAGGAACGGCCGCACCACTTCCTCGGCCGCGGCCAGCACGCCGCCCACGTCCACGCCGGTCCGCACGCCGAGGTGGTCGAAGGTAGCGGCCAGCACCTCGGTGGGCGAGTTGCCCGCGCCGGCGCCGAGCGCGCACAGCGCGCCGTCCACCTGGCGGGCGCCGTGCTGGTAGGCCAGCACCGAGTTGGCCACGCCGAGGGAGAGGTTCTGGTGGCCGTGGAAACCGATCTCGGCCTGGTGGCCGACCTCGGCGTACATGGCCTTGATCCGCTCTTGCGCGTCGCCGAGCACCAGCGCGCCCGCCGAGTCCACGCAGTAGACGCACTCCGCACCCGCGTCCACCATGATCCGGGCCTGCCTGGCCAGCTCGTCGGGTGAGGTCTTGTGCGCCATCATCAGGAACCCGACGGTCTCCATGCCCAGGTCGCGGGCCAGCCCGAAGTGCTGGATGGATACATCCGCCTCGGTGCAGTGGGTCGCGATCCTGGCCACCGAGGCGCCGGCCTCGCGGGAATTGCGCAGGTCGTCCTTTGTGCCGATGCCGGGGACGAGCAGCACGGCGATCTTGGCCTGGGTGGCTTCCTCGACGCCGGCCGCGATCAGGGCGATCTCGTCCACCCGGGAGAAGCCGTAGTTGAACGAGGACCCGCCCAGGCCGTCGCCGTGGGTGACCTCGATGACCTCGACGCCGGCCGCGTCCAGGGCGTGCACGGTGGCCCGGACCTGCTCCTCGGTGAACTGATGCGCCATGGCGTGGCTGCCGTCGCGCAGGGTGGTGTCGGTGATCCGCAGGTGATCGTTCATGCTGGTACCTCCGCGGCGCGCCGCTCGCCGATGACCTCGCCGACCTGGGCCGCGGCCGAGGTCATGATGTCCAGGTTGCCCGCGTACCCGGGCAGGTAGTCCCCGGCCCCGAGGACCTCGAGGAAGACCGCGACCCTGGCGTGGCCCTGCCAGGACTCGCGCGCCTCGTCGAACTGCGGCTCGGCGCGCAGCGTGTAGCCGGGCACGTACCGCTGCACCTCGGCGACCCGCCGGCGGATCGAGTCGGTGATCGCGTCGGTGTCCGCGTCGGCCGGGATGGCGCAGAACACCGTGTCCCGCATGATCATCGGCGGCTCGACCGGGTTGAGCACGATGATCGCCTTGCCCCGCTCCGCGCCGCCGACGGTCTCGATGGCGCGGGACGTGGTGTGGGTGAACTCGTCGATGTTCGCCCGGGTGCCCGGCCCGGCCGAACGGGACGCCACCGACGCGACGATCTCCGCGTACGGCACCGGGACGACCGACGAGACGGCGTGCACGATCGGGACCGTGGCCTGGGCCCCGCAGCTGATCATGTTGATGTTCGGCGAGTCCAGGTGGTCGTGCAGGTTGACCGGCGGGCAGACCGGCGGCCCGAGGGCCGCCGGGGTCAGGTCGATGGCCTGCATCCCGGCCTCGAGGTAGCGCGGCGCGTTCGCGGCATGGGCCTTGGCCGACGTCGCCTCGAACACCAGCTGCGGCAGCGGGTCCTGGCGCAGCAGCCAGTCCAGGCCCTCGGCCGAGGCGGCCAGGCCCAATGTGCGGGCTCGGGCCAGGCCCTCGGACTCGACCACGCCGACCATGTAGCCGACCTCGACGTGCTCGCTGCGCCGCAGCTTGGCCAGCAGGTCGGTGCCGATGTTGCCCGGGCCGACGATGGCGGCCAGTGTTTTCATCTCAGCTCCAGAGGCGTTTCGTGGCGATGGCCGCGCCCTCGGCGAGCGCGGCGAACTTGGCCCACACCACGGTCGGGTGCACCTCGGGGGCGAACGAGGCCCGGGAGGAGAACCCGCAGTCGGCGCTGGCGATGACGTTCTCCCGGCCGACCAGGCTGGCGTACTGGCAGATGCCGTCGGCGATCAGCTCGGGGTGCTCGACGTAGTTGGTCGCGTGCCCGAGCAGCCCGGGCAGCAGGAGCTTGCCCTCGGCCAGCGGCACGTCGGCCCAGATCCGCCACTCGTGCTGGTGCCGCGGGTTGGCCACCTCGAAGGAGTACGCCCCGGCGTTGATCTGGAGCATGACCGGCACCACGTCGGCCAGCGGGATGTCGTTCAGCCGGGGGCCGTGGTTGAGGCCGTAACAGGTGTGCAGCCTGATCCGGTCCTCCGGGATGCCGCGCAGCGCGTGGTTGAGCGCCTCCACGTGCTCCTGCGCCCGGCGGCGGCGGTCGGCCGGGTCGCCGCGGCCGTCGTCGGTCAGGATCTCGATCAGCCACGGGTCGTCCACCTGCAGCAGGAAACCCGATTCGACGATGGCCAGGTACTCCTCCCGCATGGCTTCGGCCACCGCGGCCAGGTAGTCCTGCTCGGAGGCGTAGTAGTCGTTGCGGCCGAACCCGCTGGGGCTCGTGGAGGGCAGGAACGCCTCGACCGGACGGTGCCCGTTTCCGGGAGTGGCGTCGAGGGCGGCGCGCAGGTTGGCGATGTCGGTCTGCACAGCGTCCCGGCCGCTGTACGCCACGGGGCCGGTGCACACCATCACCTTCATCGGCGCCACCGCCGCGGAGTACTTCGACATGTACCAGTGGTAGTACTCGGGGAAGTCGTCGATCTCCCGCTGCCACGACGGCGGCAGCAAGGTCTCCCCCTCGACCTGGTCGAACCCGGCCAGCCGCTCCTTGACGTAGGTGAGGAAGGAGACCTTGCCCATCTCGCCGTCGGTGACCACGTCCAGGCCGGCCTCGGCCTGCCGCCGCACCACGTCGCCGACCGCCTCCGTGATCATCTCGGTGAAGCGGGCCGGGTCGTACGGGCGGCCGTGTTCCTTCTCCCGCATCACCTCGAGCAGGTCATGCGGCCGGGCCAGGCTGCCCACGTGGGTGGTCAGGATGCGCTCGCTGCTGCGTTCCATGGCACGATTCTCGCAGTCAGTCCCACACGGGCATCTCGTCGGGCGGCGGCACGTTCACCTCGGTGACCCGGTTGCGGTAGGCCACCAGCGCGGTCCCGCCGCCGCGCCGGATCCGCACCACGACCTCCTCGGTGTTGTACGGCTCGCCGGGATCGTAACCGTGCGCCCAGGTGGCGAAGGCCCGGATCGGACCGGAGTGGGTGGCCGCGATGATCCGGGTGTCCGGCGATTCGGCCATCAGCCGGTGGAACCCGCGCCAGAACCGGCGCACGCAGGACTGCGGCGGCTCGAAGTACATCAGCGGGATGGTCAGCCACATGTAGATCGGGTCCGCCCCGCCGAGCTGGTTGCGGTAGAACCGGTCGATCTCCACCAGCCACCGCGGCCGGTCGCCGACCGCCATCCGCTCCAGCTTCTCCATCAGCGCCTGGTACTGGCGGAACGCCGAGGTGACGTCGCGCGGCCCGTCCGGCGTCCAGACCTGGAAGTTGCGCAGCTCACCGATGGGCTCGGGGGCGCCGACGTCGGCCTCCCTCCCCCACTGCGCCAGCCCGTCGGTCATGCCGCGGTAGATCTGGTCCGCGGTCTGCCGGGCCCGGCTGGTGTCCGCGCAGACGATCCGGACCTTCTGGCCCGGCCGGACGCTCTTGGACAGGCTGTGCCCGCGCTGGTGCGACTGCCAGCCGCCCATCGGGGTCAGGCCCGCGTCGGTCGAGTAGCCCTGGGTGATCCCGTGCCTGATGATCCGGATCTCGGTGGCGAAATCCTCCTGCGCCTTGCGCTCCGGCGGCGCGACGATCTCCTTCTCCCGGGACGTGCCGGCGAACTCGCGGGTGAACCGCTCGCCGTCCACTTCGAGCAGGGCGGCCGACGCGGCCTGCGCGCCACGCTCCCGGAACCGGCGCAGGTAGAGGGGCAGGTCTTCGTCCACCCCGGCCGGGCTCGCGGCCGGCCCGGACTGCTCGAGCCCGCGCCGTTCGGTATATCTGGCCAGGTAGTAAGGGGCGTCGGTACGGTCCGTACGGCGGAAGGCCCGCGCGGGACCCTGCTTGTCCGTTTCGGTCATGAGTGCACCGTGAAGAAGCGCTCGTTGACCTGGCGGTCGTAGTAGAACATGGCCCGGCCCATCTCCTCCTCGGTCCAGGTGATCGGCTCGAAGTCCGGGTCAACCCAGTAGCCGCCGGTGAAGACCTCGTTCCTGTTGCCGACCGGGTCGAAGAAGTAGACGGTGTAGCCGCGCGTGACGCCGTGCCTGGTGGGCGCGACATCGATGGTCACGCCGTTGAAGGCGAGCAGGTCGGCGGCCTCGCGGACCGCGTTCCAGTCGTCCAGCCAGAAGGCGAAGTGGTGCAGCGCGCCGTTCGGCCCGGTGACGATGGCGATGTCGTGCGGGGTGTGCGACCGCTCCAGCCAGGTGGCGAGCTGGTGGCCGTCGTTGGCGATGATCTGCTCGGTGAGCCGGAACTCCAGCACGTCACGGAAGAACGCGGTCACGCCGTCGACGTCCTCGGCCATGATGAAGATGTGGTCCAGCCGGGGCGGCGCGATGCCGGTCAGGTTGGCCGGCCGGGGCGGCGGGTTGGTCAGCGGCAGCATGTTGCCGACCTTCTCCATGCCGTAGACCAGCTCGACCAGGTGGCCCGAGGGGGCCTCGAACCTGATGGCCTCGCCCCAGCCCGGGCCGAGTTCGGCGCGGGCGAAGCGCTTGACGGCGATGCCGGCCTTCTCCACGCGGTCCGTGTAATAGTCCAGGTCGTGCTGCTCCGCGACCTTGAACGACATGTGGTCCAGGCCGTACGTCGGTGCCTGGCGGAGCACGACCGAGTGGTGCTCGTGCTCGTCCCAGCACTTCAGGAACACCCGGCCCTCTTCGTGGGCGACCTCGACGAGGCCGACCACCTCGGTGTAGTAAGCCGTGCACAGCTCCAGGTCGGGGACCCGGACCTCGACGTGCTGCAGGCGCAGGATCCGGTCGCTCATCGGCGCTCCTTAGGTGTGGAAGCTCAGGAACCGCTGGCTGATGACGTTCTCGTAGTAGAACAGCCCGCGGCCGAACTGGTCCTCGGTCCAGGTGATGCTGGGGAAGTCCGGGTCCGGGCGGTACCCGCCGGTGAACACCTCGTTCCTGATGCCGAGCGGGTCGAAGAAGTAGATCGTGTTGCCGCGGGTCACCCCGTGCCTGGTCGGACCCTGGTCGATCTGCACCCCGTTGAAGGCCAGGATGTCGGCGGCCTTGCGAACCTGGTCCCAGTCGTCGAGCCAGAAGGCGAAGTGGTGCAGCGCGCCGTTCGGCCCGTTGACGATCGCGATGTCGTGCGGGGAGTGGCTCCGTTCCAGCCACACCCCGAGCTGGTGGCCGTTGGCGTCGAGGACCTGTTCGGTCATCCGGAAGCCGAGTGTTTTGCCGAAGAATTGCGCCGCCTCGCCGACCTCCTCGGCGTTGATCAGCATGTGGTCGAGCCGCGGCGGCGCGATCCCGGGCATGCCGGGCGGCGGGACCGGCGCCGGGTTCAGCTTGCCCAGCAGGCTGCCGGTCTTGTCCAGCTCGTAGACCAGCTCCATGGTCTGCCCGGACGGGATGCCGAACCTGATCGACTCGCCCTGGCCGACGGCCTCGCCCCGGCTGACCCGCTGCACCTGGCAGCCGTATTTCGTTATGGCGGTCTCCAGCTCGGCGAGGTCGTCCTCGCGCTCGACCCGGAAGCTGAACAGGTCGAGCCCGGTCCGCGGGTCGTAGCGGAGCCGGATCGAGTGGTGGTCCTCCTCGTCCCAGCACTTGAGGTAGACCGTGTCCTCGCCGCGCCCGGCCAGTTGCAGGCCGAGCACCTCGGTGTAGTAGGCGGTGGACAGCTCGAGGTCGGGGGTACGGACGTCGACGTGGGCAAGGCGCAGGATTCCCACGGTGCCTCCAGGGGCCTGGGAAATGCTTGACGCGTCGAACATACCTCGCCTAGTGTTCCAGATAAAGATCAAGCGTTCCAGATAGAGGAACATGTCGACGCCCGAACAGATGCGCACGGCGGTGGCGCGGTACGTCGAGGAGATCCACCGTGCCTACGTGGCGCAGGCGCTGACGTTTCCCGCGGCCGTGCGCGGCCGGATGCCGCTGCTGGCGCCGGGGCCGCTGACGGTGGCCGCGGTGGGCGCCAGGAACCTGCACGTGCTGGCCACCAGGGACTCGCTCGGGCCGGTGCGCGGCCCCGAGGTCGAGCTCGCCGGGTCGGTAGAGGGGCTGTCGTGGACCGTGCGGTTCTTCGACCCGGTCGTGCTGCCCGAGCTGTCGCTGATCGACGAGTCTTCGGGACCCGCCTTTGGCGAGGTGCGGCACGCGCTCGGCGTCAGCACGGTGGTGTACCACTTCGTCGCCTCCCCCGGCTCGGGGCTGTCCGCGCATAACGCGGCGCACGTCGGCACCGGCCTGGCCGGCGGTCATTCGGCCGCGGCACGGGACTTCGAGACGATCCGCAGCCGGGTGCGCGGCCGGGAGGACCTGGTGGACGAGATGGCGGGCGCGGCCGCGGCCGGGCTGGTCCGGGCGCACGCCATGCTGGCCGCCGCGATCGCGCCGCGCAACGAGGCGCTGTCCGCGCTGGCTTTGGAGGCGCGGCCCGACCCCGAGGCGGTGCGGCGCGAGCTGCTGGCCGCCGTCGGCGGCCGGACGCAGTGGCAGCCGCCTGAGGAGCCGTCCCCGTCGGCCCCGCTGGCGCAGCCAGCCAAGCCGGCCGGGCCGACCAGGCCAGCACCGTGACGACGGATGTCCCCGCGGGCGGGCTCTCCACGGTGCGCAACGCGGCCCGGCTGCTCAAGGTGTTCCGGTCCCGCGAGGCCGACCTCGGCGTCTCCGAGCTGGCCCGGCGGCTGGGCCTGGGCAAGAGCACGGTGCACCGGATGCTCACCACGCTGGTCGCCGAGGGGCTGATCGAGCAGAACCCGCGCACCGGCGGCTACCGGCTCGGCATCGTGATGTTCGAGCTCGGCCAGGCGGTGCGGGTGCACATGGACCTGCACGCCGCGGTCGGCCCGGTGCTCGGCGAGCTGCGTGCGCAGACCGGGGAATCGTCCCAGGTCGGGGTATTGGACGGGCACGAGGTCGTGTACGTGGACCGGATGGAGAGCGCGCACTCGCTGCGGCTGTTCACCGAGACCGGTCGGCGGGTGCCGGTGCACTGCACCAGCTCGGGCAAGGTGCTGCTGGCGTACCTGCCGGAGGCCCGGCGGCAGGCGGTGCTGCGGGTCGCCGCGCCTTTGACCGCCCTGACGCCGCACACGATCACTGACCAGGCGCAGCTCGCGGCCGAACTGGACCGGGTCCGCCGGCGCGGCTGGGCCGAGGCCGTCAACGAGCGCGAGGTCGGGATCGCGTCCATCGCGGCGCCGGTGCGCGACATCGGCGGCGAGGTGATCGCCGCGATCAGCATCGGCGTCCCGCTGGCCCGGTGCAGCGTGATGGCGCTGCGCAGGCTGGCGCCGGTGATCATGGAAGCGGCCGAGGCGGCGTCACGCCGTCTTGGCTGGTCAGGTGACCTGTCTTCGCAACAGCGAAAGGAAGGGTGAACCCGGGATGCCGCTGACCGACGCCCCTGGCAAGGCCAGGGCGCTGTACGAGGCCCGCCAGTCCAGACAGCAGATCGAGCCGTTCACCGACGCCGACCCGGACCTCGGCATGGCCGACGGCTACGCGGTGCAGCAGGAGCTGGTCAAGCTGCTGCTGGCCGACGGCGACCGGATCGTCGGCTACAAGGTCGGGCTCACCTCCAAGCCGATGCAGAAGATGATCGGGGTGGATACGCCCGACTACGGGCCGGTGCTGGGCTCGACCGTCTACGCCGACGGCGACGCGGTGCCGGTGTCGGCGTTCATCCAGCCGAAGATCGAGGCCGAGATCGCCTTCGTGCTGCGGTCTTCTCTGGCCGGGCCGGGGGTGAGCGTGCTCGACGCCCGGGCCGCGATCGCCGGGATGACGGCCGCGGTGGAGATCGTCGACTCGCGGTTCGCCGACTGGCGGATCAGGCTCGCCGATACGGTCGCCGACCTGGCCTCCAACGGCGCGGTCGCGATCTCCAGCCGGGTCGTGTCCTTGGACGGCGTGGAAACCCTGACTCCCCGGCTGATCGGCATGGTACTGACCCGGCAGGGTGAGCTGGTCGACACCGGGGCCGGCGCGGCCGCGCTCGGCGACCCGGTCCGGGTGGTGGCCTGGCTGGCCAACACGCTGGGTTCGGTGGGAGCCAAACTCGAGGCTGGGCACCTGGTCATGACCGGGGCGCTGCACGCCGCCGTGCCGATGCGGGCCGGGGACGTGTTCCGCGCCGAGTTCGACCGTCTCGGCCCGCTCACCGTCCGCGTCGTGGAGTAAGGGGTGGCTGTCATGATTCCGGCTGATGAGATCGCGGCCCGGCTGACCAAGGCCCGGGCCGACCGCGCGGCGATCGGCTCGCTGTCCGCGTCGTTTGACGGCTTCGACCTGGCGTCGGCCTACGAGGTGCAGCGGCTGCTGCGGCGCGAGGCGGGGCCGCTGGCCGGGTGGAAGCTCGGCGTGACCTCCCGCGCCAAGCAGGCCCAGGTCGGGGTGCACGAGCCGGTACGCGGCCACCTGGCCGCCGCGGACGCGCTCGACCTCGGCGAGCCGCTGGTGGTGGCGGAGCGCATCCAGCCCCGGTGCGAGCCGGAGATCGTGTTCATCATGGGCTCGGACCTGTCCGGGCCCTCGGTCACCTCGTCGGCGGTGCTGGCGGCCACCGCGGCGGTGGCGGTGGGCATCGAGGTGCTCGACTCGCGCTACACCGACTACACGTTCACGATGCCGGACGTGGTGGCGGACAACACCTCGGCGGGGCGGTACGTGGTGGGTTCGGCCGTTCCGGCGGCAGGCCTGGACCTGCGGCTTGTTGGTGTCGTTCTGGAGCACAACGGCGAGGTGGTGGCGACCGCGTCGGGCGCGGCCGCGCTGGGCCACCCGGCCGCCGCGGTCGCCTGGCTGGTCCGCTCGCTGGCCGCGGAGAACGAGGGCCTGCGGGCCGGCGACATCGTGCTGTCCGGCGGGCTGACCGCCGCCGTACCGGTCAAGGCCGGGGACGTGGTGACCGCCACGGCGGACCGGCTCGGCTCGGTGGAACTCGGCTGCGTTTGATGGACCCGAACGGGCCTGCCGAATCTGGTGGGCAGAGCCCCGCCCTGGTGCCGCTGGATCGCCCTCCCGGGCGGACTCAGTGGGCGTTCTCGCACGCCGGGCGCGTTTTTGCGGTCTTCGAGGTTTCCGGGGACCTGGTCGTCACCGACGGGGCGTGCCCGCACAACGGCGGCCCGCTGGCCGACGGGCTGGTCCGGGACGGCGTGGTCACCTGCCCGTGGCACTGGTACAGCTACGAGCTGGCCACCGGGCGGTGCCGGACGGCGGCCGGCTATTCGCTCCGCCGGTATCCCGTGGTGATGGCGGGCGGCCGGCCGCACGTGGCGCTTCCGGCGGCGGAGCCGGCCCGGAGCTGGTCGCAGATCCTGCGGGAGCACGCCCGCCAGGAGGGTCCCCCGGCGTGAGCAGCGGCCTGGATCATGCGGCGGCCGAGGTGCGCAGGGCCGGCTGACCAGCTCAGTGTCCGCTTTGTCCGCTATACCGAGGTTGATCCGGGCTTCATGGTTGATTGGGGGGTCTATCGCCCTCCGGATCAACCGCATAGCCCGGATCAACCACGCTGTACCGGTCAGGGGCCCGCCACCGAGTGGCCGGCCCGGCATCTCACGGAACCGCGGCCGGCTGGTCGGCGGGGAGTTCCTCTTCCGGAGCGGGCTGGCGGGCGAGCCTGCTGGGCCACCACACCCACCGGCCCAGGTCGAGGTTCAGCGCGGTGACCAGCACCGAGCGGACCACGAGGGTGTCCAGCAGCACGCCGAACGCGACGGCGAAGCCGAGCTCGGTCAAGAACGTGACCGGAAGCGTGCCCAGCACGGCGAACGTTCCGGCCAGCACGGCGCCGGCCGCGGTGATCACGCCGCCGGTGGCGGCCAGGCCGGTCAGCGCGCCCGTGCGGGCGCCGTGGCGCTTGGCTTCCTCGCGTACCCGGGTCATCAGGAAGATGTTGTAGTCGATGCCCAGGGCGACCAGGAACACGAACACGAACAGCGGGAACGAGGTGTCGGCGCCGCCGAAGTTGAACACGTGGTTGAAGAACAGAGCGCTCACCCCGAGGGTCGCCGCGAAGGACAGCACCACGGTCGCGATGAGCATGATCGGTGCGACGAGCGCTCGCAGTAGCAGGGCGAGAATGACGAACACGACGACCAGGACGATCGGGATGATCAGGTCCCGGTCGTGCGCGGCGGCCCGCTGGACATCCAGGTTGATGGCGGTGTTACCGCCGACCAGCGCGTCGGCTCCCGGCACGGCATGCACCGCGTCCCGGACCCGGTCGATGGTCGCGTACGCGGCCTGGCTGTCCGGGGCCGAGGTCAGCGTGCCCTCGACGTACGCATGCCCGGCCGCCGTCACCGGCGACGTCACCCCGGTGATGCCCGGCACCGCCCGGAGCGCCGCGGCGAGCTGCGCGCCCGAACCCGCGTTGCCGAACACCTCGACCGGCTGCCCGGCCCCGGCCGGGAAGTGCTGGTCGAGCACTTCCTGCCCGGCCACCGAGTCCGGGTGGCCGCGGAACGACTGCGCGTTCGTCAGCCCGCTGGCCTTCAGCCCGGTCAGGCCCAGGGCCATGGCACCGAGAATCACGGCGGTGGTGATCCAGACAACCCGCGGACGCACGGCGATACGGCGGCCGATACGCGCCCAGAAGCCCCGGGCCGTCGGCTCGGCTGAGCCGTACCCGGGCTTGGCGGGCCAGAACACCCAGCGACCGGTGATCACCAGCAGCGCCGGCAGCAGCGTCATCATCGAGAGCATGGCGACCGCGACACCGATCGCCAGCACCGGTCCCAGGCCCTTGGTGGAGTTCAGCTCGGCGAAGGTCAGGGCCAGCAGGCTCAGGATCACCGTGCCGGCGCTGGCGACGATCGCGGGGCCGGCCCGGCGCAACGCCACCCTCATCGCGGCGTGCCGGTCCTGGTGCCGCCGCAGTTCCTCGCGGTACCTGGCCGTCAGCAGCAGCGCGTAGTCGGTGCCGGCGCCGAATACCAGCACGTCCAGGATGCCCGCGCTCTGCGCGTTGACGGTCAGCCCGGCGTGCGCGGCCAGCAGGTAGATCACCGCCTGGGACGTGGTCAGGGCCACCCCGGCGGAGATCACCGGCAGCAGCCAGAGCGACGGGCTCCGGTAGGTGATCAGCAGCAGCACGATGACCACGGCCAGCGCGGAGAAGAGCAGGACGCCGTCGATGCCCTTGAACGCCTTCCCGGAGTCAGACGCGTAACCGAGCGGGCCCGCGATGTGGATCGTCATGCCCTGGGCATCTGCGGCGGCGACGCTCCTGAGGGAGTCCGCGGCGGGCCCGGCGTTGTTCCAGCCTTCATGGCCGAGGTTGACGGGGACGATCGTCTCGATCGCCTTGCCGTCGTGGGCCACGAACGGCCCGATTACCTGGCCCTGGACGACGCCGGCGACGCCCGCGAAGCGCCTGGCATCGGCGGCTGCCTTGGCCTTGTCGGCGGCGGTCACGCCAGCCGGCCGGTCATACACCACCACGGCCGGGAAGACGTTGGGCGACACGACCTTCGACCGCAGCGCCAGCGCCTGCGTGGACTCCGCCGCAGGCGGCAGCCACGACTGGGCGTCGTTCTTCTCGGCGCCGGTCAGCTTGCCGGACAGTGGCCCGGCCAGCGCCACCACGACCAGCCAGAACACCAGCACGAGCCACTTGGTCCGGCGCCCCGCCGGAATACCTACCATCGATTTAAGCCTGGACATGCCCGATTCTCCCGTCCCCGTCCTGTCCGTCCCTCGTAAGACGATCACGCGCCCCGTGACTCATCTCCCGATCGTCATGTTGTTCGGAATGAGTCAATCCTGACGGATGGATCGCAACGAAGCCAGTTTTTAAGTGCGGAGGCGGGGCGGCCGGCGGTCAGGCAGCCGGATGGTTCGCGGGGATTTCGTCGAGCTGGGCGCGGAGTTCGGCCATGGCCTGGTGGTAGGACTCGACCGTGCGCATCTTCACGTCCTCGTAGCCGCGCACACCATCGGGCAGCTCGGCCAGCCGCACGGCCAGCGCCGCGGTGGCCGGGCTGAGACGGCCGACCAGGTGATCGACCAGGCCGAGGTACTCCTCGATCAGCGCGCGCTCGAGGATCCGGATCCGGGTGCGGCCGAACGGGTCCATCGACGTGCCCCGCAGCCCGCGCATGGCGCGCAGGAGGCGGAACGCCGGGGCGAACCACGGGCCGAGCGCGACCTTCCGCTTCAGGCCGAGGGCGCGCAGCACCGGCGGGTGCAGCCGCCAGGACGCGCGGGCGCCCGGCCCGAACTCGGCCTCGAGGCCGGCACCGAGGGACGGCTCCAGGGCCAGCCGGGCAACCTCGTACTCGTCCTTGTAGGCCATGAGCTTGTACAGGTACCGGGCGACGGCCTCGGTCAGCGCGGTCGAGGCCGGCGTCTTGTCTTGCTCGGCGGCGCGGACCCGCTCGACCACGTCGAGGTAGCGGCGGGCGTAGGCGTGGTCCTGGTACGCCGTCAGATCGTCGGCGCGGATCCGGATCAGGCAGTCAAGGGTGGGCTCGGCCGCCGCGGGCCTATCGAGGCTCGCCGCGGCCAGCAGAGCACCGGGGTCGGCGACGTACTGGCGGCCGCGCCGGAACGCCTGGAGGTTCTTCTCGACGGCCACGCCGTTCACCCGGATCGCCTCCTCGATGGCGTCCGGCGGCAGCGGCAGCGCTCCGGTCTGGAAACCCGCGCCGACCAGGAAGACGTTGGCGAACTGGTCGTCACCGAACAGCCCGAGGACAAGCTGGCGCACGTCGAGCAGGACGGAGCCGTCCCGCACCCGGTCCAGGATCGGCCGGCTGACGGCGGTCCGGTCGGGGAAGGCCAGCGCCGGGTCGGACACCATCGGCCCGGTCGGCACCTCGGCCACCGAGATCACCGCGACGGTCCGGCCCGGCGCGGTCACGGCGAGGTTCTTCGGGTCGGCGGCCACCAGGAGGTCGCATCCCAGGTAGAGGTCGCACTCCCCGGTGCCGAGCTTGCTGGTGGGAGGCGGGGCGGAGCGGCTGAACCGGACGTCGGACACGACCGCGCCGCCCTTCTGGGCCAGGCCGGTCTGGTCGAGCGACCGGGTGTGCCAGCCCGCGATGAGCCCGGCGGTCGCGAGGATCTGCGACACGGTGACCACGCCGGTACCGCCGACCCCGGTGAGCCGGATCCCGAACGAGCCGGGGTCCACGACCGGGCGCGGGGCCGGGAGCTCGTCCGGGGTGATCGCTTCGGCCGCCTGCCGGCGGCCGGCCGGAGCCCCGGGCACCACGGTCATGAACGCGGGGCAGTCACCGTCCAGGCAGCTGTAGTCGACGTTGCAGGAGGACTGGTGCACGCGGGTCTTGCGGCCGAACTCGGTCGGCACCGGCTGCACCGACAGGCAGTTGGACTTGCGCCCGCAGTCCCCGCAGCCCTCGCAGATCCGCTCGTTGATGAACACCCGGGTCTGCGGCTGGGCGATCTTGCCCCGCTTGCGCTTGCGGCGCTTCTCGGTGGCGCACTCCTGATCGTGCACGAGCACGGTGACGCCTGGTGTGGCCGCGAGGACCCGCTGAGCCTCGGCGATCCGGGAGCGGTCCCACACGGCTACCCCGCGGGGCAGCTTGACGCGCCGGTAGCGGCCGAGGTCCTCGGTGGTGACGATGACCCGGGCCACCCCCTCGGCCAGCAGCACGCCGACGATCTGCGGCATGGTCATGCCGCTGGCCGGGCGCTGCCCGCCGGTCATGGCCACGGCCGAGTTGTACAGCAGCTTGTAGGTCATGTTCGCCCGGGCGGCCACCGCGGCCCGGATGGCCAGCGAGCCCGAGTGGTCGAACGTGCCGTCCCCGATGTTCTGCACGAAGTGGTCGCGGTCGAGGAACGGCGCCATGCCGATCCACTGCATCCCCTCGCCGCCCATCTGGGACAGGCCGGTGACCGTGCCGGCCTGCGACTCGTCCATCAGCAGCACCAGGGCGTGGCAGCCGATGCCGCCGCCGACCAGGGTCCCGGGCAGCGGCTTGGTGGAGCTGTTGTGCGGGCAGCCGGAGCAGAAGTACGGCACCCGGCTGACCAGAGGCAGGGCCGTCCGGCCCGCGGTGAGCTGCGCGGGCTCCGCCGGGTCGGGCTCCGCGGCGATGCTGCGAGCAGTCATCCGGCGCCGCAGCGGGCCCGTGATCAGGTCGGCGTCCAGCTCGCCGTAGGCCGGGACGAGCTCCGACCCGTCGGCGTCGCGCTTGCCGGTGACGGCCGGCTGGACCGGGCCGCCGTAGAGCACGTCGCGGATGGCGGCTTCGAGGAAGGAGCGTTTCTCCTCGACGACCAGGATCTCCTTCAGGCCGTCGGCGAACTCGCGGACGGCGGTCTCCTCGAGCGGCCACGGCATGCCGACCCGCAGCAGGCGGACCGGGCTGGCCGCCAGGCTGTCCTCACTGATGCCGAGGCGGCGCAGCGCGGCCAGCACGTTGAGGAACGTGTGGCCGGCGGCGACCACGCCGAGGATGTCGCCCGGGCCGCGTCCGACGACCCGGTTCAGCCCGTTGAGGCGCGCGTACTCCCGCGCGATGCGGAGCCGGCTGGTGACCAGGTCGCGCTCGAGCTGGCCCAGCGTGGGGTGCAGCAGCCGCGCCGTGGGCACGTGCGCCCCGGCCCCCGGCGGGATCTGCGGGGCCGGCCAGTCCGCGGCCAGGTTGACGGTTGACGATCCGTCCGCGACCGCGGTGACGATCTTCAGCCCGGTCCACAGGCCCGACGCCCGGGACAGCTCGATCGCGTGACGGCCGAGGTCGAGCACGTCCTGGCTGTCCGCCGGGTACAGGTACGGGATGTTCAGGTCGGCGAGCGCGGTGTCCGACGCGCACGGCAGCGTCGAGGACTTGGCGGCGGGGTCGTCGCCGACCAGGACCAGCGCCCCGCCCTTGGGGTGCGAGCCCATCAGGTTCCCGTGCCGCAGCGCGTCGGTGGCCCGGTCGAGGCCCGGAGCCTTGCCGTACCAGATGCCGATCACCCCGTCGCGGGCGGCGCCGGGAAGGGTGCAGGCGAGCTGGCTGCCCTGGACCGAGGTGGCGGCCGCCTCCTCGTTCAGGCCCGGGACGAACGTGACATCGCATCCGTCGAGCAACTGCTTCAGCCGGCCGAGTTCCTGGTCGTAGCCGGCCAGCGGGGACCCCTCGTACCCGGAAATGAACGTCCCGATGTTCAGCCCGGCGGCTAGGTCGCGCCGGTGCTGGTCGATGGGCAGCCGGGCCAGGGCCTGGACTCCGGTCAGCTGTACCCGGCCCGAGGTGGCGGTGTACCGGTCGCTCAGCTGCGGGCGGGCCACCGTTTCAGTCATCTGGTCCTCCGGTTAGCCGTCGGGGCTCCTTTTTGACGATATATCTAGCCAGGTGACCTACTGGGTTCGCGGTCGGGCAACTCAGCTGCGCGAGGCCCTGAGGCCGGCTGACGCTGCTGCTGGCGTGCTACCCGATGTTCGGCATCAGCCTGATCTCCGGGTCGCCGGAGGTAAGTCTGTCTACATAGAGTTATTCGCATGACGCGCGTACGACGGCCGTCGGCCCAGACCGCGGCGATACTCCGGGCCCTGGCCGGGGACCCGGACCGCTGGCGGTACGGGTACGACCTGTGCATAGAGCTCGGCCTGCAGGCAGGCTCGATGTACCCGATCCTGATCAGGCTCGCCGACCGCGGGCTGCTCGAGACGTCCTGGGAGGCCGAACGCGTCCCCGGCCGTCCCGCCCGGCACCTGTACCGGCTCACCGCCGCGGGCCGCGAGTACGCGGCCGTGGCCGCCGCGGCGCAGGCCGCCACGGAGGCCACGGGAGCGTCGGCCAGGCGGCCGCCCCGGCCGCGGTGGGAGGGGGCGTAATGCCTGTCCTGGTCATGCTCGCGCTGGTGCTCGCGGGCGGGCTGCCGCTGCTGCGGCCGATGCTGCGGCACGGCGGCGGCGGTGATATCCCGGCCCGGATCGTGACGTCCGCCGCGGGCCGGCTGCCCGCGCCCCGGCAGGAGTGGGGCCGGGCTATGGCCGCGGAACTCCCCCAGATCCCGGACCGCGCCGGCCGGTGGCGGTTCGCCGCCGGCGTGCTCCGGGTCGCGCTGTTCCCGCCGGTCCGGCACGGCAGGCGGGTGCTGGTCACCGCCCTCGCGGGGCTGGCCGCGGCCGCGGGCGTCACCGCGGCGGCGGCCGGCGGATTCCGGTCACTGACGGTGTTCGCCGCGGCCTTCGGCCTGCTGCTGGGCGGGTACGCGACGATGGCGACGTGGCAGTCCGCATGGGATGGATGGTCGGCACCGCGGGTGGCGGCGACCGCGACCGCGACGGCGGGGGTGGCGGCCTCGGTCACCGACGTGGTCTGGGTGGCGGTGTTCCACCCCGCCGCGATCACTGCCTCGACAGGCGTCCCCGCGTACTCGATCGTGCTCGCGGTGCTACTGGTCGCTGTCCTCGCGGCCGCGCTGAGCCTCCCGCGCGGCCACCACGCCACGGCCGTGGTGCGATGGGGTCTTGGCGGCGCACTGGCCAGCGCCGTGGTTTACGTCGCCGCCTCCGTGACCGGTGCGGGCGGCGCCCAGTACCTGGTCTGCCTGGTGACCGCGCTGGCCGTCGCGGCGTGGGTGTCCGCCAGGGCGGGCAGCAGGCGGGCCGGAATCCGGGCCGGCCTGCTCGTGGCGGCGCTCAGCGCGCCGATGCGCTTCGCCGTCGATATCACCTCGCTGCTGCGGGTGCACCGCTACACGCTGACCGACACGTACGACATCGCCGCCTTTCCGCACAGCGGCTACCCAGACGCGGCCAGCTACCTGCTGAGCGACGCCCTGGGCGGCGCCATCCTCAGCAGCATGCTGATCTACTCCGCCCTCACGATCGCCGCCACCCTGCTCGGCGCGGCGGCGGGCGCCCGCCCGTCCCGCCCGGCCCCGCTCACGGACGGGTAGGCGATACCTCTCGCGCCGTAGTTCTTGCGTGCCCTAACTCGATATATATAGACTTAGGCCCCGCTGGGAGGGGAGGCGCGATGGTCATCGCGGTGGCGGTCCTCGTCGTCGGGGGCCTTCTGGGGTGGCTGCTGCTGCGTGATCGAGCGCGGCCTGGCCGCGGGGAACACTACGGAGCCGCGCCATCGGGGGCCGAGCCGCAGGTGCCGGCCGAGCTGCCCGTGGGCGCGCCTATCCCGGAGGAGCTGCGGCCCCTCGGGAGAGTCGAGGTATCCGGGCTGACCAAGATGTACGGCGGTGTCACCGTGGTGGACGACGTGTCCTTCATCGCCGAGCCGGGCCGGGTCACGGGCATCCTCGGACCGAACGGCGCCGGCAAGACGACCACGTTGCGGATGCTGCTGGGGCTGGTGATACCGAGCGGCGGGGTTGCGCGGATCGGCCGGAGTCGCTACCGGGAGATCGAAGGGCCGGTCCGCACGGTGGGCGCCCTCCTGGAGGCGAGCGGGGCGGCCGAGGGGCGGACCGGCCGGGACCACCTGCGGGTGCTGTGCCGGGCGGCGGGGCTGCCACTGATCCGGGCGGACGAGGTGCTGGACGCGGTCGGGCTCGCGCGGGCCGGCGGGCGACAGGTGCACGGGTACTCGCTCGGGATGCGGCAGCGGCTCGGCGTGGCGGCGGCGCTGCTCGGTGACCCGCAGGTACTGATCCTCGACGAGCCCGGCAACGGGCTGGACCCGGCGGGCATCCGGTGGACGCGGGACCTGCTGCGGGCGCTGGCGGCGTCGGGACGGACGGTGCTGGTATCCAGCCACCAGCTCGCGGAGATCGAGCAACTGGCCGACGACCTGGTGGTCATCGCGACCGGTCGTGTGGTGGCCTCCGGCACGCTGGAAGCGGTGATCGGGGCGCATGCCGGGCTGGAGGAAGCGTTCCTGGAACTGACGGCGGGAAGGGGCGAGATCCGGTGAGTGCCACTTCGCCGATAGCGGGTTCCCGGGTGGCGGTGAGCGCGCGGCTGGTGCGCGCGGAGGTCATGAAGATCCGCACCACGCGGGCCTGGTGGCTGTTCGCCGGCGGGTTCGCGACGCTAACCGCGCTGACGGCGCTGTTCGGCTGGGCGGAGCACCACGCCGAGCTCTACCCGCCGTCCGGCCTGACGAACGAGGCCGACGCGCTGGCGCAGGCCGCCGCCGACCGGACGCCCGCCGGGGCCACGGCCATGGCGGCGAGCATGATGACGTCGGGGCAGGGCCTGCTGGTGCTGGTCACCGTGCTGCTCGGCGTGCACGTGGTAACCAGCGAGTACGCCGCGCGGACGATGACCTCGACGTTCCTGGTCACGCCGCGCCGGGAGCTGGTAATCGGGGCGAAGCTGGTGACCGCGGCGGCGTTCGGGGCGGGCTTCTGGGCCATTGCGACCGCGGCCGACGGGGCGATGACGCCGGTGTTCCTGACCGCGCAGCACCTGCCGGAGGCGGCGCTGGGGTCGTCGGAGGTGGTGCGGGCGGTCGTCATGGGACTGCTGGCCTACGTGCTGTGGGCCCTGTTCGGGCTGGGGCTGGGCGCGGTGCTGCGCAACCAGGTCGTCGCGGCGGTGGCCGCGATCGCGATCTACGCGGGCGGGTTCGCCGTGGCGGAGCTGGTCGTGCACCTGCTGAACGACGCATCCCGCGCCTCGTGGCTGCTGGGGCTGGCGGTGCTCGCACCCGCCGAGGCGTCCAACGTGATGATCGCTTCCGGTCGGGCGTTCCAGGGGGCGCCCCCTTGGTGGGTCGGCGCGCTGGTGCTCGCGGGGTACGGGGTAGTGCTGGCCGGTTCCGGGGTCGCCGCGGCCCGCCGGCAGGACGTGTCCTGAGCCTGCCGGCGGAGTGGGCTACTTGACGTAGGCGATGGGCATGACGGGGGGCGCCTGCGGGAGGGGTTCGGACTTGTACGCGGCGCGGATGCCCTCGATGTAATGGCGGCAGCGCTCGGTGAGGCCCGCGGCCGTCTGCATGCGGCCCTTGGTGACGAGGATGCCCAGGTCGGCGCCGTGGAACTTGAAGTCGCCCGGGCCGTAGACGCGCATGAAGAAGGCCTCGTCCTCGGTGGTGATCTCGTGCCAGTCGTTGGTGACGTGCTCGAAGGTGAGCGCGCCGCCGTCGGACAGGCGCCAGGCGCCGGTGCGCGGGGCGGCCAGGATGCGCTCGACGTCGTCGCCGGGCTCCTTCATGATCAGCTGGGACCAGACGTCCACCGCGGCCAGCGCGCGCCAGCGGTCGTTGATCTCCTCCACGTCGACCGTGTAGTCCACGTCCATGAACTCGAGCAGGTGGAACAGGAACAGCGGCACGTCGGCGTAGGCGCCCGCGGTGACGTTCGTCATCGACGAGGCGCCGGAGATCCGCGGGTTCAGCTCGCCCAGGTAGACCGCGCCGGTGTCGGTGTCCATCAGCACGTCGACCTCGAAGAAGCCGCGGTAGCCCTCCTGGGCCAGCCGGTCGCCCAGGCGGCGGACGTGGCTGATCGCGATGGTCCGGTCGGCCTCGGACAGCGCCTCGGGGAACACGTCGTTGCCGCACCAGCCGCCCTTGTACGGGGTGAGCTCGGGGTAGCCGGTCAGGTCGGTCATGAACGGGCCGACGATGGTGCCGTGCCTGGTGATGCAGGCCTCCACCGCCGCGGCCTGGTTGTTGATGCGCTTCATCACCTTGAGCTGCTGGCCGTCGATGTCGTCGGCACAGTCGTCCCAGTCCCGTTCGGACTTGATGAAGAACGTGGTCTTGCCGGAGTCGCCGTACGGCGTCTGCACCACGAGGTCGTCACCGAGCCCGGCTCCCCGCGCTAGCGCGGTGAGCGCGGCGTAGCTGTCCGCGTGGCCGAGCACGTTCGGGACCGACGGCGCGCCCGCCTCGTTGCCCAGCTGGGTGGTGACGATCTTGGAGTCTAGGCGGCGGCGCAGCGTATCCGCCGGCAGGATCAGTGTGTAGCCCTGCTCCCGGCAGATCTCCTCGGTCTCTTCGTCGAAGAACACCATCGCGACCATCGGCGTCCCGCCGCGGCGGGACAGGTACTCCCGGACCTCGGGGTCGCGCAGCAGGTAGTTGTTGATCTGCTCGCTGGACTCGAACTCGACGTACGGCCGGTTCTCCGGGGTGAACACCCGGGGATGCTGGCCGTCCCAGGAGTCGTAGTAGGCGATGTACTGGAAGTTGCGCACCCACCGGTCGATGCCGAGCAGGTTGAAGGCCGTCGGGCCGACGAAGTAGATCGGCTGGGAGTTAGTCCGGAAGAACGTGCGGATCTCGGCGATGCCGTTGAGGTGGCGGCGGGATCCTGCGGAGCTTGCTGAACCTGGCGTAGCAGTCACGGAGCCTCCCTGTCGGCAGAGATACCGCCAGGTTAAGCCCGGGTTCGTCCGCCGTCGAGACGCCGGCTGAGGCCGGAGACGACCCCGGCCAGCCGGCGCCCGCCGGGACCCCGGGGATCGCGGCCGGCCAGGAACCCGCCGACGGCGTCGAAGGCGCGCAGCGTGTCCTCCAGGTAAGCGGGATTCTGCGCGTCCGGCCAGGTGGAGAACTTCACGCAGACAGTGTTCGTGCGCCGGCTGACGTGCAGCATCTGGCCGTATATGCCCAGGCCCAGCAGAACGTCGCCGTAGGCACCGGGGCGGAACCAGAACTGGTGCCGGTACCACCCGCCGGGAAACGCCCACTCGGCGGGCGAGGCGGCGAACACGCCCCGGGCGTCGGCGTCGACGGCCCAGGCCCGGCGCAGCCACGGCGGCGGGACCACCCGGCGGGTGCCGTCGGCGCCGTCCGGCACGAGCCCGCCGTCCAGCAGCATCTGGCCGAACCTGGCCACGTCGCGGGCGGTGGCGCACAGGCCCCCGTCGTGTACCGCGGTGCCCAGGCCGTCGTGCAGCAGGAGGGCGTCGTGCTCGGCGCCCATCGGCGCCCAGATCAGCTCGGAGATGAGCTCGGCCATGGGCCGGCCGGCCGCGCGCTCGCACACCCAGCCCAGCACGTCGGACTCGGCCGAGCGGTACAGGAACCGCTCGCCGTGCGGCGCTTCGGCCTGCAGCGTGGCCAGGAACCGGTAGAGCCCGCGGGGCTCCCCCTCGCCCGGGTGCCAGCCGACCCACTCGTCCAGGCGGCGGATGTCCGAGTCCGGGTTGGCGTACTCCTCCAGGAATTTGACCCCGCTGCGCATGTCATAGACCTGCCGGACCAGGGCGCCGGCAAAGCCGCTGCCGGCCAGCTCGGGAACGTACCTGGTGATCTCGGCGTCCGGGTCGAGCTCACCCCGGTCGATGAGCACGGCGGCCACGCAGCCGACGACGGACTTGGTCACCGACATGAGCGCGTGCGGCCGGTCCGGTGCGCCCAGCGGGCCGTACCACTCGGTGACCAGCGCGCCGTCCTGCAGCACCAGGTAGGCATCGGTGCAGGTGTCGGCGAGCACGTCGCCCACGGTGCTGGCCGACGAGGCGCCCGGGGTGCGGTCCATCCGGGTCACCGGGACCGAGAGCAGGTCGGGCCGGGCGGCGGCCGCGGGCAGCGGCCGCGGCGCGCCATCGCCGCGGGGCACCCGGTAGGTGGGCAGGATGTCGCCGACGTGCCAGAATGCCCACCGGTTCCCGGGGGAGTCCTGCCAGTTACGCACCGTGACCGGTACGTCCTGGACCTCGGGAGCCGGCTCCTGCGACACCGGCTCCTGCGACATAAGCCGAATCCTAGAACACGGTTCAGCATGCTGGCGTTCGATTAGTAGGGTGCCCTTCATGACCCAGGTTGCCTCGCATGACCTCATGACCGGCTTTCCACCGGTCCCGAAAGCGCAGGTTACCCTGGCCAACTGGCAGGACCCGCCGTACAGCAGGTGGGCCTTCCGGCATATGCGCGAGCTCATCCCCAGCCAGCCGATCCCGGCACCGGAAGAGCCGGTCGCGCTGCCCGCGGCGCCCTGGCCGCTGCCGGACCCGCCGGTCCGGCGGATCGACGGCAGCACGGTCACGGCGGCGGAGGTGTTCGCGGACACCTACACCGACGCGCTGGTCGTGCTGAAGGACGGTCAGCTGGTAGCCGAACGCTACGACGCGGGCATGACGGCCGCCACCGTGCACCTGCTCATGTCGGTGTCGAAGTCGGTTGTCGGGTGCGTGGCCGGGGTGCTGGCCGACCGCGGGCGGCTCGATCCCGCCGCCCCGGTGACGGCCTACGTGCCCGAGGCGGAGGCCTCGGGGTACGCCGGGGCCACCGTCCGCCACCTGCTCGACATGCGGACCGGGGTCGCGTTCCGCGAGACCTACGCTGCGCTGGACGCCGAGGTCCGGGTGATGGAGCGCTCGATGGGCTGGCGCCCGGCGCAGCCCGGCGACCCGGCGGGCGCGTACCCGTACCTGATCACGCTGGGCCAGGCCGGCCCGCACGGCGGCGAGTTCACCTACCGCTCGGCCGACACCGACATGCTCGGCTGGGTCTGCGAGCGGGCGAGCGGAACCCGGATGGCGGACCTCATCGCGGCGCTGATCTGGCAGCCGATGGGAGCCGAACGGGACGGCGAGATCACCTGCGATCCGCTGGGTTCCGCCGTCCACGACGGCGGCGTCTCGGCGACAGCGCGCGACCTGGCCAGGTTCGGGCAGTTGCTCGTGGACGACGGCATGGCCGGGGGTAACCCGGTCGTCCCGGCGGCCTGGCTGGCCGCCACCCGGGCCCCCGGACCCGGCGTCCGCGAGGCCTTCGCGGCCACCGAGAACGAGCTGGTCCTGCCCGGCGGCTGGTACCGCAATCAGTTCTGGGTCATCCCGGGACCCGGCGGGCCGGTGCTGGTCTGCCTCGGCATCCACGGCCAGCTGGTCTACGCTGACCGTGCCACCCGCACCGTGGTGGTCAAGATGTCGTCCTGGCCGGACCCACAGCACACCGGCTACCTGCTGGACACGCTGCGAGCCTGCGCCGCGCTGGCGGCCAGCCTGTCGGCAGAGGGGCCTTGACCTGAAGCTCAAATCCTGGCGGATCCGGTGGATCGCCGCTTCGCTGAGCGGGGTGACGCTGGGTTCCGTGGTCCTCGTCGCGGCCATCCCGCATCCGGCCGGGGTGCCGCCGCTGTACGCGGCCGGGATCGCCGAGAACCCGTGCGCTCCGCACGACGTGATCGTCGTGCCGGCCGGTTCCCGGCAGCACTACTTCGCCTCCAGCAGCGTGCTGGAAACTGGGCCGGCGACGGCCTGCCAGCAGGCCGCGGTCCGCGCGGACCGGGCCTGGCTTTCTTCCGGGATCGTCCCGGGCGACAGCCCGCGGCTCAGGTCCCTGGCGGCCCGCGCGCTGCTGGACCTGCGCCTGTCCACTCGCCCGGACGGCGCGGTGATCGCCGGCTGGCATAACCGCTGGGAATACTCCTGGCCGCGCGATTCGAGCTGGGCCGCCGTCGCGCTCGCCGTGACCGGTCACGCCGACGATTCGCTGCGCATTCTCCGTTTCCTGCAGCAGACCCAGCTGCCGTCGGGCACCTGGGCCGCGCGCGACCGGCCCGACGGCTCGGGTCCGGTCGACGACGGGCGTCCGGACGAGCTCGACGCCAACGGGTGGGTTCCGTGGGCGGTGTGGTGCTGGAGCGTCGCGGCGAGCCAGCAGGGCCACGGCGTTGACGGGCAGCTGGCCGGGCTGTGGCCCATGGTCGAGGCCGCCGCGGACGCCACCGTGCGCTCGCTCGCGCCGGATGGCCTGCCGGCCGCCTCGATGGACTACTGGGAGAACTCGGTCCAGGTGACGCTCGGGACGGCCGCACCGCTGCTCACCGGGCTGAGGGCCGCCGCCGATATCGCCGGCGAGCTCGGCCACGGCACTTCGGCGGCGCAGTGGGCGCGGGCGGCCAGCAGGCTGGCGGGAGGCATCGCGGCGAGTTTCGGCCGTCACGGCTACCACCGCCTCCCGTGGGCCGATTCGGGTGACGATGCCGCCGTCACCTTTCTCGGGCCGCCGTTCGCCGCGGCCGGTCCCGCGGTGGTCCGCGCGATCATGGACACCGAACGGTCGTTGCGGCTGCCCAACGGAGGCATGCTGCCGGGCTCGGACTGGCCGGGCAACCGGACCACCGCCTGGACCGCGGAGACGGCGTTCTTCGCCTTGTTCAACGCCGAGACGGGCCACCCCCAGATGGCCACCCAGATGCTGACCTGGTTTGCCGCGCACGCGACCCGGCTCGGTACGCTGCCGGAGAAGGTCGACGCGCGCGGACGACCCGTCTCCGCGGCCCCGCTGGCGTGGACCGACGCCGCCGTCCTGCTCACCCTGGTCGCGCAGGCTCATCGCCTGCCGGTCGTACCCGTTCCGGCGGGATGACCGCGGGGTTGTCCCTCTGCGCCGTTCACGTTCGTCGTAATGGTGTTGAATCCACGAGGATCGGAGATGCCATGAAGTTCATGATGCTGGTCTGCGTCGACCCGGCCCGGCTCGCCGACGACGAGGCGGCGGATACCGCGGAGAACGGTGACGCCGACAACATGGGCTGCTTCCCCTGGCTCGACGACGTGATCGCGCGCGGCATCCGGCTGCACGGCGACCGGCTCCGGCCCGCCGAGGAAGCCAGGACGGTGCTGGTCCGTGACGGCGAGGTGCTGGTCAGCGACGGGCCGTTCGCCGAGACCAAGGAGATCATCTGCGGGTACGACATGCTCGAGTGCGACAGCCTGGAGCAGGCCGTCCAGGTGGCCGCGGCGCATCCCGTCGCCAGGTTCGGCAAGATCGAGGTCAGGGCGGTCTGGACCCTGTGACCATAACGGCCGGGTGAACGGCGCCGTGCACGGCCCGGCGCAGGGCCTGGACGGCCGTGGGGTCGCGGCCGGCGTGCACCGCGTTGGTCAGCAGCACCACCCACAGGCCGCTCGCCGGGTCCAGGGCCAGGCTGGTGCCGGTGAAGCCGGTGTGCGACACGGCCGTCGGCGGCCACTGGGCGCCCAGGGTGTCGAAGGCGTCGCCGGGGCAGGCCCAGCCGTAGCCGCGGCGGCCGCCGAGGTCCCCGGTCTGGCAGGTGGCCGCGGCCCGGCGCAGGGCGGCCGGGACCACGGCATCGTCGTCGCTGACCCACCAGGCGGCGAAGCGAGCCAGGTCGTCCGCTGGTGCGAACAGCCCGGCATGGCCGGCCACCCCGCCCAGCAGGCGGGCGTTCTCGTCGTGCACGATGCCGGTCCAGGCGGTGCCGTCGTCGCGGCGTTCGGTGGCGGCGAAGCGTCGTGCCGGACCGTTCGGCCTAAATCTTGTCGCGGTCAGGCCGAGCGGACCGGTCACCAGCCGGCGGACGGCGGGGTCCAGGGGTTCGCCCGCTACGGCCGCCACCACCTCGCCCAGCAGCATGAACCCGGGGTCGGAGTAGGCGACCTGGGATCCGGGTGGCTGGCCGGGCGTGATCTGGTAGAGCTCACGGTTTAGTTCCGCGCCGGACCGGCACCAGCGGTAGAACCTGCGGCTGCCCGGCAGGCCGGAGGTGTGCGTGAGCAGGTGGGCGACGGTGACGCGGCCGTCGCGGCCGACGGCGGCGTCCGGCAGGTAGGCGGCCACCGGGTCACCGAGCCCGAGTTCACCCCGGCCGGCCAGCGCGAGCGTGACCGTGGTGGTCGCCACCACCTTGGTCAGCGAGGCGAGGTCGAAGACGGTATCGGGGCGCACCGGGCGCCCGGCGATGGCGTCGGCCTGGCCGGCGGCCCACCGGCCGAGCGTGACCGGTCCCCGGCCGATCATGGCGACGGCACCGGGGATGCCGCCCCCGCCGACGGCCTCGTCGAGCAGCGCGCCGATCCGGTCGGTGGGATCAGCCGCCATTGACGCGCTGGCCGGCCAGCAGGGCGGCGCCCACGGTAGCGGGAGCGAGCGGGCGGACGGCGCCGGTCAGTTCGGCGAAGCGGTCCCAGATGACCGGCGCGCTGAATACCCTCCCGGTCCCGGCGACCGGCAGCGGCCCGAGCCGGCGCCGGATGGCCCCGGCCAGGTCGGCTAGGTGCTCGGCGGCGCGCAGCGCGATCCTCCTCGCTTCGGGGTCCTCCGCCGCGAGCGCGGTGACGACCGGGGCCAGGGCGGTGAGCCGGTTACGTTCGGCCGGGTGGGAGCAGACCTCGTCGATCAGGGCGTCCAGGTCCTGACCCGCGGCCTGGATCACGGCCCGGTGGATCATCGCGGAGCCGCCCAGCCGATCGTGCCAGCGCAGCGCGGCGCGGACGGCGGCGCGGCCGATCCAGTAGGCGCTGCCCTCGTCGCCGAGCAGGAACCCGTGTCCGCCCGCGCGGGCCGAACTCTCCCCGTTCCAGCCGGACGCCATCGATCCCGTGCCCGCGATGACGACCACGCCCGGGTCGCCGAGGAAGGCGCCGGCCCGGGCGCTGTCCGCGTCGCTGGTGACGTGCACCGGGCGGCCCGTCTGCCGGGTCAGGGTCTCGGCGAGGTCGCGGGCCCGGCTGGGCAGGCGGACCCCCGCCATGCCGATGCCCGCGGCGGTCGCGTCCGCGGCCTCGATGATCTGGCTTAGCTGCGCCGCGTAACCCTCGGTGAGCAGCGCGTTCATCGGCGGGCCGTCCGGGCGAGTCGTGACCGTGCCGTTCTGGAGCAGGACGACGCGGGTGCCGCTGCCGCCGACGTCGATCCCGAGGATCCGCCCGGGCAGGCTGGGCAGCGTACCGTTTCCCTGAGTTTCGGCGCGGCCCGGCTGGCTCATGGACTCACCCTAGATGGCGCCGGTATCCGTTTCGTAAGGTCGGTACATGGGAGCGCAGCGAACAGTGCGGGAGGCCTGGCGGCAGCACATCGTGGGGTTGCTCGATCAGGCGCTGGAACGAAACGACGCGGCCATCAGTGACGTGGCCGCCGCGACCACGACGACGATCCTGGCCGGGCGGCACGTCTACGCGTTCGGCGCCGGTCACTCGCTGGCCCTGGTCAGCGAGATGCACCGGCGGGCCGGGAGCATGAAGGCGGTGCGGCCGCTGTGGAACGCCGAGCTCACCTCGCGGACCGACGCGGAGGCCGCCGGGAAGCTGGAGAACCAGGCTGGTTACTACGAGGAGCTCACCGGCGGCCTGGACTGGGGGCCGGGCGACCTGTGCTGGGTGATCTCGAATTCGGGCCGGAACACGCTGGTCGTCGAGCTCGCGCTGGAGGCCAGGCGGCATGGTGTCGCCGTGGTCGGGCTGGTGTCCAGGGAACACTCCGGTACCGTCTCGGCCGCGCCCGGCCTGCCCAAGCTGCCGGAGATCGCCGACTACCTGCTGGACAACGGCGGATGCTTCGGCGACGCGGCGCTGGACATCGCCGGCGTCGCCGAGCGGATGGCTCCGACGTCCACCATCGTCGGCGCGGCCCTCATCCACGCGGTCTGGGCCGAGGCGGGCGAGCGGCTGGCGGCGCGGGGATACGTGCCCGAGGTCTGGGGCAGCGCCAACCGCGGACCGGTTCAGGCGGTTTGAGGGGGCGCAGCCGGCCCAGGAACGCGGGCGCTCGACCGGCGCCAGGTTCGGCAGCAGCGACCGGATGGTGACCAGGATCCCGACGTCAGCCCCGGGCTCGGGTCGCGCCAGATGTTCGGCCACGCGGCCAGATTACCTGTTTCTATTGTTAAATCCGTGGTGGTCTGATGTTTACCGATGCGCGGAAAACAAGTTGACCCGTTTTAGGCGGTTAAGTCATTGTTGAGACAGAACGGGGCCATCGGCAGGTGCGCGGTGCGGCGTTTGCCCCGCGGACACCTGCCGCATAGGAGCGGGGTGCCGCGCCCTGTCAACGGCACCCCGCTCCCCCGCGTTATCTGTCCAGGGCGCCCAGCCCGCGAGAGGGGGGCGCCGGAACTAGGACGCCGCGATGGCCAGGACGTCGTAGTCGGCGTCGGACAGCCAGCCGAGGTCGTAGGCGAGCAGCACGTCGTCGAACGAGCCCGGCACGTAGGGCTCGGGGTCGTCGATGGCCTCCCGGGCCGGCTCGAGCTCGGGCGGGCAGACGTCCGGGACCCGCGGCCAGCGGCGGGCGCGGAACTCGAGCGACAGGTCGTCGAGGCTGAGCTGGCCCTCGCGGTAGGAGGCGAGCATCGCGATCACGGCACTGCCGGGGAACGCCCCGGTGCCGATGGTGCCACCGATGGCCCCGGCCGATCGCGCGCCGACCGCCCACCTGATCCGGTTCCCGGCCGCGGCCGCGACCGGGCTGGCCAGCGCGCGGATGGCGGCGGCCGGAACGTCCCGGCCGCCGTGGCCCTGCCCGCGGCGGAACTCCTCTTCCCCGCGGCGGCGGGCCTCGCTTGCCCGTCGCACCGCCTCGTCCACGCTCATGTCGGCGAACACCGCGGTCAGCGTGTAGTCCGCGAACCGCAGCGCGTACGTCCAGGCCTCGGCGGCGCGCCAGGACGCGAGCGAGATGTCCAGGACCAGGTTCCTGCCGTCCATCAGGGCCCGCAGCAGGACCCGCTTGGCCAGGTGCTGGGCCTCGGCGTGGACCTGGCCCGCCCGCGTCAGCGGCGAGCGGCCGTCGTCCGCGGGGATGAGCCCGGCCCCGGCCATCTGGTCCAGAACCGCGTCGATGCTGACGGTGAGGTACCGCGACCGGTCCACGCCGGACCGGTCGAGGGCGGCGGCCTTGTCCGCGCCGGGCAGGCCGCCCGCGATGACCGCGCTGCGCTCACACGGAACCCCGGCGGCGGCCCCGTATATGCCAGCGATCAGCCGGGCCTGCTGCCGGCCGCGCTCACCCGTCCAGATCACCGTCACCGCCCTCGGCTCACGCGGCCAGGCGGCTTCTTCCGGGCCGGCCGTCACTTCAGACATGGTGACCAGGCCGGTACGGGTGACGCAAGTGGTGTTCACCCGGAGCGTGCGGGGCCGACGGCCGGCCGCCTGAAACGCCGGATGAATTCAGGTCAAGCTTCAGGCGGGCGAGCCCGGCCGGGCTTCGGTGTCCTCACCAGGATTTTCCGCTTGCCTGGTGGCGGCCCGGCCCTTGTCGACGCCGCGCTTAAGCGCGGCGAGCCGGTCGCGGGCTGCCGCCGGTGAGCGATTCGGCATGACGGGCTCCGGGCTCGGGATAGTACCCGGTACCAGGTTGGCGTTCGGCTGCCGCTTGGGGAGCTTGGCTGCCGTCGACCCAGCCGAGGACGGCGAGTCGACCACGCTGGCCGCACGCCAGCCTGCGTCGGCAGGAGACGACCAGCCGCTGCCGGCCGCTGAAGCCTGACCAGGCGAGCCGGGCGCGCTGCGGCCATCCCTGAACCAGGCCGACTCGACCGCGTTAAAGACGGGGAGCCGTTGCTCGCCTCCGCGATCGCCCGCGGGCGGCACGATCACGGCGTCGGCGGCGGAACTCGTGTCCTGGCTCAACGGGGTCGCTTCCGGCAGCTCCGGAGCCGGTGATCCGATGGTCGCATGCGACCCGGCGCGGCGCGCCGGCCGGGCGGCAGCGGGTGACCATGGCTCGGATGACGGCAGATCCGTGTCAGGTACCGCCCGCCAGCCCGGCGCGGTATCCCGGATACCCGCAGGCGGAGGTGCGAACCTCGTCGCAGCTGCCTCTCGCTGGGCGGTGGCGTAGCCAGGATCTGGGGCCGCCTCATGCAGACCCCGCCGTGATCCGGCGCCAGCGGAACCGCCGAGCCTCGTCGCCACCATCGCACCCTGCTCAGTGAGGATCTCGTCCGGCAGCCAGACCATCGCGGTCAGGCCACCGAAATCCGCTGGCTGCAACCGGACGCCGATGCCGTGCCGGGCGGCTAGCCGGGCGACGACGAGCAGGCCGATCCATTTAGGGATGTTCGTATCTGCCGTCGGCGGGTTTTCCAGCGCCCAGTTCGCGTGCGACAGCTCTTTCGGCGTCATTCCGACCCCGCGGTCGGTGATCTCCAGCAAGATACCGCCACTAGTCAGCGCGCGGCCGGAGATATCGACCTGCATATCCGCCGCGGAGAATGACGTAGCATTCTCAGTCAGCTCGATGAGCAGGTGGACAACATCATTTACCGCAGGTCCGACGACGGCAACGTCCGGTTGCGCAGTCGCCGAGACCCGCTGGTATTCCTCGAGCTCGGAAACTGCGGCCCTGATTATATGGGCGAGCGGTACCGGCTGGTTCCAGCCGCTGGACGGCTCATGGCCGACCAGGATGAGCAGGTTCTCCGAATAGCGGTGCATGCGGGTGCCGATGCGCTTCACCCGGAACAGCGCGGCGAGGCGTTCGGGGTCCGGCTCTCCCTGCTCCAGGTGTTGCAGGAGACGGAGCTGGCGTTCCATGAGGGACTGGCCGCGGTGAGATAGGTCCGTGAACGTGGTGTTGAGCTTGCCGTGCTGGGCGGCTTCGCCGACCGCCAGCCGGAGCAGTTCCCTGCGCAGATCGTCGAAGGCGCGCGCGATCTCGCCTATCTCGTCGGAAGCGTCGACGTCAACCGGCCTCAGGCCGAACGGCGCGCCGTCTCGGTTGCCGTTGTTCTGGCTGGCGCTGTTCTGGCTGGCTCGGCGGACTGCATCCGCCAGGCGGGCCCCGGTCAGTTCCAGGGCTCCCAGCCGGAGCCGGTACAGGGGCTGCAGTACCGACCTGGCCACGGCGATCGTGAACAACGACGCCAGTGCCACCACGATGATCACGACACCGGCCGCCAGCGCCGCCATGACAGACCCGTTCGAGTTGGCCTGTGTCGTGTGCAGCGTGTCGATGATGTAGGCGACGCAGAGCGCGATGACGGCGGCAGCGGCCAGCGGAACGAGGACTAGCAGCAGCAGGCGCGAGCGGACATGCCAGTCCCTGAGCCTGCGGCGCGATTGGACCGGCACGGCCGCCGCGCCGGCGCGCGAGCGCGCGTCAGCGGACGGGCCAGCGGTTGGGCTGGCGCCCGCAGGATGCCGGGCTAGGCCGGGGTCGTGCGGCGCGACGGGCATCGCCGTCCCGGCGTGTGCCCGGGAGAACGCCTCGCGGCTACCCAGGCCGACCGTGGCTAGCGGCCGCCTGGCCTCAGGTGCCCGCCCCTCGGCGGGTCCATGGTGGCCCTCATGGCGTGTCCGGGCTACGTCCACGATCATGAGCGAGCCGACCGCGAGCACGATGACGAGGAAGAATATTTGCTCCAGCATGCCACTCACACCTTGTTGACGGCTGACGGCATACGTGTGATGCCGTCCCTGGCGTGCTGCCGGGGCAATCTGGTCCCGTCCGGATCGAGGCGCTCAGCCCTGAGGACCGCCGGGCCCCGGCCCAGCAGTGCAACCAACATGAAAGCCTCCCTCAAGGCTTAGCCGCGCGCCTGACCGGCACAATCAACGTTACTCTAACGACTAACCGGCTGCCGCACGCTGACATAGAGGGAAATTTCGTATCGGTTCTCATTTGCCGTAACTCATGGCGCACGCAGCTTAACTCGCCTCGCCGAGTTGTCACGAAATGCCATGCTCACGGCGTCCGGGCACCGGACGGGCTGGATCGCTTCTACATGATCGCGCGGGATCGCGGGACAGTCCTCATCCGCAGAGCGGACATGGCAGGATGAACACGGCGTAAGCCCGAGCGGTCCTCATCTTCGTACCATCCACCATGATCCGGCTCAATGCACAGGTGGTGTCGCGGCGGGAGAAACCGCTACAGTCGCACAGTACATCTACAGCCGCACAGTACATCCCAGAGCGGGCACAGCATCAGCGTGCTGCGCGCCAACGAATCGGAGAGTCCGTTGGAGCAGGAATCGGCCGGTCCAGCGACCATTCACGCGGTCGACACGGTGGCAGCCAGTGAGGAACGAAGCAAGTTCCGGCGGACCTTGGGGCGCTGGGACACCACGTTCCTCATGCTCGCCGCGATTATCGTGCTGGACACGCTCGGCGCGGTGTCGAGTTATGGTGCTCAGTCATTCACCTGGCTCATCGTCATGGTGATCTTCTTCCTCGTCCCCTACGGGCTGATCACCGCCGAGCTGGGCACCGCCTTTGCCGAGGAAGGCGGCCCCTACGTCTGGGTCAAGCTCGCCTTCGGCCGGGCCGCCGCCGCCGTGGTCACCACCATGTACTGGGTCGACAACCCCATCTGGCTGGCCGGGACGCTGGCCATCACGGCGATGGCCGCCTTCAGCACATTCTTCACCGAGCTGTCGCTGTCCTGGCAGTACGTCTTCGGCCTGCTGTTCATCTGGGCCGGCGTCGCGTCGGTGATCACGGCCCTGAAATTCGGTAAATGGGTCGCCACCATCGGCGCGGCCATCCGCATATTCCTGATTGCCTTCTTTACGCTCACCGTGCTCATCTACGCGGGCCAGCATGGCCTGCACGGCTTCGGAGCCGGGGCGTTCAAGCCCACCTGGCTCGTCTTCCTGGCCGCCGCGCCCATCCTGATCTTCAACCTCGAAGGCTTCGAGCTGCCCAGCGCCGCGTCCGAGGAAATGGTCAACCCGAAACGGGACGTCCCCTTCGCCGTCCTGCGCTCCGGGATCGCCACCCTGCTGTTCTACGGCATCCCCGTCCTGTTGATCCTGCTCGTGCTCCCGCCGTCCCGGCTGTCCAGCGTGGGGGGATTCCTCGACGCGCTGCAGCAGGTGTTCGTCGTCTACGGGGGCCACCTGACAAGCTCGGGTGTCGTGCTCACCGGCGCCGGCACGGTTCTCGCCGATATCGCGGCGATCGGGGTGATCATCGGACTGCTCTCCTCGGCCGTGACCTGGCTGATCGGATCCGACCGCGCGCAGGCCGTCGCCGGGTACGACGGCGCGGCCCCCAGGGCGTTCGGGTACTTCTCCAAGCGCCTCGGGACGCCGATTGTGGTGAACCTCGTCTCGGGCGTGGTGTCGACCATCGTCCTCGTCCTCACCCTGCAGCTGACCAGCGGCAATACGGCGAAGTACTTCAGCGCCACGCTGGGCGTGGTCATCTCCATGGTGACGATGGTGTACCTCCTGATCTTCCCGTCGGTGATCAAGCTCAGGTACAGCCACCCCGACGTTCCGCGTCCGTACCGGATTCCGTGGGGGAAGTTCGGGCTGTGGGCGGCCGGGATCTTGACCACGGCCTGGTGCGCGCTCACCACGATCGCGATCATCTACCCGGGCATCGGCACGGCACATCCTGACGACTCGCTGCCGGAAGGGTTCGAGCACCAGCGGCTCGAGTACACGCTGTCCCAGGTGATACCGCTCGTGGTGATGATCCTCATCGGCCTGCTGTTCTACGCGCTCGGCGCGCCGACCCGGCGGCAAGCGCGGGCTGATGCCGCAGCCAGCGAGGCCGTGCCGGGTGAAGCGCCGTCGAGCGAAGCCTCGTCCAGCGAGACCCCGGCGGGCGAGACCCCGGCGGGCGACACCACGTCGGGTTAAGCCGCGTCCGGTTAAGCGTCCCATACGACGGGCAGCCGTTTGGCTGCCCGTACCGCCCAGCCGTGCACGCTAGCTTCCTGACCCGGATCGGGTCTCAGGTTCGGCAGCCGGGCGAACATCTCCTCCAGCATGACCTGTTCCAGCTGGCGGGCGACGAAGTGCCCGAGGCAGAAATGCAGTCCGTAGCCGAAGGAGGCATGGCTCTGCCTCGGGCGGTCCAGGTCAAAGACGTCAGGGTCGGCGTACCGCGTCGCATCGCGGTTCGCTGAGCCGAGGACCATGGCAACCTCGGTCCCGGCGGGAAACAGGAGGCCTCCCAGGGTTACATCGGCGGTGGTGAGCTTCTCGGTCATGCCGAACGGCGCCAGCCATCTCAGGCCCTCCTCCACGGCCGCCGCCGACCAGGCCGACGGGTTCGCACGGAGCCGTGCCGCCTGCTCGGGCCGGGTGAACAACCCGTGCAGGGAGTTGGCGGCACCATGGGCGGGTTCCTGGAATCCGCCCACGATCATGACGCCTATATCGCCGATGATCTCGTCGATGCCGCGGGTGGTTCCGTCCGGCATGCCGTCGTGGAGCAGGTGGGAGACGGTGGAGCCGTCCGGATGCGCCGCCAGCGAGTCCAGCCTGGTCCGCAGGTGGGCGGCGAGTTCCGCCTTGATGGCCCGGCCGTGCTCGGCGACCTCGCTGCTCCGGCCGAAGTCGACGAGATAGGCGGCGAACCCGCGGAACCACCGGATCAAGATGTCATCGTGAACGTCGGTGAACCCCATCACGTCACCGATGGCGCGCATGCTGATGCGCTCCAGGATCTCGGTATTCGCGTCGGCCTGGCCCCGGTCCCGGATGGCGTCGATATAGCGGACGGCGGTGGCCCTGAGGATGTGCTCACGGTAGCCGTTGACCGCGCGAGGCCGGAAACAGGCGTTCAGCGCGGCGCGGTGGGCGAGGTGCTCCGGGCCGCTGAGGCTCATCACGTTCGGGTTGCCGTAGACCGCGTGGAAGACCTCACTGGTCGGCCCGAAGACCTTGTCGTTTCTCCCCGCCTCGTCACACAGGTCCCAGGTGGTGATCCAGACCCGTCCCGTTTCTGGTACGAAGGCGACGGGGCGATGGCGGCGCATCCAGGCGTACGTCGGATACGGGTCGTCCTCCAGGACCTCGAGCGCGACGTCGTGGACGATGCCGGCGGCCGTGAGGTCAGTCCGGTCCACGGTTAGCTCCGTTGCCAGGCGCCTGGGGCGAGGTTGGCCAGGGCCGTGTATTCGCGCTGGTAGCTCCGGTCACGCGACGGCGGACCCGGGGTATCCAGTTCCTCGGCGTAGCGCCGGCCCGCCCACACGGCGCCGGCGATCGTGGTCGGAGCCCAGGCGTCACCCACGCACGTGACCGACCGGACGCCGCGCGCCGGCCACTCGCCCTGGCGCTCCTGCAACGCCAGGAACAGGTCGTCGCGAGGCAGCCGGGCCGTCACCAGCAGCACGGCGTCGGCGGGCACGCTGGCTTCCGAGCCGGTGAACGCGCACGCTGTCCGCGCCTCCCCGGCGCCGACGGCGACGAGTACCCGGCTGACGTCCACGATGATCCCGGCCTTGCGAACCCGCCGCTGGATGTCGTCGATCTCCAGGGTGTTGGCTGTCCAGGATGACACCAGCGGAGCCGGGGTGACCAGCCGGACCTCATGCCCGTGCCGGGCCAGCAGCTCGGCCAGCACCCCGCCGAGGTAATAGTGGTCGTCGTCGAACACCAGTATCCGCTGTGGTGCGGCACCAGGCCGCTGCAGCGGATGATCACCGGCCAGCAGGTCGTCAGGCGTCAGGACGCTGGCCTCGTCCTCGATCGGTATCGCTCCGGTGTGCCACCGCCCGACGCCGTCCGTCCGCCACCGCGCGCCGGTCGCTACCAGGATGTCGGTGAATCCGTGGTCCAGGGCGTCATCGGGCATGATCTCACTCTGCAGGCTGATGTCCACGTTGCGGTAGTGCCGGCTGAGCTGCCCGATCCGGTATTCGGCGACGCGGCGCCACGCGGCCAGGCCGGGAAGGCTGGCCTCACGGGGAACCCTTCCGCCGAGCTCACGGGTCGCCTCGGCGAGCATCACGGGATAGCCCCGCTGACCAAGCGCACGGGCGGCTTCCAGGCCGGCCGGGCCGGCTCCGACGATCAGGACGCTGGCGTCTGATTCCCTCGGCCTGATCCGTTCCGGGTGCCATCCCCGGCGCCATTCTTCGCCCATGGACGGGTTCTGCGTGCAGCGGATAGGCGACATCGTCATGTCGCCGGAGATACAGATGTTGCAGCCGATGCACTCACGTATGTCGTCGAGACGTCCCGCCTGGATCTTGGCAGGCAGGAACGGATCCGCGATCGAGGGCCGGGCCGCGCCGATCATATCCAGGATGCCGGCGCGCACCTGGCGGACCATGGTGTCCGGCGACGTGAAACGACCCACCCCGACGACTGGCTTGGCCGACAGCTGCTTCAGGCCCGCGATCAGCGGTTCGCGTTCGGCCTCCGCCGCGAAGCGGGAGGTCGCCGAGTCCAGTTCCCAGCTGCCCAGGACCAGGTCCCAGAGATCGGGCAGATGATCGAGCCGCGAGATGACCTCCGCCGCCTCGGCGGGCGTGATCCCGGCGTCGCCGATCCCCTCGTCGACGGTCAGGCGACAGGCGACCGCGGCCCGGCCCTCGCATTCCTCGCGCGTGTCCTCCAGGACCTCGGCCAGCAGACGCGCCCGGTTCGCGACCGAGCCTCCGTAGGAGTCGGTGCGCTGGTTGTACCGGCGGGACAGGAAGTGGTGCAGCATGCTCAGGTTGTGTCCGCTGTAGACGTAGATGACGTCGTATCCCGCGGCCAGGGCGCGCCGGACCGCCAGGCGATGCCAGCGCCGCAGGTCGGCCAGGTCAGCCGCGGACATCATGCGGGCCTGAACGGGGTCGTTTGACCAGGTCACGACAGGCAGGTGAGCCGGCCCCAGCGGGGGTTCCCGGCTCGACAGGTTCGGCGAGTTCATCCCGTTGTGCGCCAGCTCGATCCCGGCCAGGGCGCCGCCGGCGTGGATCGCGTCGGCGATCCTGGCCAGCGCGGGCCGGTCATCGTCGTCCCACAAGCGCAGCTCGATAAAGGGGGTGATGTCGGAGCTCGGGTGAATCTCCACCTGCTCGGTGCAGACGACGGCCCAGCCGCCCTCGGCCTTGACGTTACGCATGGCCGCCTGCGCGGTGGGATCACGGTAACCCATGCCGTTGCAGTGCGGCACCTGGAAGAACCGGTTCTTGGCGCGAACGGGCCCCAGCTGAACCGGCTCGAACAGGACGTCGTACCGGCTATCACGCGCGGTAGTGCTGGCTTCTGGCATCCCGGGTCAGCGTATCGGGCCCTCGGTCTCCCGCCGGAGGTGGAAGAACTGCGGCCGCAGCACCACGCGCGCGATGAGCATGAGGAGGACGCCGACGCCGACGATCGCGACCAGCGACCAGATCTGCGATGGGGTGGCAGACTGCAGCGACTTGACCAGGATCCACCCGAGGAACCCGGCGGCACCGAGCGGGAGCACGCCAAGGTTCACCGCGTCCATGACGTTGCTGAAGATGCGGCGCCAGTAGTAGGTGATGGCGGCGAGCGCCGTCAGGATGTAGAAGGCCGCGTACAGCAGGGCGGTGATCGCGATGGCGTCGTTGAAGGCGTTCGCCAGCGAGGTCGAGAGCAGGTAGGCCCAGGTCAGCCCCAGCAGGGTCAGGCCGACCACCAGGCTCGCGGCGACGGGGGTGGCGAACCGGCGGTTCACGTTGCCGAGGACCGGCGGAAGCACCCGGTGGTTGGCCATCCCGTAGATGACCCGGGCACCGAGCACGATGCCGACACCGGTGGTCGCGATCACCGACAGCGCCAGGGAGAACGCCATGACCTTGGCCCAGCCGCCGCCGCCCAGAACCTGGGCGACGTAGGGCAGGGCGTCGGTCGCGTTGTCCTGCAGCTTGTCGGGCGACACCACGCCCTGCAGGCCGACCGCGGACACGGTGTAGACGATGGCCAGGAAAGCGACCGCCATCATGGCTGCCTTGCCCGGGTTGACGCGCCGGTGCTTGACTTCCTCGTTGACGTAGATGGTGCCGTCCCAGCCGGTGTAGGCGAACAGCGCGACCAGGAAGCCCGCGGTAAGGCTGCCGTGACCGCCGATCCCGCTGAGGCTGAACCAGCCCTTGGTAATGGGGAAGGTGCCATGCCGGTGGCTGATGACCGCCACGAGGCCGACGATGGCGAAGCCGATCAGGATCGTGTACTCGATCAGGCCCAGGCCGACCTGGGTGCGGGCGGTGAGGCGAATTCCGACGATCGCGATCACGAGCATGCCGAGGAGCACCGTGGTGTCGATGGTGAGGTTCGGCACGACAGCGGTGGTGGTAGAGCCGAAGACGGCGAGCACCGTCGGCCCGAGGACGACCGTGGTGCTGACCGTGCCGATGATGCCGCCCATGATCATCAGCCAGCCGGTGAGGAAGCCGACGTACGGGTTGATCACACGGCCGACCCATTCGAAGGCCGCGCCGCAGTTGGCGTTCCACAGGTTGAGGCGGCGGTAGCAGTTAGCGATGACGATCATCGGCAGCGCCATCAGGATGAGGGCGGGCCCGCTGGCGTAGGCGGTCGCCGCGGCGAGTCCGGCCAGCGTCAGCCCGACCGATGCGGCGGGCGCGGCCGTGGCCATCCCGATGACGGTGTCCTGCGCTACCCCGATGGCATTCGGCTCGAGCCTGCCCTCGGGGACGAGCCCGGGCCTCGCGACATTAGCCGGGGATTCAACCGACATCTGGGGTCTCCTATCCTGCTGCCTGGCGTTTCACGCGATCACGCGCAGCGGAAGCCTCACTCAGTCTTCGAAAAGGAACGCGCCTTCACGCTGTCACCGCACCTGGCGCGGCTGGGACCTCGGGTGGTCTCGAGGCAGGCCGACACGAGAGAACACCAGCGAGATAGTACCGGTCAGTTCGCCGCAGCAGGCGACAAACCGGAAAATTTCGGCCTCAGCCGAGGGTCCGCTTGCTGGCGGCATCAGCTGTCACCGATGCTCAGCAGGCTCTGCCGAACGGTCTCGGTGAGCGGGTCCCCGGCCGGGAGCACGCGCTCGCAGCGCACGGCGAGGTCGCGAAGCAAAGCCACTGCATCCCCGACCCGGCCTACCGCGTAGAACAGGTACGCCAGGTTGGCCATGCGCGTGAGGGTGTCCGAGTGATCCGAACCGAGGACCCGTTCGGAATCCGCACAGCACTGCTCGGACAGCTGCATCGCGGCCGGCATCCGGCCCGCCGCCTGGTACGCGGCGGCGAGGTTCGCGGTGGTCGCGATCGTGTCCGGGTGCCCCGGGCCGAGCACCTTCTCGCGGTCCGACAGCACTCGCTTGTAGTGCGAAATCGCGTCCTTGACCTTGCCCGCGGCCAGACTCGCCGCGGCCAGCCGGTCCCGGGTGGCCATGGTCTCCGCGTCGCGCGGACCCTGCAGCCGCTCCCGGTCGATCAGGTTGCGGCTCAGCAGCCTGGCGGCCGCGGCCACGTCGCCCGCGGCCTGGTGGGCGGCGGCGAGGTCATCCCGGGCGCTGAGGGTGTCCGGGTGCCCGGGACCGCGGAACTGCTCGCACTCGCTGACCGCGCGATCCAGCACGGTGACCGCGTCCGCGGGCTCGCCCGCCAGGATCAGGGCCTTGGCCAGGTTGACCCGGGCCGCGATGATGGCCGGGTGTCCGGGTGCGAGCTCGCGGCCGCGTTCGGCCAGGACCCGCTGGTACCAGTGCACGGCCTCGCTGGCGTACCCGGCGGCCAGGTAGGCGGCGGCCAGGTGGGCGGCCACCACCAGGGCGTCCGGGTGGCCCGGCATCAGCTTGGTGTCGCAGCGGGCGGACAGATCCCGCCAGTACTCGACGGCCGGCCCGACCAGGCGGGCATCGTCTAGGCTGCGTCCGGCCCGCAGCAGCACGGGATGGCAGCCATCGGCCCACAGCACGTCGGGGGCCGCGTCATGCAGGGCGGCCGCGTTCAACCGCAGGGCAGCCGCGGTCCATGGCCCGGCCTCGTCGACGGGCCAGATTTCCAGCAGGGCATTGGCGGCGGTGCGGGCCGCGGGCTCCTGGACGTTGGCCGGCGCGGCCAGCCTGATCGCCGCCTGGAGCACCGAATTCACCAGGATGGTCGGCGGTGAGACGGCACGGTTGACGCTGACGAGCCCGGCCCGCTCGATGGCCAGCAGCGCATCCCAGGCTGGCTTCGGGTCAACCGCCGCGGAAAACGGGGTCGCCGCGCCGCCCAGATACGCGGAAACGGCCGACGTGCTGAAGACGGCACCGGGTATGCCGTGCCCATCGAACAGCGCAACCAGCACCAGCATGAGCCGGACCGATGCGCCGGGCAGCAGCGATTCGGCTTGCCCGAGAGAAAGCGTCCAGGTGACGGCCGCCGCGGAAGGCACCTCACCCGCCGCCACACCGATCTGCTGCCGTCTGCGGGCGAAATAGTCCCGGTAGTCCCGGCAGGCCAGAGTGGAGTTCGCGACGACCGATGCGGCTTGGGCGAGGGCCAGCGGCTCACGGCCGAGCGCCTCGATCAGGTCGATGGCGCCGTGCCGCTGGACGGGGTTCACGCTGAGCCGCTCGGTCAGGCAGTTGAGGGCCTCGCGGATACTGAAGAAACCTACGGGTATGACCTGAATTCCGCGCCGGCCCGAGGTAAGCGAGGCCTGCATGCTGGTGACCAGCACCCGTCCCGATGGTCCCTCCGGCCAGAGCCCGTCGAGGTCTGTCTGGTCCTGCAAATCGTCCAGGACGATCATCCACCGCTGGTCCGTGGTGGCAAGCCAGCTGACCAGGCGGGCCGCGACCGACTCGGCGGTCCCGGTGGGCGCGATGCCGAAGGCGGCCGCGGAGGCTTCTACGTACGCGGAAAGCACCGACTCCCGGCTGGTGGCCGAGATCCAGATCAGCGCGTCGATAGCGGTTGACCGCCACAGCGACTCCGCGACGATGACCGCGATCTGAGTCTTGCCGCAGGCACCGAGCCAGTTGGAGGGTCCCTCGGCAAAGGCCGAACCTGGCACGAGGGCCAGGGTGGCACCGGGAACGAGCGCCTCCAGGATGCCGCGAGCGGTGTCGGGCCGGTCGGTGTATCCCTCAGCCAGCGGGGGTATCTCGCCCACGCGGAATCGCTGAGCTCCGTGCTCAGCCGACATGCCGCCCTTGGGCACCACCGCCCGCTACCCCCAACAATTCATCCGGTGCCGAAGGCCGCCTCGGGTAACGCCGTCACTACGCCGAGAGGGTCAGACACGGGAACTTTGTCCGTATCGGGATCTTCGTTAACACCCCATTATGCACGTGCATGGCCGTTTCCATACTCCACTAACTGAGGTCCGTTCCGGGCGCTACGCGGCCGAGTAGCAGCGCTACTGAGGGTAGGGGCGCCCGTTGCTCAAGTTGCGCAACCAGAGTTACGGGAAATCGAGGATCACTGAGGATCGGCCACGGACGCCAGGAGGGCCGAACGGGCCCGCGCCACAGCCGCCAGCATCGCGCCGCGCAGCACCGGCTCGCCCGGGACGCCGGTCGGCACCACGCGCGGACGGGACGGCCAGATGCTCGCCACCGCCGCGGCGACCCGGTCCGCCAGGACGGTGCCGCCGGCCCGGCCCACCTCGCCGCCCAGCACGACGAGGCCAGGGTCCAGCACGACGCAGACGGACGCGACCCCGACCGCGACCCGGTGCGCGAGCTCGCTGAGGAAGGCCTCGGCCCGGTCGCTGCTGGCGTCCCCGTGGCTGGCGTCCCCGTGGCTGGCGTCCCCGTGGCCCGCGGCGGACACGGCGGCGCGGACCGCCTCGGCCGGCGTCGGTGCGGTGAACCCGTGCCCGGCCGCGAGCTCGCGCACCACGTTGCCGCCGGCCAGCGACTGGAAGCCGCCGCTGGCCGGGTGCCTGAGGTCGGTGTGCAGCGGGGCACCGTGGACCGGCAAGTAGCCGATTTCGCCCGCCGCCCCGGCGGTGCCCCGGTGCAGCCGCCCGCCCAGGATGGTGGCCAGGCCGAGGCCGACGCCCAGCCAGACCAGGACGAAATCGTCGGCGCTTGCGGCGGCACCGTCGGCCCGTTCGGCCATCGCGGCCAGGTTCACGTCGTTCTCGATCACCACCGGCTTGTGCCAGGCGTCCGTGAGCGCGTCGAGCGCGCCCTCGTGCCAGGCCGGCAGGTTCACCGCCAGCCTGGGGTCACCGGTGCGCGGGTCGACCACGCCGGGACTGCCGATCACCAGCGCGCTGAGCCGGGTGACCTCGATCCCGGCGCTGGCGCAGGCCTGCTCGATGGTGCCGCGGACCAGCTCGACCGGGTCGTCGGTCCCGTTCGGGTTGCCGCTCACCTCGGCCACCCGGCGGCCGGTGACGTCGGCCACCGCGGCGCTGACCAGGTCGAAGTCGACATACAGGCCGGCCACGTACGCGCTGGACGGGACGACCGAATACAGCGCGGCGTTGGGGCCGCGGCCCCCGGCCTGCTCCCCCGCGATCGTCACCAGGCCACGCTCCTCCAGCCGGGCCAGCATCTGCGACACGGTGACCTTGGACACGCCGGTGTACTCGCTGATCTGGGACCGGGTGAGCATCTCGCCACCGAGCAGGAGGTCGAGCGCGGCCCGGTCGTTCAGCACACGCAGCAGGCTCGGCGTGCCTGGCCGGCCCCGTGGCGCGGGTTGAGCCCGTGTTCCCCCCTGGTAAGACTGCATCGCGCTGCCTTCCTGTGATCCGTTGGCCCAGTGTGCCGCACCCGGCCCGGCCTCCGCACTCGGGGCGTCGGTCAGGCTGCCGCGGTGAAGCCTTGGTCTCTATACGGCAACGGAGACTATCTTATAGGAAAGTTTCCTGATAGTTTCTCCTCGATGGCTCCTGCCACACTCGGAATCCCGAGGTCACCTCCCCAAACCACCCGGTCCACCGGAAGGAGAGCCAGCAGTGAGACTCAGGAAAACACCGGCCGCGATCGCCGCATCAGTCGCGGCCGCGGCCCTCGCGATCGCGGGCTGCAGCTCAAGCGGCTCGTCATCGGCCGGGTCCACGTCCTCATCGGCTGCGCCAGCGCAGCTCACGGTGTGGCGGATGGGCTCCTCCACGCCCGCGCAGGTCACCTGGATGAACAGCGTGGTCAGCCAGTTCCACAAGCAGTACCCGGCCTACGCCAAGACCAAGGTCAAGGTCGTGTTCATCCCGTGGACGAACCGCACCCAAGCCTGGACCAACGCGCTCTCCAGCGGCAAGAACGCCCCCGACATCACCGAACTCGGCAACACCGACACGCCCACCCAGGCGTCGCTCGGCATGCTCGCCAACATCACGACCAACGTGAACTCCTGGTCCAACAAGTCCAACGTGGTCTCCGGCATGCTCGCCAACGACACGCAGAGCGGGACGATCTACGCGGTCCCGTGGTTCGGCGGCGTGCGCGGCATCTGGTACCGCACCGACCAGTTCAAGGCCGCGGGCATCAGCAGCCCGCCGACCAGCTGGTCCGAGCTCGTCACCGACGCGAAGAAGCTGATGGCCAAGTACCCGGGCACCAACGGGCTGGGCGCGCCGACCTATGACACCCCGGCCGTGGCCAGCTTCATCTGGGGCGCGGGCGGCCAGATCGCCACCGAGCAGAACGGCAAGTGGGTCGCAGAGCTGACCTCCCCGCAGTCCGAAGCGGGCATCAAGTTCTACGTCGACCTGTTCCGGACCAACCACGTCTCCCCGGCCAAGTACATCGGCCAGACCGAGCTGGGCAACCCCGGCTCCACCTCGGGCGGCGCGAACGAGGACTTCGCCCTCGGCAAGCTGGACATGTACGTCGACGGCCCGTGGGCCTCGGGTACCTTCCCGGCCAACGCCCAGGGTAAGTCGCAGTGGGCGTCGTTCCCGATCCCGAGCCAGAACGGCCCGAACCCGGCCCCGGCCTTCGCCGGCGGCTCGGACCTCGCGGTCTGGTCCGCCAGCAAGTACAAGACGGCGGCCTGGGACCTGGTCCAGGTGATGGACTCGGTGCCGAACTCCACGTCCTTCGCCAACTCCCAGGGCTTCTTCCCGCCGTACACCTCGCAGCTCACTGGCGGCTCGTACTCCAGCAGCCAGCTGCTCTCCGGTTTCGCCAAGGCGGCCACCAACACCCAGATCTCCCCGATGAACGCGAAGAACTGGGCCACGGCGGACGCGACCGACCTGGTCATCCCGACGATGATGAAGCAGCTGATGAAGGGGGCCGACTTCGACTCCACGGTGGCCGCGGCCAACACGAAGCTGCAGGACGTCCTCAACAACGGCAGCCAGGGTTAGCCGGTTAGTCTCCGCATGGTGAGAACCGTTTCCGGCCAGCCGGGGAGGATCCCGGGGCCAGAAGACCCCGCCTCCCCGGCCGGCCGGGCCGGCCACCGCGGTCCCGCTCTCCGGGACGTACCAGGCCCGCGGCAGCGCGCCGCGGCTTTCATCCGGCGCCGCCGCCTGACGCCGTACGTGCTCGTGCTGCCGTCCGCGATCGCGATCGGGCTGCTGCTGTTCTGGCCGACCGTCCAGATCGCGGAGTTCTCCCTGCAGAACTACGGGCTGCCGCAGGTCACCGGGGTGGCGCCGACCCAGTGGGTGGGCGGGGCCAACTTCAGTGCCATCCTGTCCGACCCGGAGTTCTGGCTGTCGCTGCGGATCAGCCTGATCTTCGCCGCCGTGGTGGTGCCGCTGACCCTGCTGACCGGCACCCTGGTCGGGCTGCTGCTGAACCGCCTCGGCCCGAAGATGTCCGCGTTCGTGTCGAGCACGGCCATGCTGGCCTGGGCCACGCCCGCGGTGTCGGCGAGCGTCATCTTCATCTGGCTGACCGACCCCGACGGCGGCATCGTCGACTGGGCGCTGGCCAAGATGCCGTCCTGGCTGGGCGGCGGCGCGCACTGGGCCGGCTTCAGCTGGACGAACGCGCCGCTGCCCGCCTACACCCTGCTGACCGCGCTCGTGGTCTGGCAAGGCTTCCCCTTCGTCGCCGTCGCGGTGCTCGCCGGGCTGAAGACCATACCGGCCGAGCTGCACGAAGCCGCCCGGGTGGACGGCGGCGGGCCTTGGCGGATCTTCTGGCGGGTCACCTACCCGCTGCTCAAGCCGATCTTCCTGGTCCTGCTGCTGCTGTCGATCATCTGGGACTTCGGCGTGTTCACCCAGGCCTACCTGGTCACCGGGGAGCTGGGTAACCGGGACGAGTACAACCTGGGCATCTACGCGTACGACCGGGCGTTCACGATGCCGCCGAGCTACGGGATAGGGTCCGCGCTGGCCCTCATCCTCACGGTCATCCTGCTGATCATCACCATTGGCTACGTCCGGGCCTCGGTCCGGCAGGGGGCGATCCAATGAGGCTCAGATCGCGCGCGGCCCGCCGGGCCGGGCTGAACGTGCTCGGCGTGCTGGTGGCGCTGGTGACGCTGTTCCCGATCCTGTGGATGGTGTCGACGGCGTTCAAGCCCGCCCGTGAGATTTACTCGCTGACGCCGCATCCGCTGCCGGCCCACCCGACGCTCGGCAACTTCCGCTCGGTCATCGACGGCAAGGTGATCGGCCTGCCGTACTGGAACTTCCTGAAGAACAGCCTGTTCGTCACGCTCGTCTCCGTCGTCGCGTCGACGCTGATCGCGTTGCTCGCGGCGATCGCGGTGGCCAGGTTCAGGTTCAGGTTCCGCACCTCGTACCTGATCATGCTGCTGATCGTGCAGATGCTGCCGCAGCAGGCGATGGTGATCGCGCTGTTCCTCGACTTCCGCTCGCTGGGGCTGCTGGACAACCTGGCCGGGCTGATCCTCGTCTACACGGCGTTCTCGCTGCCGGTCACGATCTGGATGCTGCGCAACTTCGTGGCGGCCGTGCCGCGCGAGATGGAGGAGGCGGCGGCCATCGACGGCGCCGGGCCGATGCGGATCTTCTGGCGGATCATGCTCCCGCTGGTGGCCCCCGGCCTGGTGGCAACCAGCGTGTTCGCGTTCATCTTCGCCTGGAACGAATTCGTCTTCGCGCTGACCTTCCTCGGCACCGACACCGCCAAGTACACGCTGCCCATCTACGTGACCTACTTCTACGGCCGCGGCACGGTGGACTGGGGGTCGATCATGGCCGCCTCCACCCTGTTCACGATCCCGGTGATGGCCTTCTTCCTCATCGTCCAGCGCCGGATGACCAACGGCCTGGTGACCGGGGCGGTGAAGGGGTGAGCCAGGACACCGACGTCAGGGCGGCCGACCCGGTGCTGGGCCGGATGGCCGACGCGATCCTCATCCCGCCTTTCCCGGGATTGTCCGCGCCGGGCTGGATGCTCGACGCGCTCGGTCGCGGCCTGGCTGGAGTTACCCTGTTCGGCCAGAACATCTCGGCTCCGGACCAGGTCAGTGCGCTGACCGCGATGCTGCGCTCGGCGGCACCGGGCGACGACCCGGTGATCGCGATCGACGAGGAGGGCGGCGACGTCACCCGGGTGGCGTACGCGGACGGCAGCCCGTACCCGGGCAACGCCGCCCTCGGCGCGGTAGACGATGTTGCGCTGACCGAGGCGGTCTACCGGGCTATCGGCGCCGACCTGGCCGCGCTCGGGATCAACTTCGACCTCGCGCCGTGCGCCGACGTATTGGGCACGGCGGACAGCCCGGCCGTCGGCACCCGGTCCTTTGGCGCGGACACCGGCCTGGTATCCCGGCACACTGCCGCGGCAGTGGCCGGCCTGCAGGATGCCTGCGTGGCCGCGTGCACCAAGCACTTCCCCGGGCACGGCCGCACCGGCACCGACAGCCACGAGGCCATCGCCACCATCGAGGGCGGGCTGGCCGACCTCCGGCTGGTCGACCTGCCGCCGTTCGAGGCGGCGATCAGGGCCGGCACCCTCGCCATCATGCCCAGCCACCTGCGCGTGCCCGAGCTCACCGGCGATCTTCCTGCCACGGTGTCCGCGGCCGCGATCACCGGGCTGCTGCGCGGCGAGCTCGGGTTCACCGGGGTGATCGTCTCGGACGCGCTGGAGATGCGGGCGACCAGGGATACGTTCGGCATTCCCGGCGCCGCGGTGCTGGCCGTGGCGGCCGGTACCGACCTGCTGTGCCTGGGACGGGACGGCAGTGAGGACGACTACCTCGCGGTCCGCGACGCGCTGGTGGCCGCGGTCCGCGACGGCGTGCTCGACGGGGAGCGGCTGGAGGAAGCCGCCGACCGGGTCGCGCGCCTGCGCGGGGGCCTGGCGCGTACTCGGCCGGCGGCCCCAGCCGGTGATAACGCGGGCTCCGGGGTCGGTCCTGGGATTGGCCCCGCGGCCGGCTCTGCGGTCAGCCTTGTGGTCGGCTCTGCGGTCAGCCCTATGGCTGGCCCTGCGGTCGGCCTGGTCGCGGCCCGCCGCGCGGTGCGTGTATCCGGCCCGCACCAGACGCTGAGCCGTCCGGTGATCATCGAGGTGGAGCCGCGGGAGAACATCGCCGCGGGACGGTTCGGCTGGGGACTCGCCCCGTGGGCGCCAGCCGGAAGCGTGCACCGGGTCAGCGCCTCCGGCAGGCTGCTCAACGGCGCAGGACTCAGCCTGGCGGACGCCGCACACGGCGATCCCGCGGACGCCGCGCGCAGCGATCGGGTGGACGCCGCGGAGATCCTCGCGGCCGCGGCGGGCCGCTCGCTGGTGGCCGTGGTGCGCGACGCGCACCGGGATGAGCTAACCCAGTCGCTGGTCAGCGCCCTGCTCGCGGCACGGCCCGACCTGATCCTGGTGGAGATGGGCCTGCCGTTCTGGCGTCCGCCAGAGGGCACCTCCTACCTCGCCACCTACGGCGCCTCCCGGGCCAGCGCGCACGCCGCCGCCGAGCTGCTAGGGCTGACCCCCGCCTAGACGCGCGTGCCAGGGCAATGCCGCTTCGCTTGAGTTGATCGTGGTCCGCTCGGCGGCTGGGCTGCCAGCCGTGGCGTGCACCGGACCAGGGGCTTCCGTCGCACCCGCCACTCCAGCACCGGACCATACTGCATGAATGTCCCA
>Ga0081540_1000268_pt1 | contig 54385 bp, 47 predicted proteins | sample TabmetS2T1R1_FD_71024 | JGI IMG/M metagenome (GOLD analysis project Ga0081540, IMG submission 71024) | Tabebuia heterophylla rhizosphere microbial communities from the University of Puerto Rico - S2T1R1 | ecosystem: Host-associated > Plants > Roots > Rhizosphere ...
CCCCCGCCGCCCCCCCGCCCCCGGCCAAACGCCCGCCCCCCCGCGCACCCCCCGCCGAAAAACGCCGCCTCACAAAAGCGTGAGGGGGCGCCGGCCGGTCGGCGCTTGCATTTACCTGTATATGCAGTTAAACGACGGGCATGCGCTCCCGCGGCACCCTCGTAGAACCTCAATCGGTCGGCTGCACCTGTCTGCGCCTGCGCAAGGCATCGCGGCGCGTCTCGCAGATCTACGATCGAGCGTTGGAGCCTTACGGCCTGACCGTTACGCAATACGGCCTGCTCGGGCACATCGCGGCCCTCGACGGGATCGGCATCGGCGCCTTGGCGGCCAAGATGGTGATGGATCCGACCACGCTGACCCGCAACCTCAAGCCACTGCTCGGGCAGGCCCTCGTCGTCCTCGCGCCCGACCCGGCCGATCGGCGCGCGCGCCGGCTCAAGCTAACCGAGGACGGACGGCGGCGGTTGGCGCGGGCGAAGCCCGCCTGGAAAAGCGCACAACTCTACCTCGAGCAGGTTCTGGGGAAAAGCGACGCGCCGGCGCTCAACGCCGTTCTCGATCGCGCCCTGGCGCGATTGGCCGATGCATCGGGCCCAGCCCCGCGGTCGGCGCCATGAGCATTGCCATGCCAGAGCTGGAGGTGGCGAGCGCGCGGCGCGCGAGCCTGGGGCGCGAAACTGCCGCCGTGCTCCGGCGGGCGCGCCCTAGCGGCCAGCATCCGGCGCCGCCCTTGCGCCCAGCCGGCGGCCTTTGACTTTCACGGGAGCTTCGCCCATGCCGACCAAGTCATCGACCACGACCCTGCCGCTGTGGCTGTCGATCCTGATCGTTGGCAGCATTGTCGGTGTGTCCATGGGCCGCGCGCAATCCATGGGCCTTTACCTGGCGCCCGTCACCCAGGCGCTCGGCATTGGCCGGGAAGCTTTCGGCCTGGCGATGGCGCTCACCCAGCTGCTGATGGGCGTCGGCGCGCCGCTGTCCGGCGGCTTGATCGACAGGTTCGGCGCCGGACCCGTGGTCTCGGTCTGCGTGCTGTCAACCATCGCCGGCCTGTGGTGCATGTATGCGGCCACCAGCTCCACGCACCTCATCGCCAGCGGCGTCCTGATGGGCTTCGGCGTCAGCGGCACCGGCGTCACTTCGCTGGTGGGCACGGTGGGGCGGCTGGCGCCGCCGCAGCAGCGCTTGAGCGCCATCGCCTCGGTCGGCATGGCGGCGGGCATCGGCGGCTTCGTGGCGTTGCCGGTGATGCACCTGTTGATCGAAGTGGTGGGCTGGCAACAGAGCCTCATTTGGCTGATGGCAATCACGGCGATGCTGATCCCGCTCGCTTGGCCCATTAGCGGCCGGCCGCAGCTGAATGGCAGCGCCGGCGGCACGCAGAGCTATCGGGAGGCCCTAACGGAGGCCTTCCGGCATCCGAGCTATTGGCTGCTGACGGCGGGCTTCTTCGTCTGTGGCTTCCACGTCGCCTTCATCATGGTACACCTGCCGGCGTTTACCCTCGATCAGGGGCTGGCGCCCTGGGTCGGCCCCGCGGCCTTGTCCGTTGTCGGCATCGCCAACATTGTCGGCACCTTCGTTGCCGGCCAATCGGGCCGCTGGCTTGAAAAGCGCCACGCGCTCAGCCTGATCTATCTGGGCCGCTCCGTGCTGTTCCTCGGCTTCCTGTTGCTACCGATCACCTCCGTCACGGTCATCGGACTGTGCGCCCTGCTCGGGTTGCTCTGGCTTGCCACCATCCCCCTGACCAGCGGCCTGGTCGCCACCTTCTTCGGTACCACCTGGATGTCCATGCTGTTCGGCATCGTCTTCTTATCGCATCAGGTCGGCTCCTTCCTTGGCGTATGGTTAGGCGGCCGGCTTTACGACATGACGCAGTCCTATGATGCCATGTGGTGGATCTCCATCGCCTTGGGCCTCGTCTCGGCGCTCTTGAATTGGCCGATCCGCGAGCGGCCCGTGGCGCGGATTGCGGCGCAACGGCTAGCGGCAGCATCCTAGCTCGGGTTCTTTTTGCCCCGCTCAACCCCATCAGCTGCCGTCGTAGGCGCCATCGATGGCGGCGACATAGCGTGCCACGGAATTGCGCAAGATCTCCTTGGCGCCCGTGGCGATCACGCGGTCGAAAAAATGACTGTAGACGCGGTCGAACGCGAACGGCTCCAGCGCCGCGCCGATCGCCTCGACCTGCGCCGCCGAGAGCGGGATCATGTTCGGGTAGCTGCGCATGAAGGTGAAGGATTTGCGATCCATATTCACCGTCGCCATGTCGGCGCTCAAGACCACACCACGGCCGCCGGCGCCCCCGGCCCAGTGCAAGGCGCTGCCGCCCGCGAAATGTCCCCCGCAGCGGATGAGCGTGATGCCGGGAGCCAATTGGTGTCGCGCACCCTCCCAGAATTGCAGGCGCGAATGCGGCCGTACCACCCACTTGCGGTCGGCCGCGTTGAGCAACACCGGCACGTCGAAGGCGCGCGCCCATTCCTCCATGGTGGTGTAGAAGTGAGGGTGGGAAATGGCGATGGCCTTGAGGCCGCCGAGAGCCTTGAGCAAGGTGATGGTCGCGGCGTCCAGCAGTGAAATGCAATCCCACAGCACGTTGCCGCCGGCGTCCAAAATCAGGAGCGCGCGCTGGCCGATGGCGAAAGTGGGTTGCGTGCCGATGCCGATCAGGCCGGGCTCGTGCTCGCGAAAGCCATTGAGGTGGCCGACCGCGAGGCGCTCCAAGCTCGTCCACCCCTGTCCGCCGGGCGGCACGAATTGCCGTTCATCCTCGCAGATCACACACCTCTCCGCCGGAGCCGGGCTCGGCGGGTACTGGGTGCCGCACGCCGTGCAGATATAGGCCTGCATGAGCCACTCCTTGTTGCCAAAGATTGTTGTCGCCAAAGGTTGCTGTCGCCAAGGTTTGAGCCGCACCGGCCCGTCACCGTGCCGGCCCTCGCCAGGTTAGGGGCGAGCTTGCCGCCTTACAAACGCTCGATCTAATCGAGCTTGATGTTGGCGGCCTGGATCAGCTCGGCGTTGGCCTTGATGTCCTCAACGAGATGGGCCGCCATTTGCTCGGGCGTCTGCAACGGCACCACGGCATTCACCGCCAACATTTTCGCTTGCATGTCCTCGCTCTTGGCGATCTCGACGATCTTAGCGTTGAACTTGGCGATGACCTCCTTGGGCGTGCCGGCCGGCGCGAAGATCGAAAACCAGATGGGCACGTCGGCACCCGTGATGCCGAGTTCCGTCAAGGTCGGCACCTCCGGGAAGCTCGGGTGGCGCACGCTGCCGTTGATGTTGAGCAGGATCAGCTTGCCGACCTTGGCATGCGGCAGCGAAACCGGCTCGTTCATCATATGGACGTTGCCGGGCAGCACGTCGTTGAGCGAGTCGGCGCCGCCGCGATAGGGCACGTGCAGGATGTCGATGCCGGCCTTGAGCTTCAGCATCTCCAGGCGCAGGTGGGTCGAGGTCCCGCTGCCCGAGGAGGCGAAGGTCAACTTACCCGGGTTCTTTTTGGCGTATTCGATCATTTCATGGAAGGTCTTCACGCCGACCGAGGGATGGATGACGAAGCCGTTGATGACGTCGCCGACGCGGCCGACGGCCTCGAAGCTCTTCAGCGGGTCGTAGGGCGTCTTGCGCAGGCTGGGCAGGACCGCCAGCGGTGCATTGGGCGTGAGCAGAAAATTATAGCCGTCGGGCGGCGCCTTGGCCGCCGTCTCGGTGCCGATCATGCCACTGGCCCCGCCACGGTTCTCGATCACGAACGGCTGGCCAAAGGCTTGCCCCAGCTTGTCGGCCCAGGGCCGACCGATGGCGTCGGTGGCGCCACCCGGGGCGTAGGGCAAAATGATCCGAACGCTGCGTTCCGGCCAGGGCTGCGCCGCGCGCGCCGCGGCCGCGGCGGTGGCGACGGCCAGGACCGCCAAAACGAACCCGAGAAATTGGCGCTGCATTTACCCCTCCCGACGAATGCATGCTGCGTTGCTCAGTCGACGTCAGCCGACGGCCGGGCCTTTCCTGGCCTTGTCCTAACGTGCCGTTGGACGGATCGGACGCAAGACGACACTAGCAGCCGGTGACCCGGGCGCGAAGCGGCCCGTCTCGCGCCTGCACGCAGCCGCAAACGGCGCACTGCTGGTGGCTTGCGGGGCGATGGCGCACGGTGCACTCTACGGCCGGAGCCTTGACAGGAGAGAGCCCATGGCCGCGCCGGCGCAACGCCCAGTCATCCACGACGACATCAGGCCCAACACCGACCCGAAGCTCGCTTCGCGCTTCTTGGACGTGCCCAACATGCCCTGGGAGGCGACCAAGTTTCCCGGCATCCAAATCAAAGTGCTCTATGCCGACGACGACGGCATCACCACCGCGCTTTTCAAGCTTGCCCCGGGCGCGGTCGTGCCGCTGCACGAGCACACGGCGCTGGAGCAGACCTACGTGTTGGAAGGCACGCTGGAGGATCACGAGGGTGTGTGCGGCCCCGGCCAGTTCGTCTGGCGTCCCGCCGGCAATCAGCATGAGGCAACCGCGCCCAACGGCGCCTTGATCCTCGGCTTTTTCCTCAAACCTAATCGCTTCGCCTACGGCGAGAGGTTTTTCACCGCCCCCGGCGAACGCTAGGCCGTGCTGGCGACAGCGGGCGCGCGGCCAAGCTAGGACGCGTGGCGAATGGCATGGCTTGAACCCGTCACCTTGTCGAGCGGCCGCGTCACGCTGGAGCCGCTGGCGCAAAAGCATTGCCCGGATCTGATCGAGGCGGTCAAGGACGGGGAGCTGTGGCGGCTCTGGTATACGACCGTGCCGGCGCCCGAGGGCATTGCGGCCGAGCTCGAGCGCCGCCTGGCCTTGCAGGCGGCCGGATCGATGCTGCCATTTGCCGCCGTCGACAACGGCAGCGGCAAGGCCGTCGGCATGACCACTTACATGAACGTCGAGCCGGCGCATCGGCGTCTCGAGATCGGCTCAACCTGGTACCGCAAGGCCGTGCAGAGGACCGATTTCAACACCCGCTGCAAGCTGTTGCTGCTGCGCCATGCCTTCGAGACGCTCGACTGCATCGCCGTCGAATTCCGCACGCATTTCTTCAATCACCAGAGCCGCCGCGGCATCGAGCGGCTCGGCGCCAAGCTCGACGGCATCCTGCGCAGCCACCAGCTCGCCGGCAACGGCACGCTGCGCGATACCTGCGTCTACAGCATCATCGCCGCCGAGTGGCCGACCGTGAAAAGCCACCTCACCTATCAGTTGCAAAAGCCGCGCGCTTACACCCCGGCCTAGGCGCTGCGGGCTTAGCGGATGATGCCCGCCGGACCCTGTCGGTACTTCTCGACGATGGCGAGGTCGGGATCGACGCCGAGGCCCGGACCGGTTGGCACGCGCACCTTGCCGTCCGCCGCCAGCATGGCCTCGCCGTAGGGACTGGCCTCCAGGTTGGCGTAGATGTTTTCCAACAGCGTGTCGGTTGCCAGCGAGGCAACGAGATGGATCGAGGCCAGATTGCCGGGCCCGAAGTAGGCGCAATGAGGGATCAGCTGGACCGAATGCGCCTCCGCCGCGGCCGCAATTTTGCGCATCTCGGTGATGCCGCCGATCTTGGTGACGCTGGGCTGGGCGATGTCGATCGAACCCTTCTGAAACATATCGACGAAATCGTGCAGGCCGGCGGCGTTCTCACCTGCGGCGATGCTGGTGGCGCCGCTCCGGCGCACGCGCGCAAGGCCCGCATGATCCTCCGGCGGCCACACCGGCTCCTCCAGCCAGAACAGATGATAGGGCCGAAAGGCGCTTTCCATCTCCAGCGCCTGCGCCACGCTCCAGGGGCAATTGACGTCGTTCATGATGGCGACGCCGGCGCCGACGGCCTCGCGCGCCGCCCGCACCGCGGCGACCGCGTGCTCGTGCAGCTTGATGTGGCCGAAGCCCCGGGCGACCATCTCGGCACAGATCTTGCCCACCGTCGCCGGCGCGCCGTAGCGCATCAGGCTGGCATAGGCGCGCACGTCCTTGCGCCGTGCGCCCCCTAACAGGTCACACAGCGGCAGGCCGGCGCGCTTGCCGGCAATGTCCCACAAGGCGATGTCGATGCCCGAATGGGCGTAAACGACGGGACCGTTGCGGCCGAAGATGTGGAAGGCCTGCGCGGCCTCGCGATGGAGTGCTGCGATATCGGTTGCCTCCTTGCCGATGAACCAAGGGCCGACGTAGCTCTCGAGCGCCGCCTTGGTCGCCGGAATAATGGAGTGGCCGAACCCTTCGCCCCAGCCCGTGATGCCGCGATCGGTTTCCACCTCGATCAGCAGATGGTCCATGCTGGGAAAGCGCAGCCCGGCAAATTCCTGTTTGGGTGCCCCCATATCGAAGGGGATGCGCACATAGTGCGTGCGAATGGCGGTGATCTTCATGGCGTACTCCAGCCGGCGGGCGAGATTGTCCGCGCGCTTTCCCGCATGTTAGCCTCGGCCGACCAGGAAAAAGAAGAACGAAGGAGGACGTCCGTGACGTTGACGAGACTAGCATCGCTATTGTGCGCTTTTGTGCTGATCCCGCTCGGCGCCGCCGCAGGGGCGGAGACCCCCAAGCGTGGCGGCATTCTCAATTTCGCGGTGGTGGCGGAGCCCCCGACCACCGATTGCCACGCCACGACCACCTTCGCCATGGTGCATCCGGTGGCACCGCAGTATTCCACGCTCCTGATGTTCACGGGCCCCCACGACAACATCAAGATCGAGGGTGACCTGGCGGAGTCCTGGGAGGTTTCCAAGGATGGGCTTACCTATACCTTCAAGCTGCGCAAGGGCGTGAAGTTCCACGACGGCTCCGACTTCACGGCGCAGGATATCAAGGCCACCTACGAGCGCATCATCAACCCGGCGCCGGGCGTCATCTCCTCGCGCAAGGCCCAGCATCAAGACATCAAAGAAATCGAAACGCCCGATCCTCACACGGTCGTCTTCAAGCTCGGCCAGGTGAACATGTCGATGCCATTGCACTTCGCCTCGCCCTTCAACTGCGTCTACAGCGCCAAAAAGCTCCGCGAGAACCCGCGCTATCCCGAGACCGAGGTGATGGGCACCGGCGCCTTCAAGTTCGTCGAATACCAGAAAGGCTCGCACTGGACGGCGACGCGCTTCGACCAGTATTTCCGCAAGGATCGCCCCTATCTCGACGGCTACAAGGCGATCTTCGTGCGCAGCAACACCGTGGTCAGCGGTCTGCGCGGCGGCCAGTACGACGCCGAGTTCAGGGGCCGCACACCCCAGGAACGCGACCAACTGCTCGAAACCATGAAGGACAAGGTGACGGTGCAGGAAGGGCCGTGGGTGACCAATATCCTCATCACCTTCAATACCGAGCACAAACCCTTCGACGATATCCGGGTGCGCCAGGCGCTGAGCCTGGCCATCGACCGTTGGGGCGGTTCGACCTCGCTCGGCAAGATCTCACTGATCAAGGGGGTCGGCGGCACCTTTCGGCCGGGAGCCGAGTGGTCGCTCTCGCTCGACGAGCTCGAGAAAATTCCGGGCTTCTGGCGCGATATCGAAAAATCGCGCGCCGAAGCCCGGCGCCTGCTGAAGGAGGCGGGCCATCCGAACCTGAAAGTCAAGCTCGTGAACCGAACCATCGATCAGCCGTTCATCCCGGCCGGTATTTATGCCGTCGACCAGTGGCGGCGCATCGGCGTGGAGACGGAGCACGCACCGGTTGAAACCAAGCTTTGGTTTGCCGCCATGGAAAACGGCGACTTTGACGCGGTGGTGCAGAACATTTCCGACTTTGCCGACGATCCCACCGCCCAGTTCAACACGCTGTTGAGCAAGCATACCTCCGGCATCGCCTATTCGCGGCACGGTGATACCAAGCTCGACGATTTGTTCAAGCTGCAGTCACAGCTCGTCGATCGCCAGGAGCGCATGAAGGTCGTCAACGATTTTGAGCGTTACGCCCTGACCACGGCCTATAGCGTGCCCCTGCTGTGGTATCAGCGCATTGTCGTCAACAACAAGAAGGTCAAAGGCTGGGATCTGCCGCCCAGTCACTTCGTCGGCCAAAACCTGGTCGAGGTCTGGCTGGACGAATAGCATGCGAGCCTCGCGCCGGCGGCTTGCGCCTTGCGCGCGCGGCGGCCGGTCGCCAGCGCAATGGCTGGCGCCGCCGTCGGCTCAATAGGTGGCGCGGCCGCCGGAAATATCGAACACGGCCCCCGTGGTGAAGGAATTTTCCTCAGACGCCATCCAGGCCACCATCGACGCCAGTTCCTCCACCAGCACGAAGCGGTTGCGCGGAATTTTCGACAGCATGAAGTCGATGTGCTGCTGGGTGAGCTGATCGAAGATGGCGGTCTTGGCCGCGGCCGGTGTCACGCAGTTGACGGCGATATCATAGCCGGCGAGCTCTTTGCCGAGCGACTTCGTCAAGGCGATGACGCCGGCCTTGGAGGCCGAATAGTGGGCGGCATTGGGATTGCCTTCCTTACCCGCGATCGAGGCGATCGTGACGATGCGCCCATAGTTCTGCGCGATCATTCCCGGTACGACCGCGCGCGAGCAGATGAATGGCCCGTCGAGGTTGATGCGCATCACCTTGCGCCATTCCTCCACCTCGGTTTCCCAGGTCTTGGCATTGACCCCGGCAATGCCCGCATTGTTGATTAAGATGTCGATGCGGCCAAAGCGCCGGATGGTGGCGTCAAGCGCGCCGGCAACGGCGGCGGGGTCGGCCACGTCGCAGGCGATCGCCTCGACATCACCGCCAAGGGCCTCTGCCGTCTGCCGGGCCAGCGCGGTGTCTCGATCCCAGATGGCAACGCGTGCCCCCGAGGTCAGGAAGCGCTCGCTGATCGCCTTGCCGAAGCCCTGGGCGCCGCCCGTGACCACGGCGGCACGACCCTTAAGATCAATCATGTTTTTCGCCATGGGCGCTCTTTTTGCCTCCTCGTCGCCGGGTCTAACGTCTGGCCAACGTCCCCCGCGCGCGCCCCGGTTGGCTAGCACAAAAATCGATTTTCGCCGCCCGGGGCCGCGCGCAACCGCGCCCAACCGGCGGGGGCCGAAGCCGCCTAAACTTCCGGTTGCATTAAAGCGGCGTTGGACCGCTGGGCGGCGCTTGCCTCGGCCGCGACCGCGTGGGCGCCGAGCCAACGCGAAAAATAGCGCAAAGGGGGGCGGTGCCGGGCACCGAGGCGGGCTCGCGGCGCGCCATCGAAGCCCGGCGCGCCATGGCAAGGCTCGGCTCGGGTGCTATAGCAAACCCCCACAGAAGTGCTAAAGCCTGAGCCGAACGGGCGCAGCAGCAAATGGTCTCGCCGCCGCTGGCATTGGCGGCTGGCGAGCGCGCCGGAGGGAGGTTGCGTGCCATCGGTTGTCTTGCGCGGTCTCAGCAAACGCTTTGGGAGCCAGGCGGCGGTCGACAACGTCTCGCTCAGGATCGAGCATGGCCAGCTTGTCTGCCTGCTCGGGCCCTCAGGCTGCGGCAAGACCACCATCCTGCGGCTGCTGGCGGGTTTCACCGAACCGACGGCGGGAGAAATTGCCATTGGCGAGCGCGTCGTCTCCGCGCCGGCGCGCGTGCTGCCGCCCGAGCGGCGCAATGTTTCAATGGTGTTTCAGAGTTACGCGCTGTGGCCGCACATGACGGTGGCCGAAAATGTGGCCTACGGCCTGGAGCTGCGCAAGCTCGATCGGGCGACCATTCAGACAAAGCTCGCGGCGATCCTGGCGACCACGCAACTGGCGCCATTGGCCGAACGCTATCCGGCCGAACTATCGGGCGGGCAGCAGCAGCGCGTATCGCTGGCGCGGGCGCTGGTGGTGGAGCCCGACATGCTTCTCCTCGACGAGCCCCTGTCGAACCTCGACGCCAACCTGCGCGAAGAAATGCGCTTTGAGGTGCGCCGTCTACATCAGGCCTATCACTACACCACCGTCTACGTCACCCACGACCAAAGCGAAGCCATGACCACGGCCGACCTGATCGCCGTCATGAACGCCGGCCGTATCGAGCAGTTGGGTTCCCCCCTCGAAATTTACCGGCAGCCGCGCTCGGAGTTCGTCGCGCGCTTCCTTGGCGGCAGCAACATCCTTCGCGGTCAGGCACTCGACGCCAAGCGTCTAGCCTTTGCCGGCGCCAGCATCGAGTGCCACAACGCGGCGTTCGCGCCGGGCAAGCCCGCCGCCGCCGCCGTGCGCCAGCACGATATCCGTCTGCTTGCCGCCGACGCGGCGGCCGCCGACGCCAATGCGCTCATGGGTACGGTCGTACGCAACGTCTTTCTCGGCGCCACTCGCGACTATATTGTCGAGGTCGGCGGTGGCGTGCCCTTGCGCATTACGGCTGCGCCCGAGGCCGACTTCGCGTCGGGCTCGCGGGTGAGCCTGCTGCTGCCGGCAGACCGTTGCCACGCATTGCTCACCTGAATTTGAGCCGAATTCGAGAGGAAACGAGACCATGGCAAGCCCTATTAGCCGTCGCGCCGTCTCCCAGGGCCTCGCCACGGCCCTGGCGGCGACGTCCATTCCCCGCACGGCGCGGGCGACGGTGGCCGCCTCCCCCGTGACCCCGCAACTCATCGAGGCGGCGACCAAGGAAGGCAAGGCGGTCTGGTACACCGCCGTCGATCTGCCCGTCGCCGAGCGCATCGCCAAGGCCTTTGAGGCGAAGTATCCCGGTATTGCCGTTCGCGTCGAACGCTCGGGCGGCGAACGCATCTTTCAGCGCATCGGCCAGGAGTACGCCAGCAACATCCATGCCGTCGACGTCGTCAATAGTTCCGATGCAGCCCACTTTATCGTCTGGAAGCGCGACGGCATCCTGGCCGCCTACGTGCCGCAAGATGTCGCCAGCCACTATCCGGCCGAGCAAAGGGACCCCGACGGCCTTTTCGCCAGCTGGCGCGTCTGGCTGTGCGTCATCGGCTACAACACCAAGCTGGTGAAGGCGGAGGAGGCGCCCAAGAGCTTCGCCGACCTGCTCGACCCGAAGTGGTCGGGCAAGATCGTGAAGGCCCATCCCGGTTACAGCGGCACCATCATGACCGCGACCTATCAGATCTCGCGCGACATCGGCTGGTCCTACTTCGAGAAGCTAAGCCAGCAGAAAGTCATGCAGGTGCAGTCCTCCGCCGACCCGCCGAAAAAATTGGCGCTCGGCGAACGCGCCATCATGGCCGACGGCAACGAGTACAACCTGATCCAACTCAAGGAAAAGGGCGAGCCCGTCCAGATCGTCTATCCGCGCGAGGGCACGCCCTTGATCATCGGCCCCTCCGGCGTCATGAAGGATGCGCCCAACCCCAATGCCGCCCGGTTGCTGCAAAGTTTCATGTTCTCGGTCGAATGCCAGCAGCTGATGGTCGACTGGGGCGGCCTGCGCTCCTTCCACGGCGAGGTCAAGGACAAGGAGGGCCGCAAGCCGCTCAAAGACATCAAGCTGATGCAAGATGATCCTGCGGCCGTGGAAAAGCAGGCCGATCAGATCAAGGCGAAATACACCCAGTACTTCAAGGTTTGAGCGCGCGGGGGCGGGCGGGAATGGACCGTCGCACGGATCTCGGCGTGTGGCAACGCCCCTTAACCCCAGGGGCGAGCGGCGCCTCGGCCGCCGGCGCCGATGGCTCATGGCCGCACCGGGCACGGTGTTTTGCCAGCCGCGCGCCGCTCGGCGGCGCCGGCCGCGGCTTTGCTCGCGGAAGCGACCCCGGCGGCCGGCAGGGGAACAAACGCTGGGGACCCGTTCTGCCATGACCGCCGATGCTCTGGCGGCATCGCCGCTGCCCAGCGCGCGCCGCCGGCTCGACCTTTCGGGCGCGGTGCTGGTGCTCTTTGCCGCGATCTTGGCGCTGTTGATCATCCTGCCGCTGGCCTGGCTCGTGGTGTTCGCCTTCAGCGACCGGGCGCGGAACCCAACCCTTGCCAACTTTCGGCTGCTGTTCACCGATCCAGCCTTCCTCGACCCGCTGCTGGCCACCTTCACCATTGCCCTTTCCGTCGGCGTGATTTGCTGCGCCGTTGCGGCGCCCATGGGTTGGCTGGTGGCGCGCACCGACATGCCCTTGCGACGTCCGATCCGGCTGCTCGTCATGGCCTCCTTCGTCACGCCACCCTTCCTCGGCGCCATTGCCTGGGAGCTGCTGGCTGCGCCCAACAGCGGTCTCATCAATCAGCTCTATCGCGGCATTATCGGCGACGCCGATGCCAAGCTGTTCGACATCTATAGTTTGACCGGCCTGATCTTCGTCATTTCCTGCTACACCTTCCCTTACGTGTTCGTGCTGGTCGCCAATGCCCTCGACCGCACGCCGGGCGAACTCGAGGACGCTTCCGCCATGCTCGGCGCCTCGGCCTGGCGCACGGCGCGGCGGGTCACCATCCCGCTGGCGCTGCCGGCGCTGTTGGCGGGCGCGCTGGTCGCCTTCCTGCAGGCCATGACGCTGTTCGGCTCGCCGGCGATCCTGGCGCTGCCGGCGGGATTTCACACCATGACGACCAAGATCTGGAGCCTGTTCCAGTATCCGCCCAAGCCCGAACTGGCCGCCGCCGCCTCGCTGCCGCTGCTCTTAATGACGGTGATCCTGCTGCGCGGCCAGTCGGCGCTGCTCGGCCGGCGCGGCTATGTCGTGGTCGGGGGCAAAAGCGGCCCGCCGCAGCCCGTACGCCTGGGCGGGCTGCGCTGGCCCGCCTTCCTGCTTTGTTTCGCGATGCTTTGTCTGCCCGTCTTTTTGCCCTATGGGGCGCTCCTCAACGCCGCCTTCTCGCGCATCGCCTCCCAGCCGCTCAGCCTCGAGACGGCGACCTTGCACAACGTCCAGTTTGTCTTCTTCGAACTGTCCGCCACCAGGCTCGCCATGCGCAACACCTTCCTGCTCGGCCTGATGGCGGCGACCGCGGGCACGGCATTGGCGCTGGTAATCGCCTACCTGACGGCGCGCGCCGCCATCACCGGCCATCGGCTGCTGGCCTTTCTCGCCACCGCGCCGATCGCCATTCCAGGCATCGTGCTCGGCGTCGGGCTGTTTCTCGCCTATACGCGCGGGCCGGTCGTGCTCTACGGCACGCTTTGGATCCTGCTCATTGCCTACGTGACCATCGAGCTGCCGGCCGCCTACCAGCAACTGCAATCCGCCTTCCGCTCGCTTTCCCCGGAGTTGGAAGAGGCCGGGCGCATCCTCGGCGCTTCGCGCCTGCGCACGCTTTGGGACGTGACGGCGCCCTTGCTCGGGCCCAGCCTGATCGCCACCTGGTGCTTCATTTTTGTCGCTGTCATCCGCGAGTTGTCCGCCGCCGTGATCCTCTTCACCTCCGAAACCAAGGTGCTGTCGGTGCTCATTTTCGATCTCAAGGAAAGCGGGGATTTGGGCGCCATCGCCGTGCTCGGTCTGACCATGCTGATCCTGACCGCCGCCGTCATTGTCGCCGTCAACCGAATTCCAGGCTTCAGCGGCGTGCGCCTTCGCAACAATTGAACGCCGCCCGTCACGAGGAAACGGCCGCGGCCGAGCCGATCTGATAATGTGAGGTGGTGAAGGCGGCAGGCCCCATCTCGAGCTAGAAGGTTCAAGGCCGCGCATCGTCGCCCACGGCTTAACGACCGAGGGGCGTGTGGCCGGGCCTGTTGTGACTGGGCTGCTGTGACTGGGCTGCTGTGACTGGGCTGCTGTGACTGGGCCTGGGTGCGAGAGGGCCTGGGGCACGCGCGCGAGCCGCGCCGGAAGGTTCGACGGGCAATTGGGTGAACGGACAACGGTGCCACGTGAGCGATCAGCAACACCCCATCGCCCAAGCCCTGGCCGACCGCATCGCCGCCGTCGACGGCAACGCTCTGCCACCGGCCGTGCGCGAGACCTGCGCGCGTTTGCTGCTCGACGTCATCGGTCTGTGCGTCGTTGCCCGCAACTCGGACTATGTCGCCGCGGCGCTGGCGGCATGGCCAGAGCCCGGCGCCGCCACCGTCATCGGTCGGGCGCAGCCCATCAGTGCGGCGGGCGCGGCCTTCGTCAATGGCACGGCGGCACACGGCGAGGACTTCGACGACACCTTCGAGGGCGGCCCGGTCCATGCCGGCGCCGTCATCGTTCCGGCGGTGTTGGCCCTCGCCGAAGCAGAGGGCCTCGCTGGGCTCGCCGCGCTCAGGGGCATCGCCGTCGGCGTCGAGACCATCTGCCGCCTGAGCCTGGTCGTACCCAAGGCCGTGCACAAATCGGGCTTCCATCCCACCGCCGTGTTCGGGGCGATGGCGGCCGCCGCCGGCGTTGGCGCCGCTCTCAACCTCGACCGCCGCCAGCTCGTCCATGCGCTGGGCATTGCCGGATCGATGGCGGCCGGCATCATCGAGTATCTGGCCGATGGCAGCTGGACCAAGCGTATGCACGCAGGTTGGGCCGCGCAATCGGGGCTGCGCGCCGCGCTGCTGGCGCGCGCCGGCTTCGTCGGCCCCGGCACGGTGTTTGAAGGCGTGCACGGGCTCTTCAACGGCTTCGCCCGCACCCGCGAGGGCAACTGGGGGGCGCTGCTTCAGGACTTTGCCAGCCGCTGGCACGCCGCCGACTTGGCCTTCAAGCCGTACCCCTGCGGTACCATGATCCAGCCCTACGTCGACTGTGCCCTGCGGCTCAACCGGCGTGGCCTCGCCACCCAGAGCATCGCCGAGATTGTCTGCGAGGTCGGCGAAGGCACGGTCCATCGCCTGTGGGAGCCGCTCGTTGCCAAGCGGAACCCGGCTAATGGCTACGCCGGCAAGTTTGCGGCACCCTTCTGCATCGCCTACGCCCTCGTGCATGGGAGCTTGGGGCTTGAGGCCTTTGCCGATGCCGAGGTCCAAGACAAGCGCGTGCGCGCGCTGGCGGGCAAGATCGGCTACCGGATCGATCCCACCAATCCCTACCCCGCGGCTTATAGCGGCCATGTCCGCCTCCTCCTCGCCGATGGCGGCAGCATCGAAGAGCGCCAACCGCACATGCGCGGTGGCGCCCAGCAGCCGCTTTCGCTGGCCGAAATCGCCGACAAGTTCGCGGCTAACGCCCGCCACGGCGGCTGGTCCGAGACGCAGGCGGCCGCGGCCCTCGAGCTCGCGCATCGCCTCTGGCAGACCCCGCGCGTCGAGCTTGCCCGATGGCGCTAAAGGGACTGCCGGTGGTTCACGGCGGCTCCGCACAAGGCGCGGGCGCCGGTTCCCGGGCGCTTCCGCGCTGAGGCAACAAAGGTGAGCGGCATGCAAAAGACCCCGGCTCGCAGGAGCCGGGGTCTTCCGTGGCCCGGTACTGATAGTACGAACCCGAGCCCTAGTTGTCGCGATCGCGCCGCTGCAACGGGCAGCCGCTCATTCGCGATCGTCTTTGTCGCCGTCGAGCGTGTGGCGGTCGCCAAGGCAGGGCACCGCCCACACCTGACAGCGCTTGCGATACTGTCCGGTCAAGAATTCGCCGACCTTGCCGATCGTGCTCTCGTTGGTGGAAGAGCGCCAGCAGCGGTATTCGCCATTCTTAGCCGAGTCGAGATCCTGATAGCGCTCCCCGTGATCGGATCGCACCCACGCGCGCCAGGCGCGTTTGGCCGAAATGAGCGCGCCGTTTTCGGTTTGCGCCTCGGTGCCCTTGGCGGTGACCACGTACAGGCATTGCCGCTCGTGGCGATCATAGCGGCCATAGCGATCCCGATCACGCCGATCGTAGTAATCCCGGTCCCGGAAGTCCCGATCCCGGAAGTCTCGGTCCCGGAAATCCCGATCCCGGAAGTCGCGATCGTCACGATCGCGCCAACGCTCGCGGCCCTCGCGCCAGGAATGGTCACGCTCGCGCCAGTCCTCGGCGTAGGTGGGCACCAGCGGCCGTTTTTCGACGACGTGACGCGTCTCGTAGCCGTCGCGAACGGGTTGACGATGCAGGTGCGGTTGCAAGTAGGGCTTGCCGCGCCGACGCGGATCCGCGAACCGATAGCAGCGGTTGTTCTCAAAGCCGTCACATCTGAGGGAGCGCTTGACGAAGGCACCGGTGTCTTCTCCCTCGGCGTGCGCGGGAACTGGCGTCATCGCCAACAGCGCCAGCACCGCCAAGATGCTCGAAGTGCCCGACGTGATTAGGAGTGGTGCTTTCATTGGACCCCCTACGATAGCGAGATTTTGCAAGGCGCCTGGCCGCAGCGGACGGTCGTTGGCTTTGGGCAGGTCAGTCGCCGATAGGACCAGGCACCCAAGCCCGGCCGGCCGGCGCGCGGTGCGGCCGCCAGGGCGTGATTGCCTGACTGCGTGGTCGGGGCATGCCCGGCGTCCGTGACCGAGGACATCGCCCGTTTGCGGGCGCGCATCCGCGTGGCGCCAAGACTGGCGCGTCGCCGCACCCGACCCAGGCAGGCAGGGCGCCATCCGCCCCCGCCCTGGGTCGCTAAGCCACCAGCCAAAGCCTTGAGAGTGTGTTGACAGCCGACCTGCCGCTCCGCCGCGGGAGCATTGGTCGGTCGCCGGGACCAGGAATGATTACGCTGATACGCCACGGAATAGGACGCCCCCGCACCAAACACTGCCCCTGACTGAACCCTTGTCCCCAATCGGGGTCCCACCGGTCCATCACTCGAGATGCGTAGCGCGCGATCCCGCAGTTTGCCAATATCCGGAGGTCCGCGGGGAGGCTTTCTTGCCATGGCAGTGTCAAACAGGCCACAAGTGCTTCTGCGAGCGGCCGGAATTGCGAACGCGGCGAGCGCGCCCTTAGGCTATTTGCGCGCCGAGGCGATGCTCCACACCTTATCCACAAGGCAGGGCTTGCAGGCCCGAGCTTTCTGCTGCAGCCGGCAGGCGGCCGTGTCCCCAGGCGCGCGCTGGCAACGTCCCCTTCGCAACGTTTGAGGGCGCCAACCATGAGGCAACTCCACCATGACCGTCGGCAATGATCTCAAAGGACGCGTCGCCCTCGTCACCGGCGGCGGCCGCAACATCGGCCGGGCCATTGCCCTGGCGCTCGCCGCCGCGGGTGCGGCCGTGGTGATCAATGGCCGGCGGGACGCCCACGCTTTGGATGCCGTCGCCGCCGAAATCGCCGCCGCGGGCGGAGAGGCGCTTCCGGTGCTGGCCGACGTGGCCGATGCGGCCGCCGTCGAGCGGCTGATTGCGGCGGCCGCCCAGCGCTTTGGCCGCCTCGATATCCTGATCAACAATGCGGCGGTGCGGCCGGAAAAGGCGCTCGAGCACATGACGCTCGCCGATTGGCACGCCGTCTTGGCCGTCAACCTGGACGCGGCCTTTCTGACCGCGAAGTCGGCCTTGCCGCATTTGCGGGGGAGCAGCGCCGCTGCCATCGTCAACATAGGTGGGGTCAGCGGTCACGCCGGCGCCAAGCAGCGCGCCCACGTGGTGACGGCCAAAGCCGGCCTGGTTGGGTTCACGCGAGCCCTCGCGCACGAGCTGGCCGGCGACGGCATTACCGCCAACTGCGTCGTTCCCGGCCTGATCGATACCGAGCGGGATCCAAGCCTGCCCCTGCCGCAGCACCACCAGGTGAGCCGCACGCTGCTGGGTCGCCTCGGCAGTGCCGAGGAGATTGCCGCCGCCGTTTGTTTTCTGAGCGGCCCCGGTGCCCGCTACATCACGGGGCAGACGCTGCACGTCAACGGCGGCGTGTATCTGGGTTGACGCGCAAGACGAGCAAGGCAAAACCTTACCGTCAGTCCGCCTCCGAGCCGATGGCGCTACCTGCTGGCCCGGGCGCCGCGGGCGGACAAGGATGCTGCCGAGCGGCGAGCCGAAGGTGTGGTTTTTCCTCACGCCGTCCCGGCCGAGCTCCGCGCCAAAACCTCAGCGTGCTCCCGATCGCTGCGCTCGCGGCGTGGCACCCGCGGCGGCCGCTGCAGCTTCAAGGCGGCTTCGCGCGCATCGTGCGCCCCCGTGGCGACGCCCGGCTTCGCTGCGGCGCCGACCAGCGCCTTGGGAAGCGTCAGCGCCGCCGACGCGTTGGCGACCGAGACCAGGGCGACGGCGAGGCGGACAAGGGTTGGCGCGGTGGGCATGACGGTTGCAATCGGGCTTAAGGGCATTTGCGCGTGAGGCAGATACGAGCGAGCCCGTGCCTCGGCGCCCGAGAGCGCACGCGCCGGGCGATCAAAAACCCGTGCCCTGCGTGTGATGCGGCGACGGCCCGCCGGCCGCGGCGCGCAAAGCGGCTGAAACTTGCCGCAGGCGAGGGATAAAAAACCGTGAGCGAAGGCTATTTACAGGTGGCGACCAAATCGGCGCGCTCACCCGAGGCCGTGGTCAGCTTGGCCAGGATCACCCAACCGTCCTCGATGGCGATCCGCCACATTTGATTGGCGCAGTTGATGCTGCTCCATTCCTTCGCCTTGCGCTCCCACCAATCCCGTTCAGGGGTGCGCACATTGAGGAAGCGGGTGAACTGTACGGTGCGGATGCGGCATACGACCTCGATGCCGTCGTGTCGGGTCTGCCGGTCGAGCCAGACCCCGACCTCCGCGTTGGAAACCTTGGCGTGCAGCGTCGCGGCGGTGCAGATGTCATCGGGCTGGGCCAAGGCCGACCCGGCAAAGGCACCGGCAAAGGCAAATGTCGCGGCGACGCCGATGGCAGCGGACACAAGGTGAGGGCGCATGGCTTGGGGCGGGCTCGAGCAAGCAAACGCCCATCACCATGGGCAGCGATGTGGCGACAGCATGGCAGCCGGTGCCGCAACGGGCGCGGCCGGCCCACCGGCAGCCGTTCCCCCGGGGGGCGGGGGCTAGCGCGGCCCGCTTGGCCGTTGGCCCTCTTGTCCGCCGGCCCTCTTGCCCGCCGGCCCCCCTTGCCTGCCGGCCCCCCTTGCCTGCCGGCCCCCCTTGCCAGGCCGCCCTCTTGCCCGCCGGGCTCTCTTGCCCGCCGGCTCGCTTGCCGGCCGGCTCTGGCGTCGCCGCGCAACCCCTTATATTGTCCGCGGCTGGTATGGTCAGCGACGGGTCGTGGGAGCAAGACCCGTCTTTGCTGCGCGCAACGCATCCGTCAGAAAAAGCACCCCGCCAGCGTTGACATTGCATGAGCCGCCCGCGGGAGGCGTTAAGAAGAGGTCAGGCAAAATCGTGCGCGTTCTGGTCCTCGAAGACGACCGAGATCTCAATCGCCAGCTGGTCGCGGCTTTGACCGATGCGGGCTATGCGGTCGATGCCGCCTTTGACGGCGAGGAGGGTTTTTTCCTGGGCGAGACCGAGCCCTATGACGTCGTCATTCTCGACACCGGCCTGCCCAAAATCGACGGCATCAGCGTGCTCGAGCAATGGCGTCGCGCCGGCCGCAACATGCCCGTGATCATCCTGACCGCGCGGGATCGCTGGAGCGACAAGGTTGCCGGCATGGACGCCGGTGCCGACGACTACATGGCCAAGCCATTCCATATGGAAGAGCTGTTGGCGCGCATCCGCGCGCAGGTCCGCCGCGCCTCTGGGCATGCCCGCAGCGACATCGAGTGCGGGCCGCTGCGGCTCGATACCAAGACCGCGCGCGTCACCTTGGACGGCCAACCGGTCAAGCTCACCTCGCACGAGTATCGGCTGCTCGCCTATTTGATGCATCACAACGATCGCATCGTCTCGCGCACCGAATTGGTCGAGCATCTTTATGAGCAGGACTTCGACCGCGACTCCAACACCATCGAGGTGTTCATCGGACGTCTGCGCAAGAAGATCCCGCCGGACATGATCAAGACCATTCGCGGCCTGGGCTACAGGCTCTCGGAGGGCGATGCGAACTAACTCCCTCGCGTTCCGGCTTTTTGCCACCGCGGCGGCCTGGGTGCTGCTGGTTCTGCCCGTGGCCGGCGCCATCATCTATTCGCTCTACCGCGAAGAGGTCGAGAACAGCTACGACCGGCGCATTGGCGTGCTGCTCACGGTCATCCTCTCCGACAGCATCGACCATGGCGATAGCGAGCCGGGCGCGCCCAAGGATGTTGGCGAGCCGCTGTTCGAGATCACGCACTCCGGTTGGTACTGGCAGATCAAGCCGCTCGACGGCCGCCCCGGCAAGCTGTTGGCCTCCCGTTCGCTCGCCGACGAGCGCATTCCGCTGCCCAGCGAGGCCAAGGTGGAGCCCAACGATCGTGAGGTGCGCTGGGCTACCCTGGCGGGGCCGCTCGAGCAGACCGTGCGCGTTGCCGAGACCATTTATGTGTTCGGCGAGGGCCAATCGGCACAACGCTACTCCGTTGCCGTCGCCGCGGCCCTGGAAGAGGTGGAAAACAGCCTGCTCACCTTTCGCACCCGACTTGGCCTGGCGCTCGCGCTCGCCGGCATCGGCTTGCTCGCCGTCAACCTGTTTCAGATCCGTTTCGGGCTCTTGCCCCTGCAGCAGGTGGAAAAGGGCTTGAGCGCCATCCGGTCGGGCGAGGCTGGACGCCTGGAGGTGGCCTTGCCGCAGGAGATCGTTCCCCTGCAGCAGGAGCTCAACGCGCTGCTGAAATCCAATCAGGACATCGTCGAGCGCGCCCGCACCCACGTCGGCAATCTGGCGCACGCCCTGAAAACGCCGCTCGCCGTCATTCTCAACGAGGCGCGCGATGATCAAAGCTCGTTCGCCCGCAAGGTGTCCCAGCAGGCCGAGATCATGGGTACGCAGATCAACCTTTATCTCGACCGTGCCCGCATGGCTGCCCGGATCGGCCTCATCGGCCAGGTGACGGAGGTGCGTCCCGTCGGCGAATCGCTGATCCGGGCGCTCGAGCGCATTTATCAGGACAAACACCTGTCTTACATGATCGAGTGCCCGACGGGCACGCGTTTCCAGGGGGAGCGGCAGGACCTCGAGGAGATGCTGGGCAACCTGCTCGATAACGCCTCGAAGTGGGCGCGCTCGAAAGTGATGCTCTCGGTCGCCCCCTTGCCGGGCGATCCCGGCAACGGCGCTCATCCTTGCCTCCAGATCCGGGTGGAGGACGATGGACCGGGCCTCACGGAAGCGCAGCTGGGCGAGCCTATCATCCGTGGCCGCCGGCTGGACGAAACCAAACCCGGCTCGGGCCTCGGACATTCGATCGTGGCCGACCTTGCCCACTCCTATAGCGGCAGGCTCGAGCTTTGCCGGGCCGAAATCGGCGGCCTCAGCGTTCGCTTGACCCTGCCGCAGGCCAGCTGAACGGGGCGCGTGTGGTCCGCGCCAAGCCTGCAAATGCCGCCGGCGCGCGAGCCGTATTTCTGCCCCAATCGGGGCGCGCATTGCCGAAAGCATGATGATTCGCGGTGGCTTGGGTGCGCGCAAGTCTCAAGGCCGCGACGGGGACGGGGGAGGTGAGTATGCGACCTGCGATGCTCGTGTGTGCGGCGGCACTCGTGCTCCTGGGGTGCGAGACCAAGCAGGATACGGGCACTTTGATGGGCGCCATCGCCGGCGGCGTGATCGGCAACCAGTTCGGCAAAGGCGGCGGGCGCGTTGCCAGCACCTTCGCCGGCGCCGTGATCGGCGGCATTGTTGGCAACGAGATCGGCCGCTCCCTCGATGCGCGCGATCGCCAGCTCGCCCAACAGGCCGAGTACGACGCCTGGGAGCGCGGGCAATCGGGCCGCGCCGTCCGCTGGCAGAACCCCGATAACGGGCGCTACGGCGAGGTCATTCCCGAAAAGCCCTACCGGCGCGGTGAGATCGATTGCCGCGACTACGTGCACAAGGTCTTTATCGACGGGCGTCCCCAGACCATGCGTGGCACGGCCTGCCGCAACCCCGATGGCACCTGGAGCCCGGTGGAGGCCTAAGTCAACGGCGCGCGGGTTCACGGCCTAATCCCAGCCCCCTAAGCCCCTGGCCTTTGGCGCCGGCGAGCGCGCCGGACCGCGCCGAGCCCCCATGCCCTGGCCCGCATCGCGTCCGCCCAAACCCCCAAGCGCCTCCTGCACGGGGTGGGATCCTCAGGGTTTGCCTGGGCGCAGCAGCACCGCGCCCCGGGTTCTAAGACGCTTTTGGCTGCGGCTCGGCCCGCGACAGATCTGTCAGCGGCGGCGGTCTGCCTTGCCACACCCGGGCCCCGGTCCTATTGCAAGAGGTATCGAGCGGCCGGGAAGACTGCATGCTCCTGTGGATCCTTTTCGCGATGATGACGGCGGCGGTCTTGGCGGTCGTGCTGGCGCCGCTCGCCCGGCCTGCCGGCGGCGGCGATCAGCGGCGCGCCGGCAGCCTTGCCGTATACCGCGACCAGCTGGAGGAGCTCGAGGCCGATCGGGCCCAGGGCATTATTGACGCCGATGAGGCGGCTGCCACCCGGCTTGAAATTTCGCGCCGCCTGTTGGCCGAGGCAGGCGGGGCAGGCCGAGCCTTATCGGGGTTGGCCGGCCGCTGGCACGGCCGCCTCGCCATCGCCGCCGCGGCGCTGTCACCGGCGTTCGTCGTCTGCCTCTACCTCGTCCATGGCTCGCCGGGCATGCCGGCCTTCCCTGCCGCTGGCCGCCAGCAGCTGGCCGCCGAGCAGGCCGGTATCCTCGAGCTGGTGGCACGCGTGGAGGCACGCTTGCGCGAGCACCCGGCCGAGGCGGAAGGTTGGGAGGCCTTGGCGCCGGTATATCTCAAGCTCGGACGCTATCGCGATGCGACCAGTGCCTATGCGCGTGCCATCCAGCTCAACGGCGAAACGGCAAAATTGCTGGTGGGTTTTGGCGAGGCCAGCATGCTCGCCAACGATGGCATCGTCAACGAAGAGGCGCGGCGCGCCTACGAGAAGCTCCTCAAGCTAGAACCCGATCGGATCGAAGCACGCTTTTGGCTGGCCGTGGCCAAGGAGCAGGACGGCAAGCTCAACGAGGCGCTGAGCGATTACCGCGCGCTCTTGTCCGCTGCGCCTGCCGCCGCGCCCTGGCGCGCCGCCGTGAGCGAACGCCTCGACGACTTGAGCCGGCGCGTGGGGGCGGATGGCAAGCCCGCCAGCCCCGGTCCGAGCCCGGCCGATGTCGCCGCCGCCCAGGCGCTTTCGCCCGAGGACCGCGGTCGGATGATTGCCGGCATGGTCGACGGACTGGCGCAGCGGCTCAAGCAGAACGGCAACGACTTGGCGGGCTGGCGCCGGCTGGTCAACGCCTACGTCGTCTTGGATCGCAAAAGTGAGGCGCGCGCGGCCCTAGCCGAGGCCCGCCGCAATTTTGCCGGCGACGAGCGCGCACTGGGCGAGCTCAGCGCTTTGGCCACAAGCCTGGGTCTGGGCTCATGACCCGCAAACAGCGTCGTGCAGTCATCATCGGTGTCGGCGTTGCCATCCTGAGCCTCGCCGTCACGCTCGTGCTCGTCGCCCTGCGCGATACCATTGTCTTCTTCCATACCCCGAGCGAGATCGCGCAAAAGGGCATTGGCCCGGGCAAGCGCATTCGCCTTGGAGGCTTGGTCGCCGTCGGCAGCGTCAAACGCGGCGCCGGCAGCACGGTCGAGTTTGCCGTCACCGACAAGGCCAGCACCATCGCCGTCAGCTATACGGGCATCCTGCCGGATCTCTTCCGCGAGGGACAGGGTGTCGTCACCGAGGGCGCACTCGATGCCTCGGGACGCTTTCTTGCCGACACCGTGCTCGCCAAGCATGATGAGACTTACATGCCCCCCGAAGTGGCCAAGGCGCTCAAGGAGCAGGGCGTCTGGCAGGGCGGCGCTGCCGAGGCCAACGAGGTTAAGCGCAAAGGGCAGGCCCAGAAATGACGACGGCGAGCACACCGCGGCAGCCCGGGCAGCGGCGGCCTGCCTCCGGCACCCTTGCCGGGGTGCGCTACGGCGGCGACACCGCGCCGGGCGCCTGGGCCCATCGAGGCATTGGTCGGAGCATCGGGCGCCGATGATCATCGAGCTTGGACATTTCGCGCTGATCCTGGCGCTTTCCGTCGCCCTGGTGCAGATGCTGTTGCCGGCCTGGGGAGCCCGCGTCGGTGATGCGCGGCTGATGGCGGTGGCGCCGCCGGCAGCCTTGGCCCAACTTACTCTTTTGGCCTTCGCCTTCCTCGCGCTGACACACGCCTTCATCACCTCCGACTTCTCGGTCGAGGTCGTGTGGGCCAATTCGCACACGGCCAAGCCGCTGATCTACAAATTCTCCGGCGTGTGGGGCAACCACGAAGGCTCCATGCTGCTATGGGTGTTGATCCTTGCCCTCTTCGGTGCCGCCGTCGCCCTGTTCGGCAGCAACCTGCCCGATACGGTGCGCGCCAATGTTCTGGCCGTGCAGGCGGCGATCGCCGTCGCTTTCCTGGTCTTTATTGTCTTTGCCTCATCCCCCTTTGACCGCATTCCACCGCAGGCCGAGGGCCGCGGCCTCAATCCAATTCTGCAGGATCCGGCGTTGGCGTTCCATCCGCCGTTTCTTTATGGCGGCTATGTCGGGCTCTCGATGGCCTTTTCATTTGCCATCGCCGCCCTGATCGAGGGGCGCACGGATGCGGCCTGGGCGCGCTGGGTCAGGCCGTGGACGCTCGCCGCCTGGATGCTGCTGACGCTCGGCATCGCCATGGGCTCTTGGTGGGCTTACTACGAGCTGGGCTGGGGCGGCTGGTGGTTCTGGGATCCCGTCGAGAACGCCTCCTTTATGCCCTGGCTCGCCGCTACGGCCCTGCTGCACTCGGCGCTGGTGATGGAGAAGCGCGAGGCCCTCAAGGTGTGGACCATTCTGCTGGCCATCCTCGCCTTTTCCTTGTCGCTGATCGGCACCTTCCTGGTGCGCTCGGGCGTCTTGACCTCGGTGCACGCGTTTGCCGTCGATCCAAGGCGTGGCATTTTCATTCTGGCGATCCTGACGCTGCTGATCGGCGGCGCGCTCGCCCTTTATGCTTGGCGTGCGCCGCAGCTGCGACAAGGCGGCCTGTTCGCTCCCATCAGCCGGGAAGGCAGCCTGGTTCTCAACAACGTCCTGCTCACGGTGGCCTGCGCCACCGTCTTCATCGGCACCCTTTATCCGTTGGCGCTCGAAGCCATCACGGGCGCCAAGATCTCGGTCGGGCCGCCCTATTTCAACCTGACCTTCGGACCGCTGATGGTACCGCTCCTGCTCGCCATGCCGTTCGGACCCTTGCTGGCGTGGAAACGCGGCGACCTGTTGGGGGCGGCGGAACGTCTGGCTGCCTGCGTCGGCCTGGCGTTGTTGGCGATGCTCGCAACCTTGGCGTTGGAATGGCGCGGACCCTGGCTGGCGCCGTTCGGTATCGCGCTCGGCGCCTGGGTCATCGCCGGGCCGCTTTGCGAGTGGGGGACGCGGGTGAAGCTGTTGGCGGCGGACCGCGGCGAGGTCGTGCGTCGCGCTTTTGGTCTGCCGCGCTCGGCCTACGGCGGCATGCTGGCCCACGCCGGCCTTGGCCTGACCGTGATCGGCATCGTTGCCACCTCGGCCTGGCGCGAGGAGCAGGTCGTGATCCTGCGGCAGGGCGAGCGCGCCGCCATCGCCGGCTATGAGTTGAGTTTCCGCGGCGTGGCCCCGCGGCAAGGGCCAAACTACCAGGAGGTGGTCGGCCTGATGGTGGTGACGCGCGACGGCAGTCCGGTCACCGAGCTTGCACCCTCGAAGCGAACTTTTGAGACGCCGCGGCAGACGACCACCGAAGCCGGCATTCACGTCGGCTGGCGCGGCGATCTCTACGTCGTGCTGGGCGACGAACAGGTCGCGGGCGGCTGGGTGGTGCGGCTCTACTTCAATCCGCTGGTGCGCTTGATCTGGCTGGGCGCCATCGTGATGGCATTGGGCGGCCTACTCTCCCTCTCCGATCGTCGCCTGCGCATCGGGGTGCCGCGCCGCGCCCGTCGCGCCATCCCCCAGGCAGCCGAATAGCCGATGCGCCATCTGCTGGCAACGCCGCGCGCTTTGCTGCTCGGCCCGAGGCAGGGACCGGGACGGCGCCGACGGCCGTGGACGGCCGCGTGCCGCAGGCTCGGGGCGACCGTCCGCTTGTGCCTCCTCTGCATCGTGCTCGTCGTGCCCCGTGCCGCCGCCGTTGAGCCCGACGAGATGTTGGCCGATCCCGCGCTCGAGGCCCGCGCGCGCTCGATCTCGCAGGAGCTGCGCTGCCTGGTGTGTCAAAACCAGTCGATCGATGATTCCAATGCGGCGCTGGCCAGGGATCTACGCCTCATCGTGCGCGAGCGCTTGCGGGCGGGGGATAGCGACCAGGCGGTGTTGGCCTTCGTGGAGGCGCGCTACGGCGAATTCGTGCTGCTGCGCCCCAAGCTCAACGCCCACACCCTGCTGCTTTGGCTTGCCCCGTTGCTGTTATTGGTCGCCGCGGCCGCCGCTGTGATCCGGCGTACGCGCGCCGCCGGGCACGCCCCCGCCAAGGCCGCGGCCGAACCCCTGAGCTCGGCCGAGCAGCAGCGGCTCGCCGAACTGCTCAAGCGCCGGCGCGACGCCGCCAACTAAAGCCGCCCAAGTCTCCGCGGCTCAAGTCTCCCGCCCCAAGTCTCCGCGGCTCAAGTCTCCCCGCCCCAAGTCTCCCCGCCCCAAGTCTCCGCGCCTCGATCTGCGCGCCTCCCGTCTCCATTCCTCAAGGCGCGACGCCTCTAGTCTAACGGCCGGCCGCGAAGCCGCTGCAACAGCGCCCTTGTCGCCAAACCGGTCACGGGGAGGGCTTGCGCAGCCTCGTAGGCCTCGATGGCCGAGCGCACGCCCGCCCCATAGGCGCCATCAATCGGGCCCGCGTAGAGCGCGCGCAGCTTCAGCGCCAGCTGCAAGGCGCGGATCTCATCGGCCGAGGCCAGGATTGCCGCCTGCCGGAAGCTGGCGAGCTTGCCGGCGAAGGCGCTGCTGTTGACGGCGGTGTTTGCCACCTCGGCGGCCTCGAAGCGCTTGCTGACGCGCCCGTCCTCCATCAGCACCTTGGACTGCACGTAAGTGCCGACGTTGAGGCCCACCACCGTCACGCCCTCGGCGGTTTCCAGCAGCAGCGGCGAGCCGGACGAGGCCCCGCCGGTGTCGCAGGTGTGCAGCAACAGCTGCGTCGGATCGGCAAAATCGCCGGCGATTGCCGCCCAATCCGCTGCCGCAAAGCTGCGCGCCACGCCGCAGGGCCGGGAATAGGCCAATCGCCACGGCTTAAAGTCGCGATGGTAGGATACTTGCACGATGCGGCCGGCCGCCGCCTCGGCGATGATGGCCTCCGTCGCCAACGCCCGCACCTTGAGCACGCCGCGATCACAGGCCGGGCGCGACAGGCGCACCAGGGCCCAATCCTTGCTGGCGTCGATCGGCGGGCGCACATTGAGGTCCATGCTGCCCGACATGACGTGCTGGGCCGCCGCGCTGTGGCCGGATCCGGCAATGCGCTCAAAATGGCGCTTGCCAGCAAAGGTGCGGGCGAACCAGAAATCCGCCAAGGGCGGAGCCGGCTCGCCGTGCGTGCGGTAAAGACAATGTCCCGCCGTCGCCACGACGTTTGGCGCCACGCAGAAGGCCGTGCACAGGAGGCGCGAGCGCTGGCTGAAAATGAGCCCGATCTGCTGCTTGAGCCCCTGCAATCGGGCGGGGACGTCGACGCGGTCATCGCTGCCAAACACCGCCACGGGATCGGACAGCCTCGCCGTGCCGCCGCCGCCGAGGCGCGCCGGCCCCGCTGCCGCTGCCGGCGGGTTTGCGGCGCTGACCGTGGCCGCCAGCATGGCGATGGCGGCAAATCCAGCGGGGCGGCAAAACGCACGCCTTGCCGCCGCAACCGGGGCGAGCATCGGCGGCATCCTTGCTTGCCCGTCTCGGCGCTGCCGCATGCCTCAATCCTTACCAACTTTTAATGCAGCTGAAAGCCGCCTGTAAGGGCAGGCCGCCTATATGGCTTCTCCTACCCACGACTGTGGCATTCTCACCTTTGAGGTCAATCGCATGGATTCCCCTCTCCTCAGCCCTGGTGCCTTACGCGGTAAGCGGCGCGTGGTATTCGCCTCGACGCTTGCGCTCTTGGCGCTGACCGGCGTCGTCGGTCTGGGTTTGCCGCTTGAGCGTGTCGAGGCGCAGAAGGCCGATAGCGTGCAGACGCCGTTCGGGCGCGCACCGCTGTCGTTTGCGGACATTGTCGATCGCGTCAAACCGGCGGTGGTGAGCATCCATGTCACCAACGGTGGTCCCAAGGTCGCCCAAAAGGGCGCCGCGCCGCGCGGCAAAGACCTGCTGCCGGACCTGCCCGACGATCATCCCTTGAGCGAGTTCTTTAAGCGGTTGCCGCCCGAGTTTCGCGGCCAGCCGGGGCCCAACCCGGGCCGGCCGAGCCTGGCGCAGGGATCGGGATTTGTCATCTCCTCCGACGGCTATGTGGTGACCAACAACCATGTCATCGACGGTGCCAACAGGATCCAGGTCAGCTTCGACAAGGACAACAAGTTCGACGCCGAGCTCATTGGTTCGGATTCGCGCACCGACGTCGCCCTCTTGAAAATCAAGGCGAGCCAATCCTTCCCGTTCGTCAAATTCTCCGACAAGCTGCCGCGCGTCGGTGATTGGGTGGTGGCCGTCGGCAATCCGTTCGGCCTCGGTGGCACCGTGACGGCCGGCATCGTGTCGGCGCAGGGGCGCGACATCGGCTCGGGTCCCTACGATTACATGCAGATCGATGCCGCGGTGAACCGCGGCAACTCCGGCGGTCCCACCTTCAACCTCGATGGCGAGGTGGTGGGTGTCAATACCGCCATCTACAGTCCCTCGGGCGGCAACGTCGGTATTGCCTTTGCCATTCCCGCCCGCACGGCGATGGAAGTCGTCGAGCAGCTGAAATCGTCGGGCTCCGTCAGCCGCGGTTGGCTCGGGGTCAAGATTCAGAACGTCGACCAGGACGTGGCCGCTAGCCTCGGCTTGGCCGAGGCCAAGGGGGCGCTGGTCACCGAGGTGACCGCCGCCAGCCCGGCCGCCGACGCCGGCTTGAAGAACGGCGATGCCATTCTGGCCGTCAACGGGCAGAACATCGATGACAGCCGCGACCTCGCCCGCAAAATCGCCGCGCTCAATCCGGACAGCAAGGTCGACGTTAAGGTCTTGCGTGGCCAAAAAGAGCAGACCGTGCAGGTCAAACTCGGCAAGTTCCCGAGCGGCAAAGAGGTTGCCAAGGCGGAGCCCAGCAAGGAGCCGCAGACGACCGAAATGGACCAGCTCGGGCTCACCATTGCCCCCGCCAGTGGCGCCAACAAGGAAGGCGTGGTCGTCACCGAGGTGGATGGCAGCTCGGACGCGGCCCAGAAGGGGATCAAGTCGGGCGACATCATCCTGGAGGTCGGCGGCCTGACGGTTAAGAGCCCCGACGACGTCGCCAGCGGCGTCAAAGAAGCGTCCAAGCTCGGGCGCAAGGCCGTCCTCATGCGCATCAAGTCGGGCGGCGATCTGCGCTTTGTCGCCGTGCAACTGAAGAAAGGTTAATCGGCCAGGCCGAAACACATGGCCCTGCCCCGAGGCGGCCCCTTCGCCAAGCGAATGGGCCGCCTCGTTCGTTATTTTGCAGGTGGGTTGCGTCTGACAGCGCTATAAGCTTGCCTACCTGGTCAACAGCAGCGGGTTATTGTCATGCGCGTGCTCGTGATCGAAGACGATCGAGAAACGGCGCAGTTTCTACAGCGATCGCTGCGTGAGAGTGGCCACAATGCCGACCTTGCCGGCGACGGCGAGACGGGTCTCGCTATGGCTCGCGACGGTGGCTACGAGGTTCTCATCGTCGATCGCATGCTGCCACTGCGCGACGGTCTTTCCATCGTGCAAACCCTGCGCGGCGAAGGCACGCGTACCCCCGTGCTGATTTTGTCGGCGCTGGGCGAGGTCGACGATCGCGTCAAGGGTCTGCGCGCCGGCGGCGACGACTATCTCACCAAGCCCTATCAGTATACCGAATTGCTGGCGCGCATCGAGGCGCTGGCGCGCCGTCCCGCGCCCGAGCAGCAGGAGACGCGCTATGTGGTCGGCGACCTCGTGCTCGATCGTTTGTCGCACAAGGTCGTGCGCGGCGGCGAGCCGATCGTGCTACAGCCCCGCGAATTTCGCCTGCTCGAGTACCTCATGAAGCATGCCGGCCAGGTCGTCACGCGCACCATGCTGCTCGAGAACGTGTGGGATTATCACTTCGATCCGCAAACCAATGTCATTGACGTGCACATTTCCCGGTTGCGGAGCAAAATCGACAAGAGCTTCGCCAAGCCGCTGCTGCATACGGTGCGCGGAGCGGGATACATGATCCGTGACGGCTCTGACTAGGCTTCTGCTGTCGACCCCATTTCGGCTGGCGCTCATCTACATGGGTGCGTTCATCCTGGCGGCGGGGTTGACCGTCGGGTTCATCGCCTGGCGCGCCAACGAACTCCTGACCACCAGCGTGGTGGAGACCTTGCGCGCCGAGGTCGTCGGGCTGCGCGAGCAGTACCAGGCGGGCGGCCCGGCCAGGCTCAGCGCCATCATCGCCGAGCGCGCCGCCGATCCGGGTTCGAGCCTTTATCTGCTGGTCGATAGCGCCGGTCAGCGGGCGGCGGGCAACCTGCGGCAGGTGCCGCCCGAGCTCAGGGACGGCGCCCAACGCGGGGTTTTCACCTACATTCCCCAATCCGGGCCGGCCCAGGGCAGGCCGCGCGTGGCCGTCGGCGTCCTGTTCGACGTGCCGGGCGGCCTCACCCTGGTCGTCGGCCGCGACATCGAGGACTTGCGCCGGTTCGCCTGGAGCATGGGCCGGCTCGGCTTGTGGAGCATCATCATTCTTTCGGCGCTCGGCGTCGGCGGCGGCCTGCTGATCAGCCGCAGCGTCTTGCGCCGCATCGAGACCGTCAACGACACCACCCGCACCATCATGGCCGGTGATCTATCGCGCCGTATTCCGCTCAACGGTTCGGGCGACGAGCTCGATCGCCTGGCCGAAAGCCTCAATGCCATGCTGTCGCGCATCGAGGAACTGATGGGGGCGTTGCGCGAAGTATCCGACAACATCGCCCATGATTTGAAGACGCCGCTCAACCGGCTGCGCAACCGCGCCGAGGCGGCGCTGCGCAGCAGCGAGGGGGCCGGCATTTACCGCGACGGCCTGGTCAAGACCATCGAAGAGGCCGACGAACTCATCAAGACCTTCAACTCACTGTTGCTGATCGCGCGGCTCGAGGGCGGCGCCATTGCCGAAAGCATGGAGCGGCTCAATCCCGCCTCGATCATCGCCGACATCGCCGAGCTCTATGAGCCGGTGGCCGACGAAGCGGGGCTCAGCCTATCGGTAGCCGCCGAGCCGGGCCTCACGCTGACCGCCAATCGCGAGCTGGTCAGCCAGGCCGTCGCCAATCTGGTCGACAATGCCATCAAGTATTCGCCGGACGGCCGCCGCGTCAACGGCGCGGCGGCGGCGTCCCCGATCAGCATCGCGCTTAAGCGCGTCGATCAAGACATCGAAATTACCGTCGGCGATCGCGGGCCGGGCGTTGCGCCCGAGGACCGGCAACGGGCACTGCAGCGCTTCGTGCGCCTGGAGAAAAGCCGGTCCCGACCCGGCAGTGGCCTAGGCTTGAGCCTGGTGGCGGCGGTCGCCCGCCTGCACGGCGGCTCGATCCGTTTGGAGGACAACGCGCCCGGCTTGCGCGCCGTCCTCAACCTGCCGGTCAACGGGCCCAACCACGCGGTGCCGGTGCACGCCGGCCAGCTGCGGGAGCATTAAAGATGCAACCAGGGGGGCAACCCGCACTCATCGACCGCCTGCGCGCGGCACCGATCGTGCATGATCGCCAACAGGCGGCGCGCGTTCTGGCCGAGCTCGGCGAGCGTGCCGAGCAGGATCGAGCCCTGGCGCCCTTGGTGACCAGCATGCGGCTGGCGCCCGTGCGCGACCTGCTGGCGGGCATCTTCGGCGCCTCCTCGTTCCTGACCGCCGTGATCGAGCGCGATCCCGAGCGCCTGCAGAGCGCGCTCATCGCCGCGCCCGAGGCGCACTTCGAGGCCCTTTGCCGCGCCGCCACGCAAGCCACCGCCGGTGCCACGAGCATGCCCGATGCCATGCGCGCATTGCGCCACTTCAAGACCGAAGTCGCGCTGTTGACCGCGCTGTGCGATCTGGGCGGGGTGTGGCCGGTGATGAGCGTGGCGCGGCGCCTCTCCGAGGCCGCCGACGCCGCGGTCGCCGCCGCCGTGCGCTTCTTGTTCCGCCAGGCGCGCGAGCGCGGCGATTGGCTGTCCGGCGAGCCCGACGGCTATATCGTTTTGGCTATGGGCAAGTACGGGGCCTTCGAGCTCAACTACTCCTCCGATATCGACCTGATCATCTTCTACGATCTTGCGCGCATCAAGTTGCGCGGGGGTGGCGAGGTGCAGACCTTCTTTGTGCGGCTGACCCGCGACCTCGTGCGCCTGTTGCACGAGCGCACCGGCGAGGGCTACGTGTTCCGCACCGACCTGCGCCTGCGTCCGGATCCGGGCTCAACGCCGCTTGCGCTGTCGACCGATGCTGCCCTCAACTATTACGAGAGCTTCGGCCAAAACTGGGAGCGGGCGGCCCTGATCAAAGCCCGCGCGGTCGCCGGCGACCTCAGCGCGGGCGCGCGCCTGTTGCAAGATCTGGCGCCATTCGTCTGGCGCAAATACCTCGACTTTGCCGCCATCGCCGACATTCATGCCATGAAGCGCCAGATCCACGCCTTTCGTGGCTTCGGCAAGATTGGCGTCGCCGGCCATGACATCAAGGTCGGTCGCGGCGGTATCCGCGAGATCGAATTCTTCGCCCAGACCCAGCAGCTGATTGCCGGCGGCCGCCAACCGGAGCTGCGTGCCTCCGAGACGCTGGTTGCCCTCGAACGTCTCGAGGAGCGCGCCTGGATCACGCCGACCGCCCGTGGCGATCTCGATCGTGCCTACAAGTTTTTGCGCCAGATCGAGCATCGCCTGCAGATGCTGGCGGACGAACAGACCCAGACGCTGCCCGCCGATCCCCTGAAGCTTGCGGCCTTCGCCAATTTCTGCGGCTTTGCCGATCGGGCAAGCTTCACCGCGCGCCTGACCGAGGAGCTGGAACGCGTACAGACCCACTACGTTCGCCTGTTCGAGCACAGCCCCGAATTGACGCGCGGCGGCAGCAACATGGTGTTTGCCGGGGAGGCCGATGATCCAGCTACGCTCGCCGCGCTCACCGCGCTCGGCTACACCCGTGCCGCCGATGTCATCGCCGGGGTACGCGGCTGGCACCACGGCCGCTACCCGGCCGTGCGCACGGCGCGCGCCCGCGAGCTGCTCACGGAAATGCAACCGATCCTGATCGAGGCGCTGGCCAAGACGGCCAATCCAGATCTTGCCTTCATCGGCTTCGACCGTTTCCTGTCGGAGCTCCCATCGGGCGTGCAGCTGTTCTCCCTGCTCAAGCAGAATCCCAGCCTGATCCAGCTGATCGCGCAAATCATGGGCTCGGCGCCGCGCCTGGCGCGCATCTTGGGCAAGCGCCGTCGCGTCCTGGACGCGGTGCTGGCCCCCGGCTTTTTCGGCAACCTGCCGAACCGGGAGGAGCTGACGGGCATCATTGCCGGCGAGTTGCGGGAGGCGGGCGATGTCCAGGACGCGCTCGACCGGGCCCGCCTCGTTGCCAACGAACAGGCGTTCCTGATCGGCGTGCGCGTGCTGACCGGCAGCATCGGCGCCAACCAGGCCGGTGGGGCCTATGCCCAGCTCGCCGAGTGCATGATCCAAGCCATGCAGGCGCTGGTGGAGCGCGAGCTGGCGCGCGCGCATGGCCAGGTGCCCGGGGGTGCGGCCGTGGTCGTCGCCATGGGCAAGCTGGGTGGCTCCGAGATGACCGCCGCCTCCGATCTTGACCTGATCGTGATTTACGATTTCGACGCCGCTGCCGTGCAGTCCGACGGTGGCCGGCCGCTGCCGCCCACGCAGTACTTCACCCGCCTTACCCAACGCCTGATCAGCGCCTTTACGGCCCAGACCGCCGAAGGTCAGCTCTATGAGGTCGACATGCGGTTGCGGCCTTCGGGCCAGAAGGGACCCGTTGCCACCCAGCTTTCGAGCTTCGTTCACTACCAGGCCGGCGAGGCCTGGACCTGGGAGCACCTGGCCTTGACGCGGGCGCGCGTGGTTGCCGGTGCACCCCAGCTCAAGGTCGTGGTGGAGGCCGCCATCGCCGAAATCCTGCAGCGGCGGCGCGATCGCGGCAAGATTGCCGCCGACGTGCGCAGCATGCGCGCGCGCATCGAGCGCGAGAAAGGCAGCACGGACATCTGGGATTTAAAGCAGGTCCGCGGCGGCCTGGTCGATCTGGAATTCATCGCCCAGTACCTGCAACTCGTGCATGCCGCCGATCGGCCCGAGGTGCTGAGCCAAAACACCTTGCAAGCGCTGCGCAACCTCGAGGCCGCCGGTTGCCTGCCGCCGGCGGCCGCCGAGGCGCTGCTGCCGGCGGCCCGCCTCCTCAACAATCTGACGCAGGTGTTGCGCCTTTGCCAGGACGGGCCGTTCACGCCGAGAACGGCCCCCGAAGGGCTAAAGCTGCTGCTCGCCCGGGCCGGCGATGCCCCGGATTTTCCGAGGCTTGCGGCCGAATTGGCGGCCCGGGAGCAGGCCGTTGCGACCCTGTTTGACCAGTTGCTGGCCTGAGGCCTGAGCGCGGCCAAAAGGCGGCGGTCGGGCCCGCCGCGGGGCTCCCCCGTTTTGGGCTGCCCGCCACCGGCATGGGCTTGCCGCTCAAGGGCTTGGGGCCGCGACGGAACCTCTCACCTTCACGCGTTTAAAGCACTCGAAAGGTGAGCCCGAAGCCCCTCGCTTGGCCCCTGCAACACGAGGTAGGCTGCCGGCGGGGAGGGGAGAGGTTCGATCCTCTCACGCAGCGTCGCGTTCGAGGTGGCAGCTGGCGAGGCATGAGCGTGCTAGCGCGCAAGAGCGAACAGGGCCCGGTCCTGCGGTCCGAGCCGGAAGAGGCTGAGGCAGAATCGTCCCTGCTGGCGCGGGTGGCGGCCGGCGATGCGCAGGCCTTTCGCGGCCTGGTTGACCGGCATTTGCCGACCGTTCTTGCCATTGCCAGGCGCATGTTGAAGGACGACGCAGAGGCCGAAGACGTGGCACAGGAAGCGATGCTGAGGCTTTGGCGCAATGCCGCGGGCCTGGAATTGGGCCCGGGGGGTGTGCGACCTTGGCTGCGGCGGGTTGCCTCCAACCTTTGTATCGACCGGGTCCGCGCCGGCCGCAGCACCTCGGTGGTCGACGAACTGCCCGAGCAGGCGGAAGCTGCCGGTCAGCTGCGACACTTGAGCGAACGCGAGTTGAAGGGGCGCGTGGATCTGGCGCTCAAGGCGTTGCCCGAACGCCAACGCCTGGCGCTGACACTGTTTCACTACGAGGGCATGAGCCAGATCGAGGTCGGCCAGGTGCTGGGAATTTCGGACGAGGCCGTCGAATCGCTGTTAGCTCGCGCGCGCCGCTCGCTGAAGCTGTCGCTAAAGGACGAGTGGCAAAGCCTCATGCCCGAGAACGAGATCTAGGACGGATGCAAAAAAACAGGTGCTGAGATGACAAGCCTGGGCAACAGCATGACACTTCCAGAGTTCGAGCGGCTGCTCGAGATCTACGGCAGTGACCGCACGCGCTGGCCGGTGGAAGCGCGGGCAAGCGCGGGACAGTTGACGGCACGCGATCCGGCGGCCTGCCGGCTGTTGCTGGAGGCCGAAGCGCTCGACCGCATCCTGGAACGCGCGCCGCTTCCCTCCCTTGCCAGCGAGGCCGCGCTCGCCGAGCGCATCGTGGCCGCGGCCCAGCGCTCCCCACGCATGGTGCCGACCGGCGATGCCGTCGCAAGCGCTGCGAGTGAGGCCCTGCCGCGGCCGACGATGGGCGCGACCGCGCGTTCGGTGATCCGGCTCGCCGATCGGCGGCGTTGGTTTAACGGCGGTCCGGCGGGTCGCGCCGCCGGTTTGTTGGCCGCCTGCCTGATGCTGGGGATTTTCCTCGGCGCCTCGGCCGTGCCGCAGCCGGTCATTCCGGCCTTGGAAGAGTTCACCGGCATTGCGATCGCTAACAGCAACTCGACGCAGGCGCTCGACCCGTTTGATGAGGACTTGCTATGACGGAGACTGGCATCAGGGCAGGGAAGGCGTGGCAGTTGCGGCGTTGGAGCATGCTGCTGCTGATCGCCTCGTTGGCGCTCAATTTCGTCATCGTTGGCTTGGTGGCGGGCTCGATCTGGAGGGTGCGCGCGCACCAGCCGCCGATCCGGGGTGTGACCCCCAATCTATTGGGCTACGCCGCCTCCCTGCCGCAGGAGCGGCGCGATCTGATCTGGACCGCGACGGCCGAGCAGCGGCAACACATTCGCCCCTTCCGTCGCGATATTCGCGCCGCCCGTGAGGAGGTGATGCATGCGATTGCCGCCGACCCCTTCGATGGCGACAAGTTCGCGGCCGCCCAAGGCAGGCTGGCCGAAGCCTACAACCGCGCCCGCGCCGCCGTGCAGGAGCTCGATCTCAAAATCATCGTCGAGTTGACGGCGCAGGAGCGCCGCGCTTTTCCCGCCTGGCGCGAGCAACGCCGACCGTCGGGCCAGAACCTGCTCGACGAGCCCGATCGGCAGGTGAACGACCACAACCAGCAGACCAAATAAATGGCCACCCCGCACCGCCGGCGGCCTCGCCACGGCCCTTAAAGGGGGCCGCGCTCGCCCGCCCAGCCCTCGCCGGCGAAGCCAACACGCGCCGACCAGGCGCCCTTGCCGCTTGAGCACTCAAGCGTCGCGTCCTGCGTCTTGAGCAGCAGGCGAGCCAGGATGATGTGCAACGGGGCGCTGCCCGAAGCCGTGTCGGCGCCGCCTGCCCCCGGGGCGCAAAGTTCCAGGCCACCGCTCGGGTGCGGTCGGACAAGGATTTCGAAGCTGTCGATCCCCGACAGGGCCTGGGCGTGGCGAAGCAAATGCTGCAAGGCCTGCGTGGTCGCGCGACGCTCGCAGGTAACGGCGAAGCCGTCGCAGCCGCTGAGCGTGAGCCCGGCGGCGACGTCGAGGCCGGCTGAGGCCTCGTTGAGCAGCGCGCCCACCGGCACCCGCTCGCGCCGCCCACGCCTGCGATCGGTCATCAAGGCCGTCATGGCTTCGGTAACCGCCAGTGCATCTTCCGAGGATTTGAGCAGCCGCTCGCCGCTTTCGCAGATGTGGTGGGCGTATTCCTGATAGCGGCGGTTGCCCAGCGGGCCATGCAACTCGCGCGCCATGACCTCGGAGAAGCCGATCACTGCATTGAGGGGCGTACGCAAGGCATGGCTCATGTGCGCCATCAGCTCGCCCAGGCCATCGCCGGCGGCGTCCCTCGTCGGGGCGGCGCAGGCCTCAAGGCGCAGCCGCTCGCTGCGGGCAAGCGTTGTGAGCGCCATGACGCTGCCGATACCCAACAGCGCCAGCAGGTGCAGGGCGCCGACGGAGGAGGCCACATCGCTCAAGCCGGCGGCCGGTGCCTGCCAGGCCGTCAGTGACACCCCGGCCATCCCGGCCAAATAAAGGCTGGCGGCGAGCCGCGGCAGCTGCGCTTGGCGCCCGGCCCGCTGGCGCCGCAGCCAGGCCCCTGTGCTTGCAATGACCATGCCTGCCACGGCCGTCCATGCGATGGACGTCGCCCTCCGTGGCTGAGGCGACGTGCCCCGCGCCATCCCTAGCCCCTCGACCGGATTGTGAATGAATGCTGCCCAGAACCGACCCGGCACCGAACACGCGCCGAATCATTCGCTCATTGTGGGCTACAGGCGAATCGCTTGTCGAGGCCTCCTTCCGCATAAAGACGAAAATAAGGCGGCCTGTGACCGTGGCGGCTCTACTCCAGCATCTTGCCGACGATCTCCGTCACATCGGGCGAGAGCGGTTTGGTCCTGGCGATCTGGCCTAGCGTCTTCTTCGCCAGGCGCCGCCGCTGCGGCTCCAGCATTTTCCAGCTGCGAAAGGCCGACAACAGGCGCGCGGCAATCTGCGGGTTGAAGCGATCGAGCGCCAGCACGCGCTGCGCGACGAAGGCGTATCCCTTGCCATCGGGGCGGTTGAAGGTGACGGGGTTGGCGACGGCGAAGGTGCCGATCAGGGCGCGCACCTTGTTGGGGTTCTTGAGGGAAAAGAGTGGGTGGCGCGCCAACTTTTCGACCTGAGCCAAGGCCGAGGCCAGCGGCGAGACGGCCTGGTAGGCGAACCAGTTGTCGATCACGAGATGATCGTCTTTCCAGCGCTCGTAGTAGCGCGCGAACGCCCGCGTCCGCTCGGGCGAGCGCAGCTCGGCCAGCATCGCCAGCGCGTTGAGCTCGTCGGTGGCGTTGCGCGCGTCCCGGAAGTGCGCCGCGACGCGGGCAATGTCCTCGCGCCGGCCGCGGCTCGTCAGGTAGCCGAGCGCGGCGTTGCGCAAGGCCCGGCGACTGGCGAATTCGGCGGCCGGCGAATAGCGACCTTTGACCTCGTAGCGTTGGTAGATATCGCGCAGGTCGGCGTTGAGCGAGGTGCCGATGGCCTTGCGCAAGCCGTTGCGCGCAAGGTGGACCGCGAGCGGGTCGACGTCGCGGCCAAGCACCCTGGCAATGTCGTTTTCGCCCGGCAGGAACATGAATTGCGCCCGGTAACCGGGGTCGAGGTCGTGGTTGGCGACCGTGACCCCGAGCGCGCCGATGAAGGCATCCGGCCGGTCCGGGGTCTTTTCTGCCCGCACGGCCTTGACGCCGGCGATGAGGACGCGGGTTGCATACTCCTGGGCCGCCTGCCAACGGTTGTAAAGATCGCTATCGTTGGCCATCAGGAACTGCAGGTCGGCTTCCGAGTGGTCGATGCTCAGGTTGACGGGGGCTGAAAACCCGCGCAGCAGCGATGGCACCGGGCGCGAGGGGACGTCCTTGAAGCGGAAGGTCTCGCTGCGCTTGCCGAGCTCGATGAGACCGCCCGCGAGCGGATCGCCGGAGGCCAACACCAGGTCGAGGTCGTGGCCATTGTGGCCGATCAGCCCGAGCCGCACCGGGATCTGCAGCGGTCGTTTTCGCGCCTCGCCCGGCGTCGAGGGCAGCAATTGGGTAATGGTCAGCTCCGCCGTCTTGGCGCGCCGATCCCACTTGAGCTTGCACACGAGCTCCGGCGTGCCTGCCTGGGCGTACCAGGTCATGAACTGCTGCAGGCTTTTGCCGGAGCTGTCCTCAAAGCAGGTCACGAACTGCTCCACCGTCGCGGCCTGCCCATCGTGGCGCTCGAAGTAGAGATCGAGACCTTTGCGAAATTGCTCGTGCCCGAGCAGGGTTTGGATCATGCGCACCAGCTCGGCGCCCTTCTCATAGACGGTCGCCGTATAGAAGTTGTTGATCTCGATGTAGCGGTCGGGGCGCACCGGATGCGCCAGCGGTCCGCTGTCTTCGGGAAATTGTCGCGCCTTCAGATTTCGTACGTCGCGGATGCGCTGCACGGTGGCGGAGCGCTGGTCGGCGCAGAACTCCTGATCGCGGAAGACCGTGAGCCCCTCCTTGAGACAGAGCTGGAACCAGTCGCGACAGGTGATGCGATTGCCGGTCCAGTTGTGAAAGTACTCGTGCGCGATCACGCGCTCGATATCGGCAAAACTCTGGTCGCTCGCGGTCTCCGGTGAGGCCAAAACCAAGGCGTCGTTGAAGATATTGAGACCCTTGTTTTCCATGGCCCCCATATTGAAGTCGGACACGGCCACGATGTTGAAGACGTCGAGATCGTATTCGCGCCCGAACCGTTCCTCATCCCAGCGCATGGCGCGCTTGAGCGCGTCCATGGCCCAGGCGCAGCGGCCCTCCTTGCCCGGCTCGACGTAGATTTTGAGCGCAACTTTGCGCCCCGAGGCGGTCACGAACTCGGAGGCCAAATGCGCCAGGTCGCCACCGACGAGGGCGAACAGGTAGCTCGGCTTGGGATGCGGATCGCGCCAGACGGCAAAATGCCGCTGGCCCCCGTCGAGCACGCCCGCTTCGACCGGATTGCCGTTCGACAGCAGGACCGGTGCCTCATCGCGCTCCGCCTCCAGGCGCGTCGTGTAGGTGGCCAGCACGTCCGGTCGATCGAGAAAATAGGTGATGCGACGGAAGCCTTGGGCTTCGCACTGCGTGCAGTAGATGCCGCGCGAGCGGTAGAGACCCGACAAGGCCTTGTTGGCCTCCGGATTGCAGAAGCTGACGATCTCCAAGACAAAGGCGCGGCCGGGCGGCTTGCCGATCACGAGCTCCTTGTCGTTGCTGGTAAAGTCGGCGGGCGTTAGCGGGCGCCCATCGAGCCGCACGCCCTCCAACTCCAACAGTTCGCCGTCGAGGCGCAAGGCACCGGGCTCCCCGTCGAAGGCGGGATTGGGCCGCATTTTGAGCCGGGCGCTGACCCGGGTGCGCTCCGGTCGGAGCGAGACAGCAAGATCGACGTGATCGATGAGATAGTTGGGCGGGCGATAGTCTTTGAGGAGGATGGGCCGCGGCGTCTCGGTTTTCATGCGTGTCCTGGGCTAAAAATGGCGCGAAGCCCGTTGAAAATCGGCTGGGCATTGGTTCCTTCTTAGTGCAATGGGGCGGGGGCGCAAGTTGTGACGGTGGCGCGGGCACAACCTGCGGGTATTTGGGCGGTCTCAGGCCGGCGACCCCGTCGGCCTGGGGGTGAGGCCCGCGGCGGCAACGGCTGGACCGATCAGCAGGGTGGCAACGCCGCCCGTGTGGGAGCGGACCGTAAAGACCGCCGTTCCCGGCCGACGACCGCTGCGGACGTCCGATACCTCGACGGCGGCCGCGCGCAGACGCGCATGCGCGCCCAAGAGGTCGGGAACGCGCCAAGACAGGCCCCACAAGCGGTCCTCTCCCTCGCCAACCCCGGCTTTGAGATCGTGAACGAGTTCGATTATGAGGTCGCCGCAGCGAAAAAACAGGAGCCGCACGCCCCAATCGGCCTGGCTGCGGTCGAGGCGCAAGCTGAGCCCCAAGCGTCCGGCGTAAAGGGCAACGGCGCGCTCGGGATTGGGCGTGCGGGATCACCAGGTGATCGAGCCCCGAAACGGCGGTCGCCTCGGCGCCGGGTGCAGCCGGCGCCAACGGCGCCTCGAGGTCTTGCGGGCGCGTGCAAAATGCGATCGGCACACCGTAGCTCGCGTGCCGATCGGCGAGCAGGGCGGCGGAGCATCCAGAACCGGCCTGCCGCTGCACGGGCAATCGGCGCCGGCTCAAGCGGCGTTCGCAGCCATCGAGGTCGTCAACCAAAAAGCCAAGGACGGCCAATCCCGGCCTCTGTCGCAGATCCGCAACAAGGTCAAGGCGCACGTTCGAGAGCTGAATGCAGGCGCCGCCGTCACCGTTGCTTGCGCTGCGGCCAAGCAAGGTTGCGTAGGCGCGAGCCCCGTCGGGCACCGAGGGGAGGGCGATCGTCACACATGGTCAAGGGCCTGGATCACGTTGCGCCGCCTCGCCGGGGTCCTGGAACAGGGCTTGCCGGCCGAGCGGCGCCTTGGACCCTAACGTCGCCCACCGCACGCCCCGCCCTAGCCGGCGTCGGGCGATCGGCCCCGCTTGCGCGTCCTCGGCGTGCTGCGCTCGACATCCAGGTTTTCGACTTGCAGGTTTTCAAGCCTGTTCTCGATCCTGCGGCAGGTTCGCGACCAGTCCCGCTTGCTCATGTGGGTGCCGGCGTCCCACAGTCCAACGCAGTCGGCATAGCGGTCCTGTCCCGCCGCTTTCGGCGCCCCGGCCGCCGGCGCCGGGCGGGTGCGATCTTTCCCAGTTTGCGGGACGACGCGCTTGCCCGCCCTATTTTCGGCGAGCCTTGGACCGGCCCGCCACGCCGGTACCCTGGGGGCCAGCACGGACGGGCCGGCCCAACCAGCGCCCGGCGCCGCGGGCGCCAAGGCGTTGCCGCCCGCGGCGGTCAACGGGGTTGGCGCCCCGCCGCACAGGAGCGAAAGCGCCAGCGCCCACAACGCTTGATAGATTTGGCCTTTCCGACACATTTGGCCCTTCCCACGCATTTGGCCCCTCCAGTACCTTTGGCCCTTCCCGGCCGAGCTTGCCGATGCCTTGCCTCGGGCCCGCCCCGCGCGGGTTTTGGGGCGCCGCGCCGCCGCTCTCTAAGTTTTGGGACGCCCGCGCGCCCCTTACTGGTTTGGCGCGCGCGCCCCGCGCCGTATTCTGTTGGCGCCCCGCGCCGCCTCGCTTTCGCGTTGGGCCGGCGAAGTTTCGCGGGATTTGTCCGGCCGGGCGCCGCCCGCGCCTTGGGCGCGCGAGCCCCGTGGCTCAGCCCGCGTTGCGCGAGGACCGTTGTGGGCCGCCGTTCCAAGCAAGGCTGCCATGACGCACAAACAAGACCGATTCACGGCATCGACGCCGGCGCACGTCTTCTGGTAACTGAGGCCGGCTGCGAATTGGTTGCGGTTTGCTGGAGTTTGCGAGCGATGAAGGCGATGTTGAGCAAGAGCGTCGGTGGGCCACAGACGCTGGTGCTGGAGGAGATGCCCGATCCGACGCCGGGGGCAGGCGAGGTGCTGCTGGCCGTCAAGGCCTGCGGCGTCAACTTCCCCGACCTGCTGATCATCGAGGATCGCTATCAATTCAAGCCACCGCGTCCGTTCGCACCGGGGGGGGAGGTCGCGGGTGTCGTCGCCGCTGTCGGACCGGGGGTGGAACGGCTGAAACCCGGCGACCGCGTGATCGGCTCGTGCGGTCATGGCGGCATGGCCGACAAGCTTGTGATCGCGGAAGCCAATTGCATCGCCATGCCGGCCACGATGCCCTTCGACATCGCCAGTGCGCTGATCTTGACCTATGGCACCTCGATCCATGCCCTCAAGGATCGGGCCAGCATCAAACCCGGCGAGACCTTGCTTGTGCTTGGGGCGGCCGGCGGCGTGGGCCTATCGGCGGTCGAACTCGGCAAAGCCTTCGGCGCGCGCGTCATTGCCGCGGCCTCTTCCGAGGACAAGGTGGCGCTTGCCCGTGCGCACGGCGCCGACGGCGGGGTGATTTATCCGCCGGGACCGTTCGACAAGGCGGGCACCAAGGCCTTGTCGGACCTGTTCAAGGGGGCCTGTGGCCCGAACGGTGCCGACGTCATCTATGATCCGGTAGGCGGTGATTACTCCGAGGCGGCGCTGCGCGCCATCGCCTGGGAGGGGCGCTTCTTGGTGGTCGGTTTTCCCGCCGGCATCGCCCGCCTGCCCCTCAATTTGACGCTTCTGAAGTCCTGCCAGATCGTCGGCGTCTTCTGGGGCGGCTTTGCGCGGCGCGATCCGGAGGCCAACGCCGGCAATATTGCCGAGTTGATGCAGCTTTTTGCCAAGGGCGCCATCAAACCCACGATTTCCGAGCGCTATCCGCTGGCGCGCGGCGGCGAGGCCATTGCCCGGCTGGCGCAACGCCAGGCCATGGGCAAAATCGTCGTGACGATGGATTGAGCGCCATGTCGGAGCAGACGCGATGGTGGTGGATCCGGCATGCGCCCGTGCCCGATGGCGGTTTTATCTATGGCCAGCGCGATTTGGCCTGTGACTGCTCCGATGCGGAGATATTCGGCATTCTTGCGCGCGAGTTGCCGCGCCAGGCGGTCTGGCTGACCAGCAACCTCATGCGCACAAAACAGACCGCTGCGGCGATCCTGGCGGCGGCACCCAACCGCTTTGCCGGCCTCAAGCCGGTCGAGGTGCCGGCCTTGGCCGAACAGCATTTGGGCGAGTGGCAGGGACAGGAGCGCAAGGCCTTTTATGCGGCGCGCAAGGTCGGCACCCATACCCTGTGGTTTGCGCCGGCGGAGGAGCGGCCCGTCGGCGGGGAAAGCTTCGCCGATCTCGTTGCGCGCGTCGTGCCGGCGATCGAGGGCGCGACGGCCGACTATCGCGGCCGCGACATTGTCGCGGTAACGCACGGCGGCACCATTCGGGCGGCGCTGGCGCTGGCGCTGGGGGTGCCGCCGCAGACCGCGCTCGGCTTTTCCATCGACAACTGCTCGATCACGCGCCTCGACTATTTGCATCCACCGGGCATCACCGGGTTGTGGCGGGTGGGTGCGGTCAATCACCGACCCTGGTCTCGCGCGGCCGCCGCCGAACGGCTCGAGCAAAATCCGGTTGGCCTGGACAAGGCTTGAGCGGGGAGGATCGCGCGCGAGCCTGGCGGCGGTCTCACGGCGCGCGCGCAAGCGCGCGGGCCGCCGCCGGTGCCCGGCCTCCTTCGGCGTCTCCTCCCATCGCTTCAGTGCAGCAGCCTGGCCGACGGTTCCGGGGCTGAGGCGCATGGCGCTTGGGCGTCGCAGGGGATCGACAGGCGAAACGACGTGCCGGTGTTTGAGGATTGCACCTTAAGATCGCCGCCCAGCTGATGCGTCAGACCGCGCACGAGTTCCTGTCCCATTCCGGGCGCGGCTTGCGTGCCGCCGACCAAACCGACGCCGTCATCCTCCACGGCAAGGTGAGCCAGGTTGCCGATCGCTTCAAAGCCAACGCGAATGTGGCCCAGGCGGCCGTCGGGAAAGGCGTGCTTGATGGCATTGGTGACCAGCTCGTTGACGATCAGGCCCAAGAGCACGGCCTGCTCCATCGACAAGGGTCGACTGTTCGCCTGGCACTCGATCGACAGCGGCCGCCCGCGCGCCGCCGAGGCCTTGAGGTCATCGCACAACTCGCGCATGAAGGTTTCGCTGTCGAGCAGGACGCCGTGTCCATCGGCGCGCAGCCGCCGATGCACACGCGCCATCACGGTGACCTGTTCGATGGCATCATCCAACACCGATTTGGCGTTGCTGTCGCTCACGGAAGCGGACTTGATGCTGATCAGAGCCGCGATGGAGGCAAAATTGTTGGCGACGCCGTGCGCCAATTCGCGCAGCAGGATCGACTTGTTGTGGTCCGATTGTTCTAGGACCTTGGTTTTTTCGTTGGCGGTGATCAGCGCGTCGGCGAGCGAGGCAAAGCCGATCACGCAGCCGCCGGCCAGCACGGCGTAGAGCTCGATCTTAATGACGTCGGCGGCGTGCCGAATTGCGATCGACCCGAACGGCTCGAAAAAGAACGCCGACAGCAGGGCGCTGAGGCCGACGGCGATCAGGCCCACGCCCCTGCCGAAGGCCAAGGTGGCGCCGATCACGATCAGGAAAAAGAGCAGGAACGGCTCGCCCGGTACCTCCCGTTCCAAGGGAATTTGAAAGAGAAAGGTGGCAAACAGCGCCGCTCCAGCAAGCGCGAGGCGGACCGATACCGGCCAGCCGCGAATTTCCCCGATCTTCCGCACCATGACAACATCCCGCTCCAACGCCTTCCCACGCTTTGAAAAACAAGCTTGTTAGTTCCCTAGGGCCGCTCCCGATTAAGGCCACATTGAGACGGCCCTCAATTAGTGGCGCCGCTTGCCCCCTCGCGCGATCACAAGCACGTGAACGAGGCCTTCTGTCGCCGCCGCATCAATTTATGACTGATGGGTCAGTCATAATTCGCAATTCGCATGAAGCAAACGGCGCAGCTACGCTCATCCCGGACAGGCGACGGCCTATCATTTAAATGGAAGAGCTGGCGCTTGCGAGCCTGATGCTCGTTGCCATGAACCCTGGACCCATTACGGCATCTAGGCGACCGCTCAGGCGGCCCGCCGGGGCGCGCCGAGCGCGAGCATCGGCTCGATTTCGGCGGCGGGGATGGCGGGGCCGAAAAACTAACCTTGGGCTTCGGTGCAGCCATGCGCGCGCATCCAGTCGAGCTGTTGCACGCTCTCGACGCCTTCGGCAAGCGTGCTCATCCCCAGTTTGCCGGCCAGGACGATGATGGCCTCCATGAGCGCGGCCGCGTCCGGCGCCCGCACCGTGTCGGCGATCAGGCCGCGATCGAGCTTGACCTTTCGAAGGGGAAGCTGCGCAGATGCTGAGCGAGCCACTCTTCGCCCGACAGCGTGCCGCGGCTCGGATGCGTCCACTGCGCTAGCGCTTCGAAGCCCGCGATCCTCCCGCTTTCGAGGGCGACAATCGGCTGATAGCCGAGTTCCGGTTGGTCATTGTCGAGGGCGCGGCGCAGCTCGCCTTCGAGGCTGCGGCGACCGTCGAGAGCATCCTTCATCTCGGGCTGATAGAAGGCAAAGCCGTCGCGGCCGTTGGCTTTGCCGCGATAGAGCGCCAGGTCGGCATTTTTCATGATGAGGTCGGCTTGCGCGCCGTCGCGCGGGGCAAGCGTGATGCCGATGCTGGTGCTGATCTCGATGCGGTGGCCCTCGATGGAGTAGGGATTGCTGACGGTCTCGACGATGCGGCGCGCCAGGGATTCGGTCTGGTTGGGGTCGCGGGCGCTGGCCACAATAATCACGAATTCGTCACCCCCAGGCGCGCCACCAGGTCGCCCTGGCGCACGCAGCTCAGCAAGCGTTCGCTCACCTGCTTCAACAGCGCATCGCCGATCGGGTGGCCCAGGTTGTCGTTGACGGCCTTGAAGCGGTCGAGATCGAGGCAAAGCACGGCAAAACCCTGGCCGCGCGCCATTCGCTGCAAGGCTTGCTGCAGCTGTTCCTTAAACAAGGCGCGATTGGCGAGGTTGGTCAGAGGATCATGGCGGGCGAGATGGAAGATTTCCTGTTCTTGCCGGTGCCTTTCGGTGACGTCCTCGTGCAGCGCCACCCAGCCGCCACCCTTGAGCGGCTGGCGCGATACGGCAATAACGCGGGCATCGGCCAACTCGATCATCATCGGCGTTGCGACGGGCGCCTCGCCGGCACCCGCCGCCGGCGCGTCGCTCGCCTGACTGCACGGGCGGTGTTTGCTCCAATGCTCCCGGTGGGCGCAGTTGACGGTGCCGGGCATCGTCAATTCGCCAGGCAGCCGATACATCTCGGCATAACGCGTGTTGCACACGAGCAGGCGATCCTGCGCGTCGAACATGCTAAGGCCGACGGGCATGTTGTTGATGGCGACGTCGAGCTGCAGGTTGAGCCGTTCCAGCTCGGCCTTCTTGTGCAATAGCTCGATCGACTTGGCCTTGAACACGGCGACCGAGCGCGCGAATTCGCCGATCTCGTCCCGCCTTGCAAGATCGGGAATTTCGACCGAGGTATCGTTGCGGGCGAGGCGGGCCAACGCTCCCCCGACGGCGCCGATGCGCTTGAGCACCCGGCGCAGCAGGAACAGGCCGAGCGGCCCGATCAGCACGCCGGCAATGCCGGCGCCAACAAGTATCCACACGATCTGGACGCGGGCCTTGGCCCCGAGCCGGTAAAGGTCAGCTTCGGCGGCGTCGATCCGTTGCTGCCGCTCGACGCCGACGCGGCGCCGCAAATCCTGGGCAGAGGTGGCGTAGCGCGCGGCCGCGATGGCGGCGCCCTCGTTGGTGCCGGCGCCCCCCAGCCCGAAGGCCGCGCCGCCCTGTGCCGCGGCCACCTCGAAGCGGCGCGCAAGTGGATCGGAGGGCGCATAGCCGAGCCTGTGCAGGAGTTGGGCGAGCCCGGCACTGTTTGCCTGGTAGGTTTGGAGCTGGTCTGCTGCCGCCGGCCCGAGCCGAGCCGCATCGACGCGGCGCCTGTTCTCCTCAAGCAGAACCTCGGCGCGCGCAAAGAGCACGATCGGTTCCAAGCCTCTCCCCTGGAGGCGCTGCGCGGCCGCGATGGTCTCGCCAGCAAACTTGATGCTCACGCCCGCCAGCCCACACAACACCGCCACCGTCAAAATGATGGCGATATAGAGCTGGGCCGAAATAGCGGGCCGGGGCAGCGCACGGATGCGGGGCATGGGCGCGCGACCTCAAGCCGGGCGTTGCGCCCGCGGGGGCAGCTTGGCAGCACGCATGGCACGCAAGGGTTCCCCGCCAGAGCAAACGCTTGTGGGCTGAACGTCGCGCGGACCCGCCTCTGCCACACACCCTATAGCGGCAGGCCCCCGAGGCCATGGTTCTACCCTGCCCTCCCTTAAGGCCCGGCAAGCGGCGAGCTCAGCTTTTTAGGCAATTTGTGCGGGGCTCGGGCTACCACTTGCCGGTATTGGACATGGAGGCCCAGGGCTCCTGCTTGGGCAGCGATTCGCCCTTCTGCAAAAGTTCGATGGAAATATTGTCCGGCGAACGAACGAAGGCCATGCGGCCGTCGCGCGGCGGGCGATTAACGATGACGCCCGATTTCAGCAAACGGTCGCAGGTTGCGTAAATGTCGTCGACCTCGAAGGCCAAATGCCCGAAGTTGCGTCCCTCGCCATAGGCTTCCGGATCCCAGTTAAAGGTGAGCTCGAGCAAAGGCGCCCGCTCGGCGGCTGCGCGACCCTTGTCCGCCGGCGCGGCCAGGAAGATCAGGGTATAGCGGCCGGCGTCGCTTTCGGTGCGCCGAACCTCCTCCATGCCCAGCTTATTGCAGTAAAAATCAAGGCTCTTTTCGATATCGGCGACGCGAACCATGGTGTGGAGATAGCGGAGCGGCACGGGAAAGCCTCCTGAGGCATGGGGTGCAAGCTTCAAGTTTGCGCCGCACGGTGGCGGGGCGCAAGCGCAAGCCGCCGATTAGATGGCTCAACTCCCGGGGCGGTCCATCGTGGCGGCCAGCCTCGCGCCCGGGACAGCCAGGGGCTGTCGCATTTTCGTCATCGTAGCGGATCACTAACCTTATGGTGCGCAACCTGATTCGCAACCGCGCCGGAGAAATACTTGCCGGAATACAAGCAAATTTCCACGAGGTTTCAAGTTATCCCCAGTAAGTTCCTAGTGTCGTAGTCCACAGCGGAAAGCAGGGCCGGGGACCGCGCAAATCTCAGTGCGAAGTGCGCGATTTTTCAGTTGCTTGGGAAGCTATAGATCCAATCATTCTGAAGATATCCGCGAACTAACGTTCGATCCTGCACGCAAAATCAGCTAGCCGCACTTGGATCTATTAGTTATATCCGAAATCGTGCTGCGTCGGCGGTGTGCCCATGAGAGGGAATATCTTGGGTTCGTCGTGGCGGCAGTTCGTAGCAACGTAGGCGGGGGTTCAAGTATGGGGGACCATGGCAAGATTCCTCCGGAGTTTCCGGACGATCAACCAGAGTTCAGCAGCAAAGGTATAGCACCCGACCCAGGGGCCGCCGGCGAGCCCGGAGTAGAAGTCTTCGAAATTGCCGGGGCCATCAAATGGTTCGATGTCTCCAAGGGATATGGCTTCATCGTGCCAGATAATGGGCTGGCGGACGTGCTTTTGCACGTCACCTGCCTCAGGGCCGGCGGCTATCAGACGGCCTATGAAGGGGCCCGTGTGCACTGTCAGGTGCTCAAGCGGCCCCGGGGCCTGCAGGCCTTCCGTGTCCTCAGCATGGACGAGAGCACGGCGATCCACCCCTCCCAGTTACCCCAGCGCACCCACGTGCAGGTCACGCCGGAAAGCGACTGGGAACGGGCGCGGGTAAAGTGGTTCAATCGGGTTCGGGGCTTTGGCTTCTTGACTCGAGGCGACGGCACGCCGGATATCTTCGTGCACATGGAGACGCTTCGGCGTTTTGGATTTACGGAGCTTAGGCCTGACCAGGTCGTTTTGGTTCGGTGGGGTAATGGAGCTAAGGGCTGCATGGCTGCTGAGTTGCGTCCGGACGGCGCGATTTCGGGCCTGCCGCCGAGGCACTGAAGCCCTGCGCGTAGAGCCGACACTCAAACAACGCTGGGCCGTCCCCTGGACGGCCCTGTTTGTTATTGTCTCAATACTGGTCCTGACAGGAACGGTATGGGTTCAGCCCTCATTGGCGATGCGGCGCGAAACTCTCAAGCTCCACACGGCTCAGCAAGGCGAGCATCTCATTAACGTGGAGATCACCGAAACCGATGAGGAGCGGGCGCAGGGCTTGATGTTCCGCACCCACATGCCGGCAAAGAGCGGCATGCTGTTTTTCTATAAGACGCCGCGCGAAATCACCATGTGGATGCGCAACACCTACGTTCCGCTCGACATGGTCTTTATTCGCAAGGATGGCACGGTGCACCGTATCGAGGCCAGTACCGAACCGCTGTCGGAAGCCATCATCAGCTCGCAGGGCGACACCGTGGCCTGTCTCGAGCTTGCAGGTGGCGAAGCCGCCCGATTGGGCCTCAAGCCGGGCGATAAGGTCGATCATCGCCTCTTCAAATAGAACATAGGCGCTGGAAATAGAAATAGGCGCTTGCCGGGCATAAGCGGCCCGATGCCTGGCCGGGCGGCGGTGGTGCCGGGCTCGCCGGTGTGGCTGAGGTCCCCGACACCTTCTTTGGCAAGTTTCGTGCACGGCTCGGCCTCGGGGCAAGCGCCACCGCGATCCCACCAGCCCAGTGATCTTGAGCCAGTAATCTTGAGCCCAGGGACCTTGAGCCCAATGAGCTTGAACCCAATGACCTTGAACCCAATGACCTTGAACCTGTGAGCTTGCGAGGTGGCGGCCGTTGCGACAGCAAAACGAGCGGCCGGGACCTCAAACCCTCCTCAGCGATCCACCTGAGGGTTGCGCTCGCTCTCGCTGACAAAGGCGCGCAGCAGGCCGGTCTGGTACTGTAACTCGCTGACGCGCCAATTGAGCACGTCGCGAATGCTGATCATGCCCACCACGCGTCCCTGGTCTTCGACGGGGAGATGGCGAATATTGCGCGCCAGCATGGTTGAAGCGACCAGTGCCACGTTGTCCTTGGGTGAGCAGGTAATCACGGCCTTGGTCATGAGCGCGGAGACCGGCAGTGCGTGCAAATCGCTTTTGTGCACGGCCAGTCCAAACGCCACATCCCGCTCTGTGATCACCCCGTCGACCGTCTTCCCATCGCTACTGACGATGGCGGCGCCGATGCGCTTTTCCCGCAAACACTCACAAAGCGTCGTGATCGTGTCCGCTGGCTTGATGGTAATGACTTTGGAACCCTTAGCTGCAAGAATCTCCGCTACCGTCACGGCGTCACTCCAATATGCGTTTGTTTTTCGCGGCGCCTCCGTGCTGCGCGCGCAGATAGGCCCAGCGATCGTCGTTGTGTTGCTTGTGATGTGCCTTGTGATGGGCGTCGCTTAGGCATGACACGGAGGGTAACATCGACACAGCCGTTCCGGCTACCAGGAAGCGTCGGCTTGCCGGGCGAAAGGGACGTCCAAGATGGGCTCGCCACGCCCTGCACGAAGGTCGGGAACAGTTGATCTTCGACACGCCATGGCGCCGAAGGGCTGGCAGCTGCCGGTGTCCTTGGGCGCACGCCCGCGCCGGGCGCCAAAGCGGCTCTGCGCCCACGCAATTCTTGCTCGCTTCCGACCCCGGTGCCTTGCTTCCGACCCCGGTGCATCTCGGGCCCGCACGCTTGGCGACGGCCACGGTCAAGGTCCGCGCGGCGGGCAACTACCTCGGATAGCGCCAGTAATCGCCCTTCGCGGTCTTGACCCGCTCCAAGATCGGCACGCGCTTGTCGGGCGGGCGCTCGCCCGTCTGAATTAATAGCTGAATATCGCTGAGCAGTGCGCTGGTATCCGCATAACCCGAGTGATTGAGCGCAAATACCTTGGTGGAAACGGCGGTGATGTCGATGGTGTCGATGCCTTCGGTCACGATCGGACCACCGGGTGGCACATCGCCGGCGCGAGGCACCCCGCCCCAAAACCGCCGCGAGATATCGAGGGCCAGATCATTGCTGGCGGCCAACATGGTGACCCCGCGGCTGACGCCGGTGAGCTCGCGGGCGATATTCTCGAAGGCGTCGCGGTCGACGTCCGGAGCCGCCAGAATCACTTGCGAGATCGCGACGTCTGCCGGTGCGTTGCGCTTGAGATCGCGCAACGCCGGCAGCAACAGCTGATTGCCCATACTGTGCGCAATGATGCTGACCGACTTGGCGCCCGTGTCGCGGGCGACCAGTTCCAGAAACTCGCGGATGTAGGGTTCTGCTTGGCCCGAACTCTCGCGGTCATGGGAATAGTCATGCAGCGAGAGCGAGCCCATGGAGGGCCAGCTGTAAAGCAACGGCACACCATCGAACTTGATGTCATAGGCAATCTGAGCCGTGCGGTAGAGGGCATATTCGAAACTGGTGTTAAAGCCGTGCACGAACACCAGGGCATGGTCCTTATAGTCGCTGGATGCCTTTAGCCGCTCCTGGACGAGCTGCAAAAATTCCTCCTTGCTCAGCGGGCGCACGTCCTTGAGGGTGAAATGCTGGCGCGGGTCCTCGGGTTCGCTGTGCAGGACGATCTGGGTGAAGGGCAGCCGGTACACCCAAGGACGCTCAATATTGGGAATCTGATGCGCCCTGGGGACGGTGACGAGGGCGCGCCCGAGTTCCAGCCGTCGCGCCCGCTCGCTGCCGTAGGCGGTACTTGCCCCGAGCTGCTGTCGGGCACGATCCGTACCATAAAACACGGGCACGACGTCCCAGGGCTCGACAATGCCTCTGGTAACGGGTGCAGGCGCGGGTTTGGGCGATTGGGCTTCGGTCTTGGGCTCGGCCTCCGGCTCTCGCGGAGCCTGCTTGCGTGCCTCCTCGTCCGGGCGGCGGCGATCGGTCGCTTCGCTCCCCTTGGAGGCGTGCGACGCCGGCTTGTCCGGTGTGGTCGACCCCGAGGACGGTTGTGCGGGCGGCGATTGGCGGGCGGCCACTTGCCCCTGCGGGCTTTGCAAGCCCGCGACCTCGATCACGGCATTGTTCAATTCCCCGGCGGCACTCTTGAACGTCAGCGCGATCGCGTCGATGAAGGCGTCGTCGGCGCGCCGGCCGATCAGCGGCGATTTCTGCTCCTCGCGCAAAGTGAGCGAACGGCGCACCTTGAGCACCGTGCCATCGGCGTAGGTCAGCTCCACCCGCGTCAAGGTCAGGGCACCAGTTTTGACGGTAAGGCGAACGGCCTTGAAGGCACCTTTTGCCTTTTTGAGGTCGATGCTGGCGCGGCCGGCTTTGGTGTCGAGCGCCCGGGTGGCCAGGACCACCCAGCGGTCGCCCGCACTTGGCGCTAACGCGCGTGCGCCGCTCAACAGCGCAAATCCTGCCAGCAAGGCAATCAGTAGGCGAAGCAGATTGGGGGCGAGGGCCAACCCCGCCAGCAGGCGCTGGGACATATGCACAGTCTCGCAATTGCCAGGACGAATGCTAATGGCCTATGCCCGCGAAACTGGCATTGCATCGTGTCGGACGCATGACTTGCCAGGGCTCGGCGACCCGCGACTTTTGGGCTGCGAACAACGGTGCAGCGGACGCTTGACCTACATGATGGCGCCACAATTGCCGGGCCGTGTTGTTTGATCGCTGTTGGCTATGGGCAGGCCGTCTTCCGGCTGGGCAATCGATGATCCAAAGTTGGCTGACGATCGGCGGGCTGGCCTTTGATTTCGCCGGTTTTGCCTTGTTGCTCCGCGAATGGTGGCTGGCGTTTTTCAACGAACGTCGGCAAATCGAAGCCGAGGAACAGCTCGAGCGCATGCGGCATCTGCGCAGCCTGCGGCCAGCCAGCCCGGGCAACGACCCGTTTGCGGCTCTCAATAAAATGCAGGACGATCAGGCGCTGCGCAGCGCCAGGATGGCCCACAAATCGGCGATGGCGGCGCGCCGCGCCGTCTTTTTCATGGCGGCCGCGTTCATTGCCGTCGGCTTCTTGCTGCAGCTCGCCGGCGCCTGGCCGCTCTAGCGCTGGCCTCGCGGTTGACCGGCTCGGGTGAGCAACCGGCCCGCGCCGGGGCTTGCCCAGGGCATGAACGGCCCCAGCGGTCCACGCTCAGTTGAACACCCCGGATATGTAAAGGACGGTGATGGTCGCAACAATGGAGACCACGCCGGCAATGGCGATGGAAAGCTTGCTGTCCTGTGGTCTGCGGGGATCTTGCTGGTCGGACACGGGCGGCACCTGGCTCCATGCAGCCGCGGGCGCAAGGCGTTTCTAGCAGCTGGTTGCCGCAGGTATAGTCCCCTCCGCCGCCCCGGGCCGCTGGCTGGTCGCCGCCGACCGGCGGCGGGCGGTCAAAGGTCTTGCCGGCAAATGGCCGAGCCAAGCCCCGTGCCGGGAACGCTGGCCTGGTGCAAGCTGCTGGGCAAAGTAGGGGTTGGGAAAGCGCCCCCCTTTGCGCGCGGGGGCCGCGGGGCCGAACAGTCCTTTGCGATATTTGCGTCAGCCGGATCAGGGGCTGTGGGCAACATCCGGGCTTTTGTCGGCGCCGACGGTGTGGCGGTGGGTGGCCGGGGGACAAGGAGGCGGCATGGAAAAACGCGCAAAGGTGACGCGCCTGGTGCTTGAGCACGTCGCGCGAGCGGACGATGCGGTCCGGAACTTTCGCGACAGCGGGGTGTCGGCAGAGGGCCTGCTCATGCATCCCACCTTGCAGGCGGCCGCCCTTAAGGTGGCGCGCGAGGACCTGCAAAAGGCCATCGCCCTCATTGAGAAAACCAAATGGATGCTCGCGGGGCGGTGATTTGCCCGTTTGTCCTTTGCCGGTGCGGCGCCCTCGTGCGCTGTCCGGCTGGCGGGGGCGCGCCCTTGGCCGCCGCGAAAATCACTCCTCGAACCGCTGCTGCGGCTGCAGGTCGCGAAAGTGGCGGGTCCAGCCGCGTCTGATTGCAAGCTCCGTTGCGCCATCATCGTAAGCCGGCGAGGTCAGGGGCAGCGCCTTGCCGAGGCGGATCGTCA
>Ga0081540_1000269_pt1 | contig 54263 bp, 47 predicted proteins | sample TabmetS2T1R1_FD_71024 | JGI IMG/M metagenome (GOLD analysis project Ga0081540, IMG submission 71024) | Tabebuia heterophylla rhizosphere microbial communities from the University of Puerto Rico - S2T1R1 | ecosystem: Host-associated > Plants > Roots > Rhizosphere ...
TCACGCCCTCCACCCAGGCGCCCGCCCGGCCCGCCGCCCCCCCCCCCCGAAACGGCGGCGCAACCGCGGGGAAGGCCCCCGCCCCCGCCCCCCCCCCCCCCGCCCTGCCGCAACAGCACGGTGCCGTCGATGGCGTGAAGGGAGGGCCCCTCCCAGGGGTGCTCCGGCCGCAGCGCAAAAAGCGGTGGCCCGGCGGCAAACAGGGGCACCGGCTCGCCGCACGCCGCCGCGATCTCCCCGCCCCAGGCGCCCGCAGCGTTGATGAGGTAGTCACTGCGGATGTTCGCGCCCCCATCGGTGCCGATGGCAAATCCCCCGGCCGCGCGCTCAATGCGCACCACCTTGGTGTGCTCGACGAGCTCAGCGCCCGCACGCACCGCCAGGCGAGCGACGATCGGGGCGACCCGCCCCGGCTCGGCCACGGCGTCGCGCTTCGACCAGGAGGCGCCCGTCACCAGGCTTGAGAGCATGGGCCAGCGCTGTCGCGCCGCCGCACCCGTCAACAGCTCAACGTCAAGGCCGGCGGCGAGCGCCGCGCCAGCGGCTGTCGCCAGCTTCGGCTGGTCGCTCGCGCGCAGACCCAGATAGAGGTGCCCGCAGGCAACCAGCCCGCACTCCTCCCCGCTCAAGCGGGCGAGGTCTTTCCAGATCGCCTGCGCCCGCAGCGACAGCGGAAATTGCGCGGGATGGCGGCCCTGCAGACGCAAGTTGCCAAAGTTGCTGCCGCTGGCCGCCGCAGCCGCCGTGCCCTTTTCGAGGATGATGACCGAGCGCCCGTGGGCGCGCAGAAAATAGGCGGCAAAACAGCCCACAAGGCCGCCACCAACGATCGCCACGTCGGCGCTAGCGCTGACCATCGTCCCTCTGGGCCGCCCAACTTCAGAACAAGCGCTGACAAGGACCCCAGGAATGGGATCAAATCAGGCTTCTTAGGAGTGGAGAAGAGCACATGGCGCGGGCCTGCGACATCCTCATTTTTGGCAGCGGGAGCTTCGCCCAGCGCATTGCTTGCGATCTGGCGAGCGCGAGCAAAGAGCCGGTCAGCGTCGCCATCGCTGGCCGCAACGCCGCCCGGTTGGCCTGGATCGCCACGGCCGCCCGCGCCCGCGCGCATATGTTTGGCTGCCCGCTCGAGCTTGCCACCTTCGAGGTCGACCTTGCCGCCGGCGGTGCGGCGGGCACGGTGCTTGCCAAACTCGAGCCCGCCGTGATCGTGCAAGCGGCCTCCGTTCAGGCCGGCGCCGTGATCGCCGCGGGCGGCAATGCCTGGACCCGCCTGGTGGCCGAGGGAGGCCTGAGCGCGACGGCGGTCTTCCAGGCGGTTTTGACCTCGCGCGTCGCCCGCGCCGCGGCCGAGCTGGGGCTCAAGAGCCAGCTCATCAATTGCTGCTTTCCCGATGTGGCGAATGCCATTGTGACCGGCATGGGATTGCCGGTTTTGTGCGGCATCGGCAATATCGCCATTCTCGCCCACGCCTTCGCCGGCAGTCTCGCGGCGGCTCGGGTGGCGCCAGACCTCAAGCTGCTCTGTCACTACCAGAACATCGGCGCCTGGCGCCGCCCGCCCGCCGAACGGGCGGGCCCCGCAGCGCGGGTCTGGCTCGACGGGCGCGAAATCGGCGACGTCTTTGACCGCTTCGCCGAGGTGCAGCTGACGCCGGAGCCCGTGATCGATATTTCCGGCGCCAGCGGTGTGGCGCTGATGCTGGCGCTGGCCGCGGGCCGCGACTGGCGCGGTCACGTGCCGGGACCGGTCGGATTGCCCGGTGGCTACCCCGTTGCCATTAGCAACGGGGGGCTCGCGCTCGACTTGCCCCCCGGGCTATCGCCGACCGACGCCGTGGCCTGGAACGCCCGCTATGAGGCCGAAAACGGGCTCTCCGTTGCCGCCGACGGACGGGTCCACTATGCCGGGCGCTTGCGCGATCGGCTCGAGGCGGAAAGCCCCGCCCTGGCCGCGGGCTTTCATGTCGATGACCTGGAGCCGGTCACCTTAGAATTTGCACGCCTACGCGACCGCCTGCTAGCGCGGCCCCTTTGACATGGGATGGCCTCGACACGGTGCCGTTCGCCACGGCAGTATGCAGGGGGGTGGGCAGCGGTGCGCGGCCTTCGTGGCGGCACGCCAGCTGGACGCCCTGTGAACGATGACCGAGGAGGCGCGAGCATGTGGCGAGGGGGATGTGCAGGCGGAGCCCTGCTGTTGTCGGTTCTGTTCGGACTGGGAGCAGCGGCGGCGCAGGAGCCGATCGTCTTTGGCGTCATCACGCCGCTGTCGCCACCCGGCGAAACGGCGCTCGGGCAGCTTGCCAAGCGCGGCGCGGAGATCGGTGCCGAGTACATCAATGAAAAGGGCGGCGTGCTCGGCCGCAAGGTCGCGCTCTCGGTGCAGGACAGCGCGGGGAAGAACGAGCAGGCCGTGGCCGCCTATCGCCGGCTGGTGTCGAGCGACAAGGCGGTGGCGGTGTTCGGCTTTATTCATTCGGGCGCCAATATCGCCGTCAACGAAGTGGCCAAGGAAATGGGCGTGCCGACCATGGGCACGCAGACCGGCGCCAGCGACGTCACCGCCAAGCATTACGACGTCGCCTTCCGCACCCACGCGGTCGACCCGCCGCGCGCGGCGACCTGGCTCGGCTGGATCAAAAAGAACAACTTCAAGCGGGTCAGCATCCTGGCGGAGACCACGGACTACGGCATCGGTCTTGCCAAGGAAACCGAGAAGCAGAACAAGGACAAGGCTCTCGGCCTCGAGATCCAGACCATTATGTTCGATCGCACCACGACCGACCTCTTGCCGCAACTCTTGCAGGTCAAGGCGTTCAAGCCCGACGCCATCGTCAACGTCGGTGTCGGCCAGCCGCTCGACCTGATGATTACGCAGGCCCACACCGTTGGTCTGCTGCCGGGGGCGGCCATGGTGACGTCCTACGACGCCCCGGCGCGGCCACAGTTCTGGCAACTGCACGGCGACAAGGGCGTCGGCATCAACTTCGTGGCCTTTTATTCACCGAAGTCGGAGCTTTCCGAGGTCGGCAAGGAGTTCGCCAAGCGCTACCAGGCAAAATTCAACGAGCCGCCGGTCTATGCGGCGCTGAACGGCTTTGCCAACGCCTTGGTGTTCGCCGAGGCGATCGAAAAGGCGAAGTCGACCGAGCCCAAGGCGATCATCAAGGCGCTGGAGGAGGGCTCGTTTAGCGGCTGGTCGAAGACACCCATCACCTTCCCGCGTGCGGAGGGCGCCTTGTGGCACAACTGGTCGCCGCCGCTGATGGTGCTCAGCTATGCCGCCAAGGATCAGACGCCGGCGACCGCCACCGTGGCCTACGTTCTGGGCGAATAATCCCAACTGACGCGAAGGCCTGAGGCGGAGAAGGCCGCGTGCGCAAAACATAGCCTGCCCGTGGCGAGGCGGCGTAAAGGAAGGGCGCCGGTGATCTTCAGCACCGAGCTTCTGATTCAGACCCTGCTGTCGGGGCTGATGGTGGGCGTCCTTTATGCCCTGATGGCGCTCGGCATCACCTTCATCTACTCGATCGTGAAGACCATCAACTGGGCGATGGGCGAATTCTACATGATCGGCAGCTATATCCAGTTCGTGGCCGTACATTTTCTGTTGGGGCCAAACTGGTGGTGGCTGGCGGCAATCCTAGCGGCGGCCGGCACCTTCCTCCTCGGCTTGATCCTGGAGCCGATCCTGATCAAGCCCATGTACGCTCGCCCCCTGCAGCGGCGCGACGACTATGCAACCGTCGTGACCATCGCCTTGCTCTTGCTATTGCGCAACCTTGCCGTGGCGCTGGGCGGGCCCAACCAGTACCGACCCGAGTCGAACCTGCCCGTGGTGTGGATCGGACCGCTGCCGCAGGAGGGTGCACGCGTGGCGGCCTGCCTCTTTGCCCTACTCGCGCTCGCCACCTTCTGGCTCATCATCAAAAAGACGTGGGTCGGCCTTGCCTTGCGGGCCGCCGCGCAAAATCGGGTCGCGGTCCAGACCGCAGGCGTCGACGTCTACCGGCTCGATGCGGTCGCCTTTGCCATCGGCGTGGCGCTGGCCGGCCTCGCCGGCGCCCTGCTCGCGCCCCTGTTCATGGTGTTTCCGACCAACGGCGCTGTCACCACGGTCAAGGGTTTTGAGATCATCGTCATCGGCGGCCTCGGCTCAATCCCGGGCGCGCTCGTCGGCGGCGTGCTCCTGGGGCTGATCGAAAGCCTCGGCGCGGCCTTCATTTCCTCGCCCTACCAGAACGTCTATGGCTTTTTGCTGGTCATCCTTATTCTCATCATCAGGCCCAACGGCCTGTTCGGCGAACGCGGGCGGGAGGCCTGATGGCAACGCCCCGACTTCAGCCGCCCCTGCTCCAGGCGCAGGGCCTCTCCAAGCGCTACGGCGGTCTCGTCGCCAACAATGGCGTCAGTCTCAGCCTGGCGCGCGGCGAAATTCGCGGCCTGATCGGACCCAACGGCGCCGGCAAGACCACCTTTGTCAATCTGCTCACCGGCATCGAGACCGCCGATGCGGGCCGCATTCGCCTGGGCGACGTCGAGCTCGGCGGCCGTCCGGCCCACGCGATCGCCGCGCAGGGGCTCATCCGCACCTTTCAGGTCGCGCGCGTGTTCGAAAGCCTCAGCGTGCGCGACAATCTGCTGCTGCCCTTTCTTGCGGCCGGCAGCCCGGGCGGCCTGGCGGCCGGTCGCGCCAGGCTGGGCGAGCTGTTGGCGCTCGCCACCTTGGCGAACCTCGCCGACGACCGCGCCGGCACGCTGTCCGGCGGCCAGCGCATGCTGTTGCAGGCGTGCGCGGGCTTCATGGTGCCGGGCGTGAGCCTCCACGTCCTCGATGAGCCGTTCGCCGGCATCAATCCGGTCGTGAAGGACACGCTCATTCAGTTGATCCGCCGCGAAAATGCGAGCCACGCTTGCACCTTCCTGATCGTCAGTCATGAGATGGACATCGTGCGCCGGCTGTGTCCGATCGTCTCGGTCATGATCGAGGGCGCTATCGCCGCCGAGGGCACGCTCGACGAGGTGGCGCGCCGCCCGGAGGTGATCGCCGCTTATTTGGGGGCGAGCGCGGCATGAGGGGCACCATGCTCGAGGTCGAGGAGCTGCGCGCGGGGTATTTAGCCGGTGTCGAAATCCTGTCCGGGCTGTCGCTTAGCGCGGCGGAGAATGCCGTCACCTTGATCATCGGTCCCAACGGTGCCGGCAAGTCCACACTGCTGCGCACCATCTTCGGGCTGTTGCCGCCGCGCGCCGGCCGCGTGGCGCTGCGCGGTGCGGACGTCACCGGCGCCGGCCCCAGCCGACTCAAGGCCGCCGGCGTCAGCTACATCACCCAGGACATCAACAGCTTCCCGCACCTGACCGTGGACGAAAACTTGATGATGGGGGCCTGGACCTTCCGCCGCGACCGGGCGCGCATCGCCCGCCAGCTGGAGCAAGTGTTTGCCCTGTTTCCAATTCTGAAAGACCGGCGCGGGCAGCGCGCCGGTGCCCTCTCGGGCGGCCAGGGCCGCATGCTGTCGGTGGCGCGCGAGCTGATGACGGCGCCGCAATTGCTTTTGATCGACGAGCCGACGGTTGGCCTGGCGCCCAACTTGGTGGGACAGGTCTATGCCACGCTCGCTGCCGCGCGCGCGGCCACGGGCGCGGCGATCCTGCTCGTGGAGCAGAACGTGGAACAGGCCTTGCCGCTCGCCGATCATGTCTACCTTTTGAACCTCGGCCGGGTGAAGGCCGCGGGTCCGGGCCGCGATTTCGATAGTCAACGCGTGCGTGCGCTGGTGCAGGAATGTCTCCTCGGCTGACAAAAGGGTTTGCTGCCTTCGCCGATTGGCGTCGCATCGCCGGCACGCTGGCGCTGGCCCTGCCGCCGCTTCTGGTGCTGCCGCTCTTGGTCGGCGAGTTCAGCGCGCATGTGCTCGCGATTAGCGCCTACTACGTAATCCTGGCCGCGAGCTGGAACATGCTGGCCGGCTTCACGGGCCAATTCTCGCTCGCCCAACACGGCTTTGCCGCCATTGGTGCCTACGGCTCGGGGTTGCTGGTCTACCACCTCAAAACGCCGCTCTGGCTCAGCATCCCCTTGGGCGTGGCCGCCGCCGCCGTCGGCGGCTTTCTGTTGGGCGTCCTGGTACTGCACATGCGCTCGATCTACCTGTCGATCGCCACCTGGGCCTTCGCCGAGACGCTGCGCATTTTCCTGACCGCGGCATACGAGTTCACGCGCGGCGATTTGGGGCTGAGCGTGCCATCGCTCTATGGCCACGTGCGGCCGGTCGTTTACTACTATACCTTCCTGGCCACCGCCGTCGTCTGCCTGCTCGGCGTCTACCTGATCTTGCAGTCGCCGATCGGCTACTTCATGCGCGCCGTGCGCGATGATCCCCTGCGCGCGCAATCCCTGGGGGTCGATACCACCAGGGTCAAGCTCTTTGCCTTCGTCGTCTCCAGCGCCATGGCTGGCCTCGGCGGTGCGCTGTATGCCCACTATGTCCTGACCTTGACCCCGTCGATCGTCGATTTCAGCGAAATGGCGCGCATCGTCGTCATGGTGGTCGTCGGCGGCCTCGGCTCTTTCCTCGGACCGATTCTGGCCGCGCCGCCGATCTATGCGCTCAACATCTGGCTGGCCGCCTGGGGCGAATGGAGCACGGTCTTTTTTGCCGGCATCGTCATTGCCTTGATGCGCACCTATCCGGCAGGCCTTGCCGGTCTCATCGACATGGCCGCGCGCCGCCGGCGGCCTTGACACCGGGACGGGTAGGCGCGGCGCTTCTTCCTAGGGTTCGATCGGGAGTGCGGCGCGCCGCCGCGCCAAGGCCGGCAGCAAGGGCGCGATCAGGGCGGCAACGGCCAGCACCAGGCAGGCCGCCGAGATCGGGCGCGCGATAAAAATCTGAAAGTCGCCGTGGGAGAGGATCAAGGATTTGCGCAAGTTGTTTTCCAGCATCGGACCCAGCACGAAGGCCAGCACCAGCGGCGCCGGTTCGTAGCCGAACTTGCGCATCAGGTAGCCCAGCACGCCGAACACCACCATCACGAACACGTCGAACACGGCGTTGCCCGAGGCGAATACGCCGACGATGCAGAACATCAAGATCAGCGGGAAGAGGATGCGATAGGGCAATTTGAGGACCTGCACCCACATGCCGATCAGCGGCATGTTGAGCACGAGCAGCATGGCGTTGCCGATGTACATGCTGGCAACGATGCCCCAGAAGAGATCCGGCCGCTGCGTCATCAGCAGCGGCCCGGGCTGCAGCCCGTGGATAATAAAGGCGCCAAGCAGCAGCGCCATCACCACATTGGGCGGAATGCCGAGCGTCATCAGCGGTATAAAGGCGCCGCCCGCCGCCGCATTGTTGGCGGCCTCCGGGCCGGCCACGCCCTCAATGGCGCCGTGGCCGAACCGCTCGGGTGTCTTCGACACCTTCTTTTCGATGGCGTAGCTCGCAAACGAGGCGATCACGGCGCCACCACCGGGCAGGATGCCCAGGAAAAAGCCCAGCAGCGTGCCGCGCACGATCGCCCATTTCGCGGCCGCCCAGTCCTGCAGCGAAGGCCACAGCCCGCCGATGCGCGCCTTGATCACCTCGCGCTTGAGCTCCTGCTCGAGGTTGGAGAGAATCTCGGCGACGCCGAACAACCCCATGACAATCGGCACCAGGCCGATACCGTCGAGCAGCTCCAGCCGACCGAAGGTGAGACGCGGCTGCGCCGTGATCTGATCGATGCCGATCAGGCCGAGGACGATGCCGACGGCGGCCATCAGCAGCGACTTGGCCATCGCCCCCTGACTGAGGAAGCTCAAGACCGTCAGGCCAAGCACCATCAAACTAAAGTACTCCGGCGGTCCGAAGGCGATGGCGACCCGCGCCAGCGCCGGCGCCACCAGCATCAGGGCGACCAGCGCAAAAGTGCCGGCGGCAAAGGAGCCGAGCGCGGCAATTCCCAGCGCCGGCCCGGCGCGACCCTGCTTGGCCATGGCGTGGCCGTCGAGACAGGTCACCACCGAGGCAGCCTCGCCGGGAATGTTGACCAGGATCGAGGTGGTCGAGCCGCCGTACATGGAGCCGTAGTAGATGCCGGCCATCATAATGATGCCGGCCTCCGGCGTGCCCGACAGCGTCACGGGCAACAGCAGCGACATGGCCGAGACCGGGCCGATGCCCGGCAGCACGCCGACGAGGGTGCCGATAAAAACGCCAATAAAGCAGTAGCTGAGATTGATGGGCTGCAGCGCGACGGCGAAGCCTTGGCTCAGACCGGCAACAATGTCCATGGCGCCCGGCCCTTATCGCAGAAAGCCTTCGAGCACGCCCGCCGGCAGCTGAATCTTCAACCATTTCGTCATCGCCGCCCAAACGCCGAAGGTGGAGACGGCCGCGACCAGGAGCGCAATGCGCCAGTCGACGGGATCGACGAACCACATCAAAACCAGCAGTAAGGCCAGTGTGCAGGGAATAAAGCCGATGGCTTCAAATCCCACCCCGTAGGCCAACAACAAAACCACGACGATGGAGACCTTGCGCCAGCGCGTTCCGGCCCACAGCGCCGCGAGCGAGGCGCCGCCGGCGACGAGGGCTTGGCCGATGACGGCGAGCGACAGCGCGCACATCAAAATGCCAATCCAGTAAAATGCGAAACCCGGTCCTGGCTCATGCAGCCGTCCGAGCCCCATGTCGTGGCCGGCCCGGACGACAAAACCGCCGATCAGCAGCCAGAACAGGCCGCCCCAAAGTTCAGAATTTCGCAGCATCCTCACAGACGTCTTTGTGTGTGAGGGGGCCGCCGATCGCGGCGCCGCCCCCTTGAGCTAAAAAAAATATTCCAGGTTCTCTCGCTTGTGCGTTCGCTCTCACTTTGCAGGTCGGCGCACCTGCGGCGCGCCGGTCCGGTTCAGTCTTTTTTGGCGAGGCCGATCTTTTCCAAGGCCGCCTGCTCGCTGGCGATCACCTCCTCCACCGCCTTGCGATAGGCCTCTGTGTCGAGGTAGCGGGGCACCATGTCGTATTTGGCCATCATCTCGATCACGGCGGGCTCCTCGAGCGCCTTTTTGAAGGCATCATGCAGTTTTTTCACGACCAGGACGTCCATGCCCTTGGGGCCGGCGATGCCAAAGGGCGAATCGAACACGAAGGGGTAGCCCAACTCCTTGAGCGTCGGCGTGTCGGGCCACACCTTGCTGCGCTCGGCCGTCCAAATCGCCAACAGTCGCAGTTGGCCGCCCTCGACCAGGGGTTTCCAGCCCGTGGAGTCGGCCTGCAGGCTGGTGTGACCGCCGAGCACCGCGGCATTGGTCTCCGCCCCGCCCTTGAAGGGCACATGCGTCAGCTGAATGCCGGCCCGGGCCGCAATCTGCTCCATGCCGATGTGCAGCGAGGTGCCGGTGCCCGGGGTGGCGTAGGTGACCTTGCCTGGGTTGTCCTTGGCGAAGGCGACCACGTCGGCCCAGGTCTTGAAAGGGCCGTCGGCCTTGGCCGTGATCCCGAAGGTGTAGCCGGTCAGGTGCACAACATAGGTGAAGTCCTTGCGCGCATCCCAGGTCACCTTTTGCATGAGGGGGAGGCGCATCACCGTGATCGGGATTTGCGCCAGCGTATAGCCGTCGGGCTTGGCGGTGGCCGCCACCACGGCTGGGCCCAGCGTGCCCGAGGCGCCGGGCTTGTTGTCGATCACGATCGGCTGGCCCAGATGCTTGGCGGCTGCCTCCGAGATGGTGCGCATGACGATGTCGGTCGAGCCGCCGGCCGGCCAGGGCACCACCATCGTGACCGGCTTGGCCGGATAGGCCTGAGCCCGGGCCGCTGCCGGCGCCAAAGCGACAAGCCCGGCAATGATGACGGCGACAAGGCGACCGCACGTGACGTTCATCCTCTTTCGATGTCCTTCTGTGCGCGGGTGAATGGGGTGCTGGGGACCGGCCGGCGGCGCCGTGCTATTCCGACTTGGCGAGCCCCAACTTTTCGAGCGCCGCCTTTTCGTCGGCGGCGAGTTTGGGGATAAACGCCTGATAGTCTTCGGTGCTCATGTAGCGGCGCACGAAATCGAAGCGGTCGAAAAGTTCGATGACCTTCTCGTCCTCGTAGGCCTTCTTGAAGGCGTCATGCAACTTCTTGACGATCGCCGGGTCCATGCCCTTGGGACCGGCCAGCCCGAAGGGGGAATCGAACTCATAGCTGTAGCCCAACTCCTTGAGGGTCGGCGTGGCGGGCCACTTCTTGCTGCGTTGACCGTTGAGCAGCAGCAGCAGGCGAAAATCGCCCGAGGCCACCTGCGGAGCCCATCCCGGCGACTCCACCATCATCATGACATGGCCGCCAAGCACCGCGGCGATGGATTCGCCACCCCCCTTGCTCGGGATGTGCGTGAACTGAACGCCGGATTGACGCGCCATCAGTTCCATCGCAATGGCATTGGTGGTGGCGGCGCCGATCGTGGCATAGGTGAATTTGCCCGGATTGGCCTTGGCGAAGGCGATCACATCGCTCCAGGCCTTGAAGGGCCCGTCGGCCTTGACCACCGCGCCCAGCGTATAACCGCCGAGATTGATGATGTAGGTGAAGTCCTTCACCGGATCGAAGGTCGCCTTTTGCATAAAGGGCACGCGGAACACGGGGATGGCGATCTGGCCGATGGTATAGCCGTCCGGCTTGGCCGTGGCCGCCATCGTCGCCGGCCCGAGCGTGGCGCTGCCGCCCGGCTTGTTCTCGACGATCACCGGCTGCCCTAAGTGCTTGGAGGCGCTCTCGGCGATGCCGCGGAACAACAGGTCGGCGCTGACGCCGGCCTGGAAGGGCACGATCAGGGTGATCGGTCGCGACGGAAAATCGGCGGGCCCCTGGCCCAAGGCCGGACCTAAGAGACCCGCGAGGCCGGCCGCCGCAGCGACCAGCGCGAGCCAGGCTCGACGCTGCATGCTTTTCATCCTCCCGGTGCGCTGGCCGGGTTTGGCTGTGCCCGGCTCTTTTAGGAAAGACTAGCCTATTCTCGGCGCCGAGCAACCTCCTCTGGCGCCGCCGCTGCCTTAGGACTGCATGCCCCAGCGGCGCACCGTTGCCGCCTCGATGTTGCGGAAGATCGCGTTTTCCACGATCAGGCCGATCAGGATGACCGTGAAAAGACCCGCAAATACGGCGGGAATGTCGAGCATGTTCTTGTTCTCGTAGATATACCAGCCAAGGCCGCCTTTGCCCGAGGAGACGCCGAAGACGAGCTCGGCGGCGATCAGCGTGCGCCAGGCAAAGGCCCAGCCGATCTTGAGCCCCGTCAGGATGGAGGGAAAGGCGGCCGGGATCAGGATCTTGATAATAAAGCGCGGACCCTTGAGACCGTAGTTGCGCCCGACCATGCGCAAGGTGTTGGACACGGACCGGAAGCCCGAATGGGTGTTGAGGGCGACGGCCCACAGCACCGAATGCACCAGCACGAAGATGATGGAAATGTCGCCGAGGCCAAACCAAATCAGCGCCAGCGGCAACAGCGCGATGGCCGGTAGCGGGTTAAAGGCGGACGTCAGGGTTTCGAGCAGATCGTTGCCGAGCCGGGACATCATCGCCAGCGCCGTGAAGACCATGGCGAGGGTGAGCCCCAGGCCGTAGCCCTTGAGCAGCAACAACACGGAATTGGCGACCTTGACGGGAATGTCGCCGCTCTTAATTCCGGCCCAAAACGCCTCGACGGTGGCACTGAAGGTGGGCACCAGCAGCGGGTTGTTGAGCCGGCGCGCGTAGAGCTCCCAGGCCAGCGCGATCAACACCAGGATCAGCGCCTTGCGCAGCCAGGCCTGCTGGGCAAGCCTTTGCCACACCGTCAAGGGCTTTTGCACCACGCCGATGCCGGAACCAGCCACGGTGTCGCGCAGATACTCCGGACGCGTCGGCGGGGTCGTGCTTGCTGCGCGTGAGGCCGTGTCAACCATTGGGCGTAGTCTCCTGCTCCTCGATGCGGTCCGCGAATAGCAGGTCGTGGATCCGGTCGGACAATTTTCGGCCCGCGGCATCGACGGGATCGCGCCCGTCGCTGTTGAGTTCACCCTTGACTTGGCCCGGGTGCGGCGACATCAGCAAAATGCGGTTGCCGATCAGGGTGGCTTCCGGGATGGAATGGGTGACGAACAGCACGGTAAAGCGCGTGTCGGCCCACAGCTGCAAGAGCTCGTCCTGCATCTTGCGCCGGGTCAGGGCGTCGAGCGCGGCGAAGGGCTCGTCCATCAACAGCACGTCGGCTTCCGTGGCCATCGCCCGGGCGATGGCGACGCGTTGCTTCATGCCGCCCGAGAGCGTGTGCGGATAGGCGTTGGCGAACTTGGCAAGATTGACCTTCTCGATATAGCGCATGGCCTGTGCCTCGGCCGCCTTGCCGCGCATTTTGCGCGAGGCTTCGAGCGCGAAGGTCACGTTTTGCTTGACCGTTTTCCATGGCAGCAGCTGATCGAACTCCTGAAACACGAAAACGCGGTCGGCGCCGGGCCCGCGAATGGGCAACCCCTTGAGGCGCATGCTGCCCTCGGTGGGGGCCATGTAGCCGCCCACCGCCTTGAGCAAGGTCGACTTGCCGCAACCCGACGGTCCCAGCACCACGAAGCGATCGGCGCGGTAGACGTCGAAGCTGACGCGGTAGGTGGCGGTGACGAGGTGGCGTTCGGTTTTGTATTGCAGCGTGACGCCGTCGACTTGGAGCAGCGGTGTCGGGCCGGATGGAGCATGCATGGTTTGGCGGCCTCCGTGGCCAGCAAGGGAAGGGTTAGCTGCCGGGCAGGTTGTGCACCTCGGGGAAGAACACGTCCTGCCAGCTCGAGGGTTTCACCTTGATGCTGCCGACGGCGTGCATGAAGTCGGCATATTTCATGGTGTTCTCCGGCACCATGGTCCACTTGACCTCCTTGCCGGCGGCGATTTCGGCGACCTTCTCGACCGTCATCTTCGACTTCACGTTGTCGATCCAGTACTGCGCGGCGGGCTTCACGTCCGCCTTCAGCATCTCGGTCGCCTCCGCGAAGGCCGCGATCAGCGCCTTGTAGAGGGCGGGATTCTTGTCGCGGAACTGCGAGGTGGTCCAGGCCACGGTGAAGGTGTGCGCGCCACCGAACACCTGATAGGAATTGAGCACGGTGTGAATGCCGGGCTTTTCCAGTTGCTGGTATTGGAACGGCGGCACGCTGAAGACGCTGGTGATGTCGCTGGTCCCGCTCAAAAGCGCGATGGTGGAGTCGGGCGGCGACATGCCAACCGTGATCGGATCAAGCTTGGCGTAGTTCTCCTGGCCCCACTGCTTGGCCGCCGCCATCTGCAGCATCATCGCCTGCACGGACACCTTCACGGCCGGCAGCGCGATCTTGTCCTTTTCGGTGTAGTCGGTGAGGCTCTTGATATTGGGATTGCTGGTGTTGAGCAGGATCGGCTGGGAGGAGAACGCCGTGATGCCCTTCACCGCATTGGCGCTCCCATGCGTGCGTGCCCAGATGGTGAGCAAGCCGGGCACGCCGCCGGACACGATGTCGACCGAGCCCGAGAGCAAGGCATCGTTCATGGCCGCCGGACTGTTGAAGGTCGCCCACACCACCTTGACCTCGCCAACACCGGCCGCCTTGGCATGTTTCTCGAGCAGCTGATGGTGCTCCATGATGTTGAACTGCAGATAGCCCATCGAGAACTGGCGGGCAAAGCGGATCTCGGGGATTTGCGCGGCCGCCGTGGTGGTGAGCATGCCGGCCATCGCCCCGACCATGGCGATCGCCGCGGTTAATCTTCCACTCGGCATTGACTGTCCTCTCCTCATTTCATGCCTGTTTCTTGCTTGAGCTTATGCGTCAACGCGTGCCTTGGTCCGGGGTCAACGGCTGGGGTGCCCTTTGCCCCTGGCGCGCCTGGTGGAAAGTGGCTGGGCGACCCCCCTGGGCTCAGCGCGGCGTGGCGGCAACGAAGGTATTGCGCAAGGTGCCGATCCCGGAAATCTCAACCTCGACGACGTCACCGGCCTTGAGGTCGGGCGAGGTCCCATCCGTTCCCATCCAAAGGATGTCACCGGGATAAAGCGTGACGTAGCGCGTGATGGTTGCAAGGTAGGTGGCGACGCCGAACAACATGGCGTTGGTCTTAAAGCGCGTCGTCTCGCGGCCGTTGACCGAAACCCGCGTTTCCAGCCGCTCGAGGTCGACGTCGGTTTCAATCCAGGGACCCATGGGCTTGAAGGTGTCGCTGTTTTTGGCTCGCCACAGCGTGCGGTCCGACTTCTGCCAGGTGCGCTCGCTGACGTCGTTGCCGATGGTGTAGCCAAGCACGCAGGAGAGCGCGTCGGCCTCCGTCAGATGCCGGGCGCGCTTGCCGATTACCACGGCGAGCTCGCCCTCGTACTGCAGCTTTTGCGCGTTAGCGGGGATCACCACCGCTTCCTCGTGCGCGACGAGCGCATTGACCGCCCGGTAGCCGACGTCGGGTTGCGTCGGCAGATCGGCCTTGATGCCGAGCTTGTTGGCCGCTTCCAGCACGTGCTGGGCGTAGTTGAGCCCGACGCAATAAAAGGTCGGCGGTACCACCGGCACTTCGATCTTGACCGCCGCCAGCGCGTGGCTGTTTGCGGTTGGCTCCCAGCCCTGGAAGGGATCGCCCGCGACCTCGCGCAGGCGATCGCCCTCGAGAATGCCGTAGGCGCGACGGCCCTGATGCGAGAAGCGGATCCAGCGCACGGCTTTGCGTTCCTTCCCTTGGTTGCCCTGCCCCTTGACTGCCCTGCCCCTTGACTGCCCTGCCTTTGGGCGGCGCGTTGCTTCTTGTCGCGGCCCGACCGGTCTATCATGAAGCTTGGGCGCGCAAAAGTTGAGTTGCCCCGGCCGGCGCGGCTCCAAAGGGGAGCGAGGCGGGCGGCCAAAGGCAAGCAGCCAAAGGGAAAGCGAGGAGCAGATGCCAACCGAGAAGGCCCGAGGTGTCCTCAGTCGCCGCCGCGCGCTCGGCACGCTTATTGGGGGCGGGACGCTTCTGGCCGCCCCGGCAGTCGTGCGGGCGCAAAGCCCGCTCAGCGTGCGCTTCGTCCAGCAGCGCGGGCTCCTTTATATTCCGGTTGATGTCATGGTCAGCGGCGGCATCCTGCAGCAGGAGGCAACCAAGCTGGGGTTGGGCAAGGTCGAGGCCACCGCGACGGCGTTGAGCGGGCCAGGCCCGGTGCTCGACGCCCTGCTCTCGGGTGCTGCCGACTACGGCACGGCGGCCTTGCCGTCCTTGCTCACCGTGTGGGAGCGCACGCGCGGCAGCGCCAACGAGGTCAAGGCGGTCGGCGCCGTCAGCAATGGCGCCATGACGCTCTATACCATCAACCCCAACGTCAAGACGCTGGCCGATTTTGGCGAGCAGGATCGCATTGCCGTGCCGACCGTGCGCTTGTCCTTCAACGCCATGATGCTGCAAATGGCGGCCGAGCAGCTGTGGGGCGACCCGCATCGCCTCGACCACCTGACGGTGGCGCTGGGCCACCCCGACGCGGTGACGGCGCTGGCCGCCGGTTATGGCAAGGCGACCATCACGGCCCACATCGGCGTGCAGCCCTTCACCGATCGTGGACTGAAGCTGCCGGGCGCGCACGTCATCACCGATAGCCGCAAGGTGTTTGGCGGCCCGCTGACGCAAATTACGCTGTTGGCGAGCAAGCAGACCAAGGACAAGAACCCAGCGCTGTTCCAGGCCGTGGCCAACGCGCTTGAGCAGGCGATCCGCGTCGCCAACGCCGACAAGCGCCAGGCCGCAGCCCTCTGGAGGAAGGTGCAGAAGGCCCCCGAAAGCATCGAGGACCTGGTCGCCCAACTCAACGACCCCGGCTTTGAATTCACCTCCCGGCCGCAGCGGATCGCCCACTTCACGGCCTTTCTCAACCGCGTCGGCACCCTCAAGGCCAAGGTTGGCGACTGGAAGGAGCTGTTCTGGGAGACGGCCCACCACCAACAAGGCGACTGAGCCTAAGCGCAGCCCGTGCGAACCATTCGCCCCCGAGGCCCATCCCGAACTTTTTTCCCGGCGCCGGCCGCACGGGGGCGTTGACCTCACAGCCCCGATGTTGATAGGTGCGCGCGGGAACCGAAGGTCCCCGCGCGTCGTTGATATTAAGGTCTGCGGGTTTAAGAGGGCTGGGAGGCGGTCATGGTACGAGCAGCAGGGCGAGCGTTGCTCTCAGCGTTCCTGTTCGGTGGCGTTGCCCTCAGCGCCGTCCTGCTCGGGGTTTTGACGCCCATGGCGCAGACGCGCGCGGCCGAAGAAGGCCAAGCGTCAGCCATGCCGGTACGGCTAGAGAGCATTTTGGGGCGCGACGTGACGACGGCACCCGATGGGGATGCGGGCCGGATCATCGACTTGTTGGTCGACCGTGAGGGCACCGTGCGCGCCGCCGTCGTCGAGTTTGGTGGATTTCTTGGTATTGGCACGCGCAAGATCGCCATCGAGTGGCCGGCCTTTCGCTTTTCCGGGCGGGTCATTGCCGTTGACGTCTCGCGCGATCAGATCCGGACGGCGCCGGACTATAAGAGCAGCGAATATACTTCCCTAGTTAAGACCACCAGCGACTAACTGACGACCGAAACCTGGCGCCCGCCCCGTGTCCGTCTCGTTGAGTGTGAAAGGTCTGCCGCGGTGCAACCCGCCTTGCGCAGGAGTGAACGCGGTCTCGACTGGTTCACCTTCTTCGTGGCCGACATTCAGACGGGGTTTGGTCCTTTCCTTGCGGTCTATCTCACCACCCAGAAGTGGAACCAGGCCGATATCGGGCTGATCTTGGCCATCGGCAGCCTCGCCGGCCTCCTCAGTCAGCTGCCGGCCGGCTGGCTCGTCGACATGGCGCCATCGAAGCGCCGCCTCGCCATGCTGTCCGTCGCCGGCATCGGCATCAGCGCGCTGCTCATTGCCCTCTTTCCCTCCTTTCTCGGCATCTTGATCGCCAAGCTATTGCACGTGGCTTCAAGTTCGGTGCTGGGTCCCGCCATCGCCGCCATCACGCTGGGGCTCGTCGGCCATGCCGCGGTCGGCCCGCGGCTCGGGCGCAACGCCCGCTTCGCCTCCATCGGCAACGGTCTGGCCGCCGGCGTGATGGGCGCAACGGGCTATCTGATCTCGCCACAGGCCGTGTTCCTGGTGACCGCGGTGTTGGCGCTGCCGACGCTGTTTGCCTTGGCGCAGATTCGCGAAAGCGACATCGATTCGCTGCTGGCCGACGGCGGCCTCGTTGCACGCGAGCCGCGCACCGGCCTCGCGCCCGTCCTGATCGGCCAGCTCTTGCGCAAGCGCTCGCTGCTGGTCTTAACCTTCGCCCTTTTCCTATTCCATGCCGCCAACGCTGCCATGCTGCCGCTGGTGGGAACGGAAATGGCGATGCGATCGGACCGCTTCGTGCTGCCGATCTTGGGCCTCGAGATCAACATGGGCCAATGGGCGAGCGCGCTCGTGGCCGTGTGCATCGTCGTACCACAGCTCATGGTTGCCCTGATCGCCCCGGGCGTCGGACGTCTCGCCGTGCACTGGGGCCGGCGGCCGGTGCTGCTGTTGGGTTTTGCCGCGCTGCCGGCGCGCGCGGCCGTTCTGGCCTTCAATAGCGATCCCTGGGTGATCGTGGCCGCGCAGATGCTCGATGGCATCTGCGGGGCCGTGCTGGGCGTGCTGGTGCCGCTCTCGCTCGCCGATATCACCCGCGGCTCGGGACGCTTCAATTTGGCGCAAGGCATCGCCGCCAGCGCCACGGGCGTTGGGGCGGCCCTCAGTGCCGCGGTGGCCGGCTATCTCGCGACAAAGTTCGGCAGTGGTACGGCCTTTCTGGGGCTTGCCGTCACCGCCGCCGCCGCCTTCATTACCCTTCTGGTTGCAATGCCGGAAACTGCACCCACAGACATCAATGGTCTGGAAGCGAACCGAACGAACTCTCGCACGTTGTGAGGGGCAACGGCAGCCATCTGGACCCAGGGGAGTAGTGGTCCTGGTAGATTTTGCGACATTTGCCGAGCGACCCATCGCTTTTTTCTTCCGTTACGTGCGTCGGCGGAGCAAGGCGCACGCGATCATCCTGGCGGCCGTCAGCGCTGCGGTGTTGTGTTCGATCGTCACCCAATACGCGGTAAAGCTCCTGGTTGATACTTTATCGGGGGCGCCGCGCGCCCCGGAGGCCGTCTGGCACGTCTTTGTCTTGCTGGTGGCCCTGATCACGGCCGACAACTTGCTGTGGCGTGTCGCCAGCTGGGTTGGCAACTCGACCTTTGTCGGCGTCACCGGCGACATCCGGCGCGACCTCTTCCGCCATCTGACGGGGCACGCACCAAGCTACTTCGCGGCCGCCTCGCCGGGGGCGCTGACCGCGCGGGTCACCGCGACCTCCAATGCCCTGTTCACCGTCGAGAATATGCTGGTGTGGAACGTGCTGCCGCCGTGCATGGCCACCATTTGGGCCATTGTGTTCGTCGGCACGGTGAGCCTGCCGATGGCGGCGGGGTTGGTCGCGGTCGCGGTGCTGGTGATCGCCACCATGGTGCGCAAGGCCGCAGCCGGCAAACCCTTGCACCACGAATTTGCCGACCGCGCGGCGGCGGTGGATGGCGAGCTGTCGGACGTGGTCGGCAATATGGCGATCGTGAAAGCCTTCGACGGCATTTCGCGGGAGAACCGCCGCTTCGAGGCGACCGTTGGCCAGGAGATGGCCGCGCGCCGGAAGAGCCTGCGCTATCTCGAATGCCTGCGCATCGGCCATGCCTGTGTCACGGTGACGCTCACGATCGGGCTGCTCGCCTGGGTGCTGCTGTTGTGGCAGCAGGGACGGGCGACGACGGGCGACGTTATTCTGGTATGTACCTTGGGCCTTTCCGTACTGCACGCCACGCGTGACCTTGCGATCGCCCTGGTCGACGTCACTCAGCACGCCGCGCGCTTCGCCGAGGCGCTCGAGACCTTGCTCGTGCCCCACCAGATGTACGACCGGCCCGGCGCCAAAGCCCTGGCGCGTGGCGGCATCAGCCTCAAATTCGAAGGCGTGGTGTTCGGCTATCCCGACTGCCCCACCTTATTCAAGGGCTTGGACCTGAGCATCGAAAGCGGACAGAAGGTCGGCCTGGTCGGGGCCTCCGGTGGTGGCAAGAGTACGATCCTCGCCCTCATCCAGCGCTTTTACGACATCGACAGCGGCCGCATCCTGATTGCGGACCACGACGTCACGGAGGTGACGCAGCAGAGCCTGCGTCAGGCGATCGCGGTGGTGCCGCAGGACATTTCGCTCTTTCATCGCTCGCTGATGGAAAACATTCGCTACGCCCGTCCCGAGGCTACCGACGAGCAGGTGTGGGCGGCGGCGGCCGCCGCGCGCTGCGGCTTTATCGCCGACCTGCCGCACGGGCTCGACACCGTGGTCGGGGATCGCGGTGCGCGCCTGTCCGGCGGACAGCGCCAGCGCATAGCCCTCGCCCGTGCCTTCCTCAAGGATGCCCCCTTACTGCTGCTCGACGAGGCCACCTCGGCGCTCGACAGCGAATCGGAGGAGGCGGTCCGCGAAGCCCTGTCGCGGTTGATGCAAGGCCGTACGGTCGTTGCCATCGCCCACCGCCTGACCACCGTGCATCGCCTGGACCGCATCCTCGTGGTCGACGGCGGTCGCGTGGTGCAGGATGGTGTCCCGCGCGAGCTTGCCGCCCGCGCCGGCCCCTACCGCAACCTGCTCAAGGCGGAAATGCGCCAGCGCACGCGCGGGGCACGTCGCGCCGCCTGATCTTTGAGCCTCGGGCTCCCTGGCCATCTCGAAATGCGCGGGGCCCCAACGCGCCCCCGCTAATGGGGCTGAGCCCGACCGATTGGCCCTTCCGTCCCCGGACGTTCGCGTCTAGCCTTGGCTCTTAAGCCTTGGATGGGTTGCAAGGTCCGCCGCGGCGAGCCCCGAAGTGGCGAGCCCCCAAGTGGTGAGCCCCGAAGTGGCGAGCCCTCAAGTGGTGAGCCCAAAGCGGTGAGACCTCAAGGGGCGCCCACGCGTGGCGCGCCGACCGCGCCCAGGTGGTGAGCCCAAAGTCCTTTGCGACCGGGGGCTCGGCGTTCGCGGGCGGCGCGCCGGCGGCGCGGGCGCCAAGAAAAGGAATTTTTGCATGGCAGAGGCAAAGGTCGCCCTCGTGGTCGGTGCCGGCGATGCGACCGGCGGCGCCATCGCCCGGCGCTTTGCCCGGGATGGCTTTGTCGCCTGCGTCACCCGCCGCCACGCCGACAAGCTTGCCCCACTCGTGGCCGACATCGAGCGCGCCGGCGGCGCGGCCCGCGCCTTCGGCTCGGACGCGCGCAAGGAAGAGGCCATGGTCGCGCTCATCGCCAGCATCGAGCGCGAGGTTGGACCGATCGAGGTGGCGGTCTTTAATATTGGGGCCAACGTGCGCTTTCCCGTGATCGAGACCACCTCGCGCGTCTATTTCAAGGTCTGGGAAATGGCCTGCTTTGCCGGCTTCCTGATGGGGCGCGAGGTTGCCAAGGTCATGCTGCCGCGCGGCCGCGGCACCATCCTGTTCACCGGCGCGACCGCTAGCCTGAGGGGCGGCAGCGGCTATTGCGCCTTCGCCGGTGCCAAGGCGAGCCTGCGCGCGCTGGCGCAAAGCCTGGCGCGCGAGCTTTCTCCCAACGGTATTCACGTCGCCCACGTCGTGATCGATGGCGCCATCGACACGGACTTCATTCGCAGCAACTTTCCCGAGCGCGCCGCCCTCAAGGACCGCGACGGCATCCTCGATCCGGAGGCAATCGCCGAGGTGTATTTTCAGCTGCACCGGCAGAGCCGCTCGGCCTGGACACATGAGATGGATCTGAGGCCCTGGATCGAAACCTGGTGAGGCCAACCAAGAGCAGCGCGGAGACGGACAGATGCCAGCAAAGGTCGAATTTCATTTCGATTTCGGCAGCCCCAACGCCTACTTTGCGCACAGGGTGATCCCGGCCATAGAACAGCGCACCGGTGCACAGTTCGACTATCTCCCCATCCTGCTCGGCGGCGTCTTCAAGCTGACCAACAACCAGCCGCCGATGCTGCAGTTCAAGGGCATCAAGAACAAGGGCGAGTATCAGCGGCTCGAGGTTCGGCGCTTTATCAAAAAGCACGGCCTGACCCGCTTTAGGATGAACCCGCATTTCCCCGTCAATACCGTGCAGATCATGCGCGGCGCCGTCGCAGCCGGCTCAGGCCCCACGTTTCAGCGCTACGTCGAGGTCGTCTTCCAGGCCATGTGGGAGGGGGAAAAAAAGATGGACGACCCGGAGGTGATCCGCGCCACCCTCGATGCCGCCGGTCTCGATGGTCAAGGCACGCTGGCGCGCATCCAGGAGCAGGCCGTCAAAGACACCCTGCTCAAGAACACCGAGAGCTCGGTTGCCCGCGGCACCTTCGGCGCGCCCACCTTCTACGTCGGGGAAGAGATTTTTTTCGGCAAGGACAGCCTCGGGGCCGTCGAAGAGGAGATTGCCGCCACGCGCGCTTGAGCCGGACGCCGCGTGCGGGCGGCCTCGTCTTGTCACATCTGGTCGTAGTCGATCACTAGGCGGTCCGTGGTCGGCACGGCCTGGCAGGTCAGAATAAAGCCGCGCGCGATTTCCCACGGCTCGAGCGAGTAGTTGGTGGTCATCCGCACCTCGCCCTCGATCAGCTTGGCGCGGCAGGTGCAACACATGCCGCCCTTGCAGGAATAGGGCACGCGAATGCCCTGGGCCAGGGCGGCGTCGACCACGTGGCCGCCGTGGGGCACCACAAAGGCGTGCTCGATGCCATCGAGGATGGCGATGGCTTCCGTGCCCGCGCCCTTAACCGAAGCTGAGCTCGGCGCCACCTCGGCTGCAACGGGGCGTGCTGGTGCCGCCGCCGCGCGATAGGCGCCGCCGCCGGGGGCAAAAAACTCATGGTGCACGCGCTCGCGCGCCACCCCCAGGCCGAACAGCGCCTTGCGCGTCTCCTTGATCATCGAGCCGGGTCCGCACAGGAAGACATGCGCAACCTCGGTGGGCTTGAACAGCGAGCCCGCCAAGGCCTTGACCTTGTCGCCGCTAATGCGACCTTGCAACAGCGGGGCGCTCATCTCATCGTTGCGCGAGAGCACGTGCAGGAGCGTAAACTGGCGCAGGTGGCGATCCTTGAGGTCCTCTAGCTCCTGCCGGAACAGCGTGCTCTCGGGACTGCGGTTGCCGTAAACGAGGGTAAAGTGGGTGGCAGGTTCTGTTGCCAGCGCATGCCTCAGCATGGCCAAAATCGGCGTGATGCCGGCCCCGGCCGCAAGCGCCAGGACCTGCCGCGCCTCGCCGTCGGAGGGCGGCAGCACGAAGCGGCCAGCCGGCGGCATTACCTCCAGCGTGGCCCCTGCTGCCAAGGTGGCGCTCGCCCAATGCGAAAAGCGGCCGTCGGCGATGCGTTTGATGGCAATACGCAGGTCCGCATCGCCGGGAGGCGAGCAGATCGAGTAGCTGCGGCGCTGCTCTTGACCATCGATCTCGGCGCGCACGCCCAGATGCTGGCCGGGCTTGAAGCGGAACAAGGGTGCGAGCGCGGCCGGAATGTGAAAGCGGACCGAGATCGCCTCCGACGTCTCCTGCTTCACCTCGGCGATGGTCAGGCGGTGGAAGTCGTGCATCTGTGGCCCCGGGCCTTCCGCGGTCTTCGTGGTCAGATGCACTTGAAATAGTCGAAGGGCTCGCGGCAAGCCTCGCAGCGCCACTGGGCTTTGCAGGCCGTCGAACCGAATTCGGAAAGCTTGCGGGTGTTGGTTGAGCCGCAGCGGGGACAGGCCACCTCGGGGTCACAAAACAGCGCGCCCGGACCCGTGGCGTGTGCCGGCGGCGCGATGCCAAAGGCTTTGAGCTTGCGTCGGCCCGCTTCGGTAATCGCATCTGTCGACCAGGGCGGCGACAGCCGCGTCACCACGCGAGCCTTGGGCAGGCCGGCGGCGGCCAGGGCCGCTTCGACGGCCAGCCGGATGGCAAAGGTCGCCGGGCAGCCGATGTAGGTCGGGGTGAGCTCGACGACGATTTCGCCATCTTGGTGGGCAACGCCGCGCAGGATCCCGAGATCCTCAAGCGTCAGAATGGGGATTTCGGGATCGACGACGGCCGCAACCGCAGCGCGGGCGCGCGCGAGCGCTTCCGTGCCGTCGTCGGCGCCCGTCGGATGTGCCTTGCGCTCGGGTTCGCTCGGCATGCTGCCTCACCAGCTGGCGCCGGGATGGGCGCGGTGGAGGACCTGCATTTCCGCCAGCAGTCGGCCGAGGTGCTCGCTGTGCCGGCCGGCGCGCCCGCCGCACTGCATCCAGCGATCGGCAGGCCGCGCCAGCGTTGCCTCGGCCAGCACGCGCGCCAGCGTTGCCTCCCAGACCGGCCTGAGGCTGCCGCGGTCGACGGCGATACCTTGCGCTGCGAGCAGGGTTTCGCTGGCATCCATCTCGAACATCTCGCCCGTATACATCCACAGCTCGTCGAGCGCGGCCGCGGTTCTGGTGCGGCTTTCTTCGGTGCCGTCGCCGAGCCTGATCACCCACTCGGCGGCATGGCGCAGGTGATAAGCCATTTCCTTGGCGGCCTTGGCCCCGATCTCGGCCAAGCGGGGATCAGCGGAGGCCGCCAACGCCTTAAAATAGGGATCGAGGAAGGCCGCGTACAGCAGGTGGCGCGCCATGGTCATGGCAAAGTCGCCGTTCGGCTGCTCGAGCAGCAACAGATTGCGATAGGCGTGCTCGTCGCGCAAATAGGCGAGCGCGTCCTCATCGCGGCCCTCGCCTTCGACCTCCCCGGCATAGGCGTAGCATAGTCGGGCTTGGCCGATCAGATCGAGGGCCAAATTGGAGAGCGCAATATCTTCTTCCAGCGTCGGGCCACGGCCGGACCATTCCGACAGGCGATGCCCCAGCACCAGGGCGTCGTCGCCAAGGCTGAGCAGATAGCCGAACACTGCCGCCGCCGGTGCGTGCGGCGCCGGACCGAGGCTAGCCGAACTATCAGCGCTGGTGCTCAGGTGCGCGGACCCCATGCTCATGCGTCAACGAACCCACTCCTCACATATGCCCGACTTCGTCGGGCACCGTGTAGAAGGTGGGGTGCCGATAGGGTTTGCTCGCCGTCGGCTCGAACAAGTGGTCCTTGTCGTCGGGGTCCGAGGCGGTGATCGCACTCGAGGGCGTCACCCAGATCGAGACGCTCTCGCCGCGGCGAGTGTAGACGTCGCGCGCCGCTTGCAGCGCCATGGTTGCGTCGGCCGCATGCACGCTGCCGCAATGCTTGTGCGGCATGCCGGAGCGGTTGCGGATGAAAACTTCCCACAGCGGCATCAGAGGTTCGGACATCGGGTTGGCCTTCTCTATTCGGCGGCTTGCGGCAGGGCGTTGGCGCGCTTGGCGCGTTTTGCCGCGTAGGCCAGCGCCGCCTCGCGCACCCAGGCGCCATCGGCGTGTGCCGCCTGGCGCGTGTGCATGCGTTGTCGGTTGCAGGGACCGTCGCCCGCCAGCACCCGCTTGAACTCGCTCCAGTCGATTTCGCCGGTATGCCAATGCCCGCTGGCGGCGTCGAACGCCAACTCGGGGTCGGGAAAGGTCAGTCCCAGGTAATGCCCCTGCGGCACGGTCGCATCGATGAACTTCTGGCGCAGGTCGTCGTTGGAAAAGCGCTTGATCTTCCACTTCATGGTGTCGGCGGAATGCAGGCTCTCCCTGTCGGAGGGGCCGAACATCATCAGCACCGGCCACCAGAAGCGGTTGAGCGCGTCCTGCGCCATCTGTTTCTGGGCCACCGTGCCATTGCAAAGCGTGAGCATGATTTCGTAGCCCTGGCGCTGATGGAAGCTCTCCTCCTTGCAAATGCGGATCATCGCCCGGGCGTAAGGGCCGAAGCTGCAGCGGCAGAGCGGGATCTGGTTCATGATGGCGGCGCCGTCGACGAGCCAGCCGATGGCCCCGATGTCGGCCCACGACAAGGTCGGGTAATTGAAGATCGAGGAGTACTTGGCTTTGCCCGCCAGCAGCTGCTCGACCATCTCTTCGCGCGAAATACCCAGCGTCTCGGCCGCGGCGTAGAGATAAAGACCGTGTCCCGCCTCGTCCTGCACTTTGGCGAGCAGTCCCGCCTTGCGGCGCAAGGAGGGCGCGCGCGTCAGCCAGTTGCCCTCCGGTTGCATGCCGATCACCTCGGAATGGGCGTGCTGGGAGATCTGCCGCATCAGCGTGCGCCGGTAGGCCTCGGGCATCCAATCGTTGGGTTCGATCTTGTCCTCGGCCTCGACCTTGCCTTGAAAACGCGCGAGCCGTGCGGGGTCGTCGGCGTTCGCCGGGCCGGCGGCATCCGTGCTGTTGAGACCCTGGGTATACATCGTTTGTGACCTTTGCCGGCCTGCTCGGGCCAATTATGCCACAGGTAGCGGCGCCGGCGCGACCCCGGCGCGCCGTGGCCCAAGCCTTTCGGGTTGGCTGCATCGGCGCCGCGAGCAGGTCTTCCCCGGCAAGGTGCACCTCGGCTGTCTGGCGCTTATGCTGCCCCCCAGGTCCCGCTGCCCCAGTCCTGGGGCGCGGGGCGATGGCTGAGGCGCAGCCGGGCCGCTGTTGCTGCCGTCAGGCGGCCAGTTCGGCCGCCAAGGTTTCCAGCGCCTTGCGCGCGAAGGCGTGCATGTTGGCGACCCGGTCGGCGCTGCCCGTTTCGAGCGTCAAAACCTTGGCACGCGGGCCGTCGAGGCCAATGCAGGTATGCCCCGCCGCGTCGCCGTAGCGATTGCCGGTGGGACCGGCCGCCCCGGTTTCGGATAAACCCCAGCTCGCGCCGTGCCGCGCGCGCACGCTGCGGGCCAGAAGCGCCGCATAAGGTTCGCTCGCCGAGCGCAGGCCGGTCATGGCCTCGTCCGTGATCGCCAGCAGTGACTGGCGTGCCGCCCGCGTGTAGACGACGGCGCCGCCGAGAAAGTAGGCCGACGCCCCGGGGACGGCGAGCAGCGCGGCCGAGATGAGCCCGCCGGCGGCCGATTCCGCCACCGCAATCGTCTCCGCCCGCGCCTTGAGCCGGGCGGCCACGGTCGCGGCCAAGGCGTTGAGATCTCCGTTCCCATCCATGGTTTGATCCCTGCTCGGGTGAACCCACCGGCGGCCGGATGCGCAAAACTCGCCGCCCTTGTTGAGCCCGTTGGCCTTTGCGCCTATTTTGCTCATCATGCACGACAATCCCATCCATGTCATCGGCGGCGGGCTCGCCGGCAGCGAGGCCGCCTGGCAAATTGCCCGCGCCGGCGCGCGCGTGATCGTGCACGAAATGCGACCGTGCCGATCGACCGAGGCCCACAAGACCGACGCCTTGGCCGAGCTCGTCTGCTCCAATTCCTTTCGCTCCGACGATGCCGAGACCAACGCCGTGGGGCTGCTGCACGAGGAGATGCGGCGGGCGGGCTCGCTGATCATGGCCGCGGCCGACGCCCACAAGTTGCCCGCGGGTGGGGCCTTGGCGGTCGATCGCGACGACTTTGCCCGACATGTGACCGGCGCGCTTGCCACCCACCCCCGTGTGGCCATTGAGCGCGGCGAGGTGGCGGGCCTGCCGCCACCCACCTGGGATAGCGTCATCATCGCCACCGGGCCGCTGACCTCGCCCGCCATCTCCGCGGCCATCCAGGACCTCAGCGGTGAGAGCGAATTGGCGTTTTTCGATGCCATCGCGCCGATCGTGCATGTCGATAGCATCGATCCTGGCATCACCTGGCGGCAGTCGCGCTACGACAAGGCGGGTCCCGGCGGCAGCGGGGCCGACTACATCAATTGCCCCATGAGCAAGGCCGAGTACGAGACCTTTATCGACGCGCTCATTGCCGGCGAGAAGACCAGCTTCCACGCCTGGGAAGCCACAACGCCCTACTTTGAGGGTTGCCTGCCGATCGAGGTGATGGCCGAGCGCGGCCGCGACACCCTGCGCTTCGGTCCCATGAAGCCGGTCGGTCTCTCAAATCCCCATCGCGGCGGCGAGCGCGCCTATGCCGTCGTGCAGCTGCGACAAGACAATGCACTCGGCACCTTGTGGAACATGGTCGGCTTCCAGACCAAGCTCAAGCATGGCGAGCAGGTGCGCATTTTCCGCTCGATCCCCGGCCTCGCCCAGGCCGAGTTTGCCCGCCTCGGCGGGCTCCATCGCAACACCTTCCTCAATGCGCCGAAGTTGCTCGACAGCCAACTGCGGCTGCGCGTCTGCCCCCGCCTGCGCTTTGCGGGCCAGATCACGGGCTGCGAGGGCTACGTCGAAAGCGCCGCCATCGGGCTCCTTGCCGGCCAAGCGGCGGCGGCGGAGCGCTGCGGCAGGCCTTGGCAGCCGCCACCCGTCACCACCGCCTTCGGCGCCCTGCTCGCCCACATCACCGGCGGACATCTTGGCGCAGGCCCGGACGGTGCCGGTGCATTCCAACCAATGAACATCAACTTCGGTTTGTTCCCGCCGCTGTCCCAGCCGAGCGGCGAGCCCGCAGGCAGTCACGGCAAAGCCAAGGAGCGCGGCGCCGCCAAAAAGCGCGCTTTGAGCGCGCGGGCTCTGGCCGACCTCGACCTCTGGCTGGCGGGCCCGCGGCGCAGCGCCGCCGAATAGTTCCCGATCGGCTGGCGGGGGCGACATCTTTGCCGCGCAGGATTAGCTGCGGGTTGGGCGAACCAGACGCCGGGTGGGCCGTTTACGATCCATGAATGCTCCTGCGAACTGGCCGCGAAATCGACTGCTCCTTGCGCTCCCCGAGTCCGACCTCAAGCAGCTCGAGCCCGACCTCGAGTATATCGAGTGCAAGCGCGAGCAGGTCTTGGTCGATGCCGATAGCTCCCTCGACCACGTCTTCTTCCCGGACAGCGGGGTGATCTCGGTGGTGGCCGTCTACCCCGACGGCAGCATTATCGAAATGGCCACCATCGGTCGCGAGGGCGGCACGGGGTTTCAGGCCATGTTCGGCGCCAAGGCATCGTCCGCCCGCCTGCTCGTGCAGGTGCCGGGGAGCGCGGCCAAGATGACGCGCCAGGCGTTTGTGCGGGGTATGGACGCCATGCCAACGTTCCTCAGGCTCGTGCAGGCCCACGTGTTGGCCTTTCTCGAGCAGGTGATGGTATCGGCCGCCTGCAACGGCGCCCACAACGTGCGCCAGCGCTTGGCGCGCTGGCTTTTGATGATGCGCGATCGGCACGACGGCGACGACCTGCCCCTGACCCAGGATCTGCTCGCCGAGATGTTGGGCGTGCACCGTCCCAGCATCACCAATGCCGCCCAAGCACTGCAGCGCGACGGCCTGATTGAGTGCGGCCGGCGACGCGTCACCATTCTCGATCGCGACGGCCTAATCGGCGCCTCCTGCGAATGCTACCGGCTCGTTCGCACGCGGATCGCTTATCACCTGCCAAAAACCTTTCCCGAGGCCCTGTAGGTCATCTAGGTTACCGACAGGGTCCGGTCGCCGCAGCATGGTCGGCCTGATATGCGGCCGCCTGTGCGGAGGCGGGTCTTCGCCCGAGGGACCCATGAAAGCACGCCAGATCGTCGAAAGCGGGTCCTTCGGACCCGAGACCCTTAAGCTCGCCTATCAGGCCTTCGATGAAGCCTGGCAGAGCGTTTCGGGTTATTTCGGCAACGATCCCGTCACCATCGAAGCCGCGCGCGTCAAGCTTGCCAACGCCATCTTGGCCGCATGCGAAGAGGAGGGCCGCGACTTTCAGGCCTTGAAGACGGCGGCGCTGGCCATCCTGGCGCGCCACTACCGGCTCGACCTTAAGGTTTAGCGACGCCCAGACGCCCGCAACTAAGCCAGCGCCATCGCCGGCTCTGAGGCTCCCCGCGGTCGGGGCGCGGCCCACCGCCCTTGGAACCTCGGCGGCCCGCGTCACGTTAGAGGGTCGGCGGCCGGGTGGGACAGCATGGAGGTGCCTGATGGCCCAAGCTGTCATTGGCCATCTGCCGGAAGAGGAACATCGCATCCAGCTGCGGCGGGCCGTCGTCGCCAGTACCATCGGTACGGCGATCGAGTGGTATGATTTTTTTCTTTATAGCACCGTCACCGGGCTGGTTTTTGCCAAGCTCTTTTTTCCCAACTCCGACCCCCTGGTGGGGACGCTCGAAGCCTTTGCCGTCTACGCCGTGGGCTTTGTCGCGCGTCCCATAGGGGCTGCGATCTTTGGTCACTATGGCGACCGCATCGGCCGCAAGGCCACGCTGATTGCAACCTTGATGCTGATGGGGATTGCGACCTTTCTGGTCGCTTTCGTGCCCACCTATGAGAGCATCGGCATCTGGGGTGCCGTGATCCTGACGGTCTTGCGTTTCGTGCAGGGTGTCGGCGTCGGCGGCGAGTGGGGCGGCTCCGTCCTCTTGTCGATGGAATGGTCGCGCACGCACGACCAGCGCGGCTTCATTGCCTCCTGGCCGCAGTTTGGCGTGCCCTGCGGACTGTTCCTTGCAAATTTGGCCGTGCTCGCCTTCAGCCAAATGTCCGGCGAACAGTTTTTGGCCTGGGGTTGGCGGCTGCCGTTTGCGCTCAGCATCGTGCTGGTCGCGGTTGGTCTTTATATCCGCCTCGGCATTCTTGAGACCCCCACCTTCACCCGCCTGCAGGATGCCGAGCGTCTCGAGCGCGCGCCGGTTCCGGCCGTGCTGCGCGGTCACGGCAAAGAGATCCTGTTGAGCGCCTTCGCCCGCATGGCCGAGCAGGCGCCCTTTTATATCTTCACGGCCTTCGTTTTTGCCTATGCCGTGAACACGCTGAAGGTGCCACGGGATTTCATTCTGACCTCCGTGCTCGCCGCCTCGGTGCTCTCGTTCGTCAGCATTCCCCTGTTTGGGCATATCTCGGATCGCATCGGCCGCAAGAAGACCTACATGATCGGGGCGGCGGTCACGGGCGCGTTCGGCTTTCTCTACTTTGCCATGCTCAATACGGGCTCCTACCCGCTCATCTTCCTCGCCATCGTGCTCTCCCTGATCCCGCACGACATCATGTATGGGCCGCAGGCGGCCTTGATCGCCGAGCTATTTCCCGGGCGGTTGCGCTATAGCGGCGCCTCGCTCGGCTATCAGTTGGCATCCGTGATCGCCGGTGGCCCCGCGCCGCTAATCGCCACCTGGCTGTTTGCGACCTACGGCACGTCCTACGCCATTGCCGTCTATATTCTGGCGTGCGCCATCCTGAGCCTCATCGCCACGGCTCTCATGCACGACTACACCGGCAAGGCGTTGAGCGACCACTAAGCCGGCCCCGGGCGCGCCGCCCGAGGGGATTTCTTGCCTGGTCGCCCGTGCCGGCTAATCGTGTCGGCTAATAGGTTTTGGCCTTGGCGGCGGGCGCCTTGCCGCGCACCTCGTTGATGGCATTGGCGGCGGCGACGGCCAGCAGGCGCACGTCGTTGAGAATGGTGCACATCTGGAAGCCCGCCTCGAAGCGGCGGAGCGCGGTGGCGGGGCCGTCGGTGTGCACGCCGGCGATCAGCCCCTTTTTGCGCGTGGTGTTGACGATGGTATCGATCGCGGCCAGCACCTCTTTGTCGGTCGGATCCAGCGTTGGCGGCTTGCCGAGGCTAAGGGAAAGATCGGAGGGGCCGACGTAGACCCCGCTTATGCCCTTCACCGACAGGATTTCCTCCAGGCTGTTGACGGCCTGGCGGGTCTCGATCATCGCGAACAGCAAGATCTCGTCGTTGGCCTTCTGCCAGTAGTCGGCGCCATATTGCGCCGCCCGAAACGGCCCGAAACTGCGTTCGCCCATCGGCGGGTAGCGTCCGGAGCGCGCCAATGCCTCGGCTTCCTGCTTGCTGTTGATCATCGGACAGATAATGCCCATGGCGCCCGCGTCCAGCACGCGCATGATGTGACCAGGATCGTTCCAGGGTACACGCACCAGCGGCGTGGCGTCGCCGCCGCTTTGGATGGCCTGCAGGATCGGCACCACATCGTTGATGTCGCTCGCCCCATGCTGCATGTCGATGGTGACGCTGTCCCAGCCTTGGGCGGCATAGACCTCGGCGGCAAAGGGATTGGGAATGGCCGCCCAGCCGCCGACACAGTTGACGCCGTCGGCGATCTTTTTCTTCAAGGCATTGGCTTTCATTTTGCTCTCCTCGGCGTCGTTGCCTCAACCGTTCAATGAATTTCGTCCTGCTTGGCCAGCGCCTCGCGCAGCTTGGCCACGTTGAAGCCCGGTGCCCGTGCCATCTCCAGGATGACGGCTTCCTTGCGCGCCAACAGCTCGCAAGCGGCGGGGATTTTCACGGCGAGATTGGCGGGAATGGTCACCGCACCGTGGCGGTCGGCGTGCACGAGTTCGCCCGAGCGCACCAGCATGCCGGCCACCCGCACCTCCTTGCCGAAATCGTGCAGATGGACGTGCGCGTGGCTGGGCATGATGGAGCCGGCCAACGCCTGGAAACCGGGCGCCCATTGATCGATGTCACGGATGCAGCCGTCGGTGACCACGCCGAGGAGACCGAGCCCCTTGTGCACGGCACTCATCACCTCACCCCAAAAGGCGCCAAAGCCCACGTCGTGGCCATCGAGGTCCTGGATCACCACCACGCCGGGCGCGGGCGCCGCGGCGATATAGTCGTAGTAGGCTATGCGCTGGGTGCGCTGGGCCTTCCCATCGAGCTCATGAGCATGGGTGGTGCGGATGGTGGCCGTTTTGGCGTAGCCCACCATCGGTGGCAGGTTCGGGAATGGACAGATCAGCGGCTTGGTGGTGAAGCCGGTCAGTCGGCGGGCCGGATCGACGATCTCGAGCGCATTACAGATCGTCGGCGTGTCGTAGGTCTTGAGCTTTTCGAGCACAGCGGCGTCAATCACGAAACGGTCTCCTGTCGGCGTTTTTGTCCCTCAAGCGTCGCAGAGCCCATAGGGACGACCTGCTCGGGCCTCAAGCGGCCCCCAACTGCTGGATGCGGCGCTCATCCACGCCGACGGCGCGCGCCGCCTCGATAATGGAAGCCCAGGTGTCATCGGCCAACGGCACGCCATCGGCGAGGCGCTGTTGGCGCATGCGCTCCTCGGGTTCCCCGGGGATTAGCACTTCGCCACCGGCACGGGCGGGCTTGGCGCTCTTGAAGTAGGCAACGTAGCGCGCCACGTCCTGCGGGAAAACCTGCTCGGGGTCGACCACCTTGGGGTCGACGTAGAAGGACAACATCCCGTTGCCGCGGAAGCGATCGGGGCCCGTTGCTTCCTCCGCGCCCGTGGCCTGCATGCCCGTCAGCGAGCCGCCGAGCAGCTCGCACATCAGCGCCAGCCCCGAGCCTTTGTGGTCCCCGAAGGCACGAATGGCGCCGGTGCCCTTGCCGCCGTGGCGCGGACCCGTGGCCGTGTAGTCGCCATAAAGCACGCGCGGATCGGCGCTCAGGCGGCCGTCGCCGTCGATCAGCGCGTCCGCGGGCAGTGCTTTGCCGCCCTGGCTTGCCACCAACACTTTGCCTTCGGCGACCACCGAGGTGGCAAAATCAAGGATGATCGGGGGCTGCCCCGGCCGGGGCACGCCCACGGCAAAGGGTGCAGTCGAAAGGCGCCGCTCGCTGCCGCCGAAGGGCGCCACCAGCACGCTTCCCGCAGCATTGACGAAATGGATGGAAACGAGGCCCGCCGCGGCCGCCATCTCGGCCCAGTCGCCGATCCGGCCGATGTGTCCACTGTTCTTCAGAGCCACCAGCGACAGGCCCGACGCCCTGCATTTCTCAATGCCGATGGCGACCGCCTGTGGCCCAACCGTCTGGCCGAAGCCGTGACGACCATCCACCACGGCGAGCACCGGGGTTTCGGTAAGCAGCTTCACCGCCTGATCGGCAACGATGACCCCGTCTCGCTTCCATTGCAGATAGCGCGGAACACGCGCCACGCCGTGGCTGTCGTGGCCCGTCAGGTTGGCGGAGACCAGATATTTGCCAATACGCGCGCTCTCGGCCGCCGAGCATCCGGATTTGGCGAAGATATCCCGCACGAACTCGCTGAGTGCGGCCGCCTCAATCGTCACCATCGCTCGAACGTTCCTCTCCCCTCGCGCTCCCCCAAGGGGCCCTTTCAGCATAAACGAGCCTCCCCGCCAAGTCATGGGCCGCGAGCGCCGGCGCCGCCCCGCCCAAGGCGCGGGTCGCATTGGCACAGGCAACGGCGCGGTGCCCCAAGCTCGCCCGGCGCGTGGCCGAGCTGGACTGGTCATCGCCCGCCACTGCCGGCCGCGTAGGTGCGCGAGGCTCAACGCCAAGGGTCGAGCCAAGCGCGCCCCAGCCACCGCGTCCAAGCCACCGCGACCAAGACAGGACGGCGAAGCGAGCGCGGGGCACCCAAACGGCAGACCAAGCCCCGCAAGGGTGACGCGCCAGCCACGATATGAGCGGCCTCACTTTTGGCGCCATCGAGCGCAGCGAGCACGATCTGGCCTCGTGGGAGAAGCGCACCGATGCCATGCAGCGCCCGCTCGCGTGATTGAAGATTATGGCCGAACAGGCGTTGCGCCAATCTGGTGGTCGAGCCGGAACACTTGACGTGGGCGGAGCTCGAGGCGCGCATGGCTGATGCGCGCGATCGTCACGCCACAACCGGGCGGCGCCTTTCCAAGGCGAATGGTGAGCGAGGCCTACAGCGTGCCTCGGCGCGGCAGCGAGCCAAGGCCGCGCTTTGCGCTCGGCGATCTCGGTGCCAAGGTGGTGGCGCGCGCCTGGTCCGACGCCGTCTTCAAGACACATTCTCTCAAAAATACGCGCGCCGGCCTCTTGGACTGCGGCATCGACATTGGCACCATTGCCGATGTTGCAACCGTCGCGAATATGCCCGACGTGCACAACGTCACTGCTCAGCGAATTCGGCGTCGAGTTGCCGCCGCAGGTGCAGGCGCCTGCACGATCCGACCGCCGACTGGCGCTGCCTCGTGCCGCCGATCCGCCCCAAGGCGACGGGGCTGGAGTGAGGAATGATCGGCACGGCGCTGCCAAAAGGGCGCGGGGCCCGCCGTCCGCTGAGGCTCGACCTAAAGCGCGCCGGGGTACGACGCCCCTGGCAATGGCTATAATGAGCTAGCCGCGCCGTAGATCGGTGGCGGCGTGCCTCGAGCCTCAGGTTTTTGCAAGGCTGGCGCTTGTCAGATGGCGCCGTTGATCCAGTCGGTCAGCTGCTTTTTTTGCACCAGCGCGCCGACGCGCTGCGCGGCCACTTCGCCGTTCTTGAAGATCATCAGTGTCGGCATCGCCTGGATGCGATACTTCTGCGTCACGTCGGGATTTTGATCGACGTCGAGCTTCGCCACCTTGATCTTACCGGCCAGTTCGGTGGCCACCTGCTCCAGCGCCGGCGCCATGGCCTTGCACGGTCCACACCACTCGGCAAAGAAATCGACGAGCACCGGCTCGGACGATTGCAACACTTCCTTCTCGAAATTGGCGTCCGAGACCTCGCGCGCTGCGCCAGCCATGCCGGTATTCTCCTTGCCATGAAACCCGTCGCCGGGTGAAAACGTCGACCGGAACGTAGGGAGGCCCCCGTCAGGCGTCAAGGCTAGCGAGACCCTCTGTCCAAAGGCGCTGCGCGTGCTCGTCCAACAGAAGCCGGGGTATTTCCATGATTCGCGCGCCATCCGTCCACAGCAATGCAGCCCTGACCTCCAGTCCTGGGAATAGGGCGGCCACCCCCAAGCGATAGGCAGCCAGTTGCAAGAGGTAGGTCTCTGCAACCTCGGCCACCTGCCGCGGCGGCGGGCGGTTGGTTTTGTAATCGACGATCAACACGGCCCGCCCCGTGTGCACCAGGCGATCGATCTTGCCGGTCAGGCGGAGGGGAGGGCCAGTGCCGTCGCGGCTGGGAAGGGTGGCCACAATCGGCACTTCGGCACGGCTGTCCGGGCCGAACAGCGCCGAGAGCTGCGGGTGCTCAAGCACGGCGAGCGTCTCGGCAATAATCTGGGCACGTACCTTAGTGTCGAGGTCCGGGGCACGGCTTTCGAGCAAAGCCGCCGCAGCCGCCTGCCGGTCCTCGCGGCCAACCGCGGGCAGGTGCTCGAGCAAGGTATGCGTGAGCGTGCCGCGCAGAAAGCGCGCATCCTCGAGCAAGGCCTGCGGTGCTGGAACGGACGCCAGCCGTTGGCGCGGCCGTGGCGCCCCCCTACCAGGCCCGCCGTCCGCAAGCGGCGCCAACTGGGAGGGGCGCAGCGGCTGGCTGGCACCTGGTTCGGTCGGGGCACGCCGCCCGATCCAGGCGGGCGGTTGCACCGTGCCGGCGCTTGGGCTTAAGACTTCAGCCGTCGCCTGCGGGGCAACCGTCTGCGCGCTCTCGAGCCGCCAAACGCTGCGATTTTCGCCCACCGTCACGGCGACCAGGTGACCGTCCAGGCCCTGACGGATCAGGTGGTACCAGCACTCCGCCGGCGCCTCGCGCGTGCCCTCAAAACCGGCGATGTAAAGGCGATCGCGGGCCCGGGTGAGGGCCACGTACAGCAGCCGATCGAGCTCGTTTTTGTCCGCCTGCCGCTCCGCCTGGCGTGCCGCATCGACGGCGGGCAGGGCGCCGGTGCCGCGGACCGGCCACAAAAATGGCCCGGCGTCGCTCGCCGCCTCGGCCACGGCCAGCAGGCTGCCGGGCCAGCGCCCCGAGCGCGTCGAACAGGTATCGGGCAGGAAGACAATCGGGGCTTCGAGGCCCTTGGCGCCGTGCACGGTCATGACGCGCACCTCGTCGCGCCCTTGCTCCATGTCGCGCTTGATCTCGGGCCGCGCCTGTCCCAGGGCGGCGATAAAGCCCTGCAGCGACGGCGGGCCGGCCGCCTCGTAGGCGAGCGCCTGGTTCAAGAACTCATCGAGCGGATCGGCCGCCTCGCTGCCGAGGCGCGCCAGCATGCGCGCGCGCATGCCGTCGCAATCGAGCACGGACGCATAAAAGTCAAAGGGTGCCAGCCGCTGGGCCTCGGCCTGCCAGCACAGGAGACGATTGGCCACCGCCTGCCAGAACGCGTCCGTGCTGGCGCGTTCGATCAGCGCTTGCCACAGGCTGCCCGGACGGCCGGGCGCCAGGCTGATCAGGTGCTCATCGTTGAGGTCGAAAAGCGGGGACTTTAAAAGCGCCGCCAAGGCCAGGTCATTCTCGGGCAGTAGGCTGACTTCACCGAGCGCGATGAGGTCCTGGACCGCGATTTGCTCGGTGAGGATGAGGCGGTCGGCGCCTGCCACGGGAATGCGCCGAGCCTTGAGTGCGGCGACCATGGCGGGCGCAAACGGCAGGCGCTTGCGCACCAAAATTAGAATGTCGCCGGGGCGCACGGGCCGAGCCTCGGAAGCCAGGCGCTCCCCGCTTTCGAGCCAGCGTTTGATGGTGTCGGCGATCCGCGCCGCCAGCCGCTTTACGGGATGCGTGGCGCTCGTCTCCTCCAGCGGCGCCCACGCCGAGGTGGCCTCGGCGGGCGCGGGCTTTTCGAGCGGCCAGATCTCGAGCACGCCGGCGTGGCCGAAGCGATGGGCGACGTGGGCAATCGGCGTGTCGGAGCCGCCGACGCCGGGCGTGCGCGTCGGCGCCGAGAAGATCCGATCGATCGCGCCGAGCAGCGGTTCAACCGTACGGAAGGAGAGGGTAAGCGGGATCTGTCGCCAGCTGCGATCGGCCCGGCGCGCGGCGGCGGCGAACGTTGCGCCGGCTTGCGCGAACATCTTCGGCGCGGCGCCCTGGAAGCCGTAGATCGACTGCTTTTCATCGCCGACTGCAAACAGTGTGCGCGCCTGTTGTCGCGCGCCGTCACCGGCGAAGAATTCTGCGGCGAGCGCGCCGATCACCTGCCACTGCACCGGGCTCGTGTCCTGTGCCTCGTCCACCAGGATGTGATCGAGCCCGCCGTCGAGCTTGAAGAGCACCCACTCCACGGCCGCTGACGAGCGCAGCAAGCCGGCGGCTTTGGCGATCAGATCGTCGAAGTCGAGCACCGCCAGGCGTGCCTTCGCCGCCCGATAGCGGGCGAGCGTGTCGCCGCTAAGCCGTGTCAGCGCCATCGTCGCCTCGGCTACGGTCAGCGCCATCTGTTCGCGGTGCAGCGCCACGAAACGGGCCTGGGCCGCCGCTAGCTGGGCGGCAAGATCGGGTCGGGCGCCTTCGCGCGTTGCCAGGCGCGCGCGCGGCGTCTTGCCTTGCGTCAGAAAACAGGCTTCCAAGGCGGCGACGCGGCCCCCCGTCGAGCTCGCGCCGAGCGCGCGCTCGAGATCCTCGGCCCGCTCCTGATCGGTTTTGCCGCCTCCCCGCAGCGCCGTGACGAGGTCGCGCATCTCGGCTTGGCTCAAGACCGCGCCGAGCTCTTGCGCCAAGCCGTCCTGTGTGGCCTCGGGCCGCACGCCCAAGCGCGACCGCAACCGAGCCTCGCGCCGGCCAAGCTCAGCATCATCGACCGCGGCCCCGGCGCCATCGGCGAAGCCAAAGGCCTCCGCCAGCAGGCGTTCGAAATTGCCGTCGACCGCGTAGGCGATGGCCTCCTTGAGCGCTGACCACAAGGGTCCCGCCTTGTCCGCCGTGCCGGCGGCAAGCATCTCGTCCACCGCCTGTCCGATCAAGCCTTGGCGCTCAAGATCGTCGAGGATGCTGAAACTGGGCGCCACCCCTGCCTCGAGCGGAAAGCGCTTGAGCAGGCGCTCACAAAAAGCGTGGATGGTTTCAACCTTGAGGCCGCCGGGGGTCTCGATCGTGCGCGCCAACAGCTGTCGTGCCAGGCGGCGGTCTTGTCCCGTCGGGCCCCGACCGATGAGTGGGGTGAGCTTGGCGTCGAGCTCGCCGTCGGGCGCCGTCGTCCACTCGGCCAAGCGTTGGAAGACGCGCTTGGCCATCTCCGCCGCCGCGGCTTTGGTATAGGTCAGCGCCAAAATCCGCTCCGCTGGCGTGCCCGCCAGCAGCAGGCGCAGCACGCGATTGGTCAAAACATGGGTCTTGCCCGTGCCCGCGTTGGCGCTGACCCAGACGGAGGCGGTTGGATCGGCGGCCAGCGCCTGGTTGCGCAGCGTTTCAGCGCGCAGCGCGCCCTGCCGCTCGCCGGGCTCGCCCTGGCGAGCGCGCGCACGCGCGGTGCCAAAGAATGCGATCACGCCGCCTCCTCATCGCTCTCGATCGCCCATTCGGCAACGCGCGCCAGATGCGCAAACTCATCATAGTCATAGCGAAAGCGCGGCCGCCGCACGGCCCGGTAGGGCGTGTCCGCGCCATCGAACTGCGCAATCAGGCGCGCAAGCCCGGCCTCAGCCTTGGCCGCCAACTGCGCCACCTCGGCGGCGTCTCCTTCGAGCTCTGCTTCGAGACCCGGCGGCTTGCCACCGGCGGCGGAAATATAGCGCAGGGCCGCCACCGGCCGCGCCGGTATCCCGGCGAAGCCGCCGGCCACCGCGATCGCAGCCTCCAGCGCCAACTGCGGCGCCCGTCCCGCCTTGGCATTGCGCACGAGCGTCTCGAGGCTGGCACTCGTCTTGTAGTCGGTGATGATGAGGACGCCGGCGCCGACATCGATGCGATCGGCCCGCGCCTTCAGGGTAAAGGCCCCACCGGGCGCCGCCAACACCAGCGCCCCGTCGAGCTCGGCATAACTCTTGATGACGGCGCGTCGGCGCGCCGGCTCGGTTTCGGCAAACCAGGCCGCGAAGCGTTCAAGCCGCGGCGCCCAAAAGGCCGCGACCCGTGGCGAGCCCGTGAGATCGACCAGGGCGGCCGCCGCCGCGGCGTTGAGGTGTTGGGCGCAATCCTCGGGAAGCCGGTCGGGGAAGCGGCGGGCGAACCGGCTCAAGGCTTCGTGCACGATCTGGCCGCGCAGGGCCGCATCGGGCGTGCGCATCAGGTCGGGCAGTCGTTCCAAACCCAAAATGCGCGCCGCAAAGATGGCGTAGGGATTGGCCAGCCATTTTTCGATGTCCGTGACGCTCAGTTGGCGGGGACGCAGGCGCGGGGCCGGACGCGGCTCGGGTGCCGACACCGGCCGCGCCGGCGTTGGGCTGCGGTTTTTCTGTTCGGCCCAGGCGAGCCAGGGCTGTTTGGCTGTGGCGGCAATGCCCGCCCCCTTGCTGAGGACCTGCAAGCGGATGAGCCAGCGCGATGGCACGGTCGGGGCGCCGTCGATCTTGCCCGCGCGCGTAAGGAAGACCTGCTCGGCTCCCAACAGCGAGGCAAAGTCGTGCGCGGCCTCGCCAATGCGTGCTTCTGGCGCCGGCAGACCGAGGGTTTGGCGCATGGCGCGATTGAACCAAGGCCCCGGGTCGGCCGCCTGCGGCCAGCTGCCTTCGTTGAGCGATCCCAGAATGACGATGTCGGGCTGCTGCAGGCGCGCCTCGAGGGGGCCCAAAATTGCGAGCCTCGGATGCCTCGGCCCCGACGGAGCAATGGTCCGATCGCTGAGGAGACCGCGATAAAACTCGGGATAGTCGGCGGCCGCCAGGGCGGGCGCATAGGCCATGTTGGGGTCGAGCAGGCCGGCAAACAGCCGGGCAAACTCTTCGCCGCCGTCGCCTTGCCAGAGCGCATCGTCGCCGTCATCGCCGATGCCGCCGGCCAGCGCTTGCGCCGCCTGCACGTGCGCCGCCGCCAGCGTTGGCACGGCTGTGCACCCGGGCGCGGCAAACAGCGCCTCGAGCGGCCGCAAAATCTGATCGAGGCGCCCCAGCAACTGGCGGGCGGCCTGCCAAGCGTCGGCGCCGATTCGCCGCACGGCCCGGCCGCGGTGCGCGCCAGGCAGTGTCCCCGTTGCCGCACGCTCCAAGGCGGCGGCGATGTCGGCCAGGCTGCCTCCCAAGTAGGGGGCGCGAAAGACCGCCAGCTCCAGGACGCGGGTGCCGTCGGCGAGAGTAGTCGCCTCGAGGCCGGCGCGGCACAGGGGATGCTTGAGCAGCATCAACAGCGCCACGGGCCGAAAGCGCTCGGCTGCCGCCGCGATCACGAGGTCCAGAAAGACGCCAATCTCCGTTGCCGCCAACGGCCGCCCGCTGAGGTCGGGGACCTCGAGAGCCCAGGCCTTGAGCCGCACCGAGACGCGCCGCGCCAGCGCGCGATCCGGCGTCACCACCATGGCGCTCTTGCCGGGATGCTCGGCGGCCTCGCGCAGGATCAAGGCAATGGCTTCGGCCTCGTCGGCCGCCGAGGGGGCTTCCAGGATGGTCCAGCCCGCCAGCGCCTCGGCCAGATCCCGGCGCTGGGCGCCCGCCAGAAAGCCATGCCAGCGCTCGGTCGTGCCGGCGGGCCGCATGGCCTCGCTGACGAAGGCTGCGCGGGCCGTGTGCCGGGACGCGGGCGCCAGACCCGGCAGCAGCCCCACGTCCTTGCGTTCGACGCCCAGCGCGTCGAGCAGTTTTTTCAAGCCGAACTGCGGGTGCTCCGGGTGCGCGGGGGTGATGGCGTTCCAGCTCTCATCATCGAGCGTTTGATCCAGCGCTGGCAGGATCAGCGCCCCCTGGTTTAGGGCCAAGACCGCGCGCATCAGGACGGTGGCCGCCGGCACCGTGCCCGTCACGCCGGCGACGATCGTCGGCTGCGCCGGCGGGCTTCGGCTGAGGCGCTCCGCCTCCGTCAGCATCAAGCGTTTGCGCCAGCCGGCCGGCGACACCTTGCCCAATTCATCGAGGTGCTGGGGCCAGTGCTCGGTGACGATTTTGAGGAAATCGAGGGTCAGCCCCCAGTGGGCTGAAAGGTCGTCGGGCACCAAGGCATCGAGCCCGTCGAGGCCGACCTCTTCCATCTCGACCATGTCCATCAGCCGCGCCAGTTCCTTGGCCTGCCGGACGGCCTGGGCCGGCGTGCGAGCGCTGCTGTGACCGTGGCCGACGGCTTGCGACCACTGCAGCACAAGCCGGGTGAGGGCAAGCTCGCGCTCGAGCTTGCCGATCGCCGGCCTGGCGTCTGGCGGCATGCCCGCGCCCTCAGCGGCGTCGCCGAAAGGGTGCGGCGCGTCGCTGATATGCGAGATCAGCTTGATGTTGGGGAGCAACAGGGCGCCGTTGCCGGCCGCCTTGAGGAAGGCGGCCTGCAGGGCGCCGATGTCGCGTCGGGTTGGCAGCAGCAAGGTGACGTCGGCAAGCTCCAGGGGCGTGGGACGCCTGCCGCTCGGCACGCTGAGCCGGCCCGCCAGCAAGGCCTCGGCCAGGGCGGCAAAAAACGGCGTGCCGTGCGGCACCGTGTAGATCCGCGGCCGGGCTTGCGCGCGGCCTGCAAAAAGGTCAATTGACCGCATCGTTCAGGCACTGTTCCGCCTGTGCCAGGGCCTCTGGCGTGCCCACGTGCATCCACACCCCTTCCATGCGCACCCCCCACGCTCGGCCGGCGGCAATCGACCGGCTCCACAGCACATTGAGCGAGAAGGCCCCCTCGGGGCTGCCCTCGAACAGGCGCGGATGGGCGATCGACACGCCCGCGAACACGAACGGCACGACTTCCTGCTCGCCGCGGCGGCGAATGCGACCGTCGGCCTCGAGCGCGAAATCGCCACGGCCTTGGTAGCCTTGGCTGATCGATGCGGGGGCCAGCATCAAGAGGCAGTCCATGCGTTCCCCATCCCAGCGGTCGAACAGGCGGGCGAGATTGGAGCCCACGCTTTCGATCCACACCGAGTCGGCATTGTGAATCAAGAAGGGGCGCGACCCGAGCCGCGGCAGGGCCTTTTTGATGCCGCCGCCGGTGTCGAGCAGACGCGCGCGTTCGTCGGAGAACTCGATGCGAGGGATCCGCCGTGCCTTGAGGTGGCGTTCGATCAGGTCGGCATGGTGATGCACGTTGACCACTGCGCGCTCAACGCCGGCCGCCGCGATGCGGTCGAGCACGCGATCGATCAGCGTCCTGCCGTTGAGAAGGATCAAGGGTTTCGGCAGCTGGCCATTGACCGGCGCCATGCGCGTGCCGAGGCCAGCGCTCAAGACCATTGCCGTGTCGACGTTGAGCGCCGTGTGGGGCTCGGCCATCCTGTTCCTCGTTAGCCCGGCAGCCCTGCGCGCAAATCGGCCGGGAAATGACGAGCATACCATGGCGCAAGTGCGGCCATGGCCGCATCGCCGAGGTTGCGGTCGAGATATCCCCATGTGCGTGGAATGTGCCGGAGATAGTGCGGTTTGCCGTCGCGGCGCAACAGTCGCACCCACAAGCCGAGCAACCGCGTGTTGCGCTGTGCCCCGAACATGGCATAGGCCGCAGCAAAGGTCCGCCGATCGAAATTTGCCTCCTGCTCTTGCGCCCGGGCGCAATAGTAGTGGAACAAGTCGCGCTCGAGCGCAGCCGGCACGTCGAGCCGGGCATCCTGTAGGAGGGAGACGAGGTCGAAGGCGGGGTGTTCGTTCAGCGCATCCTGGAAATCGAGGATGCCCACGCGGGCGACGCCATGACGCTCGGGGAGCCAGATCAGGTTGGGGGAGTGAAAGTCGCGCAGGAACCAGGCGCCCGGCAGCGCCAGCAGCCGATCGAGGACCCCGCTCCACAGAGCGCGAAACTCTTCGCGTACCGCCGGCGGACAGGCTGCTCCCTTGAGCGCCGGCCAATACCAGTCCAACAGCAGCTCGAGCTCGATCTCAAAGGCGGCGCGGTCGCGGCGGGGCAGCGAATAGCTGCTGCCGTCCGGCAGCGGCAAGCGCGACGGCACCGGTACCGAGCGCAGTCTCACCAACGCATCGACCGCGCTACGGTAGAGTTCGGCCTGCGGTGTGCCGGCGGCGATCTCGGCCGCAAACAGGCGATCGCCCAAATCCTCCACCAAGGCCAGGCCGTGCGCGAGGTCGGATGCCAGCACCCGCGGGGCGCTGAGGCCGGCCGCGGTCAGCACAGCGCCGATGGCGACGAACGGGCGCACCATGTCCTCGGCCAAATGCGCAATTTGGCTGTAGGACTTGCCGTCGCGGACGGGCGGTCCGTCGGCCTGGCGCGGGGCGTCCATCAGCAGGATGGGTTGCTCAGCCTGCCGCAGGCGGGCATAGGTCCTGGTCGAGGCGTCGCCCTGCAAATAGCGGAGGCGCGCCGACCGCGCGCGTGGTTCCTGGTCGAGCAGGTGGAGCGCGGCGCCAAGGCGCCGCGCCTCGCCGCTGAGCCCACCTAGCCCGCGCAGCAAGACGCGGCGGCGGCCGCTCGCCTCGGTGTCGGTGAGTTCGATTTCGTAGCGCTCCTCGGGCAGAACGGGAGCGATGCGCTCGGCCCACTCGGCAAGCACGGCGCCACGCTGCAGCGCGTCCTCGAAGCCAAGTTCGAGCGCCTCCTCGGCGCTGCCGAGACGGTAGAAATCAAAATGCGTCACGGTCAGCCGCGGCGTGGCGTAGGTTTGTTGCAAGGAAAAGGTCGGGCTCGGCACTTCGACATCGGCGTCCAACAGCGCCCGGATCAGGGCGCGGGCAAAGGTAGTTTTGCCGGCGCCTAACTCGCCCTTGAGTACGACGAGACTGCCGAGCGTTAGCCGCAGTGCCAGCAGCTCCGCCAGCCGGGCGACGCCAGCCTCGTCAAGTTCGCGCTGCCACGAGGACGTCATGCATCCGCGGCCCGTGTTGTCGGATGCGCGGCAAACTCCATGCCGCTCTCGGGGAAGCGTACGGTCACGCGCGTGCCGCGACCGGGCTCGGAGTCGAGCGACATGCTACCGCCGTGCAGCTCCACCAGGCTTTTGACGATCGACAACCCCAGTCCCGCGCCGCGATGCTTGGAACCCTGGCTCCGGCTTTCAAAACGCTCGAGCACCCGGCTTTGCTGCTCCTTTGGTATGCCGACGCCACTGTCCTCGATCATGAAGGCCGTCATGCCGGCTTCGCGCCAGGCCTTGATGGCGATCGTGGCACCCGGCTTCGAAAAACCGATGGCATTCGACAATAGGTTGTAAAGGACTTGCCGTACACGGCTTTCATCGGCGATGAACTCTTGTGCATCCTCGGCAACGCTAATGTCGAGATTTAGGCGGGCGCGGCTGGCGCGATCGCGAATCCCGAGCACGGCCGTATCGATCACCGCTGCCACCTTGACCGGGGCCAACTTCAGCTCCAGGGCGCCGGCATCGATGGTGGCAAGATCGAGAATATCGTTGATGATGGCGAGCAGCGTGCGCGAAGAGGCGGCGATGTCGCTCAAGTATTCGCGCTGCTTGCCGTTGAGCTCGCCGGTGCGTGGGCTGGACAGGAGCTCGCCGAAGCCGATGATGTTGGTCAGCGGCGTGCGCAGCTCGTAGGAGACGTGGCTGATGAACTGGTTCTTGAGCCGATCGGCCGCCACCAGCGCGTCATTGCGCTCAATCAGGGTTTGCTCGTAGCGCTTGGTGTCGGTGACGTTGACAAAGGTGATGAGCGTGGCTCCGTCGGGAAGGGGGGAGACGGCAAAGTCGATCACGGCTTGATCGGATCGGGTCATTTGCGCGCCGAGGGGTTGGCGGCGGTCGGAGATGCCCGTGACCGCACGGCTGATGCCGGCCCAGGTCGGCATGTCGTCATAGAGCCCCAGGCACTGGGCAATGATTTCATCGATGTGCGGCCCCTCGCCCAGCGTGCTGCGCGAAAGGCGCCAAATCTGCGCGAAGGCGGAATTAAAGAGCTTGAGGCGGCCGTCGGTGGCGAACACCGCGACGCCTTCCTTGAGGTTGTCGAGGGTTTCGCGCTGCGCATCGATCAGCGCGTTGTAACGGCTCTCCAGCGCAAACCGCTCGGTGACATCGTCGTAAAGATAGGTCAGTCCGCCGTCCGGCCGCTGCGCCGACACCACGTGGATGGTGCGCCCATCGAGCAGATGCCACCAGTCGTCGTATTCCGTGCCGGTGCGATAGCCGGCCAGGATCTTGGAGCGCCAATCGCGATAATTACCCACCTCCGGCAGCCGCGACAGCTCGCGCAGGCGGTCGAGAATTTCCCCATCGCTGGGCTTGCTCGCCAGCCAATCGGCGTCCAAGAGCCAGAGCTTGCGGTAGGCCTCGTTGAAGAACGCCAACCGCTGGTCCGGGCCAAAGATGGCGACGCCGGTCGCCACCCGATCGAGCGTGCGTTCGTAGGCGGCGACGTGGCGCACCAGTTCGCCCTGCGCCGTCTCCAGCGCCGCCACGTCTATGGCGGCGCCAACCGCGGCGCCATCGAGCGGCAAAATGACGACGTCGTGCGCCTTGCGCGAGCCCTCGCTGATGAGATGCACGCGCTCGCGGTAGGCGGCCCCCTTGTCGAGGGCGGCCTTCACCGCGTCGCGCTGGCGCGTCTCGAGCAGTTCGATCTGGCGCTCGCGGACTTCCGCACCGCTGCCGGCATCGACCGCCTTGACGTAGGCCTCGTTGACCCATTCCAGACGGCCGTCGGCGCCGCGGAACCAGGCCGGCATGGGCAGCGCATTGAGGAGGGTGCGCCCGGCGATGGTGTCGCGCACGAGCTGGCGATGCTGATCGAGGATTTTGGCCAGGTCCTGCTTGCGGCCGGCAACGGCGCGAAGGCGCAGGATGGCGCGTCCGCCGCCGGCGCGGCCATCGGCCTCGACGTAGCCGCCGCGCGCCGTCTTGAGCAGGAGGGTGAAGGATTGGCCGTCGGCAAACAGGATATCGAGGCCCTTTTTCAGTTGCTGCGCCGAAGCTGGCTCGAGCCACTTGCCAAAGGCCAGCAGTGCCTTGGGCTCGGCCGGCAGCCCGGTGACGCCGCCGAGGGTGTGCATCATGATGCGGACGGCCTGGCCCTGTTCCCAGAACACCAGCACCTGTGGCTCGGCCTTGATCACCGCCTCGGCGGCGAGCACGCTTTTGCGCAGCTCGGCGATCTCGGCGGCCATGCTTTGGTCGCTCTTGGCATAGCGCTGCATGGCCCGGTGCAGCATGGCGGCAGCCAGCGCCGCCGCGCCGATGGCAATGGAGATCAGCAAAATTGGACCGGAATTGCCCGCCGACAACAGCGGATGCATGCCGGCCACGGTGACAAACAGCAGCGCGGCCACGACCAGAATGGCGGCAGCGAGGAGCACGGCCGTCTCCCCCCGCGGTCTGCCGGTAGCAACCTCAGCGCTGGCCCGCGACATCAAAGCCGATCACAACCGGCAAAACACGCCAAGCGCGCACGCAAGAACAAGGGGTCTGCCGAGGCGCGAGGTGCCGTTCCCTACCGTTAACGAATCATTAATGATTATGTGGGGGTTCGCCCAGCATGGCCATAGCAGACGGGGCACAGGCGCTCGACGTCGAGCGCGTCTCACTTCCCTGCGCGGCCGCAAAGAGGTGCTGAGGCAACCTTGGGCCGTCGGAGCCGACCGCCGGCGCCGGGCGCTCAGGGCCCCCCTTGCCGGCCCGTCCCAAGTCCCACCGCCTGCGCCAGGAAGTCGGCGAGCCCGGTGATGTCGTCGAGGGCAAAGACCGGTCGCCCTTCGCTTTCGGGGGTATGGTCGGCGGCAATGGCGATGACGTTGGGGTCACCGGCGGCCAGCGGCTGTTGTTTGAGGCTGCCGCGGCGGCGCGCTTCGATCTTGGGAATCGGCGCGGATTTATAGCCTTCGACCAGAATGAGGTCGCAAGGCCCAATCGCGTCAAAAACCTGCTCGAGGCTCGGCTCGGGGGCGCCGCGCAGCTCCTCGACCAACGCCCAACGCCCGGCCGAGACGATGGCCACCTTGACGGCGCCGGCGCGCCGATGTCGGGCGCTATCGGTGTCCTCGGCATCGATGCGGAAGGCATGATGGGCGTGCTTCACGGAGGCCACCTTGAGGCCGCGCCGGGTGAATTCCTCAATCAGGCGCGTAATCAGCGTGGTCTTGCCGGATTTCTTCCAGCCGGCGATGCCAACGACGGGGGGCCTGGCCGCGCGCATCATGGCCGTGGCGGCGCCAGCAGGCGGCGCAAGGTGTCGAGGTCCTGCGGCGTGTTGGCATTGAAGAAGGGATCGACCTCGGTGCCGCCGAGGCGCTCGGAGGGAAAGTCCACACCCACGCTGCCGTGGCGATCTGACCAGTCGAGGACCTTGCGCACACCCTCGCCCAGCGCCGCTTCCAGATCCGCCGCCAGCGCCACCGGCCAAAGGCCAATCACGGGGTGCAGTTCGCCGTTGGAGCGCGCCATCGCGATCCGACCGGCGCCACCCTCGACGGCGGCCAGCAACCGCGCGACCAAATCGCGGGGCAGGAGCGGGGCATCGCCGGCGGCCGTGACGACCCAGGGCCTTTGCGGCGCCTGGGCCAGCGACCAGCGCATGCCCGCCAGCACGCCGGCCAGCGGGCCGACGTGGCCGGCAATGGTGTCGGCAATGACGGGCAGACCAAACCCCTGAAAGCGCCTGGGATCGCCGTTGGCGTTGAGCACGATCGCGCCCACCTGCGGTCGCAAGCGGTCGATGACGTGCTGGAGCATTGCTTTGCCGCCGAGCGGCAAAAGGCCCTTGTCGCCGCCACCCATGCGGCGCGATTGTCCGCCCGCCAGCAGAACGCCGCTCACCGGCGCGTTGGTCATGGCACGCTCACGTCAATCGACGACCTCGGCAACACTGCCCTTGCGCGCATGCCGGCGGTCCTCGTCGCCAACCTTGCTGAGGTCGGCGTCAAAAACGATGCGCTCCGTTCCCGAGAGTGCGACAAAGCGCTTGCCGCGGGCCCGACCGATCAAGGTGAGCCCCGCGCGCTGCGCCAGCTCCACGCCCCAGGCCGTAAAGCCCGAGCGTGAGACGAGAACGGGAATGCGCATTTTGACGGTCTTGATGACCATCTCCGAGGTGAGGCGCCCGGTGGTGTAGAAAATCTTGTCGTCGGCCGCGATGTTGTTGAGAAACATATGGCCCGCGATTTTGTCGACGGCATTGTGCCGGCCGACGTCCTCCATATAGATCAGCGGCCGGTTTGCTTGGCAGAGCACACAGCCGTGGATGGCCCCGGCCTTGAGATAGAGGCTCGGCTGCGTATTGATGAGCTTGGTCAGCTCGTAAAGCCAAGATGTCCGGATCCTGGCGTCGGCATTTAAGCTGACCTTGTCGAAGTCCTCCATCAGGTCGCCGAACACCGTGCCCTGCGCGCAACCGGAGGTCTGAATCCTCTTTTTCAGCTTTTCTTCGAAGTCGGTCTGCCTTTTTGTGCGAACCACAACCGTTGCAATGTCTTCATCGTAGTCGATCGTGCGGATTTCGTCGTCGGCGCGCAGCATGTTCTGGTTCAACAGGTAGCCGACGGCCAGCAAATCCGGGCGGTCGCCGATGGTCATCATCGTTACGATCTCGCGGGCATTCAAAAACAGGGTAAGCGGCCGCTCCGCTACCACCGCCGTTTCCACGCGCTTGCCATCGTGATCGATGCCGCTCACCGTCACCGAAAGTCTGGGATCGTCCGGGTCCGGGCTGATTTGGAAGCTTTGCACCCGCGCTCCTGTTTTTTTAAATGAAGGATCGGCAAGATTAAGGGTCCGAAAGGCCGCCTGTAGGGGATGTAGCCACTTCGCCGCGCCCTCGCAAGCGCCGGCGCTCGGGCCAGCGCCAGCGAATCACCATTGAGCGGACTAACTTCTCTCCCTATAGTGCGCTGGACCAACCTGCGCGGCTCCCCACGACGACCAATCTGCGGCCCGGCGGGCGCCGGCGAAGGTGCAGGATCACTGCGTCGCTCCCGATGGGTTTGGCGATAGCCAACACTCGCGATCGGCGCCTCAGCTCTAGGCGGGCAGTTGGCTTGAGGGCCGTTCGGCTCAATCGAACCGTTTCAGGGAGGTAAATCCCACATGACCATCGTGGATCGTCGTAAATTCTTGGCTGCCACTGGCGCGGCCGGGAGCGCGGGGCTTATCGGCACGCTGGCGGCGCCGGCCATCGCGCAGTCCTCCCCCGAGCTCAAGTGGCGTCTGACGGCAAGCTGGCCCAAGTCGCTCGATACCCTCTACGGCGGTGCCGAACATTTTGCCAAGTACGTGGCGGAGGCGACCGACAACAAGTTTCAGATCCAGGTTTTTGCCGCCGGCGAAATCGTGCCCGGCCTGCAGGCAACCGACGCCGTGTCTGCCGGCACCGTGGAGATGTGTCACACGGCCGCCTACTATCTGTGGGGCAAGGATCCGACCTTCGCCCTGAGCTGCGCCGTGCCGTTCGGGCTCAATCCGCGCATGCAGAACTCCTGGTGGACGGAAGGTGGCGAGCCGCTGATCAATGCCTTTTACGCCAAGCACAACATTGTTGGATTGCTGGCGGGCAATACCGGCGCGCAGATGGGTGGCTGGTTCCGCAAGGAACTCAATACGCCCGACGACCTCAGGGGCGTCAAAATGCGCATCGCCGGTTTTGCCGGCGCGGTGATGGCAAAGGTCGGGGTCGTGCCCCAGCAGATCGCTGGCGGCGACATCTATCCCGCGCTTGAGAAAGGGACCATCGATGCGGCCGAATGGGTCGGGCCCTACGACGACGAAAAGCTGGGCTTCTTCAAGGTCGCCAAGTTCTACTACTACCCGGGTTGGTGGGAAGGCGGCGCGATGCTGCACGTGCACGTCAACAAGCAAAAGTGGGAGGAGCTCCCCGCCAACTACAAGAGCATCCTGAAGGCGGCAGCGTCCGAGGCCAACGTCTTCACGCTCGGCCGCTACGACGCGCAAAACCCGCAGGCCTTGAAACGTCTGGTCGCCAACGGCACGCAACTGCGGCCGTTCTCGGAAGCCATCCTCGACGTTTGCTTCAAGTCCGCCAACGAGGTGTATGCCGATATCAGCAGCAAGAACGAGGACTTCAAAAAGGTATGGGATTCCATCCGCGCCTTCCGCGGTGATCAATACCTGTGGCTGCAGCTGGCCGACAACACCTACGACACCTACATGATGATCCAGCAGCGCAAGAAAACTCTTTGAGGCTCCTCGAAAGGCACGCCTGGCGCGCACCATCCCGTAGGCAGCGCGTCGCCGGGCGGGTTCGCGGCGGCTTGGCAGCGCTCAAGGCTCCGGTCGAGTGGGGTTGAGGGCCCCAGCCTCGGGTCAAGGCTTCCGTTTCAAGGCTCGAGAGCTCGAGCCGAAGCGCCTCGACGGCGGCCGCGCTCACCGCAAGCTTGGGGTCTGGCTGTGCCGGCGGCGGCGCGGGTGCAAAAAATGCGTCCAAGCCCGCGCTGCCCGGTGCGAGCCGTCAGGGCCTGTGCTGGCCGGGAGTGGCGTGGGCCGCGGTGACAGGCAAGGGAGCATCTGCCAGTATGGCGCTCCCAGCGCAATCCGATGAAGCAAGCTTGGGCGTCGAGAGCGGCGTTGAGGGGTGTGCGCGCGGACAAGGAAGGAGATATCGATGAGCGTCAGCCGGGAGCACATTCTCGAGCGCCTGCGCCGGGTAAAGGGCCCCGACCTTGAGAGCAACATCGTCGACCTCGGCCTTGTTTCGGAAGTTCTCGTCAAGGATGGGCGCGTCTCCTTTTCCATTACCGTGCCGGCCAAGCGGGGTACGGAACTCGAGCCCCTGCGCCAGGCTGCCGAAAAGATCGTGCGCGAGATCGACGGCGTCAGCCATGTGACGGCGGTGCTGACCGCCGAACGCGCGCGCGGGAGCGGCGGCGCCGACCCCGGCCACGCCCCCGAGGGCCAGCGCGTGCGCGAGGCTCGCGCCAGGGCCGCCGGCCATGGGCCGCCGCCGGCGGCGGCCTCACCAACCGCGCCGGCGCGTGGCATAGGTAAGATCGCCGGCGTCCGGCATTTGATCGCGGTGGCCTCGGGCAAGGGCGGCGTTGGCAAGTCGACGACGGCGGTCAACCTGGCGCTCGCCCTGCAGGCGCTCGGTCTCAAGGCGGGCATTCTCGATGCCGACATTTATGGCCCCTCGCAGCCGCGCCTGCTCGGATTGACCGGCCGGCCGCAGGTGGCCGGCGGCAAGACCTTGCGGCCGATGGAGGGTTTTGGCCTGAAGGCCATGTCGATGGGCTTTTTGGTGGACGAAGCCACCCCGGTGATTTGGCGCGGCCCCATGGTGGTTTCGGCGCTGACCCAGATGCTCAGGGACGTGGCCTGGGGTGATCTCGACGTGCTGGTGATCGATATGCCGCCGGGGACGGGCGATGTGCAGCTCACCATGGCCCAGCAGGTGCCGCTGTCGGGCGCCATCATCGTCTCAACCCCACAGGACCTGGCGCTGATCGACGCCCGCAAGGGCCTCAACATGTTCCGCAAGGTCGATGTTACCGTCCTCGGCATCGTCGAGAACATGAGCAGCTTCATTTGCCCGCGGTGCGGGGAGCGCAGCGACATTTTCGGTCACGGCGGCGCCGAGCGGGAAGCCGACAAACTGGGAATCCCCTTCCTCGGCGGCGTGCCCTTGCACATGGAAATTAGGGAAACATCCGATGCGGGCCGCCCGATCGTCGCCTCCAACCCCGAGAGTGCGCACGCGCAGGCCTACCGCGACATCGCCGCCAGGGCTTGGCAGCAGCTGGAGGAAAGCCTTGAGCAACGGCTTGAGCCACCCAAGCTCGCCATCAGCACCGATCGCAGCGCGCTCGAAGTGGCCTTCGACGGTGGCGCGCCGGTTCTGTTGACGGCCGAGATGTTGCGGGTCATGAGCCCGTCCGCGGAGGTGCAGGGTCACTCCCCCGACCAGCGCGTCACCGTGGCCAGGAAGCGCGGGGTCAAGATCAAGGAGTTGAAGCCGGTCGGCAACTATGCCGCGCGCATCGTCTTCGATGATGGCCACGACACCGGGCTTTACAGCTGGTCCTACCTGCGCACGCTCGTCGAGGAGCGCGAGGAGCGCTGGGCCGAATACCTGTCAGCACTGGCGCAGAAGGGCTTGAGCCGCGGTTAGGCGTCCGCCTGCGGGCCGGGTTCGCCGCCGCCGGTCGGCGGTGCTGCGGCAACGTAGGCCTCGGTACCCTTGCCCTTGGCGCGCGTCTCGGCGATCGCCGCATCGACCAGCTGCTGCACGTAGGCGGGCAGGGCGAAGGCGCCGATATGCACCTCGGGCGTCCAGTACTTGAGGTCGCGCACGCCCCGCTTCTTCTGGCGCTTGGCAAGCAATTTGGCGTCGACCTTGAGCACGTGCTTGTCGTCGGTGGCGAGATTGAGCGCAAACGGGCCGCCGAAGTAGCAGGGCTGCGTGCACAGGTATGGCGCCACCCGCTTGAAGAGCGAGGCAAACACCGCGGTGGTGCCGCGCAAGTGCGCCGGAAACAGAAAGGGTAGCCCATTCTGCGTCACCAGCACGCCCCCACGCTTGAGGGCGCGCCGGCAATCCGAGAAGAACTCGCGCGTGTGCAAGACCGCGCTCGGCCCGATCGGCTCGGAGCTGTCGACAATGATGGCATCGAAGCGTTCGTCGCTCTCCGCCACGTACTTCAGGCCATCGGCAATGACGACCTCGGTGCGTGCGTCATCAAAGGCGCTGCCGGGGATGCTCGGATAGTGCTGGCGCGCCGTATCGATCACGGTGCGATCGATTTCGCACAGGGTGGCGCGCACAATCGAGGCGTGCTTCAGCACCTCGCGCAGCACGCCGCCGTCGCCGCCACCGATGATGAGCACGCGCTTTGGCCGCTCCAACGCCATCAACGGCACGTGCGCCATCATCTCATGGTAAACGAACTCGTCAGAGGTCGTGAGCTGGCAGACCCCATCCAGCATCAGCACGGTGCCCCAGGTCGGGTTTTCGAAGATCACCAGGTGTTGGTGCTCCGTCTTCACCTCGTGCAGAACGCGCGTGGCCTCGAGCCGGACGCGCCAATGCGGGTGAAAGGTCTCTTCGATCCAGCGATCCATGGGCAATCCTCCCCATTCCAACGCGTCGGGCATGGCAAAGAGCGCGCGCCTGTCGCCAGCCGCGCGCCCAAATTGTGACCAGAGGCGAGGTCGCCTATGCCGCCTTCTTCGCCTTGGCTGCCCGCACCGGAGCCTTCTTGCTGGCGGCGATCTCCCACGTGCGCTCGCTTGCCGAATTTGCGCGCAGATGTTCCTTCACCACCGTCCTGTCGGGCTTGAACGCCGACTCCAGCACGGCGATGGTCGCGTGGGGGTCGGCATGACCGCACATGAACACGTCGAGGGCGGCGTAACCGACCTCCGGCCAGCTATGGATGCTGATGTGGCTTTCGGCCAGCACCGCCACCCCGGACACGCCGCCATTGGGCGTGAAGTGATGAAGATGGATGTGCAGCAGGGTCGCGCCCGCCACCTCCACGCATCGCTTCAGCGTTTCCTTGATGTGTTTAAGATCATCAAGCCGCTTGGCGCCGAACAAGTCTATGAGCAGATGCGTTCCGGCGAACCGTACGCCATCACGCTCAATGAAGTAGTCTTTCCTGTCGTCGTGCGCGCCTAGCGCGGTTTGACCATGATCTTCCTTTTGGGCGGTGCTTGAACGGGTCAAGTCCATCCCCAATTGGAAGAGGGAATCGGTGTAGGCCATTGGACCCCTCCCCAACCAGCAGATAGATAACCCGCTGCTTCCACGTCGCGATGACTTGGAAACAAACGGAACGCGTGATATGGGGCGAATCACCCCCGGGCGCAAGCAGAAATGTCGGCGCCGGGGAATTTTTCTGCAAAGGTGTTTAGCCGCGCCTCGCCCGTCGCTTGGGCGGCAAAGCTCTATTGCTTCTTGAGCAACTTTTCCAAGAGCTCGCGCGCCTTGGGCCGCTGCTGACCGTCACCGTTGAGAAGCCCCTTCACCGCTTCGCGGACCTCCGGCGTGTTGAGGTTTTTGCCGATCTGGCGGATCGCCTCGCTCGCCTGTTCCGAATTGACGATACCCTTAAGGTCGGGCTTGAACGCGAGCTTCTCCCACGGCCCGGTGATGTGCATCGGAAACTCCAGGCCCGACACCTTGATGACAGCGCCTTCGCTGGGGGCCGTTTCGGCAAGCTTGAGGCGCACCGAATAGTCGGCGCTGCGCTCGACCAGATTGGTGCTGCCGGAGCCGTTCAAACGCAAGTGCGGGCCAACCAGGCGCAGGTCGTTGGTCTCGGCCAGCCCGTTGTTGATCTGGAAGCTCCCTGCCAACTCGCTGAAGGGCGTGCGGTCCTCTGGCGACATCTCGAGCCGATTGAAGTGCGCCTGCTCGATGGCACGCAGCAGTTTGCCGACGTCGATGCCGGCAAACTCGCCGTTGCCGATCAAAAGCTCGGCCTTACCCTTGAGCGTTTCGATGATTTTACGTTCGCTTTGCCCTTGCCCAGACAGGCTCAGGGTAATTTTGCCGCGGCCCGTCAGCCATTCGAGGCCGAGGGCGTCCCTGAGCAGCGGCCGGTACAAGACGTTGTCAAGGCTCAGCTCAGTGCTGGTGGCGGGCTCCGGCCCGGCGGCATCGAAGGTCAACACCCCGCGCCCTCGTCCACCGTAGAGCAGCGCGTCCTGCAGCGTCAGCTTGGCCACATTGTCCTTGAGCGCCAGCGCCAGCTGGCTCTGGCCGGTCTGCAGCTCGCGATAGAGGAGACGGTCCACCACCAGGGTCACGTCGGCATCGGCGA
>Ga0081540_1000270_pt1 | contig 54211 bp, 48 predicted proteins | sample TabmetS2T1R1_FD_71024 | JGI IMG/M metagenome (GOLD analysis project Ga0081540, IMG submission 71024) | Tabebuia heterophylla rhizosphere microbial communities from the University of Puerto Rico - S2T1R1 | ecosystem: Host-associated > Plants > Roots > Rhizosphere ...
TCGCCGCCCGGCTGGCTCACCGACGGCGACGTGGCGGTCTTCGCCGCCGAGTACGCCGAGGCGAAGTTCACCGGCCCGCTCAACTGGTACCGCAACCTGGACCGGAACTGGGCCCTGACCGCGCCGTGGCGTCACGTGCCGGTCACGGTCCCGGCCCTGTTCGTGGCGGGCACCCGCGACTTCGTGGTGAGCCAGCCGGGCCCGGCGCAGGTGGCAGACCAGCTGCGCGCGTGCGTCCCCCGGCTGGCCGGCGCGGTGCTGCTCGACGGCTGCGGCCACTGGACCCAGCAGGAGCGGCCCGGCGACGTGAGCGGGGCGATCATCGGCTTCCTGCGCGATCTGGGCTGACCGCGCCGCGGCCGCCGCCGTCACAGGCCGCGCTCGGACACCTCCGCCCAGAGCGCCGCGTACTGGCGCGCCGCCGCGCTCCGCGGCGCGAAGGCGGTCACCGGGGCCCGCTCCAGCGACATCCGCTCGATCAGCGACAGGGCCGGGATGATGGTCCGCGCGACGTCCGGGCGCTCGGCGGGCAGCCGTTCGGCGATCTCACGGTGCAGGCGCTTGCGGCGGTCGATCATGGAGCAGAACGCCAGCACCGTCGGCCGGTGCCCGTCGAAACCGGCGATGAAGTCGGTGAGCTGGTCGAGCGTCCGCACCGACAGCGTGGTCGGGATGAGCGGCACCAGCAGCACGTCCGCCGCGTGCAGCACGCTTTCCGACAGCAGCGAGATGCTGGGCGGGCAGTCGAGGACGACGAGGTCGTACTCGTCGCCCAGCGGCCGCAGCTGGCGGGCCAGCCGCTGGGTGGGCTTCTTGGTGGCGTCGAGGATCAGGTCCAGCTTCCGGTAGGTGAAGTCCGCCGGCAGCAGGTCGAGCCGGTCGAAGTCGGTGCCCTTGATCGCCGCGTCGAGGTCGCCGCGCCCCTTGATCAGCGCCGCGCCGCCGCCCTTGACCCGGGGCCGGACCCGGAGCAGGAAGCTGGCCGCTCCCTGCGGGTCCAGGTCCCACAGCAGCACCCGCAGGCCGTCCCGCGCCGCGAGGTGGCTGATGTTGACCGCCGTCGACGTCTTGCCGACCCCGCCCTTGATGTTGTACGTGGCGAGGATCTTCATCGGCCCGCGCCCGAGGTAAGGGCGCGGAACCGCCGCTGGCTGGCGGCGCTGGCAAAGTCCTCGAACCGGCCCGCGAACTCGCGGCGCGCCCGGCGCTCGCGGCGCGCGATCTGCCCCGCGAGCTCGCCCATCGCCAGCAGGGCCGTGGCGGGAACGTCGCGCTCTGCCATCATCTGTGCGGAAAACATCCTGATCTCGTGCTGCTGCACCTGCCCGTCTTGGTATTCACCGAGACAGTCTTGCAGGCCTTTGAGGTCCCGTACCGCCTGCTGGTGAATTGCCGGATCGTGCAGGGAGGCGAAGAACTCCAGCAGGTAGCGCAGCTCCTTGCACCGTTTGCGCAAGTCGTGCAGGCTTTCCGGGGGCGAGCCCGCTGTGATCGCCGACCCCCGCCGCAGCACCTGCCGGTCTGCCCGGCGAATGCGGTCGGCGGCCAGGTGCGCGGCGGTCATGCCCCGCCGGGGAGGCGGGGCGGCCAGCGCGCCGCGCCACGCCTTGGTCATGTCGAGGAAGCGGCGCGAGCGCAGCGCCCGCGCCAGTTCCCGCTGCTCGACCTCGCGGCGCTGGGCGAGATGGTCGTGGAACGGGGCGAGTTCGGCCGGCGTGGCCGCCAGCAGCGCGGCCGCCATCTCGTCGTACCCGAGCAGGTAGACGTCCAGATCGCGGATGGGGGTCGTGACATCGCCCAGCCACTTGAACTCGCCGCGGAACGCCTCGGCCGTCCCGGGGGCCAGTACATCGCCGCAGAGCTTGATCGCCGACCTGGTGCGCCGGACGGCGACGCGCAGGTCGTGCAGGAATTCGGTGTCGGTGTCCCGTACTGTGCCGGGCACGTTGGCCTCGAGGGTCTCGAGCAGCCGCAGCAGCACCGTCTGCATTGCGGAGCGGGCGGGCATCTCCGGGGTCAACTTGACGTCGATCTTGCTGGAGTAGCCGCACGGTCGGCGGCCGGTGACGGCGAGAATGCTGTCGAGCGGGGACAGGGCCGCTGGCGTCATGTCGGCGGCCGCGGACAGGTCCCGGATGATCCGCTTGGCCAGCGCCTTATACCCGCGGACCGCGGTGACCGACAGCCTGGGCGCCATTTCGGCGGCTCCGCCGCCCGGGACGCACATCTCGCTGACGGTCAGCCAGGCGATCGTCTTCTGGTCGGCGTTCAGCACCCGCAGCCGCCGCACCAGGGCGGAGGCGCGGGCGGTGGGGACCAGCGCCCTCACCCACGTGACCGGCCGCACGCGGGCGCGCAACGGCCCGGGCGGCAGCGCGTCGGCCAGCGCCGGCCAGCGGAGCCCTTTGGCCTCGGCCCTGATCTGCTCGCCGCCGTCCCCGCTCAGCGTGTAGTCGCTGACCCGGGAGCCGACGCTGTGCCGTAGCGTGAGCCCGGCGTGGCGCAGCCGGCAGTCAAACGTGTCCAGCCACGTCAGCCGCAGGGAGCGTGGCCGCCCGTCCGGCGCAACCGTATACCGTGGTGCGATCGCCGCTCGCACCACGTCCTCAGGGTGCCGGCCATCGCCGGCAAGCACGAAATCGTGCGGGAATGCCTCCACCACAAGAGCCTGGCCAGGTTTCGAAGGATCAAGGACGCGCGCCGACGGACAGATAACTGCCACGATCCCCTTTTGGATGAGTTTATCCGGGATCGCCGCGCCGTCCCAGGCACGGGGCCGGGAACCGCCTGGCCCGTGCCGGCGGCGTGACGCAGACTGAAGACAGCCGCTGCCAGCCGGCGCGCACTGACGGTGATGTGAGGAGGTCGGCGTGCTGTACGTTTTCGGCTTCGAGCGGACGGGCGTGGCCGTGGGCGACCTGTACCTGATCGACCCGGAGCCCGAGCCCGGCCAGGAAGGCGCCGAGCGGGGGGTTCGGGTCGAGGTTCGGCTGCTGGCGCGCGGGCCGCTGCCCGGGTCGATCTATTCGGCACGGCCGATAGAGGTGACGCGGCCGGTCTGGCGGGCCGACCTGCTGGAATCGGCGGACGGCCCGCCGGGAAGCTTCGACCGCACCCACTACCACCCGGCGATGCAGGGCTGGGAGCCCGGCCCCCGGATCTTCGACAGCGACCTGCGGGCCCTGCCGGTCGAATGGGTGGGCGCCCGGCTCGCCGGGCTGGAAGGCCTCCTGGCCGAGGCCGGGGTCGCCGCCGACCCCGCCTACGCCAGGGACGCCGAGGCCCTCCGCGGCTGCCTCGCGGAGATCATGGACACGGTCAGCCGCCTGCTGGCACGCGTATGGCGCGGCGAAGCGGCCACCCCGCCCGCCGGGCCCGAGCTGACCGAGGTGCGCGTGGGCTGGCTTTAAGGTGAGGCGTTGACGAGTATCTGCCCGCCAACCCCGCGGCCCGGCCGCGCCCAGGAAAGGCTTGACCGCCGATGACCGAATCCGTGCCCGCCGCCGGCGCCGCGCTGAACGACCCGTTCGCCGAGCTCACCGGGCCGCTGGCCGCGACGACCCGGATGCAGCTGGAGGTGGTCGATTCCCGCCCGCTCGGCCCGGGCATGCAGCGGCTGGTGCTGACCGCGCCCGAGCTGGCCACGCTGGAGTACCGGCCCGGCCAGGACATGATGCTGATGGTGGCGGTGGACGGCGATCGGCCCGTGCGGCGGCGCTACACGATCCGGGCGCTCGACCCGGTGCGGCGGCTGCTCACGCTCGACATCGTCCGCCACGCCGGCGGGCCAGGGGAGCACTGGGTCGCGGCCGCCAGGCCCGGCGACCGGGTCGAGGGCATCGGGCCCCGCGGCAAGATCTTCCTGGCGGCGGACGCGGACTGGCACCTGTTCGCGGGGGACGAGTCCGCGCTGCCAGCCTTCTTCGCGATGGCGGGCGCCGTGCCAGCCGGGCGCCGGGCGCTGCTGATCCTGGAGGTGTCCAGCCCGGAAGACGAGCAGGACCTGGCCACCGGGGCCGAGGCCGAGGTGACCTGGCTGCACCGGCAGGGCCGGCCCGCAGGCGACGCGGCGGCGCTGGTGGCAGCCGTCGCCACGACGGCGCTGCCGGACGGCCGCGGCCACGTCTACCTGGCCGGGGAGGCCAAGGTTGTGCTGGCGCTGCGGGAGGCGGTGCAGGCGCGCCGCCTCGCGCCGGAGCAGGTCTCACCGAAGGCGTACTGGGGACGCGGCCGGGCGAACGCCGCTCACGGCGAACCGCCCAAGGACAGCTGACGGCGGGCTGGTCAGCCGCAGCCGCACGCGCCGCCGCAGCAGCCGCCGCCCGACGGGGCAGCGGCCGTGCCGCCAACGGAGACAGTTGAGAGCAGCTTCACGGTGTCGTCATGCCCCTGGGGGCAGGTGCACGGGGCAGACGCCTGCGCCATCGGGCGGCTGAGCTCGAACGTGGCGCCGCACGCCCGGCAGCGGTACTCGTAACGTGGCACGCCTCAAGCCTATGTCACGGGGCCGGTGCCGGTCAGCGCCCGCCGTCCGCGGGCGTGGTGCGCCGGGAGGATCCGTTGAGCGCCTGGGGGCCGCGCGGGGCCGCGGCGGCGTGCGCTGGCAGGCCGTCCGGCGCGTCGTAGTAGAACTGGCCGCCGCGCATCAGCGACACCGCGGCGCCGGCCACCGACATGGCGGCCGCGGCCGTGAACACGATGATCAGCCCGTGATGGAACGGCCCGGCGATGAGATGCGGGAAGAACTGTGTCCCGGTCAGCACGGCGGCGTTGTGCGCCGGGAGCGCGGCGAGCACCCCCGAGGGGGCCAGCAGATGCTGCACCGGGTTGTAGCCGAGCAGGGCCGCGAACACCGTGCTCACCGGCGGCAGGTGGCTGACCTGGTTCGCGATCGCCGGTGGCACTCCCTGCGCATGCAGCCCGCTCGCCAGCGCCCGGGGCAGGGTGGCGGCCAGCCCGACGATCAGCAGCGAGAAGAAGATCCCGATCGACAGGGCCATCCCGGAGTTCTGGAAGGTGGCCCGCATCCCCGACGCGGAGCCACGGTGACGGGCCGGGACGCTGCTCATGATCGCTGAGGTGTTGGGGGATGCGAACAGGCCCGAACCGATCCCGTTGCCGAAGATGAGCAGCGCGAACACCCAGTACGGGAAGTCCACGGGGAGCAGCATCAGGCCGCAGAACGCGCACGCCGCGACCAGCAGCCCGGCGGTGGCGAACAGGCGCGGGCCGAACCGGTCCGACAGGTGCCCCGACACGGGGCCGGCCAGCAGGAAGCCGGTGGTCAGCGGCAGCATGTAGATCCCAGCCCACAGCGGTGTGTCGGCGAAGTCGTACCCGTGCAGCGGCAGCCAGATCCCGGCCAGCCAGATCACCAGCATGAACTGCAGGCCGCCGCGCGCGATCGAGCCGAGCAGGCTCGCCGCGTTGCCCGCCGCGAACGCCCGGATCTTGAACAGTCCCATCCGGAACATCGGCTCGGCGATCTTGGTTTCGATGATGCAGAACGCGACCAGCAGGGCGGCGCCGGCCGCCAGCCCGCCGGCGACCCAGGGGCTGGTCCACCCGGTGGTATGCCCGCCGTAGGGCTGGATGCCGTGCGTGATGGCGGCCAGCAGCAGGCCCGCGCCGAGCGCGAAGGTGATGTTGCCGGCCCAGTCGATCCGCGCCCGCCGGGTGGTGGCGATCTCCCGCAGGCTCAGGTAGGACCAGACGGTGCCCACGACGCCGATGGGGACGTTCACCCAGAAAACCGCGCGCCAGTCCCACGCGGCGAGCAGACCGCCGAGCAGCAGGCCGAGGAACTGCCCGGCGATCCCGGCGATCTGGTTGATGCCGAGGGCCATGCCGCGCTGGCGGGCGGGGAACGCGTCGGTGAGGATGGCGGCCGCGTTGGCCATGAGCATCGCCCCGCCGACCGCCTGCACGAGCCGGAAGCCGATCAGCCAGATCGCGCCGGGCGGTCCGGTCAGCGGGTCGAGCGAGAGCGCGATCGAGGCCAGCGTGAAGATCACGAACCCGAGGTTGTAGATGCGCACCCGGCCGTACATGTCGCCGAGCCGGCCGAGCGAGACCACCAGCACCGCCGTCACCAGCAGATACCCCATGATCATCCACAGCAGGTAGGTGACGTTGCCGGGTGCCAGCGGGTCCAGGTGGATGCCGCGGAAGATGGCGGGCATCGCGATGATCACGATCGAGGCGTCGACGGTCGCCATCGTGATGGACAGGGTGGTGTTGGAGAGCGCTACCCACTTGTAGCGGCCGCCGGTGAGCGCGCCGTTGGCGGCCAGCGCAGCATCCACTTCCCGCACGCTTTCCGAGCCTACCCCGGATTACTTGTTTGATCGCAACTAGTTAGTGCAGCCGCCGCCCGCGCGGCGGACGAGCATTCAGGCGGCGCCGCGGGCCAGGGCGATCAGCCGGTCAAGCACGGCGCCGTTGCTGACGCGCAGCCCGCCATGGTCGTACTCGCTGGTCACCCACGCCTTCAGCCCGCGGATCGCCCCGGCGGTGGGTACCGAGAACTCGACCGGCACGTACATGTCGTTGAAGTACACGGCCGCCGCCACCGGGACGTCGTTCGCGGCCAGCCCGGCGGCGTCGTAGAGCAGCGGCCAGTCCTCGCGCTCAGCCAGCGCGTCCGCCGCCGCGCGCAGCGGCCGCAGCACCGGGTCGGTACCGAACATCCATGGGTAGATCATTTCGCCGGTGAACAGCAGCGGGTCGCCACCGTCCAGGGCGGCGGCCGGGTCGAACTCGCCGAACTCCGCCCGGATGCGCTGTGCCGCCCAGCGGGTCGCGTAGCCCTGCGCGTAAGCCGCCTCGTGCAGCACCGCGTACAGCGGGCCGGCGGCGAAGCTCAGATGCTGCTGCACCGCGTGCAGGAACGCGTCGGACAGCTCTCCGCCCGCGAACGGGTCCTCGATCAGGTAGTGCAGGTCGTCGCCGCCGGTGCTCGCGTCGAGCATCCGGCCGAGGGCCTGGAACGCCTCGACCGTGAGCTGTGCCCCGTCCGGGAGCACGACCTTGTTGTCCCGCAGATGCCGCGCCACCCGGCGGGCCCGGTCCACGTCGGCCGGGTAGCGCGCGTAATGCGCCCAGGTCCGCGCCCTCACCTTGCCGTAGGTGACCCGGTAGACGTCGTCGGCGGTGGCGTCGAGGCCCGGCAGGCCGCCGGTGATGAAGGCCTCGCGGATGCCTTCGGGAGCCAGCGACAGGTACGTCACGGCGCAGAACCCGCCGTAGCTCTGGCCAAGCACGCTCCACGGCTCGCCGCCGGTGAGCGCCTTGCGCACCAGTTCCGCGTCCCGGACGATCGCGTCGGCGCGGAAGCGCGCGAGGTATTCGGCCTGGTCCGCCGCGGTGCCGAGCCGGGCCAGCGTCTGCCTGCCGGCCGGGGTGGACCGGCCCGTGCCCCGCTGGTCGAGCAGGAGCACCCGGTAGTCCGCGAGCGCGCGGTCCAGCCAGCCGTCGCGGCCGTGCGGGCGCGGGGCGCCGAAGCCCGGGCCGCCCTGCAGGAACACCAGCCAGGGCAGGCCGGCCGGCGCCCGGTCCGCCGCGACCACCTCCCGGGCGAACACCTCGATCCGCTCGCCGCCGGGGCGGTCATGGTCGAGCGGGACGGCGAACGTGTGGTCGGTGAGCACGGTGCCCGTCTGACGGTAACTGGACATGATCAGCACGGTACCGCCGCCCGCCGCGGACCGGGCGGGTCACGTCAGCGGAAGCCGCCAGTCCTGCTCCACGAGGTCCTGGCCGAAGCTGTGGTGCGGCTTGGAGCCGGTGAGCTGGAAGCCCGCCCGCTCGTAGATCCGCCGGGCGGCGTGCAGCACGTCGTTGGTCCACAGAACGATCTCGCGGTACCCGGCCCGCCGGGCGAAGGAGACGCACTCGGTCACCAGGCGGCTGCCCATCCCGAGGCCGCGGGCCCGCGGCTCGACGAGCAGCAGCCTGAGCTGCGCGGTGGTGTCGGTCTTGCGCATGCAGAACACGCACCCGGCGGGCTCGCCGCCAAGCTCGGCGATCCACGCGGATTCCCTGCCGTGATCGCCGCTGCTGGCGAAGTCCGCGACGATCCGCGCCACCAGCGCCTCGAAGGAGGGGTCCCAGCCGTACTCGGCGGCGTAGAGCGCGCCGTGCCGCTGCACTACCCAGCCCAGGTCGCCAGGGGCTGGGGGCCGGAGCACGAAGGCGGCGGGCGCGGGCGCCGGCCGGATGATCTCCCGGATGCTGGCCATGGCCCTGGTCAGCCGCTCACGGTCCCCGGCGCTGAGCCTGGCGAGCAGGGAGCGGATCTGATCGCCCGAGCGGGCGTCGATCCTCGCGAAGACCGCCCCGCCGGTGTCGGTCAGGCCGATGACCTGACGCCGCCCGTCGGCGGCGGAGCGGGCGCGCCTCACCAGCCCGTCGGCCTCGAACCTGGCCAGCAGGCGGCTCAGGTAGCCCGCATCGATGTCGAGCTGGCGGCGCAGGGAAGCGGTCTCGGTCACTCCCTCCCGGGCCAGCTCGAATAGGACCCTCGCCTCGGTGAGCGAATAGGGCATGTCCAGCAGCCCTTCCCGGAGCAGGCCGATCACGTTGGTGTAGAACCGGTTGAACTCGCGCACCGCGGCGACCTGGGCATCGGTCACCGAACCCGCCCTATCGCTATCGCCGCCGCCCGCGGTTGTCGCTGACGCCGTCAAAGAATCAGTTGACATAGTCAAAGAATGACCCCGCCACGGCCGCCCCGTCAACCTCGCCCCGGCAGCGGGGAACCGAGGGGTCAGCCGCGCACGATGGCGGTGCCGAGCAGCCCCAGCGGCGGGGAACCGAGCGCGAGCATGGCCGCGTGGAAGCGCTGCAGGGTGAATCCCTCGCCCCACTGCTGCTTGGCCTGCTCGCGCAGGTCCATGATCGTCAGCTTGCCCCAGGTGTAGCGGCCGTAGGTCGGGTCGAAGGTGGCCCGGCGGGCTTCGGAGAGGGCGGCCGGGCCGGACAGGTGCGTGTCAGCCTCGAACCTGCGGGCGCCCTCCTCGACGCTCATGCCGGCGGTGTGCACGCCGATCGCGCACGCGAGCCGGGTGACCCGCACGAGCGCCTCGAGCCACACGCCGATCTCGAACCGGGGGTCGTCGCCGCCGAATCCCTGCTCGACGCACAGTTCCTCGCCGTAGTGCGCCCAGCCCTCGACGAACGCCTCCGAGTGCAGCGCGCGCCGGACCGGGCTGGACACGTGCCGCAGGGCACGGCCGTGCGAGAAGTGCCCCGGCGCGACCTCGTGCACGGTGATCCCGGGCAGCGTCGTCGCGCTGAACACCTCCAGCCATTCCTCCGCCTCACGCTCCGGCCACGACTCGTCCGGCGGGGTTATGTGGTACCAGGACGGGCCCTCCGGCTCGCCGGGGGCGGCCCACGACATCATGGCCATTCCCCACCGGCGCGACGGGGGAGCGAGCCCGACCAGGCACTCCCCGTCGTTGTAGGGAACAAGACCGCGTTCCCGGGTGAAGTCGATCGCCTGCTGCGTCCAGCGCCGCGCCGCGTCGATGACGCCGCCGGCGTCCGGATGGTCGCGGACGAGCTCGCGCGCCACCCCCAGCGGCGGCCGCCCCGGGTCGATGCGGGCGCAGCTGCCCGCGAGCAGCTCCCGCAGACGGTCACGTTCGGAGTCGGCCCGCGCGGCCAGCGCACCCAGGTCCACCTCCATCCGCTCCGGCCTGCTCATCAGCGTGGCCAGCGCCGGTCCGCCCAGGGCGGCGTCGGGGTCACCGGACGTGGCCGCGTGAGCGACCGCCCCGACGAGCCGCTCGTGCGCCGCCCGTGCCGCGTCGGCGATGGCCTCCGGGGTGCCGGGCGGGATACCGGCCGCCAGGCCCTTGACGGCGCCCAGCAGCGCGGACGCCACCGGCGCGCTCATCAGGTCGAGCGACGCGACGGCGGCGCCGACCGCCTGCGGCCAGCGGGCCAGATGGGACAGGCGGGCCCGGTCCCGGTCCGCCTGCGGTCCGTAGTCCCGGTCGTAGCAGGCCAGGTCGAGGCCGGCCAGGTGGATCAGCGGGTTGCGCCGGTGCAGCTCCAGTTCCCCGAAAACGATCCGGGCGTAGTCCTCGAACGCGGCGAGATGCGCCTCGTCGTGCAGGTCATCGAGGGGGTCGCCCGTCTCGGCCACCTGCGCGAGCGCGGTCAGCCCGGCGCGCACCCCGTCCGGCGACAGGTCCTGGGTGACGCCGTCGTATTCGTGACGCCCGGCGAACTCCCGTACCTCGGCGACGTTGAGATCGCAGACAGCCCGCAGCCGCGGGGACAGGTCATCGGTCATGGGGCCGACCGTATCGCGCGCGACCGCGGCCGCGTCAGCGCAACCGGCTAGCTCGTCCCGGGCCGGAAGACGGTGACGCTGAGCTGGCTGCCGATGCTGTGCGGGAGCCGGGCCGAGCAGGCCTGGGTCTTGAAGCGCACGTAGAGGGGGACGGTCTGGTCGGGCGGGTATATCCGCAGCCAGTGCGCGGTCACCGGCTTGCACTGGGCCGGGTCGTAGTTGCCGGCCTGGGCGACCTGGAGCGTCGCGTGCGCGACCTGCCCGGGTGCGAGCGTGACCGTGGCCGCCGGCTTGGCCGGGTTCCTGCTGGCCGCCCTTCCCAGCAGGGTGCCGGACGGCCCGGTGACGAACGAGACGCCCGGGTAGCCGAACACGGTGCAGGTGCTGCCGGAGGTGTTGGTGAGGTCGAGCGGGTAGTAGATGCTCCCGGCCGCGGCGCCCGCCGCGGCGGTGTTCACCGCCCCCTTCAGCGCGGACGTGGTGCACTTGGTGACGCCGCCGCCACCGCCGCCGCCCCCGTTACTGCTGCTAGTGCTGCTGCTCGTGGCGGAGACCGGCGTGGAGGGGGCGGGGGTGCTGGTGCTCGCGGCGGGGGCCGCCGACTGCGCGGCCGGTGTGGACCCGCCGGTGGTCTGGCTCGCCGAGGTGCACGCTGCGAGCAGCGCCGCGGCACCGACCAGGGCGGCCACCGCGATGCGATGCGGGACGACGAGGGCTCTCATCTCTGCTTGCTCCCTGTCATGGGCGGGATGCGGCAGGCCGGGACGCGGCGCCAGCCTATCCGGACGGCCCTCCGTTACCGCTGGCGGCGCGCCGGGCGCGGGCGGCCGGAGCGTGCGGAGGTAGCGTGTGAAACCGCGCGGGCAGGTCCCGCGCGAGGAGTGCGCATGATGCCACAGGGATCCAGCTTCACCACCCGGCCGCAGCTGGCGGGCACGTTCGGCATGGTGGCGTCCACCCACTGGCTCGCTTCGGCCGCGGGCATGGCGGTGCTGGAGAAGGGCGGGAACGCGTTCGACGCGGCGGTGGCCGCGGGCTTGGTGTTGCAGGTCGTCGAGCCGCACCTGAACGGGCCCGGCGGCGAGGTGCCCATCCTCGGCTACGACGCCGGCCGTCGTGAGGTCTTCGTGCTGGACGGGCAGGGGCCCGCGCCGCGGGCGGCCACGCCGGGGTACTTCGGTGCGCTCGGGCTGGACCTGGTGCCCGGCAGCGGGCTGCTCGCCGCGTGTGTCCCCGCCGCCTTCGGGACGTGGATGCTGCTGCTCGCCGCGCACGGGCGGCTGCGCCTGCGTGAGGTGATGGGGTACGCGATCGGGTACGCCCAGCAGGGCTACCCGCTGGTGCCCGGCATCAGCGCGGGCATCGCGTCGGTGGCCGGCGCGTTCCGGGAGCACTGGCCGAGCTCGGCCGAGATCTACCTGGCCGACGGGGTGCCGGCGCCGGGCACGCGGTTTGCCAACCCGGTGCTCGCGGCCACCTACCAGCGCCTGCTGGGCGAGGCGGAGGCGGCGGGACCGGACAGGGAAGCACAGATCGAAGCGGCCCGCCGCGCGTTCTACCAGGGGTTCGTGGCGGAGGCGATCGGTGCGTACGTGGAGCGGTCGGGGGGGCTGCTCGCCCCCGACGACCTGGCCCGATGGCAGCCACACGCGGAGCCCCCCGCGACCGGCGAGTACGCGGGGCTGACCGTGTGCAAGACCGGGCCGTGGGGACAGGGCCCGGTGTTCCTGCAGCAGCTCGCGCTGCTCGCCGGGTTCGATCCGGGCGCCATGGCGCCGGCGGACTACATCCACACCGTGGTGGAGTGCGCCAAGCTGGCGTTCGCGGACCGGGAAGCCTGGTACGGCGACCCGCGGTGCGCCGACGTGCCCCTGCCCGCGCTGCTGTCGGCGGATTACGCGGCGCGGCGCCGCGTGCTGGTCGGCCCGGCGGCGTCGCCGGACCTCCGCCCGGGCCGCCCGGCCGGCGCCGAGCCCAGGCTGCCCGTGTACGCGGGCGGGAGGGCCGCGGAGCCGGTGGCGGGGCTCACGAACCCCGGGCTCGGCGAAACCGGCCCCGGCGACACCTGCCACCTCGACGTCGCCGACCGGTTCGGCAACGTGGTCACCGCCACCCCGAGCGGCGGCTGGCTGCAGAGCTCGCCGGTGATCCCCGGCCTCGGGTTCTGCCTCGGCACGCGGGCGCAGATGTTCACCCTCACCCCAGGGCTGGCGAACACGCTGGCGCCGGCCAAGCGCCCGCGCACGACCCTGTCCCCGACGCTGGTGCTGCGCGACGGTGAGCCCTACCTCGCGTTCGGCACCCCCGGCGGGGACCAGCAGGACCAGTGGTCCCTGTCGTTCTTCCTCAACCACGTGCATTTCGGCATGAACCTGCAGGAGGCGATCGACGCCCCCGCCTTCCACACCCGGCACTTCCCCTCATCCTTCTACCCGCGCGAGTCGTTCCCGCTGGCCGTGGAGGTTGAGGAACGGGTGGGCGAGGCCGTGATCACCCGGCTGGGCGATCTCGGGCACCGGGTGACGGTGCGGCCCCCGTGGTCACTCGGGCGGGTCAGCGCCGTCGCCCGGTCCGGTGGTTTTCTCTACGCCGCCGCCAACGCCCGGGGGATGCAGGGTTACGCCATCGGCAGGTAGCGCGGCGTCGCTCAGGTGACCGGAGAACACGGTCACGGCGTGGCCGCCCAGCAGCACACGTTCGCCCGCCGCCCGTACCCGGACCGTGCCGCCCCGCGCCGACACCTGGTAGCCGGTCAGGGCGGGCCGCCCGAGCCGCTGCGCCCAGAACGGGGCGAGTGTGCAGTGCGCGGACCCGGTCACCGGATCCTCGGGGACCCCGACGGCGGGGGCGAAGAAGCGGGACACGAAATCCGCGTCCGGCCGCAACGCCGGGGCGGTCACGATGACACCGCGCGTGCCGAGCCCCGCCAGCGCCGCGATGTCCGGGCGCAGCCCGGTGACCTCCTCCTCGCGACCGAGGACCACCATCAGGTCTTCCTTGGCCAGCCCCGTCCACACCGGACTGGCCACCCCGAGCGCGGCCAGCAGCCCGGGCGGGGGCGGTGCCTGCGCCGCCGGGCGGGCCGGGAAGTCGAGCACGATCAGGCCATCGTCGCGGCGCGCGGTCAGCGGCCCGCTCGCCGAGTCGAACCGGACCTGCTGCTGCGGCTCCGCGAGCCCGGTCTGGTACAGGACGTGCGCGCTGGCCAGCGTGGCATGCCCGCACAGCGCCACCTCCGCCGCCGGGGTGAACCAGCGCAGCCCGTATCCGGCCGGCCTGGGCTCGACGAAGGCCGTCTCGGACAGGTTCATCTCGCCGGCGACCGACTGCATCCACCGCGGTTCCGCCGGGCCGCCGAGCAGGCACACCGCGGCCGGGTTGCCCGCGAAGGCGTCGCCCGTGAAGGCGTCCACCTGGAATAACCGCATGCGGGCAGGATACGGCGCGACTCAGCGAGGGGTGTCCGGGCCCGGCCGGAACGCGGGACCGTGCCCGGGCACGATCGTCGTGGCCACCGCGAGGATGCGCCCCCTGCTCGCGTGCAGCGCCTCCTGGTCGGTGGCGAGCGGGTCGGTGGCCGGGCCGTCCGGGCCCCACCACGCGTGGGTGCAGGCGTACACGCCGTCCGGCGTGGCGGCAAGCGTGGCGACGTCCTCGCCGGTGTGGCCGGGGGCCGGCACGAGGCGGACGGAACCGGTGAGGGCGAGGTCGCCCGGTTCCCTGTCGACCCACAGGTCGCCCCGGTACGTCGCCCAGTGGTCGTGGATGTCGGCGGCCGGGAAAAGCGCCGCGTTGACGGTGTGGTCCGGGTGGTGGTGGCTGAACACCACGTCGGTCACGTCGCCGGGGCCCGGCCCGCGCGCCGCGAGCGCGTCGAGCAGGCCGGCGCGGTCGGCCACCATCCCGGGGTCGACCACGATCACCCGCAGGCCGTCGATGATCAGCACGACGGTGCTGGCGACCCGGTTACCCTCGCGGTCGTCGCGCACGTAGCCCTCGTGCAGGACGTGGACCCGGGCGGTGCCGGTTTGCGGAAACCCTGGTTCGGTCATGACCGCTGACAGTACCGCCGGCGAGAGCCAGCCGGCACCGGGCCTAGGGGCCGGCCGGCACCGGGGCGGGCGGCCGGGACGGGGGAGCCTCCTCGGCGACGCCGGGCACCTCCGCGAGGCTGGCGGGCAGGTCGTCCGGGATCGGCGGGGGAGTACCCCCGAACGCGGGGCATATCGCCTGGTGCGCGCACCACTCACAGACCCGCCCGGGCCGTGGCCGCCAGTCGCGGTTCTGGTGGGCGCGCTCGATCGCCCGCCACAGCGCCTCGACCTTGCGCTCGGTGGCGAGCAGGTCGGACTCGTCCGGCTGGTAGCGCACGATCTCGCCGTTGCCGAGGTACATCAGCTGGAGCATGGAGGGCACCCGCCCCTGCGCCCGCCAGATCGCGAGCGCGTAGAACCTCATCTGGAACAGCGCCCGGGCCTCGAACTCCTCCGGCGGGGCGGTGCCGGTCTTGTAGTCGACGATCCGGATCTCGCCGCCCGGCGCGACGTCCAGCCGGTCGATGTAGCCGCGCAGGTTCAGGCCGGACGCCAGCTCGACCTCGACCGCCAGCTCACGGTGGGCGGGCTCGATCCGCCGCGGATCCTCCAGCGTGAAGTACCGGTCGAGCATGACACCGGCTCCCTCGAGCCAGGCCGTGAGCTCGGCCTGGTCCTCGAACAGGCCGGCGAGCTCGGGCTCCTCGGCGGCCAGCCGCTCCCACTCCGGCCCGACGAGCGAATGGGCCGCCTCCGGCGTGCGGCCCGGCGCCGGCTGGTCGAACAGGTGCTCAAGGACGGCGTGCACGAGCGTCCCGCGTACCGCGGCCGGGCTCGGCGGCTCGGGCAGCCGGTCGATGACGCGGAACCGGTAGAGGAGGGGGCAGGTGAGGAAGTCGCCGGCCCGCGACGGAGACAGCGACCGGGCCGGGCGCGTGCGGGAACCGCCCGTCACAGGCGCCTCATCAGACGCGCCTGCCACGGCGGCTCCCAGGTCAGCGGCGCCCGTGGTCTCATGGCCCATGCCTGGAGGGTAGGGTACGGGCCCGACAGTTGCCGTGATTTCGGGGGCGCGTCGCGCAGCGCCGCGTGACACGGGGCCGCGCTGCAGTGCTGGCCGCTTCGGCCAGGACGTAGCATCGACCGTGTGGCAGGCATGACACCGGGCGAGCCGAGACGCCAGGCGCCCGCCGAGCCGAGCGCGGGGGTGAGGATCGCCCGGCCGTTCGGGATCCCGGTTTTCATCTCGCCCTACTGGTTCCTCATCGCCGGCCTGTTCGTGTTCCTGTACGCCCGTGGCCTTGTCACGTCGGTACCCGGCACGCTGCGTTATGTCGTCGCCGCCGCGTTTGTGGTGCTCTTGTACGCGTCCGTGCTGGTCCACGAGCTGAGCCACTCCGTGGTGGCCAGGGGGTTCGGCCTGCCGGTGCGCAGGATCCTGCTCTACCCGCTCGGGGGATTCTCCGAGATCGAGCGCGAGCCGCCCACGCCGGGCCGGGAGTTCCTCGTCTCGGCGGCGGGCCCGGCGGTCTCGCTGGCGCTGGCGGGCGGGGGTTACGCGCTGGACCGGGGGGTCCACACCAGCGGCGTTCTCCGCGTCCTGCTCGTTCAGCTGGTCGTCGCGAACCTCCTGGTAGGAATCTTCAATCTGCTTCCTGGCCTGCCGCTGGACGGCGGCCGGATGCTCCGTGCCGGCGTATGGAAGCTGACCGGCCGCCCGGGGCAGGCGACGGTGGTGGCTGCCTGGGCCGGCCGGGTGCTGGCCGTCGCCGTGCTGGTGATCCCGCTCGCGTTCTACGCCAGGGATGACGGCGGCATCCAGCTGTTCGACGCGGTCTGGCTGGCGGTGATCGCGGCCTTCATGTGGACGGGCGCCAGCCAGGCGCTGCGCGCGACGCGGGTGCGCGAACGGCTGCCGGGCCTGCGGGCGCGGGCGCTTGCCCGCCGCGCGATCCCCATCCCGGCGAACCTGCCGCTGGCGGAGGCGATCCGGCGCGCCGACGAGGCCAAGGCACGCGCGCTGGTCGTGGTCGACCACGAGGACAGGCCGATCGCGATCGTGAACGAGACCGCGGTGATGGCCACCCCGCCGCAGCGCAGGCCGTGGATCGAGGCCGGCGCGCTGTCGCGCACGATCGACCCGGGCCTGGTGCTGCCGGCCGACCTGTCGGGGATGGCCCTGGTCGAGGCGGTGCGCCGCACGCCGGCGAGCGAGTACCTGCTGGTCGAACCGTCGGGCCAGGTGTTCGGGGTGCTCGCCACCGCCGACCTTGATCACGCCTTCGCCGGGATCTGACCCTGGCCCTGCTGGCGCCGCTACCCTGTCGGCGTGATCCGACAGCGCCGCGGCCCGTTCGCCCCAGGCGACCAGGTCCAGCTCACCGACCCGAAGGGCCGCCAGAACCTGGTCGTCCTGCAGCCCGGCAAGTCGTTCCATACGCACCGCGGTTCGCTGGCTCACGACGATCTCATCGGCAGCCCGGAGGGCAGCGTGGTGCGGTCATCGGGCGGGACGCCCTACGTGGCGCTGCGGCCGCTGCTCGCGGACTTCACCCTCGCCATGACCAGGGGAGCGGCGGTCATCTACCCGAAGGACGCCGCCCAGATCGTCGCCATGGCCGACGTCTTCCCCGGGGCCAGGGTCCTGGAGGCCGGGGCCGGCTCGGGTGCCCTGTCATGCTGGCTGCTGCGGGCGGTCGGGGAGGCCGGGCTGCTCGTCTCCTACGAGCGCAGGGCCGACTTCGCGGACATAGCGCGGCAGAACGTCGAGCGGTTCTTCGGCGGCCCGCACCCGGCGTGGCGGCTGCGGGCGGGAGACCTGGCCGAGATCGAGGACGGCGGGCCGTTCGACCGCGTGGTGCTGGACATGGTGGCGCCCTGGGAGCACGCCGACGCCACCGCGCGCGTGCTGATTCCCGGCGGTGTGATCTGCTGCTACGTCTCGACCGTGACGCAGCTGTCGCGGACCGTGGAGGCGGTCAGGGAGCAGGGCAGCTTCGACGAGCCGGCCGCCTGGGAGTCGCTGACCCGGACCTGGCACGTCGATGGGCTCGCGGTGCGGCCCGATCACCGGATGATCGGCCACACGGGGTTCCTGGTGACGGCGCGCCGGCTCGCCGACGGGACCACCCCGCCGCCCAGGCGCCGCAGGCCGGCCAAGGGCGCCCGGGACCCGGCAGAATCGGGTCCGGCGGACGCGGCCAGGTTACGAGATGGCCGTGGGTAGGTAGGGTCTAGGTGGGACCTGCATTCGGAAGGAGGTGGGGGCGTGGCCAACCGTGATGACGGCTCGCTTTCCGCGAGGCATGACGACCAGGTCAAAGGCCTCACCACGCAGATCTCATTCCTCGAGGAGGAAGTAGCGGTTCTGCGTCGCAGGCTCGCCGACTCGCCGCGGCAAGCCAGGCTGGTTGAGGAGCGCCTGCGGGAGGCCGAGGCCAGGCTCGCCGCTGTTACCGGCCAGAACGAGCGCCTCGCCGACACGCTCCGGGAGGCGCGCGACCAGATTGTGGCGCTGAAGGAGGAAGTGGACCGGCTCGCCAAGCCGCCTTCCGGCTTCGGCGTGTTCCTCGGTGCCTGCGATGACGGCACCGCCGACGTGTTCACCGGCGGCCGCAAGATGCGGGTCAGCGTCAGCCCGGCGGTCGAGCTCGACACGCTGCGGCCCGGCCAGGAGGTCGTGCTGAACGAGGCGCTGAACGTGGTCATCGCCCAGGCCTACGAGACGATCGGCGAGGTCGTCATGCTCAAGGAGGTTCTTGAGGGCGGCGACCGGGCGCTGGTCATCTCCCACGCCGACGAGGAGCGGGTCGCGCGGCTGGCCGAGCCGCTGCGGAACACGACCCTGCGGGGCGGGGACTCCCTGCTGCTCGAGCCGCGGTCCGGCTACGTGTACGAGCGCATTCCCAAGGCCGAGGTGGAGGAGCTGATCCTCGAAGAGGTGCCCGACATCACCTACGCCGAGATCGGCGGCCTCTCGTCCCAGATCGAGCAGATCCGCGACGCGATCGAGCTTCCGTACCTGCACGCCGACCTGTTCAAGGAGCACCACCTGCGCCCGCCGAAGGGTGTCCTGCTGTACGGCCCGCCCGGCTGCGGCAAGACGCTCATCGCCAAGGCGGTCGCCAACTCGCTGGCAAAGAAGGTGGCCGCCCGGACGGCCGAGCAGGAGCGGGAGGGCAAGAGCTTCTTCCTCAACATCAAGGGCCCCGAGCTGCTCAACAAGTACGTCGGTGAGACCGAGCGGCATATCCGGCTCGTCTTCCAGCGGGCCCGCGAGAAGGCCAGCGAGGGCATGCCGGTGATCGTTTTCTTCGACGAGATGGACTCGATCTTCCGCACCCGCGGGTCGGGGGTGTCGTCCGACGTCGAGAACACGATCGTCCCGCAGCTGCTGAGCGAGATCGACGGGGTCGAGGGCCTGGAGAACGTGATCGTGATCGGCGCCTCGAACCGGGAGGACATGATCGACCCGGCGATCCTGCGGCCGGGCCGGCTCGACGTCAAGATCAAGATCGAGCGGCCGGACGCGGAGGCGGCCAGGGACATCTTCTCCAAGTACATCCTCACCGCGCTGCCGCTGCACCCCGACGACCTGGCCGAGCACGGGGGATCGCCCGCGGCCACGGTGGAGGCGATGATCCAGCGTGCCGTCGAGCGGATGTACAGCGAGACGGAGGAGAACCGCTTCCTCGAGGTGACCTACGCCAACGGGGACAAGGAGGTCCTGTACTTCAAGGACTTCAACTCCGGCGCCATGATCGAGAACATCGTGGACCGCGCGAAGAAGATGGCGATCAAGGAGTTCCTCGAGACCGGGCAGAAGGGGCTGCGCATCACCCACCTGCTGACCGCGTGCGTGGACGAGTTCAGCGAGAACGAGGACCTGCCGAACACCACCAACCCCGACGACTGGGCGCGGATCTCCGGCAAGAAGGGCGAGCGGATCGTCTACATCCGGACGCTGGTCTCCGGCAAGCACGGCACCGAGGCGGGACGCTCGATCGACACCGTCGCCAACACTGGCCAGTACCTGTAACGGCGCCAGCGGCAGGCGTGCGGACGCGCCAGGTCGGCCGGCCGACCCGGCCCGGTGTGGAGAATGCTCACGCGAACCCCCGTTAGGCTTGCCGATATGAGCGTTCGCCGGGTGATGGGGACAGAGACCGAGTATGGCATCTCGGTGCCTGGCCAGCCGGGCGCCAACGCGATGGTGAGCTCGTCGCAGGTGGTCAACGCCTACCAGGCGGCCACGTCGGCCCGGGCGCGCCGGGCGCGGTGGGACTTCGAGGAGGAGAACCCGCTGCGTGACGCGCGCGGGTTCGACCTGACCCGGGAGGCGGCGGACGCGACCCAGCTGACCGACGAGGACCTCGGGCTCGCCAACGTGATCCTGACCAACGGGGCCCGGCTCTACGTGGACCACGCGCACCCGGAGTACTCCGCGCCCGAGACCACCAACCCGCGGTCGGCGGTGGTGTGGGACAAGGCCGGCGAGCGGGTGATGGCCGAGGCGGCCGCCAAGGCCGCGACCGTGCCCGGCACGTCCCCGATCCAGCTCTACAAGAACAACACCGACAACAAGGGCGCCTCGTACGGCTGCCACGAGAACTACCTCATGCACCGGGCGACGCCCTTCGCCGACATCGTGCGGCACCTCACCCCGTTCTTCGTCTCCCGGCAGGTGGTGTGCGGCGCCGGCCGGGTCGGCCTGGGCGCGGACGGCCGCAACGACGGCTTCCAGATCAGTCAGCGCGCCGATTTCTTTGAGGTCGAGGTGGGCCTGGAGACGACGCTCAAGCGGCCGATCATCAACACCAGGGACGAGCCGCACGCCGACCCGGAGAAGTACCGCCGCCTGCATGTGATCATCGGCGACGCGAACATGAGCGAGGTCAGCACGTACCTCAAGCTCGGGACCACCTCGCTGGTGCTGGCGATGATCGAGGACAAGTTCCTGGACTCCGACCTCGCGCTGGACGCGCCGGTCGCCGAGCTCCGGGCCATCTCGCACGACCCATCGTGCCGGCACCTGACCGCCTTGCGGGACGGCAGGCGGATGACCGGCGTCCAGCTCCAGATGGAGTACCTGGAGCGGGCGCGCAAGTACACCGAGGACAGGTTCGGCACCGACGTCGACGAGATGACCGCGGACGTCCTGGACCGCTGGGAGTCGGTGCTGACCCGGCTCGCCGAGGACCCGATGCAGGCCGCCGCGGACCTCGACTGGGTCGCCAAGCTGGAGCTGCTGGAGGGGTACCGGTCACGGGACGGGCTGAGCTGGAGCCACCCGCGGCTCCAGCTGGTCGACCTCCAGTACTCCGACGTGCGCCCCGAGCGTGGCCTGTACAACCGGCTGGTGGCGCGGGACCGGATGCACCGTATCGTCACGGAGGACGAGGTCACCCGCGCGGTGGAAAACCCCCCGGATGACACGAGGGCCTACTTCCGGGGCCGCTGCCTGCAGAAGTATCCGGACTCGGTAGCCGCGGCCTCATGGGACTCGGTGATATTCGACATCCCGGGCCATGATTCGCTGCAGCGGGTGCCGACGCTGGAGCCGTTGCGGGGAACCCGAGCGCACGTGGGTGACCTGATCGACCGGTCCAGGACCGCCTCCGAGCTGGTAGCCGCGCTGACCGGCCAGGGCTGAAGCCGCCCGATACTGGAGTCCGGTTCCAGGGTTGGGCATGCTGTCCGCAGGCGAGGATACGGTTGAGGCGGGCAGGAGCCCCGAGCATGACGGAGGTTTCACGGCATGGCGACAAAGGACACCGGCGGCCAGCGGCAGACTACCCGGCGTGGCGAGGAGACCGAGGAGAGCGCCGCCCAGGCGAGCGAAGAGGTCAAGGAGCGCCAGGAGAAGCTGGGCGACGACGTCGACGCGATCCTGGACGAGATCGACGAGGTACTGGAGGAGAACGCCGAGGAGTTCGTCCGGTCCTATGTCCAGAAGGGCGGGCAGTGAGCAGTAGGGTCTTGGCAGGGACCATCGCTCACTAACCGGAAGGATGTCCGTGGGGTTCGACTACTTCGGCGAACGGTTCACGGCTGCGTGCATGGCTGCCGGCACGTCGTCCTTCGCCGACTTCCTCGCCTCGTGGGCGCCCGGCCTGCTGCCGGGCGCCGGACCTCAGGCGGGCCGGGTGGCCGGCGGCGGCGGCCCGGGGACGGGCCTGGACCTGCCCCACGCGACCACGATCGTCGCGGCCGGTTTCGACGGTGGCGTCGTCATGGCCGGAGACCGCCGGTCGACCGCCGGCAGCATGATCGCGCAGCGGGACATCGAGAAGGTGTTCCGCAGCGACGACTACTCCTGCGTCGGCATCGCGGGCGTCGCCGGCGTCGGGCTCGAACTGGTCCGGCTGTTCCAGCTCGAGCTCGAGCACTACGAGAAGCTCGAGGGCCGGTCGCTGTCGCTGGAGGGCAAGGCGAACCGCCTGTCCGCCTTTGTCCGGGGCAACCTCGGCGGCGCCATGCAGGGCCTGGTCGTGGTCCCGCTGTTCGCCGGGTACGACGAGGACGCGGGGCAGGGCCGGATCTTCAGCTATGACGTCGCCGGCGGCCGGTACGAGGAGCACAAGTTCCACTCGATCGGCTCCGGCTCGGTGTTCGCCCGCGGCTCGCTCAAGAAGCTCTACACCGACGGCATGCCGGCGGACGACGCGATCACCGTGTGCATGCACGCGCTCTACGACGCCGCGGATGACGACTCGGCCACGGGCGGCCCGGACCTGATCCGCCGCATCTACCCGGTGATCGCCACCGTCACCGCGGACGGGTTCCGCCAGCTGACCGAGGACGAGGCGGGCGGATACGCGCAGGCGGTCGTGGACGAACGCAGGCGGTCGCCCGCCGGCCCCATCGCGCCGCTGCACAGCCAGCCAAACGAATAGGTCCCCGTGCCCGCCGTCACCATAGCCATCACACACGAGTAGGGGAACGCCAGCGGTGACCATGCCGTTCTATGTCTCGCCCGAACAGGCGATGAAGGACAAGGCGGATTACGCGCGCAAGGGCATCGCCCGCGGGCGCAACAGCGTCGTGCTCCAGTACGACGAGGGGATCCTGTTCGTGGCCCCCAACCCCTCCGGCGCGCTGCACAAGATCAGCGAGATCTACGACCGGATCGCGTTCGCCGCGGTGGGCCGCTACAACGAGTACGAGAACCTGCGCGTCGCCGGGGTCCGTTACGCGGACACCAGGGGCTACCAGTACGACCGGGCCGACGTCACCGCCCGGGGGCTGGCCAACTGGTACGCGCAGATCCTTGGCACGATCTTCACCGAGAGCAACAAGCCGTACGAGGTGGAGATCGTGGTCGCCGAGCTGGGGGAGAGCGCCACCGGCGACCAGATGTACCGGATCACCTTCGACGGCTCGGTCGCCGACGAGCACGGCTACGTCGCGATGGGCGGCCAGGCCGACCAGGTGTCCACCGTGCTCAAGGAGCGGTACACCGAGGGCATGCCGCTGTCCGGCGCGATGGGGGCCGCGCTCGCCGCGCTGGCGGGCCAGGGCAACGGCGAGACGCCCGGGGTCAACGCCGGCCAGCTGGAGGTGGCGGTGCTCATGCGCGGCCGCGCGCACCGGGCGTTCCGGCGGCTCACCGGTGCCCGGCTCGAGGAGCTGCTGGCCGCGGCCGCCGGCGAGCAGGGCCCGGCCCGCGACGGCGGCGAGGGCGCCGGCTAGGCCTACGCCCGGCCCGGGTGGGCGTGGACGACCACCCAGATCGCGTGCACGTCGGCGCCGGTGGCGTTCCAGTACTGGTGGGGGACGGAGGAGTCGAACGCGATCGAGTCGCCGGGCCCCAGCTCGAACGTCTCGAACCCGACGTTCGCGTGCAGCCTGCCGCTGATGATGAGCCCGTACTCCTGGCCGTCGTGCCGCAGCGGCCGCCGCGCGTCGGTGGAGTGCCCGCTGGGCTCGTAGATCACCTCGAGGAAGTCGACCCGGTCGTCGGCGCCCGGCGTCAGCCGCTCCCACCGCACCCCGCTGGCCAGATCGATCGTCCGCCGCCGCCCAGCCCGCTGCACCACCCCATGCCCGTCGCCCCAGCCGGCCCCCGTCCCCTCGGGCCGCAGGTGACCGTCCCCGTGCGCGGTCGCCAGCATCGCATCCCCCTCGGCCGCGACTCCGAACAGGAAGTCCAGCGACGCCCGCAACTCCGTGGCGATCGCGTACAAAATGCCGACCGACGGCGCCGACAGCCCGCGCTCGATCTGCGAGATCAGGCTCGGCGAGCAGCTGATCCTGCGCGCCAGCTCCCGCACCGACAGCCCCCGGTCCTCCCGGACCCGCCGCAGCCGCGGCCCCAACTCCGCCCCCGGATCGAAGCCCGCCTCCCGCTCAAGCCCCTTCATCCCGCACCGTCTTCCTCCAATGGAGGCGACCCACCACCACGTTGTCCTCGCCCGCCGCCCCCCCACCCTTGACAGCCACACTGTACGTCCGTTTAATCATGCTGTACATAGGCTCCGCGGCTGCAGGAGACCCCATGGTTGCGCCCATCCCACCTGTTCCGCCTCCGCCGCTGACGCCCGCTCCCGGGCGCATGGCCGTCGACTTCGAGCAGCGGGTGGACTTCGCCCGGCTCCGCGGGTACCGGCTGTCCCGCGCGATGGCGGCACTGCAGGCCAGCGACCTGGGCGCCCTGCTGGTCTACGACAACAACAACATCCGCTACCTGACCGGGGTCGCGATCGGCGAGTGGACCCGCGACAAGCTGTGCCGGTACGCGCTCTACACCCGGACGGGCGAGCTGTTCCTGTGGGACTTCGGCTCGGCGGCGGTCCACCATCGCATGTACTGCCCGTGGCTCAGGCCCGAGCACTGCATCGCCTCCTACACCACCATGCGCGGGGCGACGGCACCCGAGGCCGGCCTGCCGCAGCGGGCGGTCGCTGAGATCAAGGGCATCCTGGCGGACACCGGTGTGGCGGGGATGCCGGTCGGGGTGGACTTCGCGGAGCTTTCCATGCTGTTCGAGCTGCAGCGGCAGGGCGTCGATGTCCGGGACGGGCAGCAGGTGATGCTCGACGCCCGGCAGCTGAAGTCGGCCGACGAGATCGCGCTGCTGACGACCGCCGCGGCCATGGTCGACGGCGTCTACCAGGAGGTCACCGACGCGCTCAAGCCGGGCGTGCGAGAGAACGAGATCGTGGCGCTGGCGAACAAGCGGCTGTACGAGATGGGCTCCGACGACGTCGAGTCCATCAACGCCGTCTCCGGCGAGCGGTGCAACCCGCACCCGCACAACTTCTCCGACCGTATGATCCGCCCCGGCGAGCAGGCGTTCTTCGACATCATGCACTCCTTCAACGGCTACCGGACCTGCTACTACCGCACGTTCAGCGTCGGCAGCTCCACGCAGGCCCAGCGGGACGCGTACGCCAGGGCCAGCGAATGGATGCAGGCGGCCATCTCGGCGATCAAGCCCGGCGTGTCCACCGACCAGGTGGCCAGGCTCTGGCCAACCGCGCAGGAGATCGGGCTGCCGGACGAGAAGACCGCGTTCGGCCTGCAGTTCGGCCACGGCCTGGGGCTGGCGCTGCACGAGCGCCCGATCATCAGCCGCCTGTCCTCGCTGGATGCCCCGATGGAGATCTGCAGGGGCATGGTCTTCGCGGTGGAGACCTACTGCCCGGCCAGCGACGGCGTGTCCGCCGCCCGGCTCGAGGAGGAGGTGGTGGTGGTGGACGACGGCGTCGAGATCATCACCAGGTTCCCCTCCAAGGAACTGTTCGTCACCAACCCGTACTGAGGACTCCCGACGCAGCTGCGAGGCGCCATGGACGAGGCAACCGCTCTCGGCCTGTACCGGAACATGACCAGGATCCGGCAGTTCGAGAAGCGTGCCCACGACCTGTTCCTGCAGAACCTGGTCAAGGGCACCACCCATCTGGGGGCCGGCCAGGAGGCGATCGCGGCCGGTGTGGCCGCGGCGATGCGGCCCGACGACTACACGTTCGTGACCTACCGGGGCCACAACCACGTGCTCGCCAGGGGTACCCCGATGACCCCCGTGATGGCCGAGCTGCTGGGCCGTGAGAACGGCCTCATGCGGGGCAAGGGCGGCTCCATGCACCTGCTCGATGTCGCCAACGGCGTGCTCGGCTCGTACGCGATCATCGGCGCCCAGCTTGTGATCGCCAACGGCACCGCGTGGTCCGCGCAGTACCGGGGCACCGGCCAGGTCACGGTCTGCTTCTTCGGCGACGGCGCCACGAACATCGGCGCCTTCCACGAGGCGCTCAACCTCGCCGTGGTGTGGGCGCTGCCGGTGGTCTTCGTGTGCGAGAACAACCAGTACATGGAGTACACGGCGATCGAGACCGTCACGGCGGTCAAGCACCCGGCCGCTGACCGCGCGCCCGCCTACGGGCTCGCTCCCCAGGTCGTCGACGGCAACGACGTGGAGGCGGCGTACGCGATGGCGGCGGACGCGATCGAGAAGGCGCGGCAGGGCGGCGGGCCCTCGCTGGTCGAGGCGCTCACCTACCGTCACGGCGGGCACTCCAGGGCCGACCCGGGCAAGTACCGGCCCAAGGAGGAAGTCGCGGAGTGGCTGGCGCGCGACCCGATCCCGGCCTACCGGCAGGTGCTGATCTCCCGCGGGGTGGGCGAGGCGGCGCTGGACCGGATCGACGCCGAGGCGAAGCAGGCGGTGGACCTGGCGACCGAGGAGGCGAAGGCGGGCGCCGAGCCGCGGCTGGAACTGGCCTTCACCGACGTGTGGAGCGACGGCGGCTGGGACTGGAGAAACTAAATGAGTCACGCCGCCGATTTTGGGTCGCACCCAGCTGCCGCAGGCGCCGGGCCGAACGCCACAACGGCGTTGTGGCATCCCGTCGCCGAGGACCCGCCTCCCACAGCGCTGTCTGGCGCGCCTCCGGCACGGCCAAAGCGAAGCGCCCGCGAGGGAGGCAGAAAGAAATGACCACGGAGGTCGTGATGCCGCGGATGGGAGAGACGGTGGATGAGGGCACCGTCAACGTCTGGCACAAGTCGCCGGGCGACCAGGTCACCGAGGGCGAGCCGCTGCTGGAGATCGGCACCGACAAGGTCGACACCGACATCCCCGCGCCGGCCAGCGGGACGCTGGCCGAGATCAAGGTCGCCGAGAACGAGACGGTGCCGGTGGGGACGATCCTGGCGGTCATCCAATGACGGTCGTGACGTACCGCGAGGCGGTGGCGCGGGGCATCGCGCAGGAGATGCGGCGCGACGACCGGGTCGTGTTCCTCGGCGAGGACGTGGCGGCGGCCGGCGGCGTGTTCAAGGCCACCGTCGGGCTGCTGGAGGAATTCGGGCCGCAGCGGGTCCGGGACACCCCGATCAGCGAGCAGGCGATCCTCGGCGCCGCCATGGGCGCGGCCATGACCGGCCTCCGCCCGGTCGCCGAGATCATGTTCAGCGACTTCTTCGCGGTGTGCTGGGACCTGGTCGCCAACGAGATCGCCAAGAGCCGCTACATGTCGGCCGGCCAGGTGTCGTTCCCGCTGGTGATCCGGGCCGCCAACGGAGCGGGGGTCCGGTTCGGCGCACAGCACTCGCAGTCGGTGGAGAACTGGGCGATGGCCGTGCCCGGGCTCAAGGTGGTCGCCCCGTCCAACCCGCACGACGTGATCGGGCTGCTCGCCGCCGCGATCCGGGACCCCGATCCGGTGCTGTTCTTCGAGCAGAAGTCGCTGTACGCGACCAAGGGCGACGTCGCCGACACGGAGATCGTCGAGCCGCTCGGCCAGGCGAAGGTGCTGACCGAGGGCGGCGACGCCACGATCCTGGCGCTGGCCGCGATGGTCCCCCGGGCGGTGGAGGCCGCCGGCCGGCTCTCGGCCGAGCACGGCATCGGCTGTAGTGTCGTGGACGTGCGCAGCCTCGTCCCCCTCGACACCCGCACCATCCTGGCGGAGGTGGCGAGGACGGGCCGGCTGTTCACGGTCGAGGAGAACCCACGGTTGTGCGGCTGGGGCGCCGAGATCGTGTCGATCGTGGCCGAGGAGGCGTTCGGCTCGCTGCGGGGCGTGGCCCGGATCACCACCCCGCACGTCCCGCTGCCCGCCGCCGACGCCCTGGAGGACCACGTGCTGCCCTCGGTCGCGCGGATCACCGAAACCGTGCGCAAGACATTGGAGGACGCGTGACGGCTGACCTTGCCACCCTCACCGGCATCGAGGTGCCGACAGGGTTGTTCATCGGCGGCGAATGGCGGCCTGGCAGCGCCGGTACCCTCGGCGTCACCGATCCGGCCACCGAGGACACCCTGGTGGACATCGCCAACGGCACGCCCGATGACGCCATCGCTGCGGTCGCGGCGGCGCACGAAGCGCTTCCCGGCTGGGCGGCAACGCCGCCGCGCCAGCGGGCGGAATGCCTCCGCCGGGCCTGGGCCCTCATGATCGAGCGGTCCGAGGCGATCGCACGGCTGATGGTGCTGGAGAACGGCAAGGCGCTGCGCGACGCGCGAGGCGAGGTCGTCTACGCGGCGGAGTTCTTCCGCTGGTTCGCCGAGGAGGCCGTCCGGATCGACGGCTCGGTGATGACCGCCCCCTCCGGGGCCAACCGGATCCTGGTGCTGCGGCAGCCGGTCGGGGTCAGCGTGCTGGTCACGCCGTGGAACTTCCCGGCCGCCATGGCCACCCGCAAGATCGGGCCGGCGCTGGCGGCCGGCTGCACGGTGGTGCTCAAGCCGGCCAAGGAGACGCCGCTGACCGCGTTCGCCGTCGCCGACATCCTGCGTGAGGCCGGCGTGCCGGACGGCGTGGTCAACGTGATCGTCGGCCAGTCCGCGGGCCCGATGGTGTCGGCGATGCTCGCCGACCCGCGGGTGCGCAAGCTCTCCTTCACCGGGTCGACCGAGGTCGGCCGGGTGCTGCTGAAGACCGCGGCCGAGACGGTGACCAACTGCTCGATGGAACTGGGCGGCAACGCCCCGTTCCTGGTCTTCGAGGACGCCGACATCGACGCCGCGATCGAGGGCGCCTTCCTCGCCAAGATGCGCAACGGTGGGGAGGCCTGCACCGCGGCCAACCGGTTCTACGTGCACGACGCGGTGGCCGACGAGTTCACCGCGAAGTTCGCTGCGCGGCTGGAGAAGCTCTCCGTGGGCCCGGGGCTGGAGGACGGCACGGACCTCGGCCCGCTGGTCAACGAGGACACCCGGAGCAAGGTCGCCACGCTCGTCGCCGAGGCGGCGGATGGCGGCGGCCAGGTGGTGACCGGCGGGCGTGCCCCAGACCGCCGCGGGTACTACTACCTGCCCACCGTGCTGGGCGATGTGCCCGCGACGGCGGCCATCCTCGGCACCGAGATCTTCGGGCCGGTGGCCCCGGTGGTGCGCTTCTCGGACGAGGCCGACGTGATCCGCTGGTCCAACGACACCGAGTACGGTTTGGTCTCCTACCTCTACACAGCCGACCTGCGGCGGGCGCTGCGCGTCAGCGAGGCGCTCGAGACCGGCATGGTCGGGGTCAACCGCGGCATCGTGTCCGACCCGGCAGCGCCGTTCGGCGGCGTCAAGCAGTCCGGACTGGGACGGGAAGGTGGGCACGACGGACTGCTGGAGTTCACCGAGACGAAGTACGTCGCCGTCGAGTGGTGACGCGTCCGGCATAGGCTGAGCGCACGATGGATAAGCGCATCTTCGGCCTGGAGAACGAGTACGGGGTCACCTGCACGTTCCGGGGGAGCAGGCGGCTGTCGCCGGACGAGGTGGCCCGGTACCTGTTCCGGCGGGTCGTCTCCTGGGGCCGCAGCAGCAACGTGTTCCTGCGCAACGGCGCGCGGCTCTACCTTGATGTCGGCAGCCACCCCGAGTACGCGACGCCGGAATGCGACAACATCACCGATCTGGTGATCCATGACAAGGCCGGCGAGCGGATCCTGGAAGGGCTGCTCGTGGACGCGGACCGGCGACTCCGCGAGGAGGGGATCGCCGGCGACATCTACCTGTTCAAGAACAACACCGACTCGGCGGGCAACTCCTACGGCTGCCACGAGAACTACCTGGTGGGCCGGCACGGCGAGTTCGGGCGGCTGGCCGACATCCTGATCCCGTTCCTGGTCACCCGGCAGGTCATCTGCGGGGCCGGGAAGGTGCTGCAGACGCCCCGGGGCGCGGTGTACTGCGTCAGCCAGCGTGCCGAGCACATCTGGGAGGGCGTGTCCTCGGCCACCACCCGGTCACGCCCGATCATCAACACCCGCGACGAGCCGCACGCCGACGCGGAGCGCTTCCGGCGGCTGCACGTCATCGTCGGCGACTCCAACATGAGCGAGACGACGATGCTGCTCAAGGTCGGCGCGACCGACCTCGTGCTCCGGATGATCGAGGCCGGTACGGTCATGCGCGACCTGACGCTGGAGAACCCGATCCGGGCGATCAGGGACGTCAGCCACGACATGACCGGGCAGCGCCGGGTCCGGCTCGCCAACGGCCGCGAGGCCAGCGCGCTCGACATCCAGCGCGAGTACATGTCCAAGGCCCGCGATTTCACCGATCGCCGCGGCGCGGACGCCACCACCAAGCGCGTGCTGGACCTGTGGGAGCGGGCGCTGACGGCGATCGAGATCGGCGACCTCGATCTGGTGGCGCGGGAGATCGACTGGGTGACCAAGTACCAGCTGATCGAGCGGTACCGCGCCAAGCACGGCCTGCAGCTTTCCTCGCCGCGGGTCGCGCAGCTCGACCTCGCCTACCACGATGTGCACCGCGGCCGGGGCCTGTACTACCTGCTGCAGCGGCGCGGCGCGGTCGAGCGCGCGGTCTCCGACGTCGACATCTTCGAGGCCAAGTCGGTGCCACCGCAGACGACCCGGGCCCGGCTGCGCGGCGAGTTCATCCGGCGCGCACAGGAGCGCCGGCGCGACTTCACGGTGGACTGGGTCCATCTCAAGCTGAATGACCAGGCACAGCGGACGGTCCTGTGCAAGGACCCGTTCCGCTCGGTCGACGAGCGGGTGGAGAAACTGATCGCCGGCATGTGAACCGGATCCCCACGGCCGGCCGTTGAACGTGCGCGGGATAAACGACCAGCCGCAGCCTGTAGGCTGGCTGGGCTCACCAACAGAGACGACAAGGCTGCACAATGCGACGCATCGCCCTTCTGTCCATGCTTCCGCTGCTCGCCATCGGCGTACTGGCGGGCTGCGGCGGCTCGCCGGCGCATTCGGCCGCCAACCCGGCCGTGACGGTGTCCGGGCCCTTCGGCAAGGCGCCGGGCGTCACGATCCCCGCCAAGAAGGCCACCACCAACCTCACGGTGAAGACGGTCATCCACGGCTCCGGGCCGACGCTGGCCAAGACCGACGCGTTCGTGGGCAACTACGCCATCTACGTCTGGAGCGGCACCGCGCACCGGCTCGCCCAGAGCAGCTTCACCCAGCACCCGACGCTGTTCGCCGGCCAGTTGCTGCCCGGCCTGGAAAAGGCGCTGGTCGGGCAGAAGATGGGCAGCCGGGTGCTTGCGGTCATCCCGCCGAAGGACGCCTTCGGCACGTCCGGCAACGCGCAGGCCGGGATCAAGGGGACCGACACGCTCGTCTTCGTGGTGGACCTGATCAAGGACTTCCCCGCCGACGCGTCGGCCTCCGGCCAGCACGTCTCCGGCGGCGGAAGCGGCCTGCCGAAGGTGAGCGCGAGCACCGGCACCGCACCGGCGATCAAGATGCCGTCGGGCAAGCCGCCCGCCAAGCTGGTGACCAAGACCCTGGTCAAGGGGAGCGGCCCGGCCGTCGCCAAGGGGCAGACCGTGGTCGTGCAGTACGTGGGCGCGATCTGGAACAGCGGGAAGGTGTTCGACGCCTCCTGGAAGCGGGGCCAGCCGTTCGGCTTCACGATCGCCGCCAGCCCCAGCCAGGTCATCCCCGGCTGGGACAAGGGCCTGGTCGGCCAGAACGTCGGCAGCCGGGTGATGCTCGTCATCCCGCCCGCCGACGGTTACGGCAAGACCGGCAACAAGCAGGCGGGGATCAAGGGGACCGACACGCTCGTCTTCGTGGTGGACGTCCTCGGCGCCTTCAACTGAGCGCGGCTAGTTCCAGAACTCGAACGGCTCGTCGATGGCCTCCCCGGCCAGGAAGGCGGGCAGCAGCTCGGGCAGGCGGCCCGGGTAGAAGCGCTCGGCGCTGCCGAGGATCTCGCCGAGCTCCCACCAGCGGACGTCGACGTAGATCTCCAGCTCGTACGCGGTCCTGCCGTCGGCGCGGATAGCGGGCCGGTGCCCGGGGACGCGCGCGCCCAGCACGACCTCGTGCTGCAGGCGGCGCAGCCCGCGCGAGCGCCAGGTCGTGTCGCGCCGCCAGGACGGCGGGCCGAGCCCGGCCGGGTCCAGCAGCAGCCCGGTTTCCTCCCGGATCTCCCGGACGGCCGCGCCGGCGTAGGACTCGCCGTCGTGAATGCCGCCGCCGGGAAGCTCCCACCAGCCCGCCGGGCCAACCTCCGGCGTGACCGCGTGGAAGAGCAGCACGCGCCCGCCCTCGTCGGTGAGCACCACGCGCACCGCGTCGCGTTCCAGGTCGAACCGGAGCCATTCCATCAGGCGTCACCGGCCAGCAGCCGGGCCGCGTGGCGGCCCGCGGCCGCGGCCGCCAGGAAGTAGGCGCCGTCCTCGGCCAGGCCCCGGCCCATCGTGGACAGCCGGACGGGGCACCGGGCCAGCGGCTCCATCAGCCCGTCCACCGGGACAGCCACCAGCCGGTGCCGCTCCCCGAGCGGTGCCGCCTGGGCGGCGACCTGCCTCCCGAACTCTCCCGGCAGCTCGGGCACGACCACGTCCGCCCTGGCCAGCGCCACCCGCCCGTAGCTGGTCAGGCTGTGGTGGGAGACCCCGCGATGGCGGGGGCGCGGGTCGGCCTCGCTGACCCGCAGGCTGGCGACCGGGCGCCCGCCCAACACGGCGGCCGCGTTGACCGCCTCCCCGCAGGCGACACCCGAGAACCCCCACCGGGTGCCGGTGCCCAGGTTGCCCGGGCCCTGCGCGACGACGGCCACCTGCGCGCCCAGCACGTGCCTCGCCGCGAGCAGGCCGGTGTGCACCGTGACCGTCTCCAGGTCCCCGCCGAACGCCTGCCCGGCGGTCACCGTGCCGGCCAGCCAGCCCGCCTCCCGCAGGGACGCGATCGTGCGGGAGAACCAGGCCGGCAGCGCCCCGCCGTCCAGCATCACGTAGGCGACCGCCGGATCCGGGCGGTCCGCGCGCAGCGCGGCGAGGACCGCCGGCACGGCCGAGTGCAGGTCGGCGACGACCACCGGCATCCCGCCCAGGTCGTCGGCGTCCCTGAGCACCTCGTGGTGGGGCGATCCCTGCTCGTCGGCGCCGGGCACGGTCACCTGCAGCGGCGTGTAGCGCGCCTTGACCAGGTGGCCGGGCGCGGGCGGGCCATCGGGCAGCCGGCCGGGGACCGCCACCACCAACGCGTACCCGCCGGTTCCCAGGCCGAGTTCCAGCGCCGTCGCGTTCAGCAGGACCCGGTCGCCTGCCCGCGGCCGGCCGGTCAGCGCCGGGTACGCGAGCGCCGGCAGCGTCGCACCGCCCGCCGTCACGTCGAGCTCGACCGCGCCCGGCCACTCGCGGCGGACCGCCGTCACCACCGCGTCTCGCCATCGAATCACTTGGGCAGGGTAACTTGGCGTGCGGGACAATAGCCTGGGGATGGCGCAGGGAGATCACGGCGATGTCGAGGCGGAAAACCGAGCGGTTGCTCAGCCTTGTCGTCTGCCTGCTTTCCAGCCAGCGGTACCTGACGGCGACCCAGATCCGGGCCGCGGTGCCCGGCTACCCGGACTCGTTCGACGCGTTCAAACGCATGTTCGAGCGGGACAAGGAGGAGCTCCGCGAGCTGGGGATCCCGCTCGACATGGGAACGAACGGGCCGTTCGACGACGAGCTGGGCTACCGCATCCCCCGGCAGGAGTACATGCTGCCGGATGTCCGGCTGGAGCCGGACGAGGCCGCGGTGCTGGCGCTCGCCGCCCGCGTGTGGCGGCGCGCCGAGCTCGCCGGGGCGGCCGCCGGGGCGCTGCTCAAGCTCCGGGCCGCCGGGGTGGAGGCGGAGGAGACGAGCCAGCCCGGCATCGAGCCGAGGCTGACCGGTGACGCCCTGTTCGGCTCGCTCTGGGAGGCGGTGCGGGACCGCCGGCCGGTCACCTTCACCTACCGGGCGCTGGGGCGCAGCGAGCTGCAGCGGCGCAGGCTTGAGCCGTGGGGCGTGGTCAACAGGCACGGCCGCTGGTACGTGGCCGGCCACGACCAGGCACGTGACGCGGTCCGGGTGTTCCGGCTGAGCCGGATCGAGGGGCGGGTCGAGTTCAGCGGCCCCCGGGGCGCGGTGACCGTGCCCGAGGGCACCGACGTGCGGGAACTGGTCCGGGAATGGGACTCCCATCCAGCCGAGGAGCAGACCGCGGTGCTGAAGATCCGGCACGGGACGGGATTCGGGCTCCGCCGCCGCGCCGCCCGCGAGCAGCCCGGCAGCGACGGGTGGGACCGGGTGGACGTGCCGTTCTCGGATGCGGGGTGGTTCGCCGAGCACCTCGCCTCGTTCGGCGCGGACGTGGTCGTCAGCGAGCCCGCGGACCTGCGCGACGCGGTCATCACCCGGCTGAAGGGGGTGCTGGCATGACCGGAGCCCCGGCCCACCGCACGACCACGAGCTCCGACCGGCTGCAGCGGCTGCTGGCCCTGGTCCCCTACGTGATCAGCCGCAAGACCGTGGGGCTGTCCGAGACCGCAGCCGCGTTCGGCGTGAGCGAGCGCGAGCTCGTCGACGACCTCAACATGCTGTGGTGCGTCGAGTTGCGCGCGCCGGACCCGTACTGCCCCATCGACCTGTCCTACGAGGGCGGCGAGATCGTCGTGAGCCAGGCCGAGTCGATGGACCGCCCGCTCCGGCTCGGCGTGGACGAGGCGAGCGCCCTGCTGGTGGCGCTGCGGATGCTGGGCGAGGTCGGCCAGGTCGCGCCGGGCCTGGCCGAGGCCTCCGCGCTCAGCCGTACGATCGCGAAGCTCGAGTCCGCGGCGGGGGCGGCCGCGGCTCCCAGCACCCAGGTGGCCGTGCAGGTCGACCGGAACGCCGAGCGCAGCGTCACGGCCCAGGTGAGGGAGGCGCTCGCCTCCGGCCGGCGGGTTCACCTGTCGTACTACGTTCCAGGACGCGATGAGGCGACCGAGCGGGACGTGGACCCGATGCGCCTGCTGGTGGTGGAGGGCCGGACCTATCTCGAAGGATGGTGCCGGCGCGCGGACGCGGTGCGCCTGTTCCGGCTCGACCGCGTGCTCGGGGTCGAGGTCCTGGCGGTGGCCGCCGAGGTGCCGCGGGAGGCGGAGTCCGTCGACGTCGACCGGGGGCTCTTCAGGCCCTCGCCCGACGATCTGCGGGTGGTGATCGAGCTGTCGCCGTACGGGCGCTGGGTCGCGGAGTATTACCCCTGCGAGGAAGTGACGGACCTGGGTGAGGGCCGGCTGCGGGTGGTCCTGCGCACCCCGGACGGCGAATGGGTGCGCCGCCTCGCCCTGCGGCTCGGCGAGGACGGGCGGCTCGTCGAGCCCGCTGAGCTCGCCGCGGACGTCCGCGGGGAGGCCGCCGCCGCGCTGGCCCAGTACGGCAGCGGCGCCGGATCCCCGCCCTCGTCCCCCGGAATGGTGAGTTAGCGCGCAACCGGGCGTACCATGTGCCTGAAGACGTCCCTGGAGCGGCAGGGGCACGTTCCTCGCTGAGAAGGACGAACATGCTTGGTGAACTCAGCCCCTGGCACCTGTTGATCCTGGCGGCAGTGGTGCTGGTGCTCTTCGGGGCCAAGAAGCTGCCAGACAGTGCCCGCGCGCTCGGCCGTTCCATGCGTATCTTCAAGGCGGAGACGCAGGGGCTCCGCGACGGCGAGAAGGCCGAGGGCGGCCAGCCCCAGGCCGCTCAGGGCCAGGAGAGCCAGGCTGCGCCGCAGCAGCTGTCCACGCCGGCTAAGGACGACGGCACCCTGGTCAACGGGGTTCCGATCTCCGACGCCCAGCGCACCAACCAGCCCCGTTAAGCGCCCGCCGGGAGATGAGCGCGACGCCTGACCCCGGCGCGCCGGCACGCGGGAATGGGTCGCGCGTGGCGGGGCCGGGCAGGCTTGACAACCCCGATGCGCGGATGTCGCTCATGGAGCACATCCGTGAGCTCCGCAACCGCCTGCTCAAGGCCTTGCTCGGGCTGGCGCTGGGCATGGTGCTCGGCTGGATCTTCTTCAAGCCGGCCTGGAACTTCATCTCCGAGCCGTTCTGCAAGATCAACATCGAGGGAACGGTCGGGTGCGGCAAGGACGGGCACCCGCTGATCGTGACCGGTGTGTTCGACGCGTTCTTCGTGCACCTCAAGGTCGCCTTCGTGGTGGGCCTGATCGCGTCCTCGCCGGTCTGGCTCTACCAGCTGTGGGCGTTCATCGCGCCGGGGCTCTACTCCCGGGAGAAGCGCTGGACGTACGCGTTCGTCGGCACCGCCGTGCCGCTGTTCGCGCTCGGCGGCGTGTTCGCCTACTTTGCGCTGAGCCACGGCCTGGAGTTCCTCCTCGGCCTGACCCCGACCGGGGTCAAGCCGCTGATCACCATCGACACCTACCTCGGCTACGCGATGGCGATGTTGCTGATCTTCGGCCTCGCCTTCGAGGTACCGCTGATCATGGTGATACTCAACATGGCCGGGGTGCTCACGCACGCCCGGATGCGGAAGTGGCGCCGGGTCATGATCTTCGCGGTGTTCGCGTTCGCCGCGGTGGCCACCCCGAGCCCGGACCCGTTCTCGATGCTCCTGCTCGCGGTGCCGTGCGTGGTCCTGGTCGAGCTCGCCGAGGTCTTCGTGTGGGCCAACGACCGGCGCCGGGCGCGCCGGCCGTCGATCTACGCGGGCCTGGACGACGACCAGGTCTCGCCGCTCGACTTCGACGACAGCGTCGGCTCGGGCCAGAGGTAGCCTTCGCCTACGCTTGATCGCATGCCCACCAGCCCGGCGCGGCGTTACGCGGCGTTCCGCGAACAGCAGGCGGAGGACGGGCCGGTCCTCACCCAGTTCCAGGCGCTGTACGACTTCAAGTTCGACGACTTCCAGCGCAAGGCATGCCGGGCGCTGAACGACGGGCACGGGGTGCTCGTCGCCGCCCCGACCGGGTCGGGCAAGACGGTGGTGGGGGAGTTCGCCGTGCACCTGGCGCTGGCCGAGGGGCGCAAGTGCTTCTACACGACGCCGATCAAGGCCCTGTCGAACCAGAAGTACAGCGATCTCGCCCGCCGGTACGGCGGCGACAGCGTCGGCCTGCTCACCGGCGACAACAGCATCAACGGCGAAGCGCCGGTGGTGGTGATGACCACCGAAGTGCTGCGCAACATGCTCTACGGCGGCTCAGCCACCCTGGCCGGCCTCGGCTACGTGGTCCTGGACGAGGTGCACTACCTGGCCGACGAGTTCCGCGGTGCGGTCTGGGAAGAAGTCATCATCCACCTGCCGGAATCGGTGCGGGTGGTGGCGCTGTCGGCCACCGTCAGCAACGCCGAGGAGTTCGGCGACTGGCTGACGCAGGTCCGTGGTGGGACCACGGTGATCGTGGACGAGCACCGGCCGGTGCCGCTGTGGCAGCATGTGCTGGCCTCCGGGCGGCTCTACGACCTGTTCGTGCAGGGCAATCAGGTCAACCCGGAACTGCTGCGGCTGGCGCGGCGGGACGAGTGGGGGACCCGGCCGGCCCGGTTCCGGCTGCCGCGCCGGCCGGAGGTGGTCGAACGGCTCGACAAGGCCGGCCTGCTGCCCGCGATCACCTTCATCTTCAGCCGCGCGGGCTGCGACGCGGCGGTCCGCCAGTGCCTGGACGCGGGGCTGCGGCTCACGACACCGGACGAGGTCGCGGTCATCACCGAGATCGCGGAACGGCGGACGGCGGACGTCCCGGAATCCGACCTGCCGGTGCTCGGCTACGGCGAGTGGCTGACCGGCCTGCAGCGCGGCATCGCCGCTCACCACGCCGGCCTGCTGCCCAGCTTCAAGGAAGTGGTCGAGGAGCTGTTCGAGGCCGGCCTGGTGCGGGCGGTGTTCGCGACCGAGACGCTGGCGCTCGGGATCAACATGCCGGCCCGCACGGTGGTGATCGAGCGGCTCGACAAGTGGAACGGCGAGGCCCATGTCGCGCTGACGCCGGGGGAGTACACACAGCTGACCGGCCGGGCCGGCCGGCGGGGGATCGACGTGGAGGGCCATGCGGTCGTGCTGTGGCGCCCGGGCATCGATCCCGGGGCGGTAGCCGGGCTCGCCGGCACGCGGACCTACCCGCTCCATTCGAGCTTCCGGCCCTCGTACAACATGGCGGTGAACCTGGTCGCCCAGGCCGGCCTGGAGCGCGCTGCCGCGCTGCTCGAGTCCTCGTTCGCCCAGTTCCAGGCCGACCGGGCCGTGGTGGGCATCGCGCGCCAGGCACGGCGCGCCAGGCAGCAGCTGGCCGAGCTGGAGGTGAGCTGCGACCGCGGCGACTTCGCCGAGTACGCACGGCTCCGCAAGGAACTGTCAGAGCTGGAGGGAGCGGCCTCCCGCCAGCGGTCGGCGGCCCGCCGGGCCGAAGCGCTGCGGTCGCTGCAGGACTTGCGCCGGGGGGACATCATCCGGGTTCCCGGCGGCAGGCGCGCGGGGATCGCGGTGGTCCTCGACCCCGGGCTGTCCGCGGCCGGCCGGAAGGACGCCCGCAGGAAAGGGGGCGGAGGCGGGGTCCCGGGCGGCTTGGGCGAGGACGGTTCCCCGCTGCCGCTCGTGCTCACCGCCGGCCGCCAGGTGAAGCGGCTGTCGGCCGCCGACTTCCCCGAGCCCGCCACCGTCCTGGACCGGGTACGTATCCCGGCCGCCTTCAGCGCCCGCTCCCCGCGGGCCCGCCGCGATCTGGCCTCCACCGTCCGCAACAAGCTGGCAGGCCACCCGGCGCCGGACAGGCGCGAGGGTTCTGCGCGGGCCGACCAGCCGGAGATCGCCCGGCTCCGCCGCCGCCTGCGCCAGCACCCGTGCCACGCCTGCCCGGACCGGGAGGACCACGCCCGCCAGGCCGAGCGTTATGCACGCCTGGAACGTGAAGCGCGCCAGCTGGAGACGACCGTCGCCGGCCGGTCCCACGTGATCGCGCGGACCTTCCAGCGGGTGTGCGCGGTGCTGGGCGACCTGGGCTACCTCGAGGGCGACACCGTGACGCCGGACGGCAGGCGCCTGGCCGACCTGTACACCGAGCTGGACCTGCTGGCGGCCGAGTGCCTGCGCCGCGGCCTCTGGCGCGGCCTGGACCCGGCGGACCTCGCCGCCTGCGTCTCGGCCCTGACCTTCGAGGCGCGCAAACCCGAGGACGCCGCGCCGCCGCGGCTTCCCGGCAGCCCGGTTCGCGAGACCCTCGCCGACATGGTCTCGGTCTGGGCCGAGCTCGCCGCAGTCGAAAGGGAGCACAAGCTGGCGTTCCTGCGCGAGCCCGACCTGGGCTTCGCCTGGGCCGCCCGCGCCTGGGCGCGCGGCAAGCCGCTGGAGTCGGTGCTCGGTCCCGACCTGACCCCGGGCGACTTCGTCCGGGCGGTCAAGCAACTGATGGACCTGCTCGGCCAGATCGCGGTGGCTGCTGGCCGGGACACCCCGCTCGGCGTTACCGCACGTCAGGCCGTCGAGGCCCTGCGGCGTGGGGTGGTGGCCTATTCCTCGGTCGGCTAAGGTCCCGGCATGACCGATCTGAGCGACTTCGCGCGGCTGGTGGCACGCGACCATGGTCTGTGCGTCGTATCGACCCTGCAGCCAGACTCCACGATCCAGTCGTCGGTGGTGAACGCGGGCGTGCTCGACCATCCGGTCACCGGAGAGCCGGTGGTCGGCCTCGTCGCGCGGGGGCGCAGCCGGAAGCTCGCGAACCTGCGCGCCCGTCCGCGCGCCACCGTGGTGGTCCGGGCGGCCTGGGAGTGGGTGGCGGCCGAGGGCCCGGCGGACCTGGCGGGCCCGGACGACAGGCTCGGCGACCTCGACGCCGAGCGCGTTCGCCTCCTGCTGCGGCAGATCTTCACCGCGGCCGGCGGGACGCACGACGACTGGGATACGTACGACCGGGTGATGGCGCAAGAGCGCCGCACCGCCGTGCTGGTCGCGCCGGAGCGTGTGTACCCCCGCGCCTGACCCCTATGCGGCCTGGTGGGGTGGGCCGTGGCTGTGGTAGACGCGCCGGCCGTCCGGGCTGGTGGCGGTGGTGGTGCCGTTGGGGTGAAGGGTCAGCGTCCAGCCCCAGCGGTGCGGCCCGGATACTTAGCCTGGGGGCCGAGTCAGACCTCCAGCTCCGCGGCGAGGTCGTCGTCCACGACTAGGGCGAGTTTGCCCTCGGTGTTCCCGTGCTCAGCGACGCGGTGTGCCTCGGCGGCGTTCTGCCAGTAGTACCGGGCCTGCACGGTGACCGTCAGTGATCCGTCGTCGAACCATGGGGCCAGCCGGATCAGGCCGCTGCCGCGCGGCTGCCCCTCGTAACGCTGCCAGCGGACCCGCTGGCCAGCGGGAACCTCGGCCTGCACGGGCGTGGCGATGACGGCACCGTCGCGGGCGGCCCGGGCGGCGCCGTCAAAGGTGGCCGCCGTGCACGCGAGCACGCGTTCGGCACCCCCGCCGGTCGCGTCGCGAACCTGGTCGGGCCAGTCGGGCTTGGTGTGGTCGATGACCTCGGCCGCGCCAAGCCGGTGCAGGAACTCATGGTGCTGCGGGCTGGCCGTCGCCGTCACCGAAGCCTCGGCGATGCGAGCGAGCTGTACCGCGAAATGCCCCAGCCCGCTCGCCGCCGCGGTGATCAGGACGCGCTCCCCGGCGCGGATCGCCAGCACGTCGGTCAGCCCCTGCTCCGCCGTCAGCGCGTCGATCGGGGCGGCCGCCGCGTCGACGACCGGCAGACCCGCGGGGATGGGAGCCAGCTGCTCCACCGGGCACGTGACGTACTCCGCGTAGCAGCCGCTCATGCCCGGCCAGCCGTAAACGGGTGCCCCGTCGTCGAGCGCGGCGTCGCTGCCGGTGTCACCGACGACGACCCCGGCAAACTCTCCTCCGGGGACGTACGGCAGCCCGCCGGTCCAGCCGCCACGGCGATACCAGACGTCCCACGGCCCGACGCCGGCGGCCAGGACACGCACCAGCACCTCGCCGGAGCGCGGCTGCGGCAGGTCGGCCTCGCCAACCTGCAGCATCTCGGGACCGCCGAACTCGTGCACGATGATTACCTGCATCGCCGTTCCACTCCTTGCCGTGCGCCGGAAGCCCGCCTCATGCGAACTCCCAGATTAGGGCTATCCGGGTCAGCGGGTCAGGGCGCTGTCGGCCGTACCGCCGTAGATCTCCGCGGCCCGCCAGCAGTACCAGGCCACCACCGAACGGTATGGCCGGTACGGGTCGCCGAGCGGCTCGAGCTGCTTCGCCGTCGGTGTGGGGATCTCCCACGCCAGGCCGAACCCCTTCCTGACCCCCAGATCGCCCGTTGGCCACACGTCCAGCCGCCGCAGCTGGAACATCAGGAACATCTGCGCCGTCCACGTCCCGATCCCCCGGACGGCCGTGAGCCGGTCGATCACCTCGGCGTCGCTCTCTGCCCGGAGCCCGGGCGGGTCGAGCACGACCGTCCCGTCCAGCACCTTGGCCGCCAGGTCCCGCAGAGAGGCCATCTTGTTGCCGGACAGGCCGACCGAGCGCATGGTGTCGGCGGACAGCGCCAGCACCCGCTGCGGGGTGATGTCGCCGTCGAGCGCGGCGATCAGGCGCCCGTAGATGGCGGCGGCCGCCGCGCCGGCCAGCTGCTGGTAGACGATGGCACGGGCGAGAGCCTGGAAATGGGTCTCGGCCGGCGGCCGGACCCGGGCGGGGCCGACCTCGGCGACCAGCCGGTGCAGGACCGGGTCCCGCTCGGCCAGGATGGCGGCGGCCGTCCGCCAGCTGCGGACCGGGCGGGTGGATACGGGCTGTACGGACATGGGTCCAGTCTTCCAGGCTTACTTCCGGCGTGGGCGATGTGTGGTTCGCGGCGGTGCGGCCGGCGGCGGTGCGCCGGGTGGTGTACGGCGGGCGGCAGTGCGGCGGGCGGTGCGGCACTGGCAGGATGATCGGATGGGCCCGCTCATGCTGCTCGACTCGGCTTCCCTGTACTTCCGCGCCTTCTACGGCGTGCCGGAGACGCTCACGTCGCCAGACGGCACTCCTGTCAACGCCGTCCGCGGGCTGCTTGACATGATCGCGCGGCTGGTCCGGGCGCGGCACCCGGGCCGGCTGGTGGCGTGCCTGGACGCCGACTGGCGGCCGGCGTTCCGCGTCGCGGCGATCCCCTCCTACAAGGCGCACCGGGCACTGCCGGACGGCGGCGAGGAGGTGCCGGCCGCCCTGGCCGCCCAGGTGCCGGTCATCCAGGAGGTGCTCGCCGCCGCCGGGGTGGCGATGGCGGGCGCGCCCGGTTACGAGGCGGACGACGTGATCGGGACGCTCAGCGCCCGCGCGGACGGCCCGGTGGACATCGTGACCGGGGACCGTGACCTCTTCCAGCTGGTCGACGACGAGCGGCAGGTGCGCGTGGTGTATACCCAGCGCGGGCTGACCAAGCTGGACGTGGTGGACGAGTCCGCGATCACCGCGCAGTACCACATCCCGGGCCGCGCCTACGCGGACTACGCGGTGCTGCGCGGCGACCCCAGCGATGGCCTGCCCGGCGTCGCCGGTGTGGGGGAGAAGACGGCGGCCGCCCTGGTGCGCACGTTCGGCACGGTCGAGGCGATGGTGGCCGCGATCGACGCAGGGCACGGCGGGTTTCCCATGAACAGCAGGCCCAAGCTCGCCGCCGCGCGCGGCTACCTCGACGTGGCACCGGCCGTGGTGCGGGTCGCCTCCGACGCGCCCGTGCCTGCCGTGGACGGTACCCTGCCGCTGACGCCGGCCGCGCCGGACCGGCTCGCCGATCTGGACGAGCGCTGGGACCTGGGCTCCTCGCTTCGCCGGGCCCTCACCGCGCTCACCGGCCAGTAGCCGGGGCCACCCCGCGGCAGCCCTCAAGCGCCAGCCCTCAAGCAGCAGCCCTCAAGCACAGCCTTACCGCAGCCCGGCCCTACAGCACCCGGAGGGCGACCACGCAGGTGTCGTCCTCGGGGTCGGTCGATCCGAGCGCGGCCAGCACCGCGTCGATGACCTGGCCCGGGTCGCTGATACCCGCCGCCGCGCTGGTCAGGGTCGCCAGCCCCTCCTCCAGCGACCGGTCCCTGCGCTCGATCAGCCCGTCGCTGTAGAGCAGCAGCAGGTCCCCGGGCTCCAGGCCGAGCGACGCCTCCTGGTAGCCGTCGCGGCCCGCGCCCAGCAGGATCCCGGCCGGTGGCGTCAGCGGGCATGCGCCCTGCCCCCGGACCAGCAGCGGCGGCGGGTGCCCGGCCTGGGCCCACGTGAGCACGCGGGAACGCGGGTCGAAGTAGCCGGCCATGACCGAGGCCGTGTGCTCGGGGTCCACGTGGTGCACGAGGTCGTTCAGCCAGCCGACGAGCCGTTGCGGGGGCGAGCCGGTGATCGCCAGGCCCGCCAGCGCGCCGCGCAGCCGGGTCATTCCGGCCGCTGCCGCGAGGCCGTGCCCGCCGACGTCGCCGAGGGCGATGAGCACATGGCCGCCGGGCATCTCGGCGGTGATATACCAGTCCCCGCCAACCCGGCTGTCGCGAGAGGCGGGCAGGTAACGGACGACGGCGCGGAGCCCCGGCAGGTCGAAGGGCCCGTCGTGCAGCGGGAGGATCGCGCGCTGCAACTCGAGCGTGACGAGACGCTCTTGCGCTAATGCGGCGGCAAGCTTGGCGCTGTCGGCGGCGTCCACCGCGGGACGGGCGGCGGTCCGCCTCACTGTCCTGCTGCCTTCGACTCGCATCCCCGCAACTGCGCCCCCCACCAGGCCTGGCACCCGGCCCCGCTTGGGCCAGCGAAGCAATGATCGCAGATGTCATCGCCGTTCGCATCGGTGAGCGTTGATGTACCAAGCGTGGTGGACCGGACAGGTCTTGTCCAGCCCGTGCGTGGTTAGATGACGTCGAAGGAGGCCGACGCGATGAGTGGGCACGTGACGCAAGCGGAGCGGGCGGGACTGGATCTTGCGGGCCTGTACCCGGCGGACCGGCTCGGGCTTGCCGCCGAGGCCTCGGCAAGGGCCGGGATCGGTGCCCTGCTGCTGACGCCCGGGCCGGACCTGCGGTACCTCACGGGCTACGACGCGATGGCGACCGAGCGGCTGACCTGCCTGGCGGTACCCGCCGACGGGCCGGCGTTCCTGGTCGCCCCGCGGCTGGAACTGCGGTCGGTACAGGCCTCGCCGGCCGGCGGCCTCGGCGTGGACATCGTGGGATGGGATGAGACCGACGACCCGTATCGCCTGGTCGCGGACCGGCTCCGGCGGCCCGAAGCGCCGGAAGGGCCGGAATCGGTCGGGCTGGCCGACCATATGCGGGCCATGATGGTGCTCCGGTTCCGCGACGCGCTGCCAGGCGCCCGCCTGGAGCTGGCCAGCGCCGCCCTGCGTGGGCTTCGGGTGCGCAAGACCCGCGCCGAGGTCGAGGCGCTGCGGGAGGCGGGGGCGGCGATCGACCGGGTGCACGCCCGCGTCAAGGAATGGCTCCGGCCCGGGCGGACCGAGCGCGAGGTCGCCGCGGACATCGCCGTGGCGATCATCGCCGAAGGGCACGTTCGCGCCGATTTCGTGATCGTCGGATCGGGTCCGAACGCGGCCCGCCCCCACCATGAGCCCTCCGGGCGTGTCCTGGCCGCCGGGGACACCGTCGTGGTCGACATCGGCGGCACCATGGCGAGCGGTTACTGCTCGGACTGCACGAGGACCTACGCCATCGGCTCGCCGCCGCCGGAGGTCGCCGCCTATTACCGGGTGCTTCAGCAAGCCCAGGAGGCCGCCTGCGCCGCCGTCCGCGCCGGGGTCAGCGCCGGATCCGTGGACGCCGCCGCCCGCGAACCGATCACGGCGGCCGGGTATGGGGAGTACTTCGTCCACCGGACCGGGCACGGGATCGGCCTGGAGACGCACGAGGAGCCCTACATCGTGTCCGGCAACACGCAGGCGCTGGTGCCGGGGATGGCGTTCTCGGTCGAACCAGGGATCTACCCCGGCCCGAACGGGGCCCGCATCGAGGACATCGTCGTGTGCACGCCGGACGGCGCCGATCGGCTCAACAACGTCACCAGGGAACTCGTGCTGGTGGACGCGTGATGCAGGAATTGCTGGAGCTGACCCGCGAGCTGGCCGACAAGGAACTGCGGCCGGCGGTCGATGCGGCCGAGCGGGCCGGGACCTTCCCGCGCGAGATGTTCCGACTGCTGGGGAGGTCGGGGCTGCTCGGCCTGCCCTACCCGGACCGATGGGGCGGCGGCGGCCAGCCGTACGAGGTCTACCTACAGGTCGTGGAGGAGCTGGCGCGGGCGTGGCTCACCGTCGGCCTCGGCGTGAGCGTGCACACGCTGACCTGCTTCCCGCTCGCCACCGCGGGCACGCCGCGCCAGCAGGAGCGGTGGCTGCCCGACATGCTGGGCGGCGACCTGCTCGGCGCCTACTGCCTGTCCGAGCCGCAGAGCGGGTCGGACGCCGCCGCGCTGGCCACCAGGGCGGCGGCCGACGACGACGGCTACCGGATCGACGGCGTCAAGGCCTGGATCAGCCACGCGGGCCAGGCCGACTTCTACACCCTCTTCGCCCGGACGTCGGGTGAGCCGGCCGGGCCCGACCGGGCGCGCGGCGTCAGCTGCCTGCACGTACCCGCCGGCACCAGCGGCGTCAGCGCGGGCCCGGCCGAGCACAAGATGGGAATGCGGGGGTCGGTCACCGCCCAGATGATCTTCGACGGCGCCCGGCTGCCCGCCGATCACCTGGTCGGTGGGGAGGGGGGTGGGTTCGCGATCGCGCTGGAGGCGCTGGACGCGGGCCGGCTCGGCATCGCGGCCTGCGCGACAGGCCTGGCGCAGGCGGCGCTGGACACCGCGGTCGGTTACGCACGCGAACGCAGCCAGTTCGGGCGGCCGATCATCGACTTCGAGGGCCTGTCCTTCCTTCTCGCGGACATGGCCACGGGGGTGGAGGCGTCCCGCGCGCTCTACCGGGCCGCCGCGCGCCGCAAGGACGCCGGGCAGCCGTTCTCCGCTCAGGCGGCGATGGCCAAGCTGTTCGCCTCCGACACCGCCATGCGGGTGGCCACCGACGCGGTCCAGGTGCTCGGCGGGTACGGGTACGTCGAGGATTTCCCGGCCGAACGCTACCTGCGGGAGGCGAAGGTCCTCCAGATCGTCGAGGGCACCAACCAGATCCAGCGCCTGGTGATCGCGCGAGCCCTCCGCCGCGGCTGATGGGACGGCTTCCGGACAGCCCGGACGGCCCCCACAGCCCCGACGCCCGCGACAGCCCCGACGCCCGCGACAGCCCCGACAGTCCGGGCGGGCCCGATGGGGCACCTCGCGTCAGGCCGGTGCGATCAGCGTGGCAGGGGGACTACCGTGACGGCGTGGAGGAGATCGACCGGAAGATCCTGTTGTTGTTGTGCCGGGACGGCAGGATGAGCTTCACCGACCTGGCGCGCCAGACGGGGCTGTCGGTCTCGGCCACCCACCAGCGGGTGCGCCGGCTGGAACGGCGCGGCCTGATCAGGAGATACGCGGCGGTGATCGATCCGGTGGACGCCGGGCTGCCGCTCACCGCGTTCGTCTCCATCAAGCCCTTCGACCCGGCCGCTCCCGACGACGCGCCGCAGCGCCTGGCCCACCTGGCTGCGATCGAGGCGTGCCACAGCGTGGCGGGGGAAGAGAGCTACATACTCAAGGTGCGCGTCGCGTCTCCGGTGGGCCTGGAAAACCTGCTGCAGGAGATCCGCGCGCTCGCGAACGTTTCCACCCGGACCACGATCGTGCTGTCTACCCCGTACGAGAACCGCCCGCCGGATCTGTGAGCACCCCGCTGAGCATGAGCGACAGCAGCCGGTCGGCCTGCTCGGCGTCGGTGGCACGCTCGCTCGCCGCGGCCACACCGTGGGAAAGGCGGAGCAGGTCGAGCGGCTGGACGTCGGGCCTGACCGCGCCCGCCTGCTGAGCGCGGGTGAGCAGGGCGGTCGCCGCGGCGAGCAGGTTGTCGCGGCACGCCGAGAACACCGGCGCGTTCAGGTCGTAGTCGGCGGCCAGCGCCGATACCAGGTTGTGCTTGGTGGCGCTGAACTCCACCAGTTCCCGCATCCAGGCCGCCAGGGCCGCGGCGGGGGACTCCGTGGCGGCCAGCTCGCCGGCGCGGTGGCACAGCGCCGCCACCTGGTCGGTGTACACGGCCTCCAGCAGTGCCGTCCGGCCGGGGAAGTGGCGGTACAGCGTGCCGATCCCCACTCCGGCCCGGCGCGCGATCTCCTCCAGCGAGGTGTCGTCGGTCCCGCGTTCGGTAAATGCCGCCAGGGCCGCGGCCATCAGCAGTTCGCGGTTCCGGCGCGCGTCTGCCCTCATCGGGGGCGGGAGTCCCACCGTGCTCATCATTACCAGACTTCGTCCGGGCCCGCCGGGAGCGGGCGGCCTGCAATTCGCTTGCTAAACGGAGGATACCTCCGTATAGTTAGCGGAGGTTGTCTCCGTTTCATTCCACTGTATACACCGAGGGGCCCTGCGTGTCAGTCTCACCGGCATCATCCGCGACCGCACGCCCGCAGGTGGCCCGGCAGCGCCGCGGCCGCCCCGTCGCCGCCCTCGTTCTCGTGCTGTCCGCGCAGCTGATGGTGATCCTCGACATGACCATCGTCAACGTCGCGCTGCCCAGCATCGAGCGGGGCCTTCACTTCTCGGCCACCAGCCTGTCCTGGGTGCTCAACGCCTACGCCCTGACCTTTGGCGGCCTGCTGCTGCTCGGCGGCCGGGCGGGAGACATCCTCGGCAGGCGCCGGGTCTTCCTCACCGGCATCGCCGTGTTCACGCTGTCGTCACTCGCCGCCGGTCTGGCGTCGTCGCCCGCCTGGCTGATCGGCGCGCGCGCGCTGCAGGGCGTGGGCGGCGCGATCGCCTCGCCCGCGGCGCTCGCACTGGTGGTGTCCGCGTATCCCGAGGGCGGGAGCCGGAACAAGGCGATGGCCCTGTACGCGGCGATCGCCAGCGGCGGCGCCTCACTCGGCCTCGTGCTCGGCGGGGCCATCACCCAGTGGGAGTCCTGGCGCTGGGCGTTCTTCATCAACCTGCCGGTCGGGATCATCGTCGCGGCCTGCGCGCCGTTCCTCCTGGCCGAGACGCCGCGCCGGCCCGGGCACTTCGATCTGGCCGGCGCGCTCACGTCGGTCACCGGGATGGCGGCGCTCGTCTACGCGTTCATCCGCGCCGCGAGCGACGGCTGGTCGGACCCCACGACGCTGGCTGCGCTGGCCCTCGCCGGAATCGGACTGGCCGCGTTCGCCCTCACCGAGACCCGCGCCGCGCAGCCGGTCACGCCGTTGCGGCTGTTCGCCGACGGCCAGCGCTCCGCTTCCTACGCCGCACGGCTGCTGCTGGTCGGCGGCATGTTCGGGATGTTCTACTTCGCCACGCAGTTCCTGCAGGTGGTTCTCGGCTTCAGCCCGGTGCAAGCGGGGCTCGCGTTCCTGCCCATGACGGTGCTCCTCTTCGGCGTGTCCCGGCTGGCCGCCCGGCTGCTCGGGCGGTTCCCGCCGATCCCGCTGGCGGTGGCCGGGATCCTGCCCGTGATCGCGGGGATGGCCTGGCTCTCGCGGATCTCGCCCGGCACCGCCTACTTCCCCGGCATCGTGGGCCCGATGATCTTGTTTGGCGCCGGGGCAGGCCTGGCGTTCGTCCCGCTGACCACCGCCGCGCTGGCCGGGGTCCGCCCCGAGGACTCGGGCGCCGCCTCCAGCATGGTGAACGTCACCCAGCAGGTCGGCGGCGCGCTCGGCCTTGCCGTCCTGGTGACCGTGTTCGGTGCCGCCAGCCATGGCGCCGGCGGGCATGAAGCTCTCGTGCACGGGATGGCGAGCGCGTTCGCCATCGCCACGGTCTTCGACGTCGGTGCGCTCCTGGTGATGGCCACCGCTGCCGTGGCCGCGCGGCGGGCCACCCGTCCCGGGGAGCTGCCATTGCCGAGCCGGGCCGCGCGCTAGCCGCAGACCTCGATGCGCGCGCACTCGCTGTAGGCGATCCGGCCGAAGTACATCACCTTGGCCAGCGCCCACCAGTCCGACCCAGCCCGGGCGGTGGCGGGCGGCCGCAGCTGGTAACACAGCGTCACCGCCTCCCCGGGCCGGACCGCGAAGCCGCGCGTCCACGGGCCGAGCGCGGCCCAGGTGCCCCACGGCGAGATCAGCTGGCACTCGCCGCGGATCGGGGCCGCCGTCCGGTTGACCACCTCGACCCCGAGCTCGCCGGGCCGGCCGCCGGCGGCGCGCAGGGTGGCGGGCAGCAGACGCAGCCCGATCTCGGCCGCGGCGGCACGCTCGTCGGCTTCGAGCAGCGGGAGCAGTTCGTCCAGCGGGAGGTCGAGCGGGGGAGCGGAGGGCTCGCCCACGGTGACCAGCGCGGCGTCCTCCAGGCCCTGGCCGAGGTCGTCCCCGATCCGCGCGGCGACGTAGTAGCGCCCCGGCGGGGTGGCCGGCAGAGCCCGTGCTGTCAGGTCCCAGCGGGCGAAACCGCCGCCGGCGAGGTCGTAGCGCAGCGGCGCGGCCGGCGCCACCTCCAGGCCGGGCGGGACGTCGAGCGTCACCAGCCCGCTGGCCGGCTCGGGCCCGGCGGCGACGGTGAGGCGCAGCGGGGCGCTTAGGGCAGTGGCCGCGGCGGCGAGCGCGACCCGGCCGGGGGACAGGTGCACGGCGACCGGCAGGTTTCCGGCCGGCGCCGGGCCCTTGCCGTGCAGCCAGTACCGGGAGAAGACCGGCTGCGCCGGTTCCGGAGGAGTGTCGTCCGGACCGCCCGGCTCGCCCGCCCCGCCCGGCTCGCCCGGCCAGGACCCCGCCGCCAGTGCCAGCGTCACGGTCCCGGCGACCGGCACAGGCGCCTCCGCGGCGCCGTCCACCAGCGGCAGCGGCGCGCCGCCGGCGTCCTCGAGGGGACCGCTCACGCGGGCGGAGCCGAGCCCGGTGAACAGGCGCACGCTGGCCTGTGTGGCCCGCCCGCCAGCGTCCCGCAACCTGACCGTCACCCCGTCCTCCCGGCGCGGCCGTCCGGGCCGGCCCGAGGCGAGCGGGTTCCCGCGCGGCTTCAGGGCCGTGAGCATCGCCCCCGGGCCGGGCGTGACCGGGCTGGTGACCTCGCACAGGCTGGCGGCGGCCGGCAGCGGCCCGGGGTGGACACCCGTTTCGCACGCGAGCAGGTCATGGTTGTACTCCTGGCCGGCCACCGTGAACCCGGCGTCGCGCCAGTCGCCGGCGCCGGCCACCAGCGCGTACTCGAAGGTGTGGCTCCAGTGCTGCCACGCGAAGCTGCTCCCGTCCGGCGCCGTGCGCCGGTCCCCGTCGATCCAGACCCCGGCCGGCCATGCGCTGCTCGCCCGCATGAGCGCGATGTGCAAGGTCCCGTCGGCCGTGACCAGGCTGCTCGGCGTCCCACGGTTGAGCAGCGCCACGCAGTGGGCGGCCAGGGGCGGGTCGAAGGAGCCGCCGCCGTCCGCCTCGATGACCGAATCGGCCAGGTCGTCGGCCAGCGCGGTGGCGGCCGCCGCCGGGTCGGAGCCGGTGACGATCAGCACCGGCAGGTCCCGGTCGCCGCGCACGTCGGTGTCGGGCCCGAACACCTGCGTACGCGGGCGGGCGGCCGGCACCCACGCCCGGCCTCCCACCGCCAGACGCCCGGTGAGTTCGGCCGCCGCGGACGGCCCGAGCGCGGCGAGCAGCCGCGCGGTCCAGGGGTTGACGTCAGGCCCGCCGAGCGCGATCCGGCAGTCGGGAACGTTCGAGTCGAGGTCGAGGGCACCGTAACGGGGGCCGTCCGCACGGGCGCACGTCGCGGTCACGCCCTGCGCGGCCAGCGCCGCGACGAGATCACGGACCGCCCCGCGGCACGCGGCCGGCAGGTCCGGGACGATCACCTCGGCGACGCCGACCGGCCAGGCCTGGCCGCCGCTGGCCACCCGCGCGGTGGAACCGAGGCCGAACCATTCATGCGCGGGGTTGTCGAGGGTGAAGGCGCTGTGCGCCACGTCGGCGTCCGGCGTGCCGAACGGGCGGCCCACCACGGCGGTGGCGGCCTGGTACACCGGCAGCCCGCCCGGCACGTCGGCCGGGAAGCGCACCCGCAGCAGCCGGTCCTGGCCGATCGAGCCGTCGACGTGCGTGCGGAACTCGATCCGGTCCACCCCGTCCCACAGGATCGTCTCCTGGCTGACCCTGAGCCCGCCCAGCGTGAACCCGGTGACGAGCCGGGAGCCGATGGCGCACCGCTCCACCCGCACCGGGGCGGGCGTGGCGGCCGACCCGGTGCCGGGCCCCTTGGGGGACAGCAGCCACGGTCCCTCGCCCCACCGTGGGTGATAGTCGTACTCGTCCTGGAGCACGAGCTCGTTGCCGGGGCCCCGCAGCAGCTCGACGCCGGTCCGCCGGTCCAGGATCCGGGTGAGCGTGCCGCCCCGCGCCGGGTCGGCCCCGACCCCGAAGGCTTCGTTCTGTATGACCGTGGTCGCGGGCGGGCCGGCCGTCCAGCCTTCGGCGCCGGGCCCGGGCGCGGGGCTCACCCAGTAGGTCCGGTAGCCGAGCGCGGGCACGCTGGCCGCGCGGAACGTGACCGTCACCTCCGCGAGGCTCCCGTCCGGGTGGCGGTGCACGCCCTCGGCGAGGAACGGCACGTCCGCGCCGGTCTCGTCGGACAGAGCCAGCCACGCCGTGCCGGGCTCGGCGAAACCCAGCGTGATCGTGGCCAGCCCTCCGCGTTCCCACGAAACCGTGCTGAACACCACGACGGGCCGCGGCGCGCCGTGACGCGAGCGGGTGTCGGCCAGGGAAGCCAGGTAGCTGGCGGCGTCCCGGCGGGCGGCGTCGCCGCGCTCGAACGCCTCCCGCCAGCCGCCGAGCAGGTCCAGGTAGACCTGATCGGACTCGGTGCCGGTGATCGCGTCATGGTGGGCGCCGAACGCCAGCTGCCGCCACGCCTTGTCCAGCGAGGCCGCCGGGTAGCCGGCGCCCGCCAGCCAGGCGAGGGTCGCCAGCCGCTCGCCGTCCAGCGTCGCGACCTCCGCCGCCCGCTGGGCCTGCTTGGTGTCGGTGTAGGAGACGTCCTTGCCCGTGTAGACGGGGTTCATGTCCCTGGTCTGCGGCGTCAGCCAGATGCCGCGCTCGGCGGCCTCGTCCCGGACGGCGGCGAAGAACTCGCGCGGCAGCGCGGTCACGCAGCGCGGCCAGACGTAGCGTGCCGCGAAGTCGCGGTGCAGGGCGGTGGCCCAGCGGGCCGGGATCACGTGGTCGGCGCCCACCGGCAGGAGCACGTTCCGGGTGGCGGCGACCGGGGCGAGCGTGGCGAGCTCGCCCAGCGCCTCCGCCCGCGCCGCGGCGAGGTCGGGCGCCTGGTGGATGCCCCAGCCCGCGCCGTAGTGGTTCGCCATGTAGCTGGTCAGCAGCCCGTGCCCGTCCGGCGAGATCCACTCGAACTCGCTGGGGAACTGCATCCGCGTGTTGTCGCCGACCGTGCGCAACGGCCCCCACTGGTGGTAGGGGCCGCGCGCCCAGGCCGACGAGGTCAGCCCGGCCGCGGCCATCAGGCCCGGGTAGCCGGGGTCGAACCCGAACGCGTCCAGCATCCAGGCGCTGTGCGGATCGCCGCCGAGCACGTCGCGCTGGTGGCCGATCCCGTAGACGGCGTTGCGGATCGTGGACTCGGCGCAGGTCAGGTTCGTGTTCGGCTCGTTGTAGTTGCCGCCGACGATCTCGATCCGGCCCTGCGCCATCAGCGCGCGCAGGTCCGCCCGGTCCTCCGGGTGGGTGTCGAAGTAGGGCTTGAGGTAGTCGATCTCGGCCAGCACGAACTTGTAGTCGGGGTCGGACAGCGCGGCGTCGAGGTGCAGCCGGACCAGCTCGAAGGCGGTGCGCACCTCCGGCAGCGCGCCGTCCTCGCCGGGCAGCAGCAGCCGGGTCTGGGTGAACTGGCCCTGGGTGTTCCACCATACGGGGTCGTAGTGAAAGTGGCTGACCATCCAGATCGTCCAGCCCGCCTCGGCGACGGTGAGCACAGCGTCGTGCTCGGCGCGGGCACCGGGGGTCTCGGCGATGGCCAGCACCGGCAGCGTGCTGCCCGGACCGTGCGGGACGGCGACCGCGACCGGCACCTCGGCCGCGCGCGTGGCGCCGGGCCCGAGCCGCTCGATACGCAACGGATGCGGCGTGCTGACGCCGGCGCCCTCGATCCGGACGACGACGGGGCTCTGATCCCCTTCCTCGCCCACCAGCGTCACCCGCATGATCTGCAGCGGGCTGGCGGCCGTTCCGGCGAACAGGACGGTCGGCTCGGCGCCGGTGATACGCATGGCCTCATCGTCGCACGCCGGCCCCGGGGATCCGCGTGCGGATAAGTCTGACGCCGGGCCTTGTCAAAAGAACTCTTTCGAGAGTAACATTTCGAAACATGTCTTCCGAAGTTGCAGGACCCGAGCCCGCCGCCGGCACCACCATGGAAACCCGCAAGATCACCGACGCGCGGGCGATGCGGGCGCTGGCCCACCCGGTGCGGCTGGCGCTGCTCGAGGCGCTGGCGCATGCCGGGACCCTCACCGCGACCCAGGCCAGCGAGCTGCTCGGCGAGAGCCCGGCGAACTGCGCCTTCCACCTCAGGACGCTGGCCAAGTACGGGCACGTCGTGGAGGCGGGAGGCGGCCGGGGCCGGGAACGGCCGTGGCGGCGGGCGCACGTCGCGCTGCACATCACGTCCGATCAGGACGACCCGACGGCCGTGCTGGCGGCCGAGGAACTCGGCAATTTCTGGACGGACAGGCTGATGGAGCGGGCGCGCTCCGCGCTGTCGCAGCGTGCCTCGTGGCCCGCCGAGTGGCGGCACACCGGTCTGCTCGGCCAGTCCGAGTACATCACGTACATGACGCTGGACGAGGCGCGCGAGTTCGGGGCCGAGGTGGAGCGCCTGTACCAGCGCTTCTTCGACAGGACCGATCACCCGGAGCGGCGGCCCGAGGGCGCGATGCCCATCGAGATGCTCCTGTTCAACTACCCGCTGCTGCATCTGGCCGGCTGGCCGGATGCAGCCGACGGTGCCGACCCGGCGCCGGAATCGCCTGAGTAGCCCATCCCGCCGTAAGGAGTCACCATGCATCCCGAGATCGCCCGCCGCCTTGGTGAACAGCACCGGGCGGAACTGCGCCGGCAGGCGGAGCGGCGGCACGTGGCCGCGCGGCTGCGCCGGCCGCCAACGGCTCGCCTGGCAGGGCTCCTGACGGCGGGACTGGCGGCCATGCGGCGCCCGCTGGCAGCGCCCCGCGGCGCCATGCCTGCCGCGGAGACGGCCCTGCCCGGCGTGTTCCTGGCCGGGCCGGAGGCCTTCGGCCTGCGCACCTACCTGACCGGAGACGAGGCGCGCCAGCTCGCCGCCGACTGGGCGGAGCTGGTCGGCAGGTTCGGCGACCGGGTGGAGAACGCGTCCCGCCGCCCGGCCGGCGCCGTGCCGTTCGAGGTGGTGGTGCTGGGACGCCAGGTCCCCGACCTGGCGGCGGCCCGTGAGTGACAGGCAATCGTGTGTATCGATGGGTAAGATCGTGTAAGACATCCGTCGGCGGGAGGGGAGTTGCCTCGCGCGCACAGAGCGGAGCGAGGTGCCGATGACCGATCGCGCGGTAACCCTGCGGGACGTCGCGGCGCGGGCAGGCGTCCACCCCGCCACGGCCTCGCGGGCGCTTAACCCGGAGACGCGGCTGCTGGTCCGTGAGGAC
>Ga0081540_1000271_pt1 | contig 54093 bp, 46 predicted proteins | sample TabmetS2T1R1_FD_71024 | JGI IMG/M metagenome (GOLD analysis project Ga0081540, IMG submission 71024) | Tabebuia heterophylla rhizosphere microbial communities from the University of Puerto Rico - S2T1R1 | ecosystem: Host-associated > Plants > Roots > Rhizosphere ...
AACTCACGCACGCGCCTGGCGGCGGCGGACACGGGGCGGGGCGACGTCCTCGGTCGGTTCAGACGGCGCTTGCGACATTGACCACACCAGGGTGGGGTAAATGTCGCAAGCGCGACAGCCGCGACCCGCTCCCAGAGCGAGATCAGGAGTTTCGCTAGTCCCTCCTCGCGCGCAGGCATTTCACCCTGAGGAAGCGCCTCGAGATCGACCGGCCGGAGACGTTCCCGAAGACGGCAGCACTGAGTGACGGACACGCCTACTGACCGACGTGCTTGTTGGCCATCCGCTTGGTCTCCGACTCGAAGACGGCGGTCAGCGTCCCCTTCGCCGGGTCGAACTCGATCCGCATCGCACCGTGATCATGCATCTTGTGGTGATTGGGGCAGAGGACGAGGAGGTTGTCCTTGACGTCGAGGTCGGCCTCGCGCAGGGAGATCGGCCGGATGTGCGCCGCCTCCGAGTAGGGGGACCCGTCCTGCTTGGCGAAGGTGAAGCCGCAGACCTGACAGCGGCCCTCGTAGAGGGCCTTCAGGTCGGTGACCAGCTTCCGGTTCCGCTTGATCCGTTTGACCATCCGCTCCTGCACCTCGGGAGGAGCGGATGAGGCATAGCTGGCGACCGACTCGCGGATCTTTCGGTCGGTCAGCTCCTTCCCGACCTGGCCGAGAGCCGCCGCGGCCTCGGCTTCGTCGCCGGCCAAGGCCGCATCGACGGCCCGGCGGAATGCCCGGCCGGTCCCGGCAAGCGCTTCCAGCAGCTGCTCGACGCTGCCGTGCCCGTCCGCGAGGTCCCGGTCCACCCTGATGAAGCCGCGCGGGTAGAAGCTCGCCTTGTAGCCGACCGCGTCGAGGACGAGCAGGCGCGGGACATCGATCTCGCGCACCTCGTCGAGCAGGTACATGTACTCCCAGGTGCCCTCGGCGTCCGACCCCCAGAGGCGCTCGGCGACGCGCCGGGAGCGCTCGCGAACCAGGACCCGCGCGCAGAGCGGAAAATGGCCCTCGACGTAGAAGAGCACCCAGTCACCGGGGGCGAGCGATTCCCAGGTGCCGACGTTGATGTCGTTGCTGCCGGCCCGCGTCCCCCAGGCCCAAACGCCGTCCGGGGCGGCGCGGGCAAGGTCCCGGGCCGCCCTGCTCAGCCCGGCGAGCTTCGAGAGCGGCACCCGCCTGCGCAGCGTCGCGCCGACGTTCTCGAGCGCCCTGCGGTTCGAGGCGGGGACGATGAAGAGCTGGCTCATAGGTCGCGGTACTTCGCCGACCTGCCCCTCGACTTCTCGACCGGGTACCTCTCGGCGTTCAGCTCGATCTTGCGCTCGATCGCCGCCAGCACGTCGATCCCCGTGGCGGCCGCGAAGTTGAGGCACTGGATCATCACGTCCGCCAGCTCGGCTTCGACGTCAGCCCGGCGCGACTCGAGGACCCCCGCTTCGCTCTCCGGCGTCGACCAGAGGAACAGCTCGATCAACTCGGCCGCCTCGACCGAAACCGCGTTGGCCAGGCTCGCCGGGCGGTGGTACTGACCCCACTCACGCTCGTCCCGGAAGCGAGCCAGGCGTTTCTGAATCTCCTCGAGCGTTGGCTGCGGCACCTCCCGACAGCGTATGCGCCTCGGCGGCGTGCTCGATCCTAAGGAGAGGCCAGCCGGGCGCCAGGCCGCAGAAGCGACCCGGGAACGGCGCCCGGCTGGCAAAGGCCGCACGAACGCTGGCGGGAGAGGGACCGCGCGGCCTGCAAACCTAAGAACACACTCCTACTCGACCGTACTTATTGGATAAACAGGTAGTTCTCTTTTCTTGAGGTAGTAGTAGCTTTTCCGGCCGTGCCGGCGGGGAACTACGGCGAGGTTCTGCTCGAGGTCGCGGATCAGCTCTGCGCCGAGTTGGCCTACGCCGGGGGCGGCGAGGTCCCCGGATCCCGCTCGACCCTGGGCGAAGAGGGGGTGATGTCCCAGGTGCTCAGCCCGACGGACGAGTCGCTGGTGACGAGATTCAGGGCGAGCCTTGCGAAGATCGCGGCGGCGGTCGCCCCCGGGACGGGCAACCCGGATCTGCGCGCAGTCCAGACCGCCCTCGACGGCGCCGAGCTGGTCGTCCGCGGCGAACTGGTGAGCGGCAACGAGGAACAGCTGCCGCGGCTGATGCCGAGCTTCGTCTTCCTGGTGACGTTGCCGGCGGTCGGCCAGAACCGCGCGATCGCGCTCTCGCAGCGGACCTCGGATCTGGTCAAGCACGAGCTCGAGGAACGCGCCTGATGGTGGCAGGGCTTTAGCGTTCGGCCCATATGAACGGAGCCACCGAGTACCCGACCCGCCGCTCCCAAAGCGCCAACAGCCGGCAGTACGACCGCGTCGCGCGCTTCTACAGCACCCTCGAGCCGCTGTATCTGATCTTCCCTCCGGCTCGACGGCGGGCGGTGGTCGCGCTCGGGCTGAAGCCCGGCGACACCGTCCTCGAGATCGGCGCCGGCACCGGCCGCAACTTCCCCTACCTGGTCGACGCGGTCGGCCCGGGCGGGACCGTGATCGGCGTCGACGCGTCGCGGGGAATGCTGGCCGAGGCGCGCCGGCTGATCGATCGGCGTGGCTGGTCGAACGTTCAGCTCCTCCGCCAGGACGCCACCCAGCTCGAGCTCGACCGCGACGTCGACGCGGTGCTCTTCAGTCTCAGCTACTCGGCGCTGCCGGAACCACATCCGGCCTTGGCGCGGGGATGGGAGCGGCTGCGCCCGGGAGGCCGCGTCGTCGTCATGGACATGGGGCTCACCCGGAGCCGTTGGCACCGCCTGCTCGACCCGATCGCCCGCCTGCTGGTCAAGCTCGGGCCCGGCGACGCCTACTCGGACCCCTGGCGCGACCTTGCCACCTACGGACCCGTCGAGACCGTCCGCTTCCTGCTCGGCTTCTTCTACGTCAGCTCAGTCACCAAGACCGAGCAGCTCGAGAAGCCCGCCTGAGGTCTAGCGAAACCCATGCATGGGGCCGGCAGGATGCGCCGTCTGATCAAGGTCGGTCGCACGCGCTCGCAACATTGACCCCGCCAGAGGGGGGTCAATGTTGCGAGCGCGCGGAAGGGTCAGGAGCTCGGCGGAGCGGAGAGCTTCGCCAGTCCTTGCCGGGCCGAATGGCTTTCAGGAGGGCGGCAGCAGGCCGCGGATCAGCGACTCGCGAGCCTGGTTGAGCATCCGCTCGAACTCGGCGTCGGAGATGTCCATGTTGGCTGGCCCGAGGTGGGCGGCGATGACCCCGTCCCAGGCCGCCCACATGAACCGCGCCATCGGCTCGGGATCGACCGGACGAATGATTCCTTCCTCGGCCGCCTCACGCAGAAGCCCGGCCATGCGGTCGACTTCGGCGCTGATCCGCTCGGCGATCCGCGCGGCCGGCCCGGGAACTTCCTCGGCGCCCGGGCGGTCGGGGGGCGGGAAGCGGAAGAGGCGAAAATAGGCGGGATGCTCGCGGGCGAAGCGCAGGTAACCCTCGCCCATTCCCACCAGCCGTTCCAACGGGCCGTCGCCGGCCGCGAAGCCCTCCTCGCTGTAGTGCCGGTCCAGCGCCAGGGCCCGATCGACCAGGGCCGAGTAGACGCCCTCCTTGCCGCCGAAATGGGCGTATATCGAGCCAACCGCGACATCGGCCGCCTCGGAGAGGTCCTCCATCGTGGTGGCGGTGTAGCCGCGACCGAGGAAGAGGCGCTCGGCGGCCTCGAGGATGGCACCGGCGGTGCGGGCCTTGCGGCGCTCGGTCCTGGTAGCAGGGCGCGAGACAGCGGAGACGGAGGGAGCCGGCATCTTTGCGGGATTATGCCAGACTGTAATCTCCTTTCAGTTTTGAAATAGCCTTCAAAAGGAGTAGATCTTGCCTCTCCTCATCGAGCTGGGAATCTGCGAGCTGGCGGCCGGCGTCCTTTCCGGCTGGGCCATGGTCGCGATGGTCGAGAAGCCCGAGGCGCTCAAACGCCGGGGCGTCCGTCAGCTCGGCCGTATCCGCCAGGCCCATTTAGACCTGCTGATGCAGGGGACGATCCTCATTGCGACCGGAGCCGCAGTGACCTCGGTCCCGACCTGGATCGGGATTCTCCTCGTGCTCGGCGCCTACCTGGCACCACTCACCCTGGGGGTACTGGCCTTCCGGCCCGAGTGGCAGAAGGACTCGCTCGCCTACCGAGGACTGAACACCGCCGTGCTGGCGGGGTTCACCGTCGGCTGGGTCGCGCTTGCCGTCACCGTCCTCTCTCGCTGATCGAACAAGGCGCAGTCAGCGAGAGCGCCGCATCCGCAGGAGTCGGCCATCGTCAGCCAGTCGCGCATCGCCTCCGCACGCTCGATCAGCGCTTCCACCTCCGGCAGCTTTCGAGCGGCCAAGGACCGCAGTTGCTCGTGAGCTGGGGCGCCTTCGTCGATCGACGTCAGCAAGACCTTGACCTCGTCGAGGGAGAACCCGGCCTGTTTCGCGATCTCGATGGTCCCGAGCCGCTGCACGGTTTCGGCAGCAAAGCGCCGCTGTCCGCCCTCCCGCTCAGCCTCGGGCAGGAGGCCCCTTCGTTCGTAGAACCGGATCGCCGATACCGCGACGCCGGCCCGCTCCGCAACCTCACCGATGCTGAGTCTTTCCCCTGTCATCTCGCTTGCTCCTTGACCTGAAGCCAGGTTCAGGTCCAACACTAGCGCTGGTCCACTCTCCCCCTCCCAAGGAGCGATGCCGGAATGACCCCCGAAAAAGCAATCGCCTGCACTCTCGGCGCCGATGGCCTACACCGGCGCCTCGCCGAGATCTCCGCCGTCGGCACCGCAAATCTGATCGCGCACCAGAGGGAAGGCGGTCGCCACATCCTGCGATTCCGCCCCGGCGCGGAGACGCGCAATCGCCTCGAGGCCATTGTCGCCGCCGAGGCCGAGTGCTGCTCGTTCCTCGATCTCGAGCTGGCAGAGCGCGACGGCGAGCTCGTCCTGACCGTGGTCGCACCCGAGGCCGGCCAGCCCTTCGCCGATGAACTGGCGCTCGCCTTTACCAGGACTCCAGATGAGTGATCTCGGGGCAGTCGGCGGTCAGGCGTCGATGACGACCGAACCGATGCGCCCGATGCGCCCGAAGTGGTCATCGCAAGTCAGGACCGTGGTGCCGTTACGAGCCGCGGTGGCGGCGATCCAGATGTCATTGGTGGGAACCGGCGTTCCCGCCTTGCGCAGCTCCGCGACAATCTCGGCGTACTGGCGGCTCGTCTCGGAGTCGACCGGCAACACCTGCACCACGGGGTTGTCGAGAAAGGCGTCCAACTCACTTTCGTTGCGCCGTCGCCTGCCACCGAGCAGAAACCCGGTACGCAGCTCACCCAGCGCAACCGTCGGCACACCGACCAGCTCGGCCCGGTCCAAGAGCGCCACCAGCTCCTCGTTACCTCGCCGGAAATTGCTGTAGGCAGAGGTGTCGAGGCAATAAATGCTCAACGCCAGAGCTCCTCGTCGACCGCCTCGAACTGCGCGGTAGCCCGCTCGAAATCGCGGAACTCGTCCTCGCTCCAGCCGCCGGCGAGGCGGGCCAGCCCGTTGGAGCGAGCGCCCTGTGAACCGAGTCCCTGCCCGAGAAGATCGATGACCGTCTGGTTCAGCGATTTGCCTCGGCGGCGCTTCTCGCTCTCGAGGGCATCAGCGAGGCCGGGTGGAAGATTCCTAATCGTCAACGCTTTGATGGTCGTCATCCCCTTTGCCTTCAACTACTGCATTCTTTGAAAGCAATACTTTACCGCATAGATTGGGGGGCTAGAAACTCCCGGATGGCCGTACGGAGACCATCTTGCGAGGAAGGCTTCGTTGCCAGCTCTTCGAGGAGCGCCTGGGTTTCGCCTTCCAAGCGCCGGGTTGCCTCTCCGTCGTATTCGACTTCCCTCTAGTAAGGACAGCCGAGAGGGCCGAACACGCACCAGCCGGTTGGCGTGTCGCGTTCGGGATAGTGGTCGAGGGTCGAGGTCTTCGGGAAATAGCGATCGAAGAAGCTCTCGGGATCGGCGCCGAGCCCCTTCTTGTCGACGGGCTTGAAGATCCGGTCCGTCACCGCTGCCTTCGGGTAGTGCATCACCCAGCGACTGGTGATGGTGCCGTCGCCGGTCAGGTACCCGAGCGCGTAGATCTGCCAGGTGTCACCGGACGAGGTCCAGGGATCGAGGACATGCGAAGTCAGCGTGTGGTCGCCGGTCGGCAGGTTGCGGTAGATCGGCTTCGCAACCTGCGCGGAGGCCGGTAGGCCGTCGAACGGCCAGAAGGATTGGCCATAGGTCCTCCCGTAGAAGTCCTTGTTGTCGCCGACGGTGGTTCGCCACCACCGCGGCAGCCGGTAGAGGTTGTAGCGGGTGGGAAGCAACGATCCGTATGCCCATGCTTCCATCCCGGGGACGAGCGCCTTCGCCGCGTTTTCCTGGTCGTCCTGGGTGTACTTCCAATCCGCGTGATCGAACGGGCACGCTTCCCATTCGTCCGGGTCGGTCGAGGTGCACGATCCAGCGGCTCGCAGCTTCCCGTAATCGGCGGCGATCGTGTTCGGGATCTGGCGGGTGAGCATTTTCTGCTCCGCGGTGAGGCGCTCGACGAGTTTCCTGCCGAGCTCGTCGGCCTTCGCCTGGAAGTCGTCCTCGGCCGGCTCACCGTTGATCTCGACCAGTTCCATCACGGTCTCGTAGATCGCGTCGGCAGCGTGGAACGCCTCGCCGACTTTCGGGATCGCGCCGAGGATGTAGCGGAACCCTTGCCACAGCGCTTTCTGCGTCGCGATCGTCTGCTGGTCGACCCCGACTCCGACCTGGTCGCGGATCGAGTTCGAGATCTGCTCGAACGCCGCCCAGTTTTCGAGCGCGGTCTGGGAGAACGGCTGGGAGAGGTTTTGGAGATAGGTGTGGATGTTCTTGAGCCAGCCGATCTCCTGCTGCAGCTCTTCCTTCGCCCATTTGAGGTCGGGGCGCCTGAAGCCGACTTCGCCTTCCGGATATTCGAGCTTTCCGATCCGGTCCGAGTAGCCGTTCCAGGTGTCGGGGCTGTAGATGACCGTCCAATACTGGGCACGGGGATCGTCGGTCCCGAAGACCTTGCGGCCGACGTATGCGATCGCCGAGCGGCGGCCGGCGTTCCTCTGCTCGGGCCAGGCAGTGGGGGGCTGGACGAGCAGTTCGTTGAGCTGAGCGGCGGCGGTCGCTGGATTGCCATGGCTCTCAGCCGGCAGCGCGCCGACGGTCGGGACCGCGTGCACCGCGAAGCCGTAGTTGGGCCCGGTCCGCGCCATCGTTCCGCTCATCGGCGCCAGGCTCAGCGCCGAGTCCCCTGGCTTGAGCGGCGTATCGGGGACGAGCGCCTCCTGTCCGTTTCCCCCGCCTACGTTCGACGAGCCGACCAGGGTGTAGGAGTTGTCCTGCGAGAGCTTCGGGTCGAGGGCACCGAAGATGCCGTTGCGGGTTCCACCGAGGAGCTCGACCTGGTCGGCGATCGACTGCAGGTCGGAGTTGATCGTCGCCCACTGCGGGTCATTCGCGCCGGGGCTGACGGCCGGGAGTCCCCGACTGGCGATGAAGACGAGGTCGTGACCGACGGCGTTGGCTTGCTTGAGGACGTCGCGCAGCGAGTCGAGCTGAGAGATCACGTCGCTGGCGGAGCCGCGCGAGGTCGCATACCAATGCGAGCTGCCATCGAGGGTCTGGGCGTCGACGACGACGACCTGAAGACCGCCCTGCGACCCACCCAGGTCCTCCGAGAAGCGCCGGTCGCCGACCTGGACGACGTTGACGGCGTGATTGACGCCGGCGGCCTCGGTTGAGCCGGCGGCCTGGGTGTTGAACTCGACGCGGTCCGAAGGCGCGAAGACGTACGCGCCCTCGTTGTTCCGAATCAGGTAGCCGCGCATGCGGCCGTCGCCCTCGCTCTTCGAGGTCGCGACCGCGTGCCAGTGACCCTTGCCGTAGGCGGTGCCCGGAACGCCAATCGCCGAGATCGACCCTGGCAGGAGGCCCGGCTGATTGCTGAAGCCGGACTGGGTGACGCCGATCCGACCGAGGGCCGAGAAGACACCGTAGCCGGGAGTCCCCTTGCCGCCGGCGGTGCTGACCGGGTTGGAGACGATGGCCAGGACATGGCCGTCGAGCCGGTTGAGATCGGCCGCGAGCGCGGCGGTGCATTTGAGGAAGGATGGGTCCCCATAGGCGGCACCCGGGCAGGGATAGCTCTTGTTCGCGAGGTCGGCGACTTTGCCTTTGACCGGCTCGAGCGTGTCGCGGTCGAGGGCCACGAGCTGCGCCCACATCCCCGGCTTCGCGGGATAGAAGTCTTCACCGACCCTGATGCCGGTCGAGTCGTTCGGGCCCGATGCCATCGTGTTCACCGGCTCGGCGGGCGAAGGGTCGGCGCGCACGTCGACGAGGTCCGTTCCCATCTTTCCGTCGCTCGCCCGCACCCAGAGGCGGACGACGTATCTCCCTGGCTTCCGCACGACCAAGCTGGGACGCGGTGAGCGAGGCCCACGTAGGCCCGCACCGGGAAGCTTGCCACCCGGTGCGCGGACGATCTGCCAACGGTGGCGCAATCGCGAGGAGGGATTCGCGCCAAACCCAGAGCCGGCGATGTGATTGCGGGAGCGATGGCCGCTCAGGTATAGGCGCGCTCCGACCGCCACCGTGCGGTCGAAGCCGGCGCCGGCGAGCGGCCGGTTGCGTCGCACCCGGAAGCGAACGGCGCGCCTGCGCAGTCCTCCGTGCGCTCCGCGGAATTCGACGACGAGCCGGTTACTCCCGTGCCGGAGGCCGTAGGTCGACGAGGCGGAGAGCTGGCGAACGCCCCGGCGCGAGGGGCGCGAGAAGTACTTGCCGATTCCCTGGCCGTTGAGCCTGACGCGGAGCACGCGGCCCCTGACGCCGGTGTGGATCCGGATCGTCAGCGGGCGGGCCGCAACCGTCTGTCCGGGAAGGGGCGATTGGATCAGGCGCTTCCGCGCCGAGCGGTGGCCGCTGCCGAGCGCACCCGGTACGCCGACCAACATCAGCGCGACGCACAAGCCGGTTGCAACCGACAGGGCTTTAGCCCGCGAGCTCATCGCTTGGTGATCTTCCACTTGGTCGGCGGCACCTTGGCGATGCAGCCCGTCTTGGCTTTGCCCGGCGCGTCGATGAACGAGCGGACGATCTGCTGGGTGCAGGCGTTGGCCTTCGGCGAGGGGCTGGCGAAGGCGACGTGGGCGACGTTGGGGATCGTCACCACGGTCGAGTTCGGCAGCGTGCGGGCCACCAGCGGGCCGAACGACGCCGCGGTCTGCCCGTCGTACTGGGCGTCGACGACCAGCGTCGGGATCGTGCTGCGGGTGACGGCGCGAACTTCCGCGGGCACCTTCGGCACTTTCCAGGCGGCACAGTTCTGCCGCATGAAGGGCAGGTTCGGGGCGTTTTCCCAGATCGACCGGGGGAGCGTCGGGAAGGCGCGGCGGGCTGCCGCGATCACATTCGCCTGGCTCTCGTAGGGCACCCACTCGCCGCAGGAGACGCCGTAAAAGAGCCCGTTGCTGAGCACGCCGATGCCGGCCGGGTTCAGCTTCGGCGCCGCCCAGGCCGAGGCGATCGGCACCGGGTTGCCGTTGGCGAGGGCGTCGATGTCGGCGGGTACCTGGCCCGCCAGGTGGGTGCCCGGCGAGACCGTCCACTGGACCAGCATGCCGCCGCTGATTTTCACCGCCACCTTGCCTTTGACGCCCTGGACCGGCACCCGCACGGTGCGCGGCGCGGCCTGGTACTTGCGGACGAGCCGGCGCCAGGTGGCGGCGATGTCGCCATAGCGGCGATGGCACCTGGCGTCTTCACTACAGGCCTTGAAGACCGCGTTGATCCCCTCTCCGGCGCTGGTCTCAGCGGCGACACCACCCGCCAGCGGCGGCGGGAAGATGCCGTCGATCCCGACCGAGCGGATTCCCTGCGGGTGCATGCGCATGTAGTTGAGTGCGAGGTCGGTGCCGTAGGAGATCCCGTAGACGTTCCATTCCTTGACGGCGAGGGCCTGACGGAGTTCGTCGAGGTCGTTGGAGCTTTCCAGCGTGTTGTAGGCGCCGAGGTCGACGCCTCGCTTCAGCAGCTGGGCGCGGCACTCCTTCGTCGCGGCGACGTAGGCGCGGCCGGTGGCGGGCGCGTCGTAGGGCATGTTCAGCGTCTCCCCCGCCCAGCGGTCGACGACCGGGCAGGTCAGTTTCGGCCGCGCCGTGTAGGTGCCGCGCTGCGACATGAAGATCACGTCGCGGTTGCGGTTGAGGGCACCTGCAACCGCCCAGGGGATCTCGGTGATCGCGTCGTCGCCGGGGCCGCCGGCGAGCCAGACGATCGGGTCGGGCTTCGGGATCGCGGCTTCAGAGGGGATCGTCACGACCGAGAGGCTGATCGTCTTCCCGTTCGGGTGGGCGCGGTCTTCGGGGACGAAGAGCTTGCCGCAGCGCGCGGTCTTCAGCTCCGGGATCGGGCCTGGCGGTTTCGGGCAGGGGCCGGGGACGAAGCTGGCGGCGGAGGCGTTAGTGGCGAGGACCAGGGCGACGAGCAGCGCCGCGGCGACGATGACTGCGCCGGCGGAGCGCAGGGCGATCTTCGACGGCGTGCGGTTGATGCGGGTCATCGACTCACCTTTCGATTGGGAAATGGGCCCGGGTGTTGGCGGCGCAGGCGGTCTGCGGACCGGTCGGCCGGGCAAGGAAGGACCGGAAGATCCGCTGCGTGCAGGGCGACTGGACGATCACCCAGTGGGCGACGTTGTCGATCTTCACGTAGGTGGACCGGCTCAGCGACTGCGCCGCGTAGCGCCCCCACTTGGCACCCGTTTTGGAGTCGACCGCGCCGGAGACGACCAGCGTCGGGATGTCGCTGCGGACCCTGACCCGCTGGGAGGCGGGCGCTTTCGGCACCTTCCATTCGCGGCAGAGCTGCTTCAGGAAGGGGAGCTGCGGGGCGTTGACCAGGACAGATGCGGGGAAGGTCGGGAAGACCTTGCGACCGGCCCGGAGGATCGCCTTCGGCCTGCCGTAGGGCTCCCACTCCTGGCAGATGAAGCTCTCGGTCATGCCGAGCGCCTGCTCAGGATTCGCAGGCACCTCGGCGCCCGCGGCGCGCGCTTCGAGGAAGCGGTGCGGGTCGCCTTCGGCGAGCTCGGTGATCGCGGCCGGGACTTCGGGCCAGCGCGGCACGTTGCCGACCAGCATGTTGACCAGCGTGCCGCCGTCGAGCACCACCTTCACCGGCGATCCGCCCTGCGGCGGGCGCACCCGGCGGACCAGCGGGTGCGCCTCGAGCCTGCGCACCTCGCGGATGAAGGTCGGCAACAGGTCCGGGTAGCGGCGGTTGCAGCTCGGCTGCGCTTCGCACGACTCGAAGATCGTCGTGATCCCCTCGCGGGCGCTGCTCCAGGTCCAGGGCAGGCTGACGATGTTCGGCGGCACCACCGAGTCGATCGTCGCCGTGCGGATTCCTTCCGGGTAATCGCGCATGAACGAGAGCGCCAGGTCGCTGCCGTACGAGTAGCCGTAGAGGTTCCATTCCGCCACCCCGAGAACCCGCCGCAGAGCGGCGAAGTCGGCGGTGTTTTCGGTCGTGTTGTAGGCGGCCGGTTCGGTGCCACGCTTGACCAGGCGGTCGCGGCAGGCGCGAGCGGCGGCAGCCTGCTTGGCGCCGGTCGAGGGCGCGTCGAAGACCATGCTCACCTGGCGCGCGTAGAAGTGGTCGAGCTCCGGGCAGTAGAGGTCGGGCTTGTCGTAGAGCGTGCCCCGCTGTGCCATCACGATCAGTTCTCGGTTGCGGTTGATGCCGGCATCGACGAGGAAGGGGATGTCGAGGATCGCCGCCGCGCCGGGGCCGCCGGTCATGAAGACGACCGGGTCCGGCTTCGGGTTCTTCGACTGCGCGGGCACGATCGCGACCATGTTGCGGATCGTCCGTCCGTTCGGCTGCGCCCGGTCTTCCGGCACGACGAGATAGCCGCAGCGCGCCGTCTTCAGCGCCTTGATCGGGTGCGGCGTCTTCGGGCACGGCGCCGGTTCGAAGTGGGCCGCGGGTCCGCCGGACGGTTCCGAGGCGGCGGGCGCGGCACCGGCGGCAAAGCCAATCGCCGCGATCACCAAGCCGAGGGCCCCGAACGCAACCATCAACACCGCCAAGCGAGTAGCGCGAGCCCCCATAAGCCGGATGATTATCTACAAGATCCCGGCGCCTGCAACCTCAGAATTCGGCCTTTTCCCGAGAAAGCCGAAAGCCCCGCATGTGCGGGGCTTTCTCCTATAGCGGGGGCGGAATTCGAACCCGCGACGCGCGGATCGAAAGGCCGCAGTTCGTAGCACCTCGAAGCTAGATGCAGGCCGAGGTCAGGACTTGGCGGCGGCCTTCTCGCAGACGTGGGTCCGAGCGAGAGCCAGTCGCGGAAGAACCCACGTGTCCTTCGAACTCAGCGACCGCACGACCCCGACTCTTGTCATCCCCAGTTCGAAGACGTCACTACATCCAAAAAATCGACCTACAGAGCCAAAAGGCGTTTGGGATAGGCACTCGGCGCCGGCTCAAATCGGCCCAGATTTCCGTTTATTGGGCGACGAGACGCGGCTTCGTCGCCCAATCAATACCGGAAATGTGAGCAATACTTAAGGAAAAAAATGCCCCTTTTGCAGGGGAAACCTGGAGTGGCGAGGGTGGGAATCGAACCCACGACACCACGATTTTCAGTCGCGGGCTTCACCAGGGCTAAAAACCCCGCCTTTGAGGTCCGGAGATGGCTTCACAGTGCGGAATCCGGGGGTACCTCGATTTCGGATGATATCGCAGGCAGGGCGGATTCATTACCCGCAAATACCCCGAGTTTCGGGTGGGTTTGGGCGACGAGATCGGGCTTCGTCGCCCAAACGATTCTGCGAACGGCGGGGCCGGAATCGAACCCGGTGACACCCGAGCAGTCAAGTGAGATACATCGTCCAGGATCTCACGCCGCCGGCTGCGGCGACTCGGCAAGTGCCTAGCTCGGAAGCGATTCAGCTTCCGCTGTGCGCTTCGCGTGGTATTGCCCAACGATGCAATTTGGGCTCCTTGACGGTCTCGGCCGAATTCAGGTCGGTGATCGCCACCTCAACCTCGCCGACGACCTCCCCGCGCACGGAGGCAACGTGTTCTTGTGCCAGCCGGATGAACTCGAGGATGCTCTGAGCCGTCGGACCGGCAAGCGACCACTCCACCGAGTCCCGACCGAGGCTCTGAGCGTGGGCGCAGCCGGACAGCGCCTTCAGCTCGTTGATGACAGCGCCCTGCTTCCCGATCAGCCGGCCGTTATCGGCCGGGCTGCCGACGGTCAGGCGACCCGTCGCACCGCCAACCTTGCCGACAATGTCCGAAAGGACCTCGCCCAACGCAATCGGCTCACCAATGACCAGCATGCGGGAGCTCGCGGTGTCCAGGTTGACTACCCAGATTCCCGATGTCGCCCCGAGCCGTTTGATGTTCTCGCCACCGCGGCCGATCAGGGGGCCGGCCTTCCCCTCCGGGATCGTGACCTCGGCAGTAGGTGACCCCAGCATCTCCAGCGCCGTCTTTTCGCCCTCTGCCCGCGCCTCGTCCGCCTCGAATCCGAACCGCAACTCGTCGCCAGCGACATCGATCGAGATCGCGCCGGTCAGCTCGCACAGCCGCGTCCGCTCAGAACGCAGCACCGACAGCCAATAGGGCGGCGCTTTGATCGTCACGGTGGCGGCGCTCGACCGGATCAGCTTGGCATCGGCCTCTATCCGCAGCCTCTCACTCGCGACGCCGGCGCGGAAGCCATCGCCAGGAGGAGTCTGGAGATGGTGGCTTCGGGCCCAATAGAACCAGCAGGCAGACTCCCACTCGCGCGTCGCGCACAGCTCGCTCAGGTCACGAGCCGCATCGGTGGTGAGCGGCGAACGACAAGAGAGCACCCATCCGCGCGGGATGATCTCGGCGTCGTCGGGCGGAGCGTCTTCGCCTTCCTCGTCCCGCTGCCGCGGCCCGGGGGGATAGAAGAGGTCGGGATGGCGGTCGATGACGTCGGCCAGTTCGGCAGCGGGAAGACCGGCGATCTCGAGCCGCGCCGTCTCCGGCCGAACGGGGACGAGCAGCGGCGTCCCCTCTTCGACCTCGATGGCTTCGACGTTCTCCTCCATGACCCCGTCACCTTCGACCCGGACGCCGATCAGGTGGAAAACGCCACGATCCTCGTCGCATAGGAGCGACTCTACGGTGGCAAAACCGGCTTCGTTCGGCTTGTCGAGGGCAACCGTTGCATAGTGGCCACGGTTCATCCTGCGACCGTCCCGCAAGACGATCTCGAACTTCTCATAGCGGTTCGCCCTCACGTTCCAGTGCGCGTGCAGCATCTCGAGGAAGGTGATGGTCGAGCACTCCGGCTGCGGACGCGGGATGAGCCGGGCCTGGAGCCTGGCACCTGGGGCTAGGCGGGCGAGAAGACCTTGCGCTCGTCGGTTGAGCGAAATCGCTAGCTGGTGCTGCTCCTCCTGCTTCTCTGGCTTCAACTGTGCCTCGCGGAGGACGAACCGACCGAGCCCGTCGGCGCGTTTGAAGATCCTGAGCTGGCCGCGATGGTCGGAGACCACGGAGCAGGCGATCACTTCGATCGAGTCGCCCGGCTCGAGGTCGGCGTGCACACCCGGAGCCCAGCCGGCCCCTGGCGGGCGCCAGTCCGGCCGCAGCACGATCCGCGGTGCCTCGGCGTCGACGTCGTACCCGACCACCTCGTACCAGCCTCCCTGGGTCTCCTCACCCTCGATCAGCCTCACTCGGGGTCGGCTCACATCGACGTTCCGCGATGCCCGATCGCGCCAGCGCGCCAGCTCATCGACGGTGGAATCCCAGTCTCCCGACCGATAGGGGTCGGTGCACAGCTCGGGATTGCCCGCGCGGCACGCATCGCAGTCGTCGCACGCCTGCAGCGCGAGCTCGTGCGCGTCGACATCAATGACGGCGTAGCGGGCCTCGACCTCGGGGTCTGGCTCGAGCTCGACCCGCCGCCCGTCAACCACCGGCGTCGGCCAGGTGGTGTCGAGCTCGGGGCTGGCGTCCTCGAGCGTTGCCGCCTCCTCCCCGCCCTCGTCCTCCACATCCACAGGTGGCACCGGCAAGGAAGCAGGTGCGATGAAGGCCTCCGGCGGGCCAGCGACCTGGTACTCGCCGTCCGCCAAGCGCTCGAAGTCGAGGGTCACCCGACTGCCCGCCGGCCAGACCTCCTGGAGCTGGGCGAGCAGGTCCCGTGAGGTGTCAGGGGTCCCATGACGGGCGGCGGCGACCAGCAGCTGCATCGAGCTCTCGACGCCGACCGCCTCCTCTCCGGAGGCCCCCTGCTCAAGCGCCCAGTCTTCGACCGTGACGATGTTCGAGAGGTAGGCATGCTCGGCCCGCTCGGGCTTCACCCGCCGGAGGGGGATGATCCGCTCGGGCGGCTCGCTTAGCAGCTCGGCGTTCCCGAGGACGCCAGTGGGATGACGACCCCCTTCGCCGGTGATGCCGCGGTAGATGCCCTCACTGTCGAGGCGGTACTCCAGCGAGCTCATCGCGCGGGAGATCGCGCCCCGCGCACGTCGAATGAGCGCGGGCTCGACGAACCGCTTGACCTCCTCCTTCATCGCGGGCGACAGCCCCTCCAGCACCTCCCGCCTCTTCTCCGCACAAGCCAGCAGTCGATCGTGGTTGATCCACCAGCGACGCGCCCACTCTTCGCGCTGGGGCGAAGGCGCCCAGGGCGGGGCGCCATGATCGGCTCGCTCCCAAACGGACATCACCTGGACCGCCAACTCGGCATCGTCCTGACATCCACTTGCGAGCGCGCGATGGCGCTCGGCCGCCTCGAAGCGCCACTCGTCAGGCCAGTCGAAAGCGTCCAGCAGAAGCCCCTTGGGTCCGACCATGGCATCTTTGAGCAGGCTGAGAATGGTCACAACCTCAGGCACGCAGGCGAGCCGGTCCGCGTGCATGATCGCGATGGTGCTGGCGGTCGATTCGAGCCCGGGGGCACGCGCGAGCTCCTTGCCGAAGGCGGTGGGGTCGCCCGACGGATCGACGGCACCGGAAGTCCGCAGCGCCGCGTCCGCCCGACGCAGCTCGCGTTTGAACATTTCAATCGCTTCGGCGGCGGTTTCGTCGAGTTCTACGGTCTTCGGTTCGAACGCCGCTGGCCAGTCGAAGTCGAGGACGTTGTCGATGCCGCCGAGCTTCGCCGTCATCACGAGTTCCTCGAGGTTGTCCCGGGTGGAACCAGGCGGCGTGTCCTTCGCGAGGTCGAGGAACTGGCTCTTGGTGTAGAGGGGAAAGACCCAGCCGGGGGACTTCCTGCCGACGCGACCCCACCGCTGTCGGATGCCGGCCTGGCTGTGCGGGATCGTAGGGATGCCGCCCTGCGCGATCTCCGGGTTCCAATCCGACTGCGCGATCAGACCCGAGTCGACGACAAACCTGACGCCCTCGACGGTGAGCGAGGTCTCGGCGAGGTTGGTCGAGATGACGATCTTTCGTCGGTCGCCCTTGCGGCGAGCAGCGAGCGCGTCTTCCTTCTCGTCGACAGGGAGGCTGGAGAGGAGCGCGAACACATCCGCGTTGTCGCCGACCCCTTCGCGGATCACCTTGACTGCTTCCTCGATGCTGTTCGAGGTGGGCAGGAAGCCGAGGATGTCCCCATAGATACCCTCGTGGTCGAGCCCGCGCGCCAACTTGACGACGAACTCGGCCAGCGTCTGCGGCATCTTCTCCTTCCACTGATGAGCCGGGACGCTGCCTTTGAATCGCAGCGGCAGGAGCTTTTGCGTCGTCTCGTGCAGGTCCTCGACCCAGCCCACATCGGTCTCATGCCCCTCGGCGACCTCGCCCTCTTTCAGCGCTGGCGCCTCCTCGGCGAAGTGGGTCGCCACGAATGAGTCCGAGTCGGTCGCTTGCCGCACCGGCAGGTCGTCGGCGAAGACCGCTTTCCAATCCCCCTCGAGCGACGCATCTCCCTCCTGCGCCAGGTCGAGTTCGCCGAAGAGAGGGAATCCGTAGCCAATGCTCTTGACCGCCGGGACGGTGACGACCTCGACCTTGCCGGACCCACCGAAATACTCGCGGTAGAACTCGGCATCGAACGTCGCCGAGGTGACAATCACACGGAGATGTGGGTACCGCTCCACTTCCCGCTTGAGGTACCCCATGATGAAGTCGATGTTGGTCGAGCGCTCATGAGCCTCGTCGACGATGACGGTGCCGATCGTGCTCAGCCGACCTTCCCGTAGCCAGTTGATCATCGTCCCGTCGGTGACGAAGATCAGTTGGCAGGAGTCATCGTGGGCCCGGTTGCCGCTCACCTGGAAGCCGACCGGATAGCCCGGCCCGACTCCACCCGCACCGGACATTTTCGTGCCAACGAAGCCGGCAACACCGGTCGTCGCCTGAACACGCGGCTCGGTCACGACGATCGGGCCGAGATCCGTTAGCCGAATCGGCGCGCCCTCCGGCGGGTCGAGCAGCCGGTACGGCATATAGGTGGACTTCCCGGTGCCGGTGCCTGCCTTGACGATCAGGACGCGCGTCTCCGGATTCGCGAGGTATCCGAGCATCTCCATGATGTTGGACTCCTGCATGCCGAACCCGAACTGCCCGAGGTCGATCGGGTCGCTGGTGATCTCGTGCGCGCCAGGCATCGGCCCGAGGCCTCCGAGGGGCCCGGTGGGTTCCCCCGGGTCCAGCACCGTGCCGATCGTCTGAAGATCGATATACGGCACCGCCATCCCCTGGATGTTCACCCGGTGACGGGCGCGGTGGCGGTGGCAGCGATCCGAGCGGGTCTGGCCTCGCTCCAACTTCTCGAGGGCGGCCTTCTCGTTGTAGACGAACTCTGGATCGAGGTCGAGCTCGTCGGTCTCGTCCGGGACCGGAGCCGGGGCAATCCCCGCCTGCCTCGCGCGCTCCTCGCGCAGACAGTCCTTACAGACCGCCCTTCGCATCTGGAGCGCCGAGACGCCGCGGGTCCCCCCGATCTCCTCGCTCATCTGCGGTACCCGGCCGTCGCCCAGAGCGCACCGGGCTCGAAGCCCGCGTAGTCCTCCGCCACACCGTCGGTGCGCTCGCCACCCCGGCGGGGCGAATAGAACATCGGCATTACCTCGAGCGTGCCCGGATGGACGGACAGATGCTCGACAACCGCCCGGAAGAAGCCGACCACCGCCGTCTCGAGTCCCGTCTGGAAGATGCGCAGCCTCACTCGTCGCCTCCCCTCGTCGGTGAGCGCCCGCAACTGCTGGACGCTCGTCTGGTGGACGAAATCATCGGTCTGGGCCGCGGGGCGGGGGCGCGAGACCTCCGCGTTGCGGAGCCAGGCACCATCGACGACGGGATCCATCTCCGTATGGCGGATCGAGAGCAGCGCCAGGCGCAGCTCGAGGTCGGGACTTACCATCTCCACCTCCGTGAGTTGGAGACAGCGCAGCGGGAACGGCGCCTGCGCCTGGGAGCCGTCGCGGTAGACGACCGGGACGCTGACCGGCCCGGCATCGACCCGCTCGACCTGCTCACGCAGGACCTCGGTCAGCACCCTGTTGTGGATGCCGCTCGGCGAAAGAGCCGACGCGCGATCCTGGCCAGGCGACTCGATCGCCTCTGCCAGCTGCTCGCGGAACCGCTGCTCGACCAGCTGTCGCCCCCTTAGATCGTCGCGGACCGGCCACCGCGTCGCCGGTGGCGGCGCCTCCTCCTCAGTGGCCGACTCATCGGTCCGTGGGCCAGGCTCGAGGGGCATCGCGAGCGCGACGACGACGCGATCCCCCTCGCGGGTCAGCGCCCCGGAGTCGCGCGCGGGCTTTGCGCAGGCAGGATCCCGCGCCAGCGCCGCCGCGGCGTGGGCTTCGAGCGAGGCCCGCAGCGCTTCGTAGCGAACAATGTCGGTGCGCTCGCCAGGCCCGCTCTTCTCCGCCCGTCGTTCTGCCGCCTCGACGTCGGCGATCAGCTTCTCCAACACCGGGTCGAGCGGGAGCGCGATCTCGATTGTCTGCTCGCGGCTCATCCGCGCGCGATCCTCGAGGTCAGCAGCTTTGCCTCGATTGACTTGTCGATGTCGGCCAATCGATCGGGACAGCGCAAGGTGAGCACGTCGTCCGGGATCGCGAGGCGTGAGTCGCGCGGCAGCAGCAGCGCCACGGTCGTCTCTTCTTGAAGCTGGCGCACCGCCGCGAGCGTGTCAGGCCCTAGGGCAGTTCGCGGGAAGACGGTGAGCGAGTCGTGGCCGGCGCCGGTCGCGCACCACGGCAGTGGCTGCTCCGGGTCGAGCCCGCTGAACACGACCGCCGCCGGCTCCGTCAGGCAGCGCCAAGTCACTCCCTGACGGTCGTCCTCGAGCACCCGGATGCCGTCGGCAGAACCAGCCGAGTCGTGGTTGTCGAGCCGGCCGAGGAGCATGCTTGCCATGAATGCCGCGCGACAGGACTCGCTCTCGGCCTGGCGTGCGGCTCGATTGCGCCAGTCGCTTCCACCCGACACGATCGATCCGGTGCGCGCCGTCGAAGCAAGTAGGAAGTCGAGCTCGAGCGGCTTCCAGGTGCCGGTCATGAGGGCGAAGCACAGCCGCTCCGGCGCCACCCCTTCGTTTTTCGAGGCCCAGGCGACCCGTTGGCGCAGCTCCTCCGGCATCGGCGTCACCGCCTGGAATAGGGCACGCGCCTCGGTCGGGGAGATCGCGGCGGGATCCTCGACGCCCAGCTCGACCCCTACCGTCCGCCCGAACCGCCGGAGGCTGGCCGGCACAGCGCCCTCCGGATGGCCCGGGAAGGTGATGAGCTCATCCCCGACCTGCACGCGGCCAGGCCGATCGAAGCGAACCTCCATGGTCCCGCCGCTTTTGAAAGCGTCGCACAGGGTGAGCGCGGCGAGGGCACGGTTGGCCTCGTGCGTCGCCACGTGCGGTACCTCGCACGTCTGCCAGGCGACAACGCCGAGGCCGTCGAAGGCAGAGTCCTGCGAAAATGCCGCTAGCGCCACGATCACGTTTTGACAGGCGATGCGAACCGGGCGCACGACGAAATCGCGCGGGCGCTTGTCGTTGGCCAAGAAGGCCTCCTGGTAGGCCGGTCCGATCTGGTCCAGGACCCGGTTCAGGCCTTCATTCCGTGCAGTCAGCTCGGAGCCGAGCGAATCGACGTAGCTCAGGCAGTCGGTGTCGAGAAGGGCGGCCTGATGGCGCTCGTCCTTGACGTCGAGGTGCCAGCGCACGACGGCGCCCTCACCCGGGAGGGGGGGCTCGTCGACGTAGGAGAGCACGATGCAGGCGAACGACCGCTCGTCGACCGGCAACAGCGGGACGAGGTTGGGAAGCAGCGGCCAATCGCTTTCCTCGATCAACGATTCGGCCGCGGCGATGTCCCGGCCGGCCGCGCCGGGCGAAGGGCTGTAGAGCAGGCCAGCGACGCTCTCCGGGAGTTCGCCACTCCAGAGTGCTTCAAGGCTCGGCGTCAACGAGAGCCCACGCTCGGCCAGCAGTTCCCCGCCCTGTATCAACGACAAAATGCCTTCCCCCGGCTAGAGTGCTCAGCGAGGCTAACGCATGGCATGTGGAAACAACATGGTTTCTCGATCAGGCCTGCAGAGCGCTCCGGCGCCGCTCATAGGGCCGAGTGGATCGGGTGGTGGGAGAGCTCAGCTCCCACCACCGCAGCTCGCCTCCCGGAGAGAGGATGCGCGGCAAGCGATGGACCGAGCTGAGCGAGCCGCGACTAATGCGGCGGATCCGCTCAGCGCAAGCAAGGCAGTCAAAGACGCACGCCGTGCCCTCCTTAGCGCCAGGCGCCTGCCGGGTCACAGCAGGGAGCGCGCCGCGCTGCTGCGCGAGCTCGAGGGCAAGGTGGCGAAGGTCGAACAGGCTTCCGACCGCGCCGATGCCGCAGCCCGGTCGGAGCGCGATCAGATGAGCAGACAGTGGCTCGGGGTGGTGGCCGTTCCTTCGCCCCCTCCACCGGAAACGAGCCCATCGCCGCCAAGCTCCCCAGCCGTGCCGATGAGGCTGCAGGAGGAGCTAGGTGAACTGCTGGCAGGCAAAGGGGGGAACCAGCAGGTCGGCGACTTCGCGGAGGCAGTCGCGTCTGGCCTCAACGTCCTCATCCGAGGCCACGAGATCCTCCAGCAGCACCATCCGAAAGCCAGCCCTCACGGGCTCGACATCGAGACGCTGGATCGGAAAGGAAAGATCTGGGCCTTCGAGGTCAAGGGAACCAGAGTTGTCGGCAAACAACCTGGCACTTCGCAGTATGCAGTCGGCAAGCAGGGAAGCACGGGCTACGTTTTCGACCGCTCCCAGAAGGGCCTCGTCGTGGCTCCGGGAACCAACGCAGTCGGCGTCGACGCCGACCAGATGGGATCTATGCTGATCACCGTTAACTTGCCGGACAATGAGGTGAAGGTGTGGGAGCTGGATGCTGACGGTAAGCGCGCCCAGGCACCTCTTGAGACGCACCGGCTCGACGACGTCGTCCGTCGCATCGACGACAACAACGCGTAAGCCGGCTTAACGCGGGAAACCCGGGCCCATTGAGATTGACACTGAGCGGGCCTGTCGAAGCTGATCAAGGGAAAATGGCGAGGGCCGGAATCGAACCGGCGACACTGCGATTTTCAGTCGCATGCTCTACCAACTGAGCTACCTCGCCAGGGCCAGAAACCACGCCACTACAGGCGAGCCTCAGCGAACGCAATCCTAGCTCAGAGACATCTCCCCACCGGGTTCCATCCCCTGCTCGCAAGGCCTGGGTGCTTGGCGCTGACTCGACTCCTGGGCATAATCGCACGATGCCCGAAGACGATCCACGCCCCGTCCTCGGAGCACCGGTTCCCTTCGCGCCTGAAGCACCTGAGGCAGTCGCCGATGGACGGTTGGAGAAGGCGATCCAGGACATGCTCGCAATGGCGCACCGCCACAACGCGAAGGCCCCAATCGAGGGTCCGGACGAACAGGGGGCCTTTCCCGCCTCCCATGGACGAGCCTGGGGCTTTGGCACCGAAGGGGTCCCTTCTGTCGTCCTTGACGCGAATCCCCTAAGGGGCGACGTATTCCGGGCCTGCCGCAGTGGGAGGACCGTCTTGACCACTGCCGCCAACGCCGGCGCTCTGCGCCTCTTCGCCGCCTCGCACGTCATCGAAGAGGTGGCCGAGCACGCGGAGCGATGGTCCTGGGAATCGGGCGACATCTCCCCAGCGACCTTTCAAGGACGTTGGGAGGAGGAGTACCTCCCCTTGGTGCGCGTCGTGGACGACGAGCAGCTCAGCCTGGATCTGCTCGGGCACGAAGAGCGCGCGAGGCTCGCCCGGCTCGCTGAAATCGATCCCGACGACGTTCCGTCGGTAATCCTCGCCCTCTCACTCGATGCCTTCATCCTGAGTGAAGATCGCTGCGCCGTGCAAGCTGTATATGGGGAAGGGATCGACCTGAGCGCACAGCGCAACTGGCTCGCAAGGCTTCGGTCGAGCGGCGACGCGGGCGAGCTGGCAAAAATGGTCTTCGCCGCGGCGATGGTTCCGACGCTCGCTGTTGGGGGGACGATAGAGGCAGGGCGATTGGTGGCGCGTCGTCTCTCGCCGTGGGCGTTGCTTCCGATCGGCGCTGGCCTGATCGCGCTGGCATATCGCTACATCGACAAGGAGCGCTGGGCCGAGCTCGGCGGAGGGGTGGGCAAGCTCGCCCTTGGCTTCATGTATCTCCAAGCCAACTATCTGCGCGAGTACGAGCGCTTCCGCGCCGCGGCGCCGCCAACGCCGAGGTGGGAGGAGCTCGCCCGCGAGATCGACCGACGCCCTCTACTGCAGCGTGCGTCTATGCACGCCCTGGCTCGCTCACCGAGTGGCTGCCTTTCGGCGAGTGCTCTCGCCGACTCACTCCCGGCGCTCGCCGTTGGACAAGGCGAGGCACTGGTGCGCGAGGCGCTTCGTGGAAGCGGCTGCTTTCACCAGCCCTACGCCGGGCGCTGGCAGCTCGGGGAGCCAGCAGGAACCCCGACGTAGACGCCTGCGCCGACCAGGGGTAAAGAGCCCGGCCGGTGCATGAGTCGCAGGCGTGCCAGGCGGCCGTCTGCACCCTTACGCTGGCACAGTGGCAAGCGAGGACGAACGCCGCCGTGAGCCCGAAGGCGCCGCCGCGCCACCGGGCATCGATCGAATCCGGGACATCATCGTATGCGCCGCCGAGGCCTCTGATTCGGTGACGCCGGAGGAGTTCCGAGCCCATCCGCCCGTCGGCGCCCCCGAGCGGCTTTTTCCGAATGCGGTGTCAGGGGTCGAGCTTGGTGATGGAGTCAAGCTCCTTTCGCTGCCGAGCGAGGAAGCCGACGAAATAATGAACGCGTGCACCCCTCGCGGGGGGAACTTCGACCCGATCCGGCAGTTCAGTCAGCGCTACTCGTTTGTACGCGACCGGACCTTTGAGGAAATCGACGACAGCTACTTCAACCCGGACGAGGACGGCAAGCTCTACGACGCTCTCTCGCTTTCGCGGCTGATCCGCGACCACGGCTTCTCACTGCAATACGCGGCCCGTGTGATCGACCGTGAGGACGGGAAGCGGACCATCGCATACCGGGCATCGGGCGAGGGAAACGCCGCCTACCGTCTCGCTCCCGATCGAGAGTGGCTTGACGGCCCTGAAGCCGAGGAACTGGCGAAGCTACTCACAGCGAAGCGTTCGACCGAGCTCCCGCCCCGGGTCACCCGTGCGATGTGGCGCTCGGAGTACGCGACGCGGATCGCGTGGGCCGACGTCATGCTGCCGATGCTCATCGGGGGCCTGGAGGCGCTGCTGAAGGTCGGTCGGGGCCAACTCACCGCCCAGTTCAAGCGCCGGGCAACCGCGCTCGCCGCAGAGCTGGAAGTTGATGGGATTGACGAACGCCTGTGCAGGCGCATGTACGACGGTCGCTCCGATTGGGTCCACGGATCCCATGTCCGGCTCTTCGGCCGCGCTGAGGGGCAAGGCCCTACGGACGCGCAGGAGCGTCAGGTCCTCGACGAAATCGCAAAGATGCGCGACCTACTTCGGACCGCGATTCGGCGGGCGATAGAAGACTCCGAGTTCCGAGCGATCTTCGCCGACGACGGCGCCCTCGAGGAGCGCTGGCCCGCTCCCCGGCCACGCGCCGGCTTTTGGAGGCGAGTCCAGCAACGGTTGTTGGCTGCCTGACGGGAGGCTCAAGCTCCATCGTCGACGGCTAGCCCTTGGGTGATCTCGGCGCCCGTTCTGCGCAGTTCAGCTTCGCGCTCCTCCGGCGTCCGAAGCCTCAACAGCGCCGGACCGCCACTGGCCCACTTCAGAGCCAGGGATCTGGCGCCGGCCCGCTCACATGCTCGACGGGCGTTCAAGGCCTCTGATCTGGGGAACTTCTCGCCTACGACGACCGCGACCAGAGCGTCCCCGTAATCGACATGGAGGTACTCGTCCCCAGGGGCGGTGACGACGAAACGGTACTCGTACTCGCTCCTCCAGTCGAGGGCCTTGAGGAAGAAAAAATCACGGTGATGCTGTTCGACGAACCTTGCATGGCCAGACTCGCTGGGCCGATTCGGGGTTATCTGAACAGTCAGCCCGTGGAGCCGCGGGAAGGGTCCCTCCGCCGTGTAGTTCACCGATCCGAAGTAAGGGTGCGCAAGGCTCTTGGCTGCGAGCGAACCAACGATATTCGCTCGCAGTCGCTCGGCATCGAAGACTAGGCAGACACCCGTGTGATCCTCGGCGTATTGGTCCCACATGCGAGCCCGAGCCCAACATCTGCCGTAACGCGATGCCGCTCCTTGGTACCCCTCCTCCGCGGGCGCATCCTCGGTCAAGGCGAGGAGCTTCGCGGTTTCCCAGATCTCCCGGATCCCCTCGCCGAAAGCCCACCACTCCCACAACGGCTTTGAGCTGTTGTAGAACGCGGTGGGAGGTATTTGCCACGGCTTGTTCTCGAGCGGGTCGTTTACCCGTGAGTACGGCGACATCCGTAGCTGCCCGTGCGGCAAGATGTGTCCGAAGGCGGTCTCGCGCGTCGTGTAATGACCAAGGTATTCAGCTGGCGGCAGATCCATGCGGTGATCGTAGGCCGACCTGCCCCGGGTCAGCGTCCGTACTCGAATTCCCGATCCTCAACGGCGTCCTGGGCTCGCTCGGACTCGATCATCTGTTCGAAGCGGTCGACGGCGCTCCCCGCAGCTTCGCGAAGGTCCGCATCGTCGGATTTCGCCCAGCGGCGAGCATGGTCGAGGGCGCTTTCGAGGTGCGGGGCCCGCGAGCCCGACCAGAACATCGGCAGCGTCCCGTCGAGCAAGTCGAGCAAGGGAACAAGTGGCTCCTCTACGTCGGAGGCGATCCGCTCGGCACGCCGATCCAGCTCGTCGTCGGTCAAAGGCAGCTTCATCAGGTTGTCGCGTGCCGTGTAGCGCTTCCCGGTGGCCCCGAGGAGCTGGACGATCAGGTCCGTGACCTGATCGGAGCCGGCGCCGATCCAGCCGATGACGGTCGCCGCGTCCCCGAGCGCATAGGAATCAGCCGGGAGGCTGGAGAACTGCTCGACCGCCGCATCCAGGTCGGCGCTTGAGCCTGATCGTTTGACCAGGTTCGCCAGCTCGTCGGGCAGCAGGTCGAGCTTCCATAGTCGCGTGGCATCCTCGGTGCGGCCGAGCTCGTCGAGGTGCGCCAGGCGAGCGCGGACCCAATCAAGCACGATGCCTGGATCCTCCCGGGAGGCGCGTTCGAGCATGTCATTGAGGTGGTAGCCGCTCAACTTGTCGAGCTTCGCGGTCGCGATCGCAGCTCGGCGAATCCGCGCCGCCGTTTCATCGTCGAAGACGAAATGCTCGCTCCCCGCTTCCTTGGCTTCGTGGTCGGCAAGGTGAAGCACGCGGCTCAGCCCATTCACACTGGGCCACCGCTCGAGCGCCTCAAGGGCTAGATCGATTCGCCATTCGACGGGAGCCCGGCCGAAGCTCAATGACTGCAGCGCCGCGGCCGCGAGCTCCTCATCCTCGTCGAGGACCAGGGTGCGCATCGCCTCCCGGCAACCTTCGGTGGTGCCGCCTGCGAGAGCCGAGGCCAGCGTCGCCCGGGTCCGCGAGTCGGCATCGAGCCAATGCTCAATCGCCTTCTCATCACCGGCGGAGACGATCTCCGCCATCGCCATCGCGGCGGATGCGCGCAGCTCAGATGCGGCTGAGATCAGGTGGTCGACCAGGCGCCGGCCAAGCGCGGCGTCCTCGCGAGCCACCTCCCCCAACACCAGGCTGGGACCGAAACCCAAGCGCAACTCCCCGGTGGCGTCCTGCGCTTCCTCGCACCAGCGGCTCCAGCGGTCGAGAACCTCTAGCGGATCCTTGGCGGCGATCAGGTCAGCGGCAATCGCCTTTGCTTTGGCACGCAGCCTCTCGTCTTCCTCTTGGAGCGACTCGGGATCCGGCGGTCCTACCTGCCCGAAATGGACGAGGAAGATATAGGCGTCCAGGTCAGCGTCCGGGTCAGGAACCGAGATCGACGCCAGCTCCCCTGCCCCCTCCTCGTCGCCCTCCTTGGCCAAGTCTCGCCGCAGCCGTTCACGCCCTGCCGCTCGATTGAGTAGATAGGAGTAGGCCTCTGCCCGCACCGGCATCGACAGCTCGCCGGCGCTGGAGGCGATCGCCAAGTCGATCTGGCTCAGGGCGCGGTCGAGCAGGCACCGCGCCCAAGTCTCCAGTCTCGACCCATAGACGAGCGGATAGCCGGAGGCGGCGTGAGCGGCACCGCCAAGCGTCTCCAGCAGCCTCAGATGCCAACGCGGCTCCAGCTCGGTCAGCACCTCCGCCGCCAGCCGGGCGCCGCTGAGGACCACCTCCTCCGTGTACTTGCTCTCGGGGAGCAAGCGGCAACCCAGCTGCAGCGCCATCGGGTTATCGGCGCTCTGTCGGTTTACCTCGAAGGCGAGCGACAACATCGGCTTCACGGCCAGAGAGACAGCCACCGGCGCCCCGTGGCGGCCACGCTTCCAGAACCGCTCAGTCCGCTCGGCCAGCGAGTGCTGCATCCAGGCAAGCACCCTGCCAGCCCCCTCCGAGCCGTCTTCCGGGGCGCGGGTGTAGACCTGGGCCATGGCCTCACCAATCTCCATCGCGGTCTCGGCGTCCTCGGCTACGGCGGCGGCAAGCCGCAGGAAAAGCTTCCAGCTCTGCGGGAAGTCGCCGATCCGAAGGGCGCTGTCCCGCAGACTCAGGGCCACCGCCTTCGCCGATGTTCTCTTCTCGTCTCTTAGCCGCTCAATCAGCGCCACCGCCTCGCGGTAGCCGACATCGGGCAAGGAATGGGCGACGTCGCGAATTAGCTTCGCCGCCGTTTCCGGGTGACCGTTCCGCGCCTGGATGGCGATCGCGCCTTCGAGCGGCCGCAAGCGCTCGGGCGCGGCCTCGGCGACCAGTGGCGGCGGGAGCTCACCGAAGGCCGTGGCAAGCCGGTCCGGGTACTGGGACCCAAGGCGAGCGAAGATCTCCTCGTAGGGGAGTGCCAGCGACCACCGCTCCGTCAGCGACAGAGCGAAGAGGGCGTGCTCGGAGAGCAGGTCGGGCTTGATCCGGTACGTCTGGCCCTCGAGAACGACAAGGCCGTTGTCGGCAAGCAGCTCCAGTCCGTCGTAGACACCGTCGATCGAGCAGCGTGAAAGGTCGGCCGCGCCTTGCAGCATGTTCTCATCGCCTTTGTCGATCCCACCGAGTGCGGCAAGGACCGCGAGCAGCCTGCGCAAGCGCCTGCGGGCCTCTCCTTCCTCGGGAATCGCAGTCGAGATCAGGTGGCCGACGTAGTCCTGCAGCAAAGCGTTGCTGGTCAGCTCGCTGATCGAATGGCGCTCCCTTGCGAGCTGCGCGCCTATCACCGCGATCTGCGGGTTGCCTTCAGCCAGTTGGATCAGAGCACCGCGCATTCCCTCGACGGTGACATTGAGGTCGGGGCTGAGCAGCAGCCCGCTCATCGTCCTCCATCCCAATGGCCCAAGGGCCACCGTGTTGGTGCGATCGATCTGACCGACCCACCTGTCTCCCGCCGCCTGATTCAACTGCGCCTCGAAACCCGGCCTTGCGAGGAGGACGATCCGGGGAGGCTGGTCCAGCCCCTCGAGGGCGGCCAACAGTTGGCGCAGGTCGCTTCGCCGGTGGGCGTTGTCGATTACAACCGTGCTCTTCGGAGAGATCACGAGCTCACTGACCGCAGAGGACTCGAACGGCATCGCGTCGTCGATGAAGTACCACTGGCCCCCTCCGCCGCCGGCGAGCTCGAGCGCTAGCCGGGTCTTGCCAAGACCACCCGCACCGGCGAGCACCAGCAGCGGGCCTTTGGCGAGGATCTCTCCCACGCGCTGCAGCTCGAGCTCGCGGCCGACAAAGCCGACATCGAAACCGGAGAGACTGGGGCGGCCGTCGAGCATCTCCCGGTATTCGGAGGCGGTGAGGAAGATGCGGGGCCGCGGCCGCGGCAGACCGAGGACGGAGGTGCGGAGGTCGAGGTAGTCGGGGTGGTTGAGCTTGGCGACCAACCACCTCTGACCGAGGATGGTCAGCTCGATCCCCAGCTCCTTCGCCTCGGCCTCGAGCGTTTCTTCGGAGCGGCTAGAGGTACGTCGGCTGGTCACGGAGAACACCCGCTTCGGCTCGAAGCCGTTGTCGACGATGCGCTGGAGGTCTTTGCGGATCTTTCGCTGCCAATTCTTCGCGAGCGAGATCGTCCAGATGGTTTTGCCCTCGATCGTCGTCCCATCGCGACCGCGGTCCGCGACCCCGCCAAGGGGGATCGACCCCGGTTCGACGTCGGCCATCAGCACCGCGACGAGGCCCTCGAAGCCGGCGTGATCGGTCATCCGCTCAAGCGCTGCGGCCGTAGCCCGCAGGTCGGCTGAGCCGGGGGTGTGGGCCGGCGGCTCGGACGCCAGCGCGTCCTGGATCTTGTAGACCGCCTGTTCGCTAATCGCCAGCGCAGCGGCGACTTCGCTCACGGACTCCCCTTCGGCTAGCGCCCTGCCAATCAGCTTGTTACGTAGATCGAGCGGAGTTGATGCGGCCGCCTGCTCATCGACGGCCAACTGCAGCGGCATGCTGCTCTTCGCTTGCTTTGACTTTCCTGAGGGCAAAGATTTCTACTCAAGTTGAGATTTACTCCTTCCAATATAGCAGTGCTAGGCCAGGCGCCACCGAGACCAGACCTTCGCGAGGCGCCCAAGTCACTGTCGCTTAGGACACCAGCTCGAAGCGACCGTCGATCGCTTCCTCGAGAAGCCAGCTCGTCGGTCCCGCTGCGATGAAGGCGGAGACCCAGGACGTTGGTGTCGAGACGGCGTGATGGCTCAGCGCCGCCGAGATCGCAGCTCGTCAACCAGGGCCTCGGTGTCCTCGGGCCCGATCCCTAGCTGTCTCGGCGCGCTCGCGGCCGTAGCGCTGCAGGGTCGGAAGACGCGCCACCTGCAACTGACGGCGCAGCGCATCACAGACGACCTCGCTCTTGGTCTTGCCTGCGCTCCGAGCAAAGGCCTCGGTCTCCTCGGCGAGGTCATCGGGAAGGGAGACCGACAACAGGCGACTCATATAAGGCATCAAATCAGCTCCACGGAGGAAGCCGACGCAAAGCGAAGCGGCAGCGGCTCGCCCTTCGCGGCACGGGGTAGCCTTCCGCGACATTGACCGCGCACGAATGGGTCCACGTGACCGCCGAGCAGTTGAGCGCCGACGCCGAGCTGCGTCGCGCCGTCGAGCGGTTCAAGGCACCCGCGACCCCAGCGGGCGAGGCGGCCGCCCTCTGGCTCAAGGAGCGGGCGATCAGGGAGACCAGCCACGTCGCGACCTATGTCCTGCTCCTCGACGGAGAGGCCGCGGGCTTCTACTCGCTCGGGATGAGCGAGGTGACGCTGAGAACCGGCCAGCGCAAGGAGCTCTCGGCGAGCCATCCGCGCCAAGGGGCGGTGCTGATTCTCTGGCTTGCTCGCAGCGCCGCCGCCAAGGTCGACGGGGCGACGATCCTGCGCCATGCCGTCGGCATCGCTCAGATCGCGGCCCGACAGGTCGGCGCGGCCGTCATCGCAGTCGATCCGTTCGACGGGGCGAGCGAGCGCTACTGGCGGGAGCAGTTCGGCTTTCGCAGCTCCCTGACGAAGACCGGGAGCAGCGAGGAAGCGCGGCGCAGCCGCCTCTGGCTGCCCCTCTTCCCCAACCTCTAGGCCGGCTGGCCGACGCGGGTGCGCGGACGGGTCGTTTCCGCGACGTAGCGCTCCGCGTTCAGGCAGAACTCGCGCCAGCGCTCATCCAGACGAGCGCTGGCGAGCTCCTCGGCATCGATCGCGGTCGGCGTGCCGACCGCCTCCTGAACGTCGGTGCTCCGAGCGAGAACGTCTTTTTGCTCATCAGCCATGCCCTGCAAAGGGTACCGGCTCGGGAAACCCGTTCCAAGAGCTGCCGCCGCTGCCCCATCGCAGCTCATATGGAGTCACGGAGGGAGCTGGCGTGCAGGAACCCGCCGCTAGGTCCCGGCCGACTCGCTAAGCGGCAGCGCCGCGACCCGCTCGCGAGCCTCGGCGAGCAGGCGGTCGAAGCTCTCGCCGTGGGTGCGCTTGGCCCGCTGCTCGAGCTGGGCGTAGACGTCCATCGTCATCGAGGAGTCGGCGTGGCCGACCTGGGCCATCACGAACTTGAGGTCGAACTGATTGGCGATCAACGCGATCGAGATGTAGGTGCGGCGCAGGGTGTGAGGGGTGGTGTGGGGCAAGGGCGCCATCCCCCTGGCCGCCAGCCGCTCGCTGGCGAGCCGCGCCGCCTCGGCGAGGATCTGCCCGACCCGCCGGCGCGAGAGGCGCCCGTCGCGGAGCCCCGGGACCAGGTAGGCGCCGGGGTCGGTCGGTCGCCCCTGCGCCCGAAGCCGCTCGAGATGGGAGATCAGCGCCGCCGTCAGCTCCGGGCTCAGCTCGACGAGGCGCCGCCCCGCCTCGGTCTTCGACTCGCCGATCCGAAGGCGCGCGGTCCCCGCGGCGTCGAGGCGCAGGTCCCCGACCCTGGCCTCGCAGAGCTCCCCGACCCGCAGCCCCGCGCGGCCGAGCAGCTCGCAGAGGACCCGGCGCCCGGCATAGCCGCGCCCGCTCGTGGCGCCGAGACGGCGCAGGTGGTGGGTTACCGTCGCGACCGACAGCCCGAGTCGCTCGGCGACCTGGCGCGGGCGCAGGCCCTGTGCGGTGAGCCGGGCGACCGCGGCGGCGGAGCGGCCGCCCGGCGAGGGCTCAGAGCCCGCGAAGGGGTCGTCCTGCTCGGCGGCGGCATCGAGCAGATAGGCCAGTTCGTCTGCCTCGAGGTAGCTGCGCTCGGGCTTTGGGACCGCGACGCGCATGCGCCGGCCCTGAGCGGGGTTTCGCTCGAGCAGGCCGTCTTCGACCGCGTCCTCGAGGATCGAGCGCAGGGCGCCGAGGACCTTGCGGATCGTCGCGGGCCCGAGCGGCCGCCGCCGGCGCCCGCTGCGCTCGCGCAGGTCGGCCCCTGCCGCGAGCGCCTCGCGGACCGCCCGCGCCTGAGCCAGCAGGTGGGCCTTCAGCTCGAGGCAGAGGGCGCCGTCGATCTCATCCACCCGGTAGGCGCCGAGGTAGGCGAGGTGCCGAAGGCGGGCGCGGTAGTCGCGCGCGGTGTTCTCGGAAATCGGGCGATCGCCGAGAACGCCGGCGATCTTCGCCTCAAGCCACCAGGCCGCGTACTCGGCGAAGCTCGGCACAGCTTCCTCGCGGCCGGCGCCCGCTCGCCTGCGGGCCGCTCCGGGCGCCGGCCGCAGCCCCACCCGCGCCCAGGCCAGCAGCTGGCGCAGCTCGTGGCGAGCGATCACCTCCTCCCAGCCGCCGCCGCAGCCGCAGCCGCAGCCCTGGCGCTCGTGCAGGACCACGGTCTCGCGGCTGCCGCCCAGCTGGAAGCGGAGATGGAAGGAGCGGCTTCCATCGGTGAGGACGCGCGCTTCGAAGCTTCCCTTCGACCGGCCGGACATCGTCGGCTCTCCTTTGAGCTCAAGGCGTCCCCACGGCGATTGTCCGGCATGGCCGAAGTCAGGCCCGCCGGGCGGGGCCGGCGTGCGGGCCGTGCTGGCTCGGGGTGGCTCGGGGGCGCCGTTCCGACCCGGATCGGCGGCTTCCCGGGGCCAGGTGGGGGGCGGCGCAAGCTCGGCCACAAGCCGGCTTCTCATGCGCAATCTGCTCTATCTCGGTAGCTCATTGGTTGGTCGAAAGAGCACACGCTTTTCAGTCGTGTGCTCTACCAACTGAGCTACCTCGCCGGGGCAGAAAACGGCGCCCCGGAGCGGGCGGGCCGCATCCGCGAGGCGGGATTCTATAGTCCCGCGAGCTCAGCGAGCAGAGCCTGCGGGGTGAGGATCCGTACGCCGCCCCGCTCGCCGCCCGGGAGCAGGTGCTTGCGGTCGCCGGAGACCAGAACCTCGACCTTCGCCCCGATCGCACAAGCAAGGATGCGGTCGTCGTCGGGGTCGCCGGTCACCGCCTCCGGAGCCTCGAGCGGGGCCACAACCGATTCCACCGCCAGTTCTCCCAGCAGTGACTCGACCTCGCTCCATCGCTGCGAGTCGAAGCCCAGCTTCTGGGTGAGGGCGCGCTCCAGCTCGGCGATCACCGGCTCGAGTAACACCAGATCCAGCCGGGCGTCGATCGTCTCCTCGAGCAGGCGGCTCGGTGGGCCGGCCGCGATGAGCGCGGAGACGAGGACGTTGGTGTCGGGACCGACGCGCAGGCTCAGCGCCGCCGCGATCGCAGCTCGTCCACGACCGCCTCGCTGTCTTCAGGCCCGATCCCAAGCCGCTCGGCGCGCTCGCGCCCGTAGCGCTGCAGGGCAGCGAACCGCTCGAGTTGCAGCTGGCGGCGCAGGGCGTCGCGAACGACCTCGCTCTTGGTCTTGCCCACGCTGCGGGCAAGTGCCTCGGTCTCTTCGGCGAGGTCGTCGGGAAGCGATACGGACAGCAAGCGGCTCATATGAAGACATCATATCCGTCCCGCGAGCGGGCACCAGGCCTGGCCCGGTTCGGGCTGATTGCATTGGGCGGTGGCTCGGGCTCGGGCAGCGCTGGCACTCCTCGCCGTCGTCGCGGTGGCGCTGGTGGTCGTCTCCGGCGGGTCGGACGCTGACCCGCAGACCCCTGCCGGGCTTCCGGGGCTGCCGCCGCCGTTCCTCGGCGCGGCGGTTAGCGGCGGCGGCGGGCTGACCGCGGCGGTCGATGCCTACGGCGACCTCGTCGACCTGCGGCCGAGCCCGGCCGGCCCGGCGCTGATCGACAACCCGTCGGCGCGCCAGGCAGCGGGGACTGTGCCGGCGGCCACCGGGATCGTGCCGCGGGTCAGCGTCGGCGGGGGGCCGGCGCTGCCGTTGTGGCGGGCGGACTCAGTCGCGCAGCGGTATCTGCGGGGGACGAATGTGGTGCGGACGGTGGTGCGGTTCGGAATGGTCGAAGCGGCGGTGACCGTCGCCGCGAGAGGACGATTCCTCGCGATTGAGATCGGGACCCGCGGAGCAGGCACGCCCTCCGCTTCAGTCGATGCCGAGGGCGGGGTTCGCTGCGCGCGCGAACGACAGGCGGGACAGCTCGACCTACTTTGCAGGGTGGGTCGAGCTGTCCCGCCTGTCTCCGGCGCCGCAGCGTTGATCAGGACTGCGGCAGCGAGCAATCGGCGGTGGCTGGCGCGGGCAAAGCCGCTTGGCAGGGGCGCTCCAGGCTGGGCGCGGCAGATGTACGAACGCTCGCTGCTGACCCTGCGGGCGCTGACCGACCGCCGCACCGGAGCCGTCGCCGCGGGAGCGCGCGACGGCTGGGCCTACGTCTGGCCGCGCGACGCGGCGACCGCGGCGCTGGCCTACGCCGCAGCCGGCTACCGCGGGGAGGCCAGGCGCGTCGCCGGTTTCCTCGCCGGGGTCGACCTCGACGGCTCAGCCCGGTTCTATGGAAATGGAGAAGCGGTGCCTGGCCGCGGGCCGCAGGGCGACGCGGCGGGCTGGGCAGCAGTTGCCGCTCAGGCTGCGGGACTCACTCCGCCACCGGATCTCCCCTGGCGCAACCGTGCCGACTACCAGGAGGGCTCGGCGGGCGAATACCTCGGCAACGCAATCGCCGCCAACGCTCCGCTGCAACCTTTCATGACCGCTCGCGGGCTCGTCCGCCGCGCCCACGACCCCGCTTCGGGCATCGACTCGGCGGCGGGCTGGGCGGTGCGGCCGTTCTCGCTGCCGCCTCTCTACCCGCTCGTGCGCCGAACCCTGCTCAACCTCGTTGCCGAGCAGACCCGGTACGGGATCACCCCGGGCGAAGGCTGGCGCGGCGGCAGCGATCCCTGGACCGCGCCGACGGCCTGGACCGCCTGGAGCTTCGCGGCGCTGGGGGAACGCGGCCAGGCACTGCGGCTGCTCGGGGACCTACGGCGTGCCGCGACCCAGGCCGGCGATCTCCCGGAGCGAGTCGATGCCCACACCGGCGTCCCCCGCTCGACTACGCCGCTCGCCTGGTCCCACGCCTTCGCGATCCTCGCCCTGCTCGAGCTCTGGCCCTAAGGGCGACGCCAGCGCAGCAGGGCGATGACGAGCGCGAGGCGGCGCTCGCGCCTTCGCCCAGCACCCGGAAGCGCTCGGCGCTCGGCGGCGCTTCGCTCACCAGGCGGTCGATCAGCGGCGCCGCGCCCGGCCCGGCGGAGCTGCGGTCGCGCCAGCCGGCGAAGTCGAGCTCCAGCCAGCGGGCGCCGGGATCTGTCGGCACCAGCTCGACGATCGTCCCCAGCGTCTCGGCCGAGAGCATCGCCGGGGCGCGGGCGAAGGTCTCGGTCTGGTGCGTGAACTCGTCGCGGATCGAGTCTTCGTGCACGCCGGTGATCTTAGGCGTGGCAGTCCTTTGTGCCGCTAGGCGGCACAAAGGACTGCCACGGTCAGGTCAGAGCTCGGCCAGGGCGGCGACGACGGCCTGCTCGGCCGTCTCGGCCGGCAGCACGCCGGGGGCGCCCTGCATCCGCTCGTAGCCGTTCAGCTCCCAGCTGCGCAGGGCCACCACGGTGCGGCCGATCGTCCGCGCCAGGCCGATCTCCGAGAGCGTCCCCCACTCGCCGCCGACCGCGATCACCGCCTCGCCGGAGGCGACCACCGCCAGGTTGCGGGCGTGGCCGATGCCGCTGGCGACGACCTCGCTGCAGAACGGGTTGGCGGTGCCGACGTCCTCGCCCTGGACGATCCCGAGCACCCGGCCGCCGGCGCCGGCCGCGCCCCGTGCCGCCGCTTCCATGACGCCGCCGCCGGCGCCGCAGACGACCGTCACCCCGGCTTCTCCAAGCCGCCGCCCAACCTCCTCGGCCAGCCGCCCAAGCTCCGAGTCCAGGGCGGCACCGCTGGACCCGATGACGGCAATCTGACGCCTGCGCTCGGAAGGGATCGGGTGGGCCTCGACGGAGTCTCCACTAAAACCGCGACGGCGAGGCCCACCAGATCCCTTCACGCCCCACCCTTCATGAGTCCCATCAGCTCCAGCGCCCCGGCCTTGTGCAGTGGTTCGTTCAGGTTGCCGCACTTCGGACTTTGAACGCACGAGGGGCAGCCGGACTCGCACGGGCACTCGGCGATCAGCCGCTCGGCGTCGTCGAGCAGGCGCTCGAACTCCTCGTAGCCGCGCTTGGTGATCCCGACCCCGCCGGGATGGCCGTCGTAGATGAAGATCGTCGAGCGGCCGGTCTGGAAGTGGACGTTGGTCGAGAGGCCGCCGATGTCCCAGCGGTCGCACATCGCGATCAGCGGCAGGACCGCGATCTGGCCGTGCTCGGTCGCGTGCAGGGCACCGAGCAGGACGTCGGGCGGCAGCGCCGCGCTGAGCCGGTCCGGCAGCACGTACCAGAGCGCCTGGGTGACGAAGCTCTGCTCGGGCAGCTCGAGGGCGACGATGTCGATCGGCTCCTGCTCGGAGATCGAGACCCGCTGGAAGGCGATCACCTGCTCGGAGACCGAGACCTCGCCGAAGTTGAGCTGCACCCCGGCAACCTGACGCTGCTCGCGCGTCCGTTCGATGTAGATCTCGGTCTCTTTTTTCGGCCGCGTATACCAGTCGCCGTCGAAAGCGGAGACGATCGCCCGCCGCTCCTCGATCTCGAGCCGCTCGACCTCGTAGGAACGGCCGAGGTGGAGGTAGACCGCACCGGGATGGATCGTGGTGAAGGCGCGCTCGGCCTCGACTAGGCCCAGCATCTCGCCCGAGTCGCGCTCGATCACCGCCACCGAGTTCGGCGAGGCCGAGCGCAGGGCGATCCGCGAGGCGACGAACTCGCTGCGGCGCGGCAGCAGCTTGCCGCCGGAACCGCGCAGCTCCCCTGCCGCGACCAACCCCTCCGCCCGCTCGCGCCAGCCCTCGCCGAAGACCTCGTCGTCCTCGGCGCTCAGCGGCAGCTCGTAGGCGGCGGCGACAAGGTGGCGGGAGGCGATCTGCTCGTTGCCGTGGTCGAGGATCGCCGCCTCGACCGGGCGCTCGAGGAACTCCTCCGGGTGGCGGCAGAAGAACTGGTCGAGCGCGTCGGCACCGGCGACGTAGACCGCGAAGCCGCGGCGGCGACGCCCCGCCCGCCCCCACATCTGCCGCAGGCTGGCGACCGTCCCGGGGAAGGTGACGCAGATCGCCGCGTCGAGCTCGCCGACGTCGATCCCCAGCTCCAGCGCGTCGGTGGCGACCACCGCCAGCAGCTCACCGGCGCTGAGCCGGTCCTCGATCTCGCGCCGTTGCTGCGGGGTGTAGCCGCCGCGGTAGGGGGCGATCCGCGCCGCCAGCTCCGGCTTCCCCCGCCGCTCCAGGTTTTCGCGGGCGAAGCGCTGGATCAGCTCGATCCCGCGGCGCGATTTGAGGAAGCAGATCGTCCGCACCCCGTGGCTGACCAGCTCCGCCAGCAGGTCGGCCGCCTCCGAGAGCGCCGAGCGCCGCGTCCCGGTCGCCTTGTCGATCAGCGGCGGGTTCCACATCGTCAGCTCGCGCCCGGCCCGCGGCGCGCCGTCGTCGTCGATCAGCTCGAACGGCGTCCCGACCAGGCGCTCGGCCAGCTCGAGCGGGTTGGCGATCGTCGCCGAGGCGAGCAGGAAGCGCGGCTCCGACCCGTAGGCGCGGGCCAGCCGCCGCAGCCGCCGCAGCACGTTGGCGACGTGGGAGCCGAAGACGCCGCGGTAGGTGTGGGCCTCGTCGACGACCACCCACTCGAGGTTGGCGAGGAAGTCCCCCCAGCTCTTGTGGTTCGGGAGGACGCCGACGTGAAGCATGTCCGGGTTGGTGAGGACGAGGTTGTTGCGGCGGCGGATCGCCGGCCGCTCCTCGCGCGGGGTGTCGCCGTCGTAGATCGCCTCGCGCAGCTTCGGCGGCCGCAGCTGCGCCAGCTTCCGCGCCTGGTCCTGGGCCAGCGCCTTGGTCGGGTAGAGGTAGAGCGCGCGGCGCTTCTCGTCGCGGGCGATGCCGTCGAGCACCGGCAAATTGAAGGCCAGGCTCTTGCCGGAGGCGGTGCCGCTGGTGATCACCAGGTTCGAGCCCGCCGCCGCTTCCAGCGCCGCCAGCTGGTGGCTGTAGAGGGACTCGATGCCGCCGCGGCGCAGCGCTTCGGCGAAGCCGGGGTCAAGCGCCTCCGGCAGCGAGACCGGCCGCGCCCGTCGCTCGGGCTCGGCGCTCTCGGCGACGATCCGCCCGTCGCGCCGGGCTGGGTCGATCGCAACCGCCCACGGGGTGTCGATTAGGGAGCGCGAACCCGCCGTCGTCACACCGGGCCCAGCGAGTCGGCAACCTCTTCGCGGCGGATCCGCTCGTCGACCCGCAGGTCGCGCGGCACCTCGACCCCTTCTTCCAGCGCCGCCCAGACCCGGAGGAAGTCGACCGTCGCCTCGACATCGTGCACCCGCAGGAGCTTGGCTCCGCGCCGCAGCCCAGTCGCCAGCGCCGCCATCGTCCCGGCGTCGCGGTCGCGGGGACGCCTGCCGGTCAGGGCGCCGATGAAGTCCTTGCGCGAGATCGCCAGCATCACCGCGCAGCCGAAGACCCCGAGCCGGTCGAGCTCGCGCAGGGCGCTGACCGACTGGCGCGGCGTCTTCGCGAAGTCGGGACCGGGGTCGAGGACGATCCGGTCGCGGCCGATTCCGGCTGCCGCCAGCGCGGCCAGGCGCTCGTCGAAGTACCCGGCGATGGCGGCCATCACGTCGTCCGTGTAGAGCTCGTCGTCCCACAGCGACGTCTTCGGCGGCGTCGCCGTATGCATCACGACCGCGCCCGCGCCCGTTTCGGCGCAGAGCTCGATCATCTCCGGCTTCCGCATCCCGTCGACGTCGTTGACGAAGGAAGCGCCGGCGTCCAGCGCGGCGCGCGCCGTCTCGACCTTGTAGGTATCGATCGTGACCGGCGCGCCAGCAGCGACGAGCGCCTCGATCACGGGCAGCACCCGTTCGATCTCGACCGCGCCCGGGACCGGCGGCCGGTTGGAGACATTGGACTCGCCGCCGACCTCGACGATCGCCGCACCCGCCTCGTAAGATGCCAAGGCACGCTCAATCGTTGCCTCGGTGGAGCGGTCTCCCGTATCGGAGAAGGAGTCGGGGGTCGCGTTGACGACCCCGACCACGAGCGGACGGCTCGTATCGAGGCAGAGGCCTCGTCCGCGCAGAGACGGGGAAGCGATTGAGTTGGCATCCATAGAGCAGACGATGCTAGCCACCTTCGACCACACCCAGTTCCCGCTCGCCGGACTTCTCCCCCTCAAGCGCGAGACGGTGACCGTCTGCGTGCCTACCCGGGAGACCGCGGCGACGATCGCAATGACCGTGCGGGCGATCCTCCGCCTCCGCGACGAGGGACTCGTCGACCAGGTCCTGGTGGTCGATGCCGACTCCGTCGACGGCAGCGCGACGATTGCCGCCTCCGAGGGCGCCGAGGTCCACCAGGAGGCCGACCTGATGCCGGAGTTCGGCCCGGTCACGGGCAAGGGCGACGCGATGTGGCGAGCGCTCTCGGTCGCCAGCGGCGAGCTCGTCGTCTATCTGGACGGCGACGTCAGGGACTTCGGCGCGCACTACGTGACCGGGCTGCTCGGCCCGCTTCTTGAATCAGACGGGATCGATTTCGTCAAGGGCTTCTACCGGCGCCCGCTGGCGATCGAGGGGGTCGAGATCGAGAACGGCGGCGGCCGGGTCACCGAGCTGACCGCGCGGCCCCTGCTGGAGCTGCTGGCCCCTGAGCTTGGCGCCTTCCGCCAGCCGCTCGCCGGAGAATGCGCGATCCGCCGCTCGCTGCTCGACGAGATCCCCTTCTTCACCGGCTACGGCGTCGAGATCGGGATGCTGGTCGAGGTCTGGCGCCGGATCGGCATCGAGGCGATGGCCCAGGTCGACCTCGGCAGCAAGCGCAACTCGCACCAGGAGATCGCCCAGCTGGCGGAGATGTCACGGGACGTGATCGCCGCGCTCAGCTGGCAGCTGGAGAGCGCGGGCGAGCGCCCGGCCGGGTCGATCACCGCCGCTCCCGGGACCGCCCGGCGGCTCGAGCGGCGGCCGGCGATCGCCCGCCTCGGCATCTCACACAGCGCCGCCTGAGAGCTTTCTAGAGCTCGATCAGACCGGGGCCCTCGAGCGGGCCCGAGCCTTGGTCGAGGCGCGACCAGGACGCCTCGAACTCGTCCGCGCTCCCACCGCCCGACCTGATCGCGATCGAGTCGGCGGGCGCCTGCGGCGAGACCTGTCGCCCGCTCTCGATCAGGCGCCGGACGGCGTAACGGGACGGCGCCGCTAAGTCCGACCTGGGAAAGCAACCGACAGCGGCTGCCAGCGACTCGGTCCAGCGGTAGTGCAACCGCGTCGCCTTGCGCGGCGAGTCCGGCGGCAGGTCGTAGCGGACGACGCGCCGGACCCGAGCGCTGCCGCGAAGGGCCGCCGTCAGCAGCGCGCAATCGAGCTCCGAGCGCAGCGGCGCCCACTCGTCGAGCCAGCGGGGATCGCACTGGACGAGGTCGACCTCGATCTCCCCTTCCGCCTCGAGGATCGACGCGGCCGCGCCTTCGAACCCTGATCCCGCGAGGGCGGGCGGCGCCGGATCGGGCGAGCCGGGACGGCTCGGCCTCAGCGGCTCCTGCGGCGGTATCGCTCCCGGGGTGATCTTGCGGGCAAAGCGGGCGGCTTCGATCAGGTCGCGCTCGCGCTCGACCCGGGCGCGAGCGCTGGCGGGCTGCACTCCCTTCGTCAAAGCGACGGCGAGGGCCGCGGTACGCTCGAAAAGCGGGCCCGGTAGACCGCCGACGAACGCTTTCAAATCCGTGGGGCCATCCTCCTCGCGCAGCGGCGCGAGGCGCAGGCAGACCGCCAGCGCGCACGCCGCCGGCTGCCGGTAGAGCGGCTGCAGCGGTGGCTCAAGCACCTCGTCGGGCAACTCCGAGAGCTGGTCGTAGACCGCGGTCCAGAGGCTGCCGCCGAGACGATCGCCGAGCAGCCAGGCGAGGTCCTCGTGAGGGTTGCGACCGGGCGGCTTGTAGCCGGCGCCGGCGAGGAACAGGTTGCAGGCAACGTGGCGGTCGTCCTCGCGGGCGGGGTCGCCGTCGAACGGCGCGGCACCGCGCTCGCGGGTGGCGCTCGCCGCCAGCCGCGTCGCCCCGAGCTCGAGCGCGATCCGCTCGAGGCCGCCAGCGCGCTCGACCGCCTCCCTCCCCGCTTCGGGCCCGGAGTCGAGCCGGCGCGAGATCTCGGTGAAGACGTCGAAGCCGTCCCAGTAGGACTCGAAGAACTTCCTGCCGGTGGCGATCTGGCAGAAGGCGTAGAGACCGACGCCGAACGGTCCCGAGGCGGACTCGACGGTGCTCCAGAGCCAGACCAGGGCGCCGGCGGGGTCGAGCAGACCCTCGCGCCAGACATGCTCGCCGGGGATCTTCATCCCCGGCGGATCGGGGTCGATCGCCCAGCGGATCGCCTGCTGCAGGTCGAAGCAGGCAACGCGCAGAGCGACCAGCCCCGCCCTCGCCTCCCCCCGCCGACGGCCCGGCAGCGTCAGCGGGTCCTGCCGCAGGTGGTTCTCGGCCGCCTGCGTCATCTGCCCGGCGAAGCGCGAGAGGGCGGCGAGATGACGAGCGACCAGGGCTTCGGCGCGGCCGGGGTCGCGGCTCTGCTCCGGCCCCGAGCGGCGGGCGCGGCCGGCAACATCGAGCACAGCCTCGCCGGCCCGGGTCAGGGCGAGCCGGGAGGTGGCGTCGCCGAGCTGGCCGGAGAGCACCCGGTTGGCGAGCTCGGAGAAGATCGAGCGCTGGACGCCGAGCACGAGGTCGACGCTGGCGAGATAGCCGTCGAACCCGGCCCAGCCGCCGCGCTCCAGGGCCAGGCAGGCGCCGGCGTGAACCTCGTCGACGAGGCCGACGACGGCGCTGAGGTCGCGACGGTCGGCGTGGGCCCGCAGCACGCCGGGGACCTGCTCGACCGAGACCTTGGTCCGGTACGGCCGTCGCGGCGCGCCAGCGCGGAGGAAGCTGTCGGAGACGTGGTCCTCGGTGTCGATCTCGCCCAGGTCGGGCTGGTGCGGCGCCCGCGGCACGCGGCCGAGCTCGACGATCGAACCGGCGAGGAGGTCGACGACCAGACCCCAGCGGCCCTGGTCAGAAGAAAGCGATATCAGGCCCCACAGCCCCCACGTCCCCAGCGGGATCGCGACCAGCGCCAGGGTGAGACTGAAGGCACTGAGGAAGGGGCTGTCGATCGCCCCGGAAAGCAGTGCCGTCACCACCGAGCCGAGAGCGACGGCAAACCAGGCAGGGACGCGGGCACGGTAGAGCGCCTCCCAGGGCGTGGGCCAGCGCGACCCTTCCTCGATCGAGAAGGCGGCGATGATCGCCATCGAGGTGAGAAAGGTCCCGAAGACGGCGATCGCCAGGCCTGGGATCGACTTCACCCGCGCCTCGCCGACCACGGCCAGTGCCGCGCCGGCGGCGACTACCGAGGCGGAGGCGACGGCGACCAGCAGAACGGCCGTCCTCTTCCCCCCGCGCCCCCGCATCGGTCACATGCTCGCACTATTCGCAGATCTCCCGAGTCCCGGCGCGAACAGTCTGGTTGACTGTTCGCGCCTTGCCGCTGCGCTGCGTCTACACCGATCTCGACGGGACCCTGCTCGGGCCGGGCGGCGTCCTCTTCGCCGATCCGGAGGGCAGCTTCTCGATGTCCCAGGCGCGGGCGCTCGAGGCCTGCGCCCGGGTCGGCGCCGAGGTCGTGATCATGTCCGGCCGCCGTGAGCCCCAGGTGCAGGAGGCGGCGCGGCTGATGGGCCAGACCTCCTACATCTACGAGGCGGGGTGCGCCTACGCGATCGACCGCGAGACGACGGTCCTGACCGGCGAGCTGCAGCCGAGCGACGAGAGCACGATCTACGAGCAGATCGAGGAGCGCGGTATCCCGCGACTCCTCTTCGACCACTTTCCCGAGCGGATCGAGTACCACTCGCCCTGGCACCACGGCCGCGTCTTCTCCCACCTCTTCCGCGGCAAGGTCGATGTCGATGAGGCCAACGCCCTGCTCGGCGAGCACGGGGACGACGACCTGCGGCTGCTCGACAACGGCGCGATCGGCAGCCCGATGGCGGCGATCGACGGCCCCACCCACGCTTACCACCTCGTCCCCCGCATGGTCAGCAAGGCGAACGCGGTCGCCGCCCACGCCCGCGCCCGCGGTTACGACCCCGCAGAGTGCATCGCCGTCGGCGACTCGGTCGAGGACCTCGAGGTCGCCGCCGCGGTCGGCCGCTTCTTCGTCGTCGCCAACGGCCCCGTGCGCGACCCCGGCCTGCGCGCCCAGCTCTCCAGCTGGGACAACGCCACCGTGACCGAGGGCGCGATGGGCGACGGCTTCTACGAGGCGGTCGTCTCGACGCTGGTCGAGCGTCGTTAGTATCGGCCCATGTCCTCGGACCAGGCGACCGTCGCCGAGCAGGAGTACCTGGAGATCATGTTCTGGATCGAGGAGGCGGGGCTGCCGATGACCGGCGCCAACATCGCCCGCGCGATGCAGCTCTCGCCGCCGACCGTGCACGAGATGGTCGGCCGCCTGGTCGACGACGGCTACGTCGAGCGCAACCCGAACAAATCGCTCGCCTTCACCGAGTCCGGGCGCGAGCACGCCAGCTTCATCGTCCGCCGCCACCGGATGATCGAGCGCTTCCTGACCGACGTCCTCGGCATCCCCTGGGACGAGGTGCACGAGGAGGCGGAGCGGATCGAGCACGCGATGTCGCCGGTCCTGGAAGAGAAAATGCGGCTCGCGATCGGCGACGCGACGACCTGCCCGCACGGGCACCCGATCGTCGAAGGCGTCCGCGAGCAGGGCTCGCTGCTGGCCGACGTCGAGGTCGGCGCCGACGTCACCATCCTGCGCTTCGAGAACGAGGCCGAGGAGCTGCTCCACTACCTGCGCAGCGCCGGGCTCGAACCGGGCCTCGAGGGCAAGGTCGAGTCCTCCGACGAGGACACGGTCACGATCGCCTCTGCCGACGGCAGGCACGAGGTCAGCCGCAGCGTCGCCGAGACCGTCTCGGTCCGCGCCGACCCGGCGCCGCCCCCGCGCGCAGCGATCCCCGAGCAGCTCGTGCTGTCGAGCGACCGCTACGGCCGCTAGTCGCGAGGTTGCCTTTCGTCCCGCATAGCGGGATCAAACGCAACCTCGGCGGTCAGTCTTTGATCGGGACGGTGACGATCGGGGTGCTGGTCGGCGCTGCGGTGCCGCCCGCCGGCTCGCGGGTGACCATCACGACTTCGACCCCGCTCATGTCGTTGATCATCGTCGAGGCGTTGCCGTCGCGGTCGGGGACGAACAGCGCCTTCACCGGTTCGACCGTGCCTTCGCGCTGGACCCAGGCCTCGAGCACGCGGTCGGGCGGCAGCTCGGCGACGTGGGCGAGGTTGAGCTCGGCACCATCGCCCTGGCGCACCACCTCGGCGGTGATCGCGCCTTCGGCGCCGCTGTAGGTGGCGCCGCCTTCCCCACCGCCGCTGTCATTGCCGACCACGTAGCCGGCAACCACGGCGACGACGAGGACGACGGCGACAAGTCCGACGAGCGGCTTCCAGGTCAGCGAGCCGATCCGCACCCCGGCGAGCCACCCCCGCAGGCCGCCAGGCTCGACGCCCGGGCTCTCGGCGCGGACGTCGGCGTCGACCTCGCTCAGCAAGCGCTCACGCAGCTGCGGCGGCGGCTCGCGCCGCGGCGGCGCTTCGGCCAGCGCCTCGACCGCCGACGTCAGCCAGCGGATCTCCGAGCGGCAGCGTTCGCAGCTCTCGGCGTGAGCCTCCAGCCCAGCGGCGGACTCGGCGTCGAGCGCACCGAGCACGTAGGCGGCGACCTCCTCGCTCCAGCGATCGTGCTCGTTCATGCCAACCCCTCCGCGATCTCGCCGCGGATCTTTTCCAGGCCGAGGCGCATCCTTCCCTTCACGGTCCCCAGCGGGACGCCGAGCATCGCGGCGATCTCCGACTGGCTGAAGCCGCCGTAGTAAGCGAGCTCGATCACCTTCGACTGGTCTCCCGGGAGCTGCCCGAGGACGCCGCGGATCTCGCTCGCGGTCTCGTGCCGCATCGCCTCCTCCTCGGTCAGCTCGTCGGCCGGGCGCTGCTCGAGCACCGCCTCGTCATCGAAGGTCAGCTTCGGCGCCTTGCCGGCACCGGCCCGGAGGCTGTCGATCGCCCGGTTGCGAACGATGCTCAGCATCCAGGAGCGGACGCTGCCGCGGGCACGGTCGTAGCGGGCGCCGCTGCGCCAGACTGAGATGAATGCCTCCTGGGTGACGTCCTCGGCGGCGCCGGGCTCGCCGACGATCCGGTAGGCGAGCGAGTAGGCGACACCGCCGTGGCGGTCGTAGAAGACCGCGAACGCCTCCGGGTCCTTGGCCCCGATCAGCGGCATCAGCTCCTCGTCGGCCAGCCGCTCGGCTTTCTCTCGCCTAACCGCCATCGCTCCCCATCATCGCGTCCGCGCCCGTCGCCGCTCAGGCGATGAACGGTTCGACCGCCTTCAGCACCTGCGCTTCGTCGAGCGAGGGGTCGAACGCCTGCGGCGCCGGTTCTTCGCCGTTCTGCGCCCGGATCGCGGCCGCATGGCGGGCCTCGACCTGGACGATCGAGCCGGCGGCGCCGAGCACTTCCTTCGATTCGATCATCGGCCCGGCGCCGTTGTAAGCGCTGACACCGGTGTCCTCGAAGGTCGCCGCCAGCTTCAGGAAGCCGGCGGTGTCGTCGTAGGGGAATTCGAACTTCGGCTCGGCGACCGGCTTGCCGCCGAGCTGCTTGACCGTCGCGGTCAGCGCTTCGACGTGCTGCTGCTCGTCTTCGGCGAGCAGGTCGACCAGCTTCTTCAGTTCGCCCTTCGCCCCCGCCCGCTTCTTCGCTTCGGCGTAGAAGGCGGACTCCAGGTACTCGAGGGTGAGGGCGAAGTTGACGATCTCGATGTCGCCGCCCCCGGACATCGCCAGCGCCTTGCGGACGAAGGGCCCGACCATCGCCGTGCCGTAGACGGCGCCGGCAGCGAGTGCGCCCTTGAGGATCACCTCACTGCGCGAGAGGTCTTCGCTGTCGTCGACCACCTCGACCGCGGCGAGCTCCGGGTGTGCGAGTTCTTCCTTGCTCATCCTCTTCTCCTTTCGCTCTCCCGCCGCTCAGCCGACGATGAAGGGTTCGACCGACTCGAGGACGGTCTTGGCGTCAGCCGGCTTCGCGAACGCCCCGTCGGGGGTGATCGACTTACCGAGCACCGTGTTGAGGACCGCCGCGTGCCGGCCCTCGACGCTGTGGATGGCAAGCGCCGAGGCCAGGACTTCGGGGCTTTCGATGTTCGCCGCCTGGCCGAGGTAGGCGGCGGCGCCGAGGTTCTCCACCGTCGCCGCCAGTTCGGTCACCGCCTTCGCACTTTCGAGCGGGAATTCGGCTTTCGGTTCCGGCGCCGGCTTGCCGCCGAGCTGCTTGACCGCAGCGGTCAGCGCGGCGACGTGTTCGGCCTCCTCTTCGCCGAACTTCTCGAGCACGGCCAGGTCGGCGCCCTTGAACAGGCCGCTCTTCACCACGTCGGCATAGAACGCCGTCTCCAGGTACTCGAGGGTCAGGGCGTAGTTGAGGATGCCGATGTCGCCCTTGCCGAACTGTTCGGTTTCGGAGGTAGTTCCGGCGCCGGACTTGGCCGGCATCGTGCTCGTCGTCGTGGTCGTGCCGCTGTCGTCGCCGCAGGCGGCGAGGAACGCGGCCAGGGCAGCCGAGCCACCGCCCACCGCCATGAACCTACGTCGTGAAAGACCTGCTTGGCTGCTCTCGGACATCTCCGCGCCTCCTCGCTCGCTTGCCATCTGTCGGTCCCCTACGGGAGGCGGCGGGTCGGCGGATCACAATTGATCCAGCTGGCACGTGATGCCGTATCGGTTGGCATGAGGCTCGCCGGATCGACGCTCCTGCTGGTGGTCGCACTGGCGATCGCCGGCTGCGGTGGGGGTGGCTCGACCACGTCCGAATCGACGACGTCGTCCGCTTCGGGACGGGAGGCGGTGACGATCGCTGACTTCACCTACGAACCGGCGCAGCTGACGGTGCCGGCGGGCACCACCGTCGAGTTCACCAACGAAGACTCGACTCCCCATACCGCGACCTCGAAAGAGTCAGGCGCGTTCGAAACCGGCTCGATCGACAAAGGCCAGACGGCGAAAGTGACCTTGGAAAAGCCGGGCACCTACGCGTACTTCTGTGCCTTTCACCCCTTTATGAAGGGGACCATCACTGTGGAATAGGACTAGGCGGGCGCGGAGGCCCGGAGGCGATCCAGGGCGGTCGCGATCCGGCGCACGCCCTCGTCCATCTGGTCGGCGGGGACCGGGGCGAAGGAGAGGCGGAGGCTGTTCCCGCCGCCCTCGATCATGAAGTCGGGGCCAGCGACGAAGGTGACGCCCTCGGCCTTCGACTCGGCCAGCAGCGCCGCCGTGTCGGTTCCCTCGGCGAGGTCGAGCCAGAGGAAGTAGCCGCCGCTGGGGACGACGAACTCGGCCTCCGGGATCTGCTCACCGAGGGCAGCGACGAGAGCGTCGCAGCGCGCCTTCAGCTCGCCTTTGACGAACTCGATGTTGCGATCGAGGTCGCCCGAGCGGCAGAGCTCGAGCACGATCGACTCGGCCAGCATGTTCGGCGAGATATAGGTCTCGTTGGCGCGTTTCGCCAGCTTCGCGATCTCGCCCGCCGGGCCGGCGAGGTAGCCGACGCGGACGCCGGGGCTGACCGTCTTCGAGAACGAAGAGGCGTGGACGACGCGGTCTTCACGGTCGATCTCCAGCATCGTCTCCAGCGGCTCGCCCTCGAACGGCAGCTCGCGATAGGGGTCGTCCTCGAAGATCCAGAAGCCATGCTCGGCGGCCAGCTCGACCAGTCGCACCCGCTTCGCGGCCGAGAGCGTGCAGCCGGCCGGGTTGTGGGCGTTGGGGATGATGTGGGCGAGCTTGACGGGGCCCTCGGCGAGCGCCGCCTCGACGGCGCCGACGTCGACGCCATCGGACTCGAGCGGCACCGGCACCAGCTCGACGCCGATCTGCTGCAGGAGCAGCAGCGTGCGGTCGTAGGTCGGCTGCTCGACGATCACCCGGTCGCCGGGCGAGAGCAGGTGGTTGAAGAGCATCGCGCCCGCCTCGAGCGAGCCGTTGGCGACCATCACCTGCGCGGCGTCGAGGCCGCCGTGGCGGGCGGCGATCCACTCACAGAGGCCGGGATGGCCGATCCCGGTGCCGTAGGAAAGCGCTTTCGCCCAGTCGCCCTCGAGGGCGACGGCCGCCGCCTCCCGCACCTGCTCATAGGGGAGGATGTCGGCGCTCGGGGCGCCGCGGGCGAAGGAGATCGTCTCAGCGGCCATCGCCCTCGACACTAGCGAAACCTTTTGCTCAGGGATCCGGCGCCTATACTCGCGCCGTATGGCGGTCTCGTCCTGGCTGCGCGGCGTCGCCGTGATCCTCGCGGTGATCGCGGCCGGGGCCATCTTCCAGCTGCTGTTCGGTAGCTCGGGGGACGCCGCCGGCGCCAGCCGGCCTGCCGCATCCCGAGACCTGCTGCTCCGCCTCCACGACCTGCCCCCCGGCTACCTGAACTACGCCGGGCCGCGCGAGGGCGACGACGCCGAGGAACCGCTCTGCTCGCGCCTGACCATGCCCGCCGACACGCCGGCCGAGCTGGCGAGCGTGGTCAGACGCTTCCGTCCCGGCGGCTGCCTCGCCACCTACGCTCGTCTCTACGAAGTCCCGGGCATCGCGCCAACGGCGCCGATCGTCGGCACCGGCGCGATGCGGCTGGGCAGCGGCGACGGTGCCGCCGCCGTCTGGGACGTGGTGCCGACGATGCTGGGACGGCTCGCCGGCGACCGCGCGCCGCGCCGAGTCGCCGAGCAGACGCCGAAGATCGGCGACCAGACGGAGCTGCTCCACGCGCCGATCCCGCCGTTCCCCCTCAACTACTTCGGCAAGAAGGCTTCCTACCTCGTCTGGCGCTCGGGGACGACGGTGGCGACGGTGGTCGCCGTTACCGACTCCTACGCCACCTCCGACCGGATCGTCGCCGACCTGGCGCCGCGGCAGCAGGAACACATCCTGGAGCCGACCACCTACACCAAGGCCGAACGCTACGACGGCGAAGTCGGGCTCGACGATCCCGCGATCCCCTTCCCCGTCTACTGGCTGGGGCGGGAATTCAGGCCCGGCGGCAAGCTGCCCCCGAACCGGCTCTTCGACTCCTACTACCAAGGCAAGCCGCACCCGGAGGAAACGCGCGGCATCGAAGAAGGGCCGGGCGCGCCGCTCGAGATCGGCTACTTCAACATCCGCCTGCAGACCTGGACCGCCGACACCTGGCACGTCTTCGCGAGGTCCCGCGCCGGCCGCGCGATCACCTCCTGGAAGTGCACCAAAACGCGAACCGTGACGCTGCCGGAAGGGACGGCGACGATCTTCGGCGGCTACGAGAAGGACTTCGCCCGCTGCCCGCAGGGCGCGCCGCAGGCCTTCACCGCCTGGGTCGACATCGGCGGCGTCAAAGTCGTCGTCAACCCGCCGTTCGCCGCCAACTTCATCGAAACGCGTAATCCGTACGGCACCTTCGCCGGCATCGAAGCGATCGTGCGAGCGCTGAAGGTGCGGCCGAAGCCGCTCTACTGAGCGAGCGCCGCTAGAGCGAGCGCAGGACTTCGGCGGCGATCGCGGCGGTCTCGGTCGGGCTTTCGCCGACGCGGACGCCCTTCGCCTCAAGCGCCTCTTTCTTCGCCGCCGCGGTGCCGGAGGAGCCGGAGATGATCGCCCCGGCGTGGCCCATCTGCTTGCCGGCGGGCGCGGTGAAGCCGGCGATGTAGGCGACGACCGGCTTCGAGACCTCGGCGGCGATGAACTCGGCCGCCCGCTCCTCGGCGTCGCCGCCGATCTCGCCGACCATCACGATCAGCTCGGTGTCGGGGTCGGCCTCATAGAGGGTGAGGATGTCGATGAAGTCGGAGCCGACGATCGGGTCGCCGCCGATGCCGACGATCGAGGAGTTGCCGGTCCCCGCCTGTTTCAGCTCGTTGCCGATCTGGTAGGTCAGCGTGCCGCTCTTGGAGACGACGCCGATCGGGCCCGGGTCGAAGAACTGGGCGGGGATGATGCCGACGTTGGCCTTGCCGGGTGAGAGGACACCGGGGCAGTTCGGCCCGATCAGGCGCACGCCCGCCTCCACCGCCTTCCAAAAGGTTTTCAACATGTCGAGGACCGGGATCCCCTCGGTGATCGCGATCACCGTCTCGACGCCGCTCTCGATCGCCTCGTCGATCGCCGGCGCGGCGAAGCGGGCGGGGACGAAGATCATCGAGGTGTTGGCGCCGGCCTCGGTGACCGCCTCCTTGATCGTGTCGAAGACGGGGACGCCCTCGACGTCCTGACCGCCCTTGCCGGGCGTGACGCCGGCGACCAGGTCGGTGCCGTAGGCCTTGTTGCGGAGGCCGTGGAAGGAGCCCTCGCGGCCGGTCAGGCCGGAGACGGCGAGCTTCGTCGACTCGTCGACGATGATGCTCACGACTGGCCTCCGGCGAGCTCGACGACGCGGCGGGCGGCGTCGAGCATCGTTTTCTCCTGGTGCAGGTCGGGCAGGTCGGCCTCGGCGAGGATCTGCAGGCCCTCCTCCGAATTGGTGCCGTCGAGGCGGACGACCAGCGGCACGCCGAGGTCGATCTGCTGCGAGGCGGTGACGATGCCCTTGGCGATCTCGTCGCAGCGGGTGATGCCGCCGAAGATGTTGAAGAGGATCGCCGTCACCTTGGCGTCGGACTTGATCACTTCCAGCGCGTTGACGATCGCCTCGGCTTTCGAGCCGCCGCCGGCGTCGAGGAAGTTGGCGGGGGCGCCGCCGGCCTGGGCGACGACGTCGAGGGTCGACATGCAGAGGCCGGCGCCGTTGGCGAGGATGCCGACGTTGCCGTCGAGTTTGACGTAGGTGAGGCCCTTTTCCTTCGCCATCTGCTCCTGCGGGTCGTCGACGGTGTCGGCGACCGCGGCCAGGTCCTCGTGGCGGAAGAGCGAGTTGCCGTCGATCGTCACCTTCGAGTCGAGGGCGACGACCCTGCGGTCGGCGGTGACGATCAGCGGGTTGACCTCGATCAGCGTCGCGTCCTCCTCGCTCGCCACCTCGGCCAGCTTCGCCAGCACCTCAGCGGCCTCGTCGAGCGCGTCCTCCGCGAGCCCGGCGGCGGCGACGATCGGCCGCGCCGCGACGGCATCGAACTCGGTGGTCGGGTCGACGTGGACTTTGACCAGGGCGTCGGGGTCCTCGGCGGCGACCGCCTCGATGTCCATCCCGCCTTTGGCGGAGACCATCGCCAGCAGCTTCTTCTCGCCGCGGTCGAGGATGATCGAGGCGTAGTACTCCTCGGCGATGTCGGAGCCGCCCTCGATCCAGACCTGGTCGACGCGGAAGGGGCCCTCGCCGTGGGGGCCGGTGATGTCCATGCCGATGATCGCGCCGGCGTACTCGCGCGCCTCGTCGGCGTCCTTGGCGATCTTGATCCCGCCCGCCTTGCCGCGCCCGCCGATCAGGACCTGGGCCTTGATCGCAACCGGGTAGCCGATCTTCTCGGCGGCGGCTACCGCCTCGTCGACGGTGTCGGCGACCTCGCCGCTGGGCACGGCGATTCCGTGCTTGGCGAACAGCTGCTTGCCCTGATACTCGAGGAGGTCCATAGGTGCGTGCGCGGAGGGCGCGGTCGCGGACCCTATAGAACTTCGGCGCCGACCCGCTCGGCGGTCCCGCCCGTGATGGGGGAACTCCCAAAGTCCCCGCTCTTGGCATAATCACGCGCTCCGCGATGCCGCTGCCAAGCCTCAAAACCATCAACTGGGTTACCACCGATTGCTACGGCACCCTCATCGACTGGGAGAAAGGCATCGTCGACGCCTGCAAGAAAGAGGCTGCAAAAGACGGTTTTTCGTTCGAGGAAGGGCCGTTCCTGGAGCGTTTCATGGAAGTCCAGGCGGAGATCATGGCGGGCTCCTACGAGCTCTACGCCGAGGTCCTGCGCCGCACGATCGTCAAAGTCGCCGGCGAGCTGGGCTGGGAGGTCGAGCCCTCGCGGGCCCAGTTCCTGCCCAACAGCGTCGCCTACTGGCTGCCCTTCCGCGAGGCCAACGCGGCGATGGACCGGCTCGGGAAGAAGTACGAGATCGGGATCATCTCCAACATCGACGACAAACTGCTGGGGATCTCGCGCCGCCATCTGCGGACCGAACTCGACCTCGTCGTCACCGCCCAGCAGGTCCGCAGCTACAAGCCGGATCCTGTCCACTTCAAAGAGTGCGCACGGCGGATCGGCGGCAAGAAAGGCTGGCTCCACATCGGCTGCGACTACGCGACCGACATCGCCCCGGTGCTGAAAATGGGGGTGCCGGTGATCTGGGTCAACCGTCACGGCGAGAAACTCGAGGGGCGCAAAGCCCCCAGCGCGACGGTGAAAAACTTCCGCGAAGCAGCGAAAAAGCTCGGCGCGTCCTGAGCGTCTTCTAGCGTTCGGCGCCGCAACTCCGGTGGCAGGAGCCGGTTTTGCGGGTAAGGCGCTTTCCTTGATGAATGAGTTAGTTGACCCCAGTACTCCTTCGCGTGCCCTGACGGCCGCCCGCCTCGCCCTCGCGGCGAGCGTCTTGATCCTGCTCTGCCTCGTCGGGCTGCGCGCCGAGAGCGCCCACGCCGCAGCCGCCTCGGCCAAACAGAAACCGAGCTTCGTCGTGATCCAGACCGACGACCAGACGCTCGATCAGCTCTACGCCGAATTCACCCCGGTCGGCGGGGCGACGATCCGGGCGATGCCGAACACGCTCGAACTGATCGCCGGCAAAGGTGCGACCTTCAGCCGCTACTACGTCTCCTACCCCCTCTGCTGCCCCTCGCGGGTCAGCCTGCTGACCGGCCGCTACGCCCACAACCACAACGTGCGCGGCAACGTGCCGCCGGAAGGCGGCTACACCGGCTTCTCGGCTCGCAACGCCTACGCCCACAACATCGCCACCTGGCTGCAGGGGGCCGGCTACCGCACGATCCACATCGGCAAGTTCCTCAACGGCTACGGCGACGCGCCGTTCGACACCGGCCAGACGGTGCCACCCGGCTGGAGCGCCTGGCACACGGTGCTGAGCGCCGACACCGACCACTACTTCTACGGCTACACGCTCAACGACAACGGCGTCATCGAGGGGCCGTTCGGCGACTCAGGCAGCTGGGAAACGCGCGAATACGGCGAAGTCGACGACTTCGGCTGCCCGTTCGCGCCGCTCAACGGCAAACCCTGCCTGTACGAGACCGACGTCTTCAACCGGATCGCAACCGAAGAGCTGTCAGGCACCTCGCCCGAACAGCCCTTCTACCTGCAGGTCGACTACACCGCCCCGCATGGAGACTTCCGCAAACCGGCCGGCCCCGAGCCGGCGACCCGGTACTACAACTCGTTCGCCGGGGCTCCCTTCCCGCACGGGCCCTCGCAGGGATTCAACGAGGGCAACGTCAACGACAAGCCGCGCTTCATCCGCGAAGCGCCGTACCTCTCCGCCAACGACATCCACACCTACCGCGTCTACTACCAGAAGGCGCTGGAGTCGCTGCGCTCGGTCGACGACGGCGTCAAACAGATCGTCGACACGCTCGGCGCCCTGCACCGGCTGCGCAACACCTACATCATCTTCACCTCCGACAACGGCTTCTTCTACGGCGAGCACCGGCTGACCGGCGGCAAGTTCCTCGCCTACGAGCCCTCGACCCACCTGCCGTTCCTGATCCGCGGCCCGGGGATCAAACCCGGCACCGAAACGGGTCAGCTCGCCTCGAACATCGACATCGCCCCGACGGTGCTCGAACTCGCCGGCGTCCAGCCCGACAAAAGCGTCGACGGCGTCTCGCTCTACCCGTACGCCCACGACCCCGAACTGCGCAGCCGGCGCCCGATCCTGTTCGAGTCCTTCGTCCAGACCAACGACGTCGAAGAGAACGGCGGCGGCCCGGCGGCCACCCCGACCCCGCTCGCGACCGGTGCCAAGGGCGGCGGCCCCGGCGTCAACTCACGCCCCGGGAGCCTGCCGCCGGAGAACGAAAACTCGAAGCGAGGCGGGGCCAAGGCCTCGATCGTGGCGCCGCCGAAGAACTACTACGGGATCGTCCTCGGCCCCTACAAGTACATCGAGTGGCCCGACGGCGAGAAAGAGCTATACGACCTGACCAAGGACCCCTACGAGCTCAACAACGAGGTCCGCGACCCCAACTTCTTCCCGATCCGCGCCTTCCTCCACAACGAACTCGTGCGCCTGGAGACCTGCAAGGGCCGCGGCTGCCAGGAACCCGCCGGCGATATCCCGCTGACCAAGAAGGAACAGCTGAAGATCAAGCGGGAACGTGAAAAGGAACAGCGCGAAAGGGAAAAGCGCAGAAAAGAACGCGAAGCGAAAGCGAAACACCACAAATAGTGGTGGTGGGTGTGGAGGGGGGGGGGGGAACCCCCCTCAAAAAAAAAACACCCACTTCGGGGGTTTTGTGGTTTTTTTTGGGGGGTTTCCCCCCCCCCCCCCCACCCACGCCCCC
>Ga0081540_1000272_pt1 | contig 53939 bp, 45 predicted proteins | sample TabmetS2T1R1_FD_71024 | JGI IMG/M metagenome (GOLD analysis project Ga0081540, IMG submission 71024) | Tabebuia heterophylla rhizosphere microbial communities from the University of Puerto Rico - S2T1R1 | ecosystem: Host-associated > Plants > Roots > Rhizosphere ...
GCAGGACGTCGATCTTCAGCCGCCCCCCGGACATCTCGTTGACCTTCTTCGCGAAGTCGAGGGCGTACTCGTGGAAGATGTCCTTCGTCGGCCAGGTGCTCTGGAACCGCAAGGAGATGGGGGCCTGCTGGGCATTCGCGATGGCCGGGGCTGCTGCCACCGCCGCGGCCGCGCCGAGAAAGCCGCGCCGGGTGACGTTGGAACGGGCTCGCTTCACGGGAAACCTCCTCAGGTGAGGGATGGGCCTGAAGTCGGGCTGCGAGTGTGAGCCGACTCCACGCACGTTGCAACCCGATTGCGTCGGTGACGCCGTGCAGCGTGCCCGGGGAGCCTCGGATGCCGCCGCGCCAGGCGGGTCCCTGCCGGTCAGCCGCTCCGGCCGCCCTCGACGCATCGAATGGACCATTCGCTCGAGGAGGCCGGCGGAAGGCGCGCCCGGTCGTCACTCGAGGCGCTGGAGAAGATCACCTCGACGACGTGGCGGACGCGGAAGACGCCTGTGATGCGCCTGGCGACATTCCGGGTCCGACCCTGCCTTGACGGAACCTTCCCGTGCGCTACTGCTGCGTGCCGGCCAGACCAGGCGCTCCGGCTTCCCCGCCGAGCTCCGTCATCCAGGCCGGCTGGAGGGCCGATGGAGACCAGGAACTACTACTTCGTCCTGGGGGTGGATCCGCTGGAGTCGACGCACGGGATCCGCAGCGCGTTCCGCGAGCTCGTGCACCGCTATCACCCTGACCGTGCCGGATCGCGCGGCAGGCCCTTCTTCCAGGACATCGTCGAGGCGTACCGGGTGCTCTCCGATCCCGAACGTCGGGCCTCGTATGACGCCGGCCTCCGCGACGGCGGCGAGCCTGCCGCTTCGCACCGCCGCCCGATCGCCCCCGCTCCGTGGCCCGAGCCCGAGTCCCTCTCGCCGGTGCCCGTCTCGCTCTTCCGGGACTTCGCCGTGCGCCGGCCAGGACTCGAGGAGGTCGCCAGCCGCTTCCGCCGGAGCTTCACCCATCCGGACCTTCCGAAGTCGCAGCGACCCGAGGCCCTCCGACTGGAGGTGGTGATCCCGCCGGACCGCGCAGCTCACGGCGGGCTGCTCGAGCTCGCCGTCCCGGTCTTCTATCCCTGCCGCTCCTGCCACGGCTCGGGCGGCGTCGGACCCTTCACGTGCAGCGGCTGCAATGGCCAGGGCCTGGAGGAGCACGAGGAGCGCGTCCAGCTCTCGGTTCCTGCCCGGCTGCGGGACGGCGCGGTGCTCGCGCTTCCCCTCCGGGGTCTCGGCATCCATGGGCTCTTCCTGGAGCTCATGTTCCGCGTGGGCGGACTGAGGGACTGAAGGCGGGCCTGAACGGTCGGGCGGTCACGACCCGGCCCGGGGAACACCGGGCTGCGCCGTCTTGTAGTAGGACCGCTCATCACATGGACGTGAAGCCCCTCAACCCCCCGGCGCCCTCCCGCGGCCAGCCTGCCTCGTCGGCCGACGGACGCCCGGCCGTGGCGGCCACCGCGCCCCAGCCCTTCGTCTACCCGCTGCAGCGCGAGTTCCGTGAGCCGGACTGGACGCGCATTCCCGGCTATCGCACGGCTTCCGCAGCGGACTGGGAGAGCGCGCTCTGGCAGCGCAAGCACACCGTCAAGAACCTTCGCGAGCTGAAGGAGGCGCTCGGCCCTCTCATTCCCGACACGCTGCTCGCGAGCATCGAGCGGGACCAGCGCGAGCGGGCGACGATGTCGATCCTGCTCCCGCCGCAGATGATCAACACCATGGACCTGGAGGACCTCTGGCACTGTCCGGTCCGCAGGTACATGCTCCCGGCCTTCGACGACCGGCGGACCGACTGGCCCAACCACCCGCGCGCCAGCCGGGACAGCCTGCACGAGGCGGACATGTGGGTCGTGGAGGGGCTCACCCACCGCTACCCCACGAAGGTGCTGGCGGAGATGCTCTCCACCTGCCCGCAGTACTGCGGCCACTGCACCCGGATGGACCTGGTGGGCAACGACGTGCCGCAGGTGGAGAAGCACCGCTTCGCGCTCCCCCAGCCCGAGCGGTACGACAAGATCCTCGACTACCTGCGCCGCACGCCGGGAGTCCGCGACGTCGTCGTCTCGGGCGGTGACGTGGCGAACCTGCCCATCCAGACTCTGGAGGGCTTCGTCTCCCAGCTGCTGGACATCCAGAACATCCGCGACATCCGGCTGGCCTCGAAGGGCTTCATGGGGCTTCCGCAGCACTTCCTCCAGCCGAAGGTCCTGGAGGGCCTCACCCGCCTGGCGAAGAAGGCGTTCGAGCGCGGCGTGCAGCTCGCGCTCCACACCCACGTGAACCACGCGCGCCAGCTCACGCCGCTGGTGCAGAAGGCTGCCGACGCGCTCCTCAACGCCGGCTTCCGCGACATCCGGAACCAGGGCGTGCTGCTCCGCGGGGTGAACGCGACGGCGAAAGATCTCCTGGAGCTCTGCTTCACGCTCCAGGACCACGCGCACATCCTTCCGTACTACTTCTACATGTGCGACATCATCCCGAACTCCGAGCACTGGCGGACCAGCGTGGCGGAGGCGCAGCAGCTCCAGCACGACATCATGGGCTACCTGCCGGGGTTCGCGACGCCGCGCATCGTCTGTGACGTGCCCTTCGTCGGGAAGCGCTGGGTGCACCAGGTCGCCGAGTACGATCGCGAGCACGGCATCTCGTACTGGACCAAGAACTACCGCACCGGCATCGAGCTCACGGACCCCTACGCGCTCGAGCGGCGCTACGAGTACTGCGACCCGGTGTACACGCTGCCCGAGTCGGGCCAGGAGTGGTGGCGCCAGCAAGCGCGGGCGTGAGTGAGGCGATGTCGACCGCGGACTGGCGCAGCCTCTTCCCCGAGGCGAGCGAGGAGCAGTGGGGTGACTGGCGCTGGCAGATGCGTCACTCCATCCGCACGCCCGAGCACCTCGCGCGGCTGGTCCCGCTGACCGAGGACGAGCGGCGAGGCTGCGAGGAGACCGCGGCCATCTTCCGGCTGGGCATCTCGCCGTACTACCTCTCGCTCGTCGACCGGGAGCATCCGTTCTGCCCTGTGCGGATGCAGGCCATTCCCACCCGCGCGGAGGCACGGGTCCGCCCCGGCGAGCTGCGCGACCCCCTCGGCGAGGACCCGCATCGACCGGTCGCGGCGATCGTCCACAAGTATCCCGACCGGGTGCTGTTCCTGGCCCTCGACAGCTGCTCGACCTACTGCCGTCACTGCACCCGCCGGCGGATCACGAAGGGTGGAGAGGCGGTGCTGGGCCGCGAGGCGTGGGCGGAGGGCCTCGCCTACGTGCGTGCCCATCCCGAGGTGCGTGACGTGCTGGTCTCGGGCGGCGACCCGCTGCTGCTCGCCGACGAGCGGCTGGATGCGCTGCTCGGTGAGCTGCGCTCGATTCCCCACGTGGAGATGATCCGGATCGGAACGCGCGTGCCGGTGACGCTGCCGATGCGGGTGACGGAAGCGCTCGCGGCGATGCTCCGCCGCCATGCTCCGCTGTTCGTGGTGACCCACTTCAATCACCCGAAGGAGCTCACGCCCGAGGCAAGCGCGGCCTGCGAGCGCCTGGTGGACCACGGGGTCCCGGTGGAGAACCAGTCGGTGCTCATGCGCCGGGTCAACTCCGATGCGCGCATCCTCAAGGAGCTGAACCACGCGCTCCTCCGCGCCCGGGTGCGCCCGTATTACCTCCATCAGATGGACGTGGCGGAGGGACTGGAGCACCTGCGGACGCCCATCTCGACCGGCGTGGCGATCCTCGAGCAGCTCCGCGGGCACACGACGGGCCTCGCCGTCCCGCACCTCGCGGTGGACCTCCCGGGCGGGGGAGGGAAGGTAACGCTCCAGCCGGAGTACGTGGTGGAGCGCCGCGGGCACGAGACCGTGTTCCGCAATTACCGGGGCGAGCCCTACGTGTATCCCGAGCCGGAGGAGACGGACTGCAGCTGCCCGTACGATGAGGTGTGGGCAACTCGGTGAAGCGGCTCCGGCCGGACGCAGGCGGTGAAACCCTGTCGGCGGCGGGTCCTGCTCCTGGCTTCCTGCGTCTTCCTTTGCGTGGGCTGTTCGAAACGTGTGTCCGAGTTTCGGTGTGACTCGGAGGCGGATTGCCCTCGCGGGCTCGTCTGTCCGACCGGCCTCCTCGATGCACCGCCGCTCTGTCTCGAACGCCGTCGATCTGGACAGACTGGGACGGCGGTCGCCGACGGGCAGGACACGCCCGAATCAGGTGCGAGACTTCGACAGCGGCCATCTTCCATCGCGGTTTCGCGGAGGCCATATCCGGAACATTTTCGGCCGCTGACCGAAAGGTGCGACGGCGGCACCCTCTGGAGCGTCCGTTTCGGTTTCGTCAGCTGGCCGCGGGAAACAGTTCCAGCGAGGTCGAACCTGTTTCGCAAAGAGTCCGCACGAGGCCGTTTCGGACGCCTGACCCCCTGGCGCAGCCGCGCTGAGCGGTGAGCGTCCGATTTGGTTTCCCCGGTTGCCTCTCCGAAACCGCAACCACCCGAGCCGGTGTCGACTCCGCGGGAAACGGCCCCTGGTGCCGGCAACTCGAGCCGGCGGCGGGAACTGGCCTCCCCGAGGGGACGGCGACTCTCGAGGACCCGGCTCGGTCCTCATCCTCACGCTCCTCGCCGCCGCCTCCGCGCATGCCGCCGAGACCGTCCGGATCGCGATGGGCGAGCGCCCCTGCGAGGTCGTCATCCACGGCAAGGGCGTCCAGCTCGGGGCGACACCGAGGATCGGCCGTTCGTCCCGCTGAACCGGGACGAGGTCTGCATCCGCCGCGTCGGCACTCGATGGAGGTGGAAGGCACGGAGGTCGCCGGCCTGGTCCGTTTCCGCACCCCCGACACCGAGCACTGGCTCCCTGCCGGGGTCCGAGGCAACGACGCTCTCGTTGCATCCGGAGCGACACAAGCCCGCCTCCGTCTCCCGGCGAGCGACGGGACCGACTCGATCACCCGCTGAATCCTGGGCCCGGGCACGGCATCGCCGATGCAAGTGGAGCGCCGCCCTGGAGGGCGGGGGGGGAGGACGTCCCCAGGAGGAACAGAACCATGAAGACGAAGACAGGCCCAGGCGACAGGGGCTGGAGGAGGATCACGGGACTCGTTGCGTTCGTCGGAGCCCTCGGCCTTGCCGTGGCGGGCTGCGGCGGTGAGGGGCAAACCGGAGCCTCGAACACTGCGGCGAAGCAGCGGCCGATCGATCCCTGCAATGGATGCTGGGACTACCCGGGGCCACCGCTGGTCACGCTGACGGCCAGTCCCCCCTCGGTGGAACACGGCACGAGCTCGACGCTCACCTGGACGAGCACGGACGCGACGTCATGCATCGCGTCCGGTGCGTGGTCGGGAATTCGAGCGACCAGTGGGTCGGTCAGCACCGGCGCCCTGAGCGCGAGCAGCACATACACGCTCATCTGCAGCGGCGCGGGTGGAACGACCATCCAGTCGGTGACGGTGCTGGTCGTCACCTCGACGCCGGTCCCGAGCGTGACCATCTCTGCCGATCCGCCGGTCGTCGCGGCCTTGACCAGCTCCATGCTCACCTGGTCGAGCATGCATGCGACGTCCTGCACCGCTTCGGGCGGGTGGTCGGGAACTCGACCCACTGCCGGTTCGGCGAGCACGGGTGCTCTGAACGCCGACACGACCTTCACGCTGACCTGCACCGGCGCGGGCGGCTCGAGCAGTGCGTCCGTGTCTGTCACCATCGACCCGAACGACCCGTGTAACGGCTGCTGGGACTACTAGCGGAGCGGAGCGTTGATCGCGGGGTCCGCGGAATTCTGGCGCCAGCGTCCTGGAGCGGAGATCCTCGGGCTCCCGGATGCGCCTGGTCCTTGCCGTCACGCTCGTTGCCGTTACCGCGCACGCCGCCGAGACCGTCCGCATCGCGATGGGCGAGCGCCCCGAGCGCGAGGTCGTCATCCGTGGCAAGGGCCTCCAGCTGGGGGCCGACACCGAGGACGGGCCGTTCGTCCCGCTGAACCGGGACGAGGTTCGCATCCGCCACGTCGGCGACTCGATGGAGGTGGAAGGCACGAGGGTCGACGGCCCGGTCCGCTTCCGCACCTCCGACACCGAGCACTGGCTCCGGGCCGGCAACACCGACGTCCGCGGCGAGGTGGTCGCCCTGCCGAAGGGGAGCAAGGTGCTCCTGGTCAACGTGCTCCCCCTCGAGGACTACGTGGCCGCGGTGCTCGGCGGCGAGATGCCGGTGAGCTTCCCGATGGAGGCCCTCAAGGCGCAGGCTGTCGCCGCCCGCACCTACGCGCTCCAGCGGAAGATCGAGGCCCTCGGCCAGCCCGTGCACCTCGGCAGCAGCGTGCTCGCTCAGGTCTACGGCGGGGTCAATCGCGAGAACCCACGCACGCGCGCCGCCACCGCGGCCACCGCCGGGCAGATCCTCACCTTCCAGCTCGCGCCCATCGAGGCCTACTTCCACGCCTCCTGCGAGGGGAGCACCGAGACCGGGCTCGACGCGCTCGGCCGCGACCTCCCGTACCTCCAGAGCGTCACCTGCGAGTGCCGGCCCGGTGGCTCGACCCGCTGGAAGGCAGACCTCGATGCCGGCGCGCTCGAAAAGGCCTTCGGCGGTGGCCGGGGCGAGCTGCGGGTGGCGGCCCGGACCGGTACCGGGCGCGTGCGCCGACTCGACCTGGGCGGGCGCAGCCTGAGCGGGGTCGAGTTCCGCCAGCGGCTCGGCTACGAGCGTGTGCGCTCGCTGGCCTTCGACGTCTCGCCGATGCCAGGCGGAGGGGCCCGCCTTGCCGGACGCGGATTCGGCCACGGCGCGGGGCTCTCCCAGTGGGGAGCAAAGGAGATGGCCGACGCAGCACAGGACTACCGGGCCATCCTCGCCCACTTCTACCCGGGCACCGAGCTCCAGACCCTCTACTGAGCCTGCCGCGCCGGCGTCCAGGCGCGCATCTTCTCCTCGAGCACGTCGAGAGGCAGCGGGCCGGACTCGAGCACTGCGTCGTGGTAGGCCCGGAGGTCGAACGCGGAGCCCAGGCGGCGCTCGGCATCCTGCCGGATCCGGCGGATGGCGATCTCCCCCATCTTGTAGCCGAGCGCCTGGCCGGGATCGGCGAGGTAGCGATCGATCTCCAGCTCGATCCCGGCGTCGTTCCTTCCCATCGTGGTCCGGGCGTAGGTGAGCGCCCGATCCCGGGACCAGCCCTCGTGGTGGAGCCCCGTGTCGACCACCAGCCGCACCGCGCGGAACAGCTCGCTCCGGAGCCGACCTACCTGCTGGCGCGCGTCCTGGTAGAGCCCGAGCTGGGAGCCCAGCCGCTCGGAGTAGAGCGCCCAGCCCTCGACGTAGGCGTTGTAGAGCGCAAAGCGCCGGACGCGGGGGAGCGCCTCGTTCTCGCTCGCCAGCGCAACCTGGAAGTGATGCCCGGGCAGTGCTTCGTGGAGGAAGAGCGACTCGGAGGGACGCACCGGTCGAACGCGCAGCACCCCGGCGTTCGCGTAGAAGACGCCCGGACGCGACCCGTCGGGCGTGGCCGGGACGTACTGGCTCGCCGCGGCGTTCTCCCGGAACTTCTCCACCGGGCGGATCTCGAAGTCCGCAGCGGGCATCCGCCCGAAGAGCTCGGGAAGGCGCGGGCGCACGCGCGCCTTGATCGCCACGTAACCGTCCACCAGCTCCCTCTCGGTCTTCACCGTCCCGGTGCGGTCGGCGATGAGCGACTCGAGGAACTGCGCCGTGGTGCCGTCGAACCGCTCGGAGATCCGCAGGGCGTCGATGTCTCCGAGGATCCGCTCCACCTCGTCCAGGCCGAGCTGGTGGATGGCGTGCGGGTCGAGCCGCGTGGTGGTCTGCTTCCGCACCTGGAACGCGTAGCGCGCCGGTCCATCCGGAAGCGCCTCGATCGCCGTGGTCTCCCGTGCCGAGGGGAGCACGGTGCCTCGGACGAAGTCGGCCAGCTTGCGGTAGGTCGGCACCAGCGTGCCGGTGATCGCCTCGCGATAGGCGGCGGTCAGGCGCTGCCGGTCGCTGGCGGAGAACGATTCCGGCATCCGGGAGACAGGCCCCCAGAACGTGCTGTCCTCGGGACGGGCCACCACCTGGGCATCCAGCTGGGGCAGCATCCGCGCCACCACCGGACGCGGGCGGGTGATGCCCTTCGTGATCCCCTCGCGTGTCCGGGCCATGGCCGCGTCCACCCAGGCGGGAAAGGCCCGGATCCGGGCGAGGAAGTGCTCGTAGTCGGCGACGGTCCGGAAGGGGTGCATCCCCTGCCCCGACCCGAGCACCGGAAACTGCACCGGCAGCGAGCTCATCTGCTCGAGCGGCATCAGGTGGTCGTCGAGCGGCAGCTCCTCCAGCGCGGTGCGGCTCAGGTCGTCGAGGACCGCCCAGGTCAGAACGTCCTCGCCCCGCAGCTCCGTGCGAGGAATGGCCTCCAGCGAAGAACGGGTCCGCACCGCGAGCTGGCGCTTCTGCTCCCGCCCGGCGTCGGTGAGGTCGTCCGGCAGGCGGTCGTCGTATCGCGCGTCGCCGATCATCGTGGCCAGCAGCGGGTCGAGGCGGAGCATTCCCTCGAAGTGCTCCTCGGCCAGGGAACGCACCCGGGCGGTGGCCTCGGGAGATCCGGGACCGGTCTGGGTGGGGGCCGCGGGTGGAGCCGGACGATGGGTGCAGGCGAGGGTCAGCAACACCAGGAAGGGCAGGGTGGGTCGCACGGAGCCGGCGAGGAGATGCGGCCGGGACGGCGGGCGTCAACCGCGAATCCGTGGATCGTCGCCTGGCGCGCGCCACCCACTTGACCACATGCGTGGCGCTGCCACAGAAGTCGGGGCTCGTTGCCTCTCGCCGACTACGACTTCGACCTGCCCGATGCGCTCATCGCGCAGGCCCCGCTGGCCGAGCGCGATGCCTCGCGGCTCCTGGTGCTGGATCGGGCCATGGGCGCCTTCGCCCACCGTCGCTTCGTCGACTGGCCCGGACTGCTCCGGCCCGGGGATCTGGTGGTGCTGAACGACACGCGGGTCGTCCCCGCCCGTCTCCTCGGCCGGAAGCAGGGGAGCGGGGGAAGGGTGGAGCTGCTCCTGGTCCGGCCGGATGCCGACGTGGACGCGTCCGGGGCGCTGTCCGGCTCGGCCGAGGCCCTCCGCTGGATCTGCCTGGGCCAGGCCAGCAAGGGGCTTCGCCCGGGCACGGTGGTCGAGCTCGACGGTGGCCAGGCCACGGTCCTGGAGGCGCTGGGCGAGGGGGAGCTCCGGGTGCGCTTCGAGTCGCCGGACTCGGTGGGGGCGCTGCTCGAGCGCACCGGCCGGGTGCCGCTTCCGCCCTACGTCGATCGCGAACCGACGCCCGAGGACCGCATCCGCTACCAGACGGTGTACGCCCGCGCCGACGGCTCGGTCGCCGCTCCTACGGCGGGTCTGCACCTGACGCCCCGGACGTTCGCCGAGCTCGAGGCCCGGGGAGTGGAGCGTCGCTTCGTCACCCTCGACGTGGGACCGGGAACGTTCCTCCCCGTCCGTGGCGAGGACGAGTCCGCGCACCGGATGCACGCCGAGCGCTACCACGTGCCCGACGAGACCGCGGAAGCGGTGAACCGAGCGCGGGCCGAGAATCGCCGGGTGGTCGCCGTGGGCACCACGGTGGTGCGCACCCTGGAGAGCGCCGTCGAGAACGGTCGCGTCCGGCCGGGAGCCGCGTCTTCCCGCCTCTTCATCCGGCCGCCCTACGAGTTCCAGGTGGTGGACGCGCTGCTCACCAACTTCCACCTCCCGCGCTCCACGCTGCTGATGCTGGTCGCCGCTTTCGCCGGGCTGGAGCCGGTGCTCGCCGCGTACCGGGCCGCGGTGGCGGAGCGGTACCGCTTCTTCAGCTACGGAGATTCGATGTTCATCGCCACCGGAGCCGTTCGGTGAGCCTTCGCTTCGAGCGACTCCACGTCGATGCCGCGACCCGCGCGCGCCGCGGGCGACTGCACACGCCCCACGGGACGGTCGAGACTCCGGTGTTCATGCCCGTGGGCACGCAGGCCACGGTGAAGGCGGTGGGGCAGGACGATCTCCGGACGCTCGGCGCGGAGATCCTCCTCGGAAACACCTACCACCTGATGCTCCGGCCGGGAGAGGAGCTCGTCGGTGGCCTGGGCGGGCTGCACCGGTTCATGGCCTGGGACCGGGCCCTCCTCACCGACTCGGGTGGCTACCAGGTCTACAGCCTGGCCCAGAACCGGAAGATCACCGAGGAGGGGGCGAGCTTCCAGTCACACCTCGATGGAAGCCGCTGGCTGCTCACCCCCGAGCGATCGATCCAGATCCAGGAGGTGCTCGGCGCGGACGTCATCATGGCCTTCGACGAGTGCCCGTCGTCGCGCTCCGACCGCCGCTACATGGAGGAGAGCCTCGCCCGGACCACCCGCTGGTTGCACCGCTGCGCGACGGCGTGGACGCGCCGGAGCAGCGCCCTCTTCGGGATCGTCCAGGGCGGGCTGGACGTCGAGCTGCGACGGCGTCACGTGGAGGAGGTGTGCGCCGTCGAGCTTCCGGGGTACGCGCTGGGAGGGTACTCCGTCGGTGAGCGCCCCGCGGAGATGCACGCCTCCGTCGCCGAGGTCGCGCCGCTCCTGCCGGCCGACCGGCCCCGCTACCTGATGGGGGTGGGGACGCCGGTGGACCTCGTCACCGCGGTCGCCGCCGGGGTGGACATGTTCGACTGCGTTCTCCCCACCCGATGCGCACGCAACGGGCTGCTCTTCACCCACCAGGGCAGGCTGAACCTCCGCAATGCCACCCATGCCCGCGACGAGCGGGCGCCCGATCCGGACTGCCGCTGCTACACCTGCCGGACCCACTCCCGGGCCTACCTGCGGCACCTCTTCGCCGCGGACGAGATCCTCGCGCTGCGGCTGGCCACCCTGCACAACCTCCACCACTACCTGGACCTCATGCGCGGGGCGCGCGCAGCCATCGAGGAGGACCGGTACGCGGCCTACGCCGAGGACGTGCGCCGGCGCGAGTCCGGACGGGCGCCGACCGAGTGAGAGGCGCTCAGGGCCGGGGACGGTGCGACGCCGCGCACGTCCTTCAGCTCTCCACCCGCAACCGCCCGAGCGATCGAGCGCTCCGCCCGGGTCCCGAGCACCACGAGCGCCGCGGGGAGCATCGGAGGACGCCCTGGTTGATCCAGCGATTGCGCCGCGAAGGGGCATCGATGCCCCAGGGCGCTGCCCCCTCGGCGCACACGGCAAGGAATCTCGCGGGGCTGGCGCGCGTTGAACGTCCGTTCAGAGGGCCCGTTCTGATCCGATCCTGATCCGGAGAGCTGACGGGCCCGCCTGCTCAGGCGGGGAGCGACGCTCCTTGTCGTCCGGTGGGCCCTCTTGCTAAGGATGCGCGCCCTCTCACGATTCGATTGTTTCGAGAGGCCTGACGGAGTCCACCCCCGTGCTCACCCATCAAGTCCTGCTGGCCCAGACGGGCGGCGGAAGCCCCTCGTCGCTCTTCATCTTCATCGCCGGGATGTTCGCGATCATGTACTTCCTCATGATCCGGCCCCAGCAGAAGCAGCTGAAGGAGCATCGGGCGCTCCTCGCCAACCTCAAGAAGGGCGACCTCGTCGTCACCCAGGGCGGGATGATCGGCCGCATCTTCCTGGTCGCCGACCGAGAGGTGCAGATCGAGGTCGCGAGCAACGTGAAGATCCGGGTGTTGAAGACCTCGGTGCAGAGCATCCTCAAGGATCCGGCGGAGACGCCGAAGTCGGACGAGGGCAAGGCCGAGAAGGAGTCGAAGTGATGGGTCGCAGCAACTGGGGCCGGTGGCTCATCATCGGTGCCGTCACCCTCGGCTCCATCTGGTACCTGATCCCGACCTACTACTCGTTCTTCGTCCTGCCCAAGTCGCAGCGGAATGACGAGAAGGCCCTCCAGGCGCGGCTCCCGCGGTGGGCACCGAGCGCGAGGCACCGCCTCAACCTCGGCCTCGACCTGCAGGGTGGCATCCACATGGTGATGCGGGTCGACACCCAGACCGCGCTGCAGAAGCGGGTCGAGCGCCGCGGACTGCAGATCGTGAACTTCCTCAAGGACCAGAAGGTCGAGGGAGTCACCTACACCACCAATCCCGAGAAGCTCGAGCTGACCCTCAAGGCCCCCGACGCCGCCACGCTGGACAGGGTGGAGAAGGAGCTGAAGGGGTTCGACGACTTCACCCGGGTCGCCCGCACCCAGGACTCGGTCACCTACCAGCTGAAGGAGACGCAGGTCTCCCGGTTCCGCGAGGATGCGGTGGACCAGGCGATGCTCGTGATTCGCCGCCGGATCGACAAGTGGGGCGTGGCCGAGGTCGACGTGCGGAAGATGGGCACGGACTCGATCCAGATCTCCCTTCCCGGCCGGCAGGATCCGGAGCAGGCCAAGGAGCTCATCGGCACCACCGCCCAGCTGGAGTTCCGGATGGTGGACGACAAGAGCAATCACTTCAGCCAGCTGGTGGCCAAGCACCCGCCACCGGCCGACTCGGGGATCCGGCTGGTGCGCCCCAACGGCTACGAGCAGCTGGAGGGCAAGGACCGCGACGCGCTCCTCGCCTTTGCCCGCCAGGACCTGCCCCCCAATCGGGAGGTGCTGCTCCAGTGCGTCACCGCGCAGGCCCAGAAGGGCAGCTGCGACAGTTATCTCGCGTTCCTCGTGGACAAGGCGGTTCCGCTCACCGGCGAGAGCCTCGCCGGGGCGGACGCCAACCGCAGCGCAACCAGCAACGACTTCGAGGTCAACCTCTCGTTCGATCAGCAGGGCGGCGCCGAGTTCGCCAGGCTCACCGGGGAGAACGTGGGCCGGTACATGGCCATCGTGCTCGATGACAACGTGAACTCCGCTCCCCGCATCAATGAGCGGATCCCCAACGGCCGCGCCCGCATCACCATGGGCCGAGCGCTGGGGAAGACCGACGAGCAGATGTACCAGGAGGCGAAGAACCTCGAGCTGGTGCTCCGCGCTGGGGCGCTACCGGCGCCGGTCACCACCGGGGAGATCCGTCAGGTTGGAGCGAGCCTGGGAGACGAGCTGGTCCGCAAGGGCAGCCTCTCGGCCCTCGTCGGCCTGGGCCTGGTGGTCACCTTCATGGCGGTCTACTACCGGAAGTCCGGAGTGGTCGCCGACGTGGCGCTGATCCTCAACGGTCTCCTCATCCTCGCCGGACTGGCCCTGTTCAACGCGACGCTGACCCTTCCCGGCATCGCCGGATTCGTGCTCACCCTGGGGATCGCCGTGGACGCCAACGTCCTCATCAACGAGCGTGTTCGTGAGGAGCTGGCCGCGGGGAAGAGCTCCCGGGCGGCGGTGGACCAGGGCTACGACCGCGCGTTCTGGACCATCTTCGACGCCCACGTCACCACGCTGATCGCCGGCCTGATCCTCCTCTCCACGGGGACCGGGCCGGTGCGCGGCTTCGCCACCACGCTGATCATCGGGATCGTGGCATCGCTCTTCACCTCGATCGTCGTGACCCGCGCGATCACCACCTTCCTCGTCCACGGGCGCGGCGCCCAGGTCTCGGTCTGACGATGCGGATCATCAAGCACAAGACGAACATCGACTTCATCGGGAAGCGGAAGCCCGCGCTGTTCATCAGCTCGGTGCTCAACCTGGCCATCCTGGTGGGCATCGCGATCTTCGGCTTCAACTTCGGAGTCGATTTCGCGGGCGGCACCGTGGTCGAGCTCAAGTTCGACCACCCGATCCGCGCCGACGAGGTCCGGGCCCGGGCGGAGAAGGCGGGCCTGCACGACGTGAGCGTGCAGGGGATCGGCAGCTCCAGCGAGAACAGCTACCTGCTCCGGCTCGGTGGCGTGACCCAGCTGACGGCCGAGAGCGCGCTCACGGCGAAGCAGGCCCTCGAGGCGCTGGGAGGCATCACCAACTTCCACGCCGACGTGCAGAACGGGCTCATCAACTTCCGCTCGGCACAGAAGCTGGACCCGGAACGGGTGCGCCAGGCCATCACCAGCTCAGGGACGGGGGTGAAGGAGGTCCGTGACCTCGGGCCCGCGCAGGGCGGGGGACAGGACTACCAGGCGGTGGCGTCGGGCATGGCGGACCGGATCACGTCCGCGATGGCCGCCGGCCTTGCCCAGCCCGACTTCAGGGTGCAGCGGGTGGACTACGTCGGCCCGCAGGTCGGAAACCAGCTGCGCAACAAGGGCATCGCCGCCCTGCTGTACGCGATGCTGGCGATCCTCGTGTACGTGGCGTTCCGCTTCGACTTCAAGTTCGGACCGGGCGCGCTGCTGGCCATGGTCCACGACGTCATCATGGTGAGCGGCTACTACCTGGTGACTCGCCGCGAGTTCAACCTGACGTCGATCGCGGTGCTGCTCACCATCACCGGCTACTCGATCAACGACACCATCGTCATCTACGACCGGATCCGCGAGGAGATGGCCCGGTACAAGGGCAAGCCCCTGCCGGAGATCATCAACATCGCGGTGAACGACACCCTGTCCCGCACCATCCTCACCTCTGGCGTCACCGCGCTGTCCCTGGTGGGGCTCCTCATCTTCGGGGTGGGGGAGATCTGGGACTTCGCGATGGCGATGCTGATCGGCATCATCGTCGGGACGTACTCCAGCGTGTACATCGCCAGCCCGCTGACCATCTGGCTCGACGAGCGCGCGGCGCGGAGGAAGGCCGCCGGCGGCGCGATGAAGGTTCGCCCGGCCTGAGCCTCACGGCGGTGCCGGCGGAGTGCCGCGCGCCAGGCCCCGGCTCCGGCACGTCGAGGAGGCCGTCGAGCGGCTGGGGACCCCCAGGCCGCGTGAGCCACGTCGGCAGGAAAGGACGCATCGGGCGCGGGCGACGGTGTCCTCCCGGACATGGGAGGATCGCCCCCTCGCTCGCGCCTCGATCGCCGCCAGGCTCTGGCCATCCTTGCCCGCGGCGGTGCGCTCCTCGTGGTTGCCTGCGGGACCCCCTACGAGGGGCCGGCGTGCCCGCTCGCGCCGACCCTCACCGCAGGCGAGTACTGGCGGGATACGCCGCTCCGGCGCTCGGATCTGCGGTGGGACAGCCAGCCCAGCGAGGAAACCGAGCCCGTCCCCGGCATCCCGCTGAATCTCACCCTCCGCCTGGTCACCACCACCGATGAGTGGTGCAGACCGATCCGCGGAGCTCGGGTCGACCTCTGGCATTGCGATGCCGAGGGGGTCTATTCCGGCGTCCAGGATCATGGCACCGGTGGGCGGGACTTCCTCCGCGGCTACCAGGTGAGCGACGACTTCGGCGAGGTCCGTTTCGTCACCGTGTATCCCGGCTGGTACCCCGGGCGCGCGGTTCACATCCACGCCAAGGTGCGACTCTTCGACGCCTTCGGCGACGTCACGACCGAAACGAGTACCCAGCTGTTCTTCGACGACGCAGTGAGCGATGCGGTCTTCGAGATGGAGCCGTACGCGGTCCGCGGTTCCCGTGACACCCGGAACGCAGCGGATCCGATCCTTCGCGGGCGGACGGCCCCGGTCGTCTCGATCTCCGGGAGCCCCGGAGCAGGGATGCAGGGGAGGGTCATGTTCGGCGTGCGGGTCGGGGAGATCCGGCGCGACTGAGTCGCGCGTGCCCGGGGTTCAGGGTCAGATCGATCGGTTACAACCCACTGGAGTCGGCGCACCAGGGATGCAGCGTGCTTCGACGGATGCGGCTGGCCGACGGTGGCGTGGTCGAACACCGACGCAGGGCCGCGTGGGACTCGTGGCGATGTCGGCCCGCGGGCTCGACTCGAGGCGATCGTTCGCCCGCGTCGTCGTGCCCGATGGGCCCGGCGTTGACGCCATCACTCCATCGACGCGTCCGAGATTCCCCCACGCATCGTCCGCGCTGATCCTGGGCACCACCATTCCTTGCGTGCGCACGGGCACGTTGCACACGCCTGCTGATCCCTCGTGGGCACCTGTCGTTCGCTGTCAGACCGCTCCAGTACGACCGCTCGAAACGACGGGCGCTTGCACGAGAGGAGTGGTCGGTTGCGCTGGGTGTTTCCGGGTGGAGAGCGAGACGTAGAGTCCCAGCGTCGTGCCGCCCGCCGTCTTGCCATCGAGCTCGGGCTGGACCCGCTCGCGGCGCGTGTCCTCGTTGCCCGCGGCGTGGCCGAGCCGCAGGACGCCGCCCGGTTCCTGTCCCACGAGCTCGCGGATCTTCCCGACCCGTTCCGGATGAAGGGCATGTCCGCGGCGGTCGAGCGCCTCACCCGCGCCATCGTCGAGCGCCAGCAGATCACCCTCTACGGCGACTACGACGTCGACGGGGTCTGCTCCACCGCGCTGCTCTCGCTCTTCCTCGACGCGGTCGGCGCTTCACCGAAGACGTACATCCCTCACCGGATCGACGAGGGCTATGGGCTCAACGTCCGCGCCGTCGAGCGCATCGCCCGGGAAGGCTCCCGGCTCCTCGTCTCCCTGGATTGCGGCATCTCCAGCGTCGCCGAGGTCGCCCGTGCCCGGGAACTCGGCATGGACGTGGTCATCGTCGATCACCACACCGTCCCGGACACGCTCCCCGCTGCCACCGCGGTCCTCAACCCGCACCAGCCCGGCTGCGAGTATCCGACCCAGGTCCTGTGCGCCGCCGGCGTCGCCTTCAACCTGGTGATGGCCTTGAGGCGCTCGCTCCGCACCCTCGGCTGGTTCGCCAACCGCCGCGAGCCCGCGCTCAAGCCCCTCATGGACCTCGTCGCGCTCGCCACGGTGTGCGACGTCGTCCCCCTCACCGGCGCCAACCGCATCCTCGTTCGCCACGGGCTCGAGGCCCTCGGCCGCGCCGATCGCCCTGGCGTTCGCGCCCTCAAGGAGGTCGCCGGGCTCGAGACCGAAGGACCGGTGAGCGCCGGTCAGGTCGGGTTCCACCTCGGCCCTCGCATCAACGCCGCCGGACGCCTCGACGACGCCACCGTCGGCCTGCAGCTGCTTCGCACCTCGAGCCTCGCCGAGGCCCGCGAGCTGGCAACGAAGCTCGATGGCGCCAACCAGGAGCGCCGGTCGATCGAGCGGCAGATGCTCGTCGAGGCCGTGGCCCAGGCCGAGGAGAGGCCCGGCACCCGCGGTCTCGTCCTCTGGGCCGAGGGCTGGCACCCCGGTGTCGTCGGCATCGTCGCCGCACGCATCGTCGAGCGCTTCCACAAGCCCACCCTGGTCATCGGCGTTCAGGCCGGCGTCGGGAAGGGAAGCGCCCGGAGCATCGAGGGCTTCCATCTCGTCGAGGCGCTCCGCGAGTGCGCCGACCACCTCTCGAGGTTCGGCGGCCACCGCCACGCCGCCGGCGTCACCCTCGACGCAGAGCGCCTCCCTGACTTCCGGCGCGCGTTCGAGCTCGCCGCCGAGAAGCGCCTCCGCGAGGAGGACCTCGAGCCCCGCTGCCGTGTGGATGCCGTCGTCCATCCGGAGGAGCTCACCGAGCGCGCAGTCGGGGCGCTCGCCGCCCTCGGACCCTTCGGCGCCGGCAACCCGGAGCCGGTCTTCGTCGCCGAGTCGCTCCACGCCAAGGGCCGCCTCGTCACCTCGAAGCAGGGCGTCTCCCACCTCAAGCTCGTCCTCCCCGACTGCCCGGCCATCGACACCATCGGCTTCGGCCTCGGTCCGCGACTCGGCGAGGTGGACGGCCCCGTGGACCTCGCGTTCCAACCCTCGATCGACACCTGGAACGGCCGCAGCCGCGTCTCCCTCAAGATTCGCGACTTCCGCGCCACCGAGGTCGCCGCGCTCTCCCGCACCGGGTCCTGACGGCGACGCCCCGTGCTCGCTCCGGGACGCGAGCCCTGGCCTGCTTCGAGCGCGCCCGGTGAGAGTGCGGAGCCTGCCACGCTCGTGTAGGGTGCCCGGCCTCATGGCCGTCCCCTTCATCTCCGAGGTCAAGCGTACCCACTCCTGCGGCGAGCTCACCGCCAAGGACGTCGGAAAGACCGTCGTCCTGTTCGGCTGGGTCCAGAACCGCCGTGACCACGGCGGCGCCGTCTTCATCGACCTCCGCGACCGCCAGGGCCTCACCCAGGTCGTCTTCGAGCCCGACATCGACCCCGAGGCGCACGCGCTCGCCGGCACCCTGCGGCTGGAGTGGTGCGTCGGCGTCCAGGGACAGGTCGTGAGCCGCGGCGCCAACGTGAATCCGAAGATGAAGACCGGGGAGATCGAGGTCCGGGCCACTGCCCTCACCATCTTCAACCGGAGCGACCCCACCCCGTTCCCCATCGAGGACAGGATCGAGACCGCCGAGGACAAGCGGCTCGCCTACCGCTACCTCGACCTGCGCCGGCGTCCAATCCAGCAGTCGCTCATCACGCGGTCGCAGATGAACGCCATCACCCGCAGCACGCTCGTCGAGCAGGGCTTTCTCGAGCTCGAGACGCCCTTCATGGGCAAGTACACCCCGGGCGGCGCGCGGAACTTCCTCGTCCCCAGCCGGCTCAACGCGGGCAAGTTCTACGCTCTCGCCGAGAGCCCCCAGCTCTACAAGCAGCTGTTCATGGTCGCCGGGTTCGACCGCTACTTCCAGATCGTCAAGTGCTTCCGCGACGAGGACCTCCGGCTCGACCGGCAGCCCGAGTTCACCCAGATCGACCTCGAGATGAGCTTCGTCAAGCAGGACGACGTGTTCGCCGTCGTCGAGAAGCTCATCTCCCGCCTCTGGAAGGAGATCCTCGGCGTCGAGGTCCCCACGCCGTTCCGGCGGATGCCCTTCGACGAGTCGATGGCGAAGTACGGCAACGACAAGCCGGACCTCCGCTTCGGTCTCGAGCACGTCGTCCTCACCGACATCGTCACCGCCCACGGAGGCGAAGGTGGGGTTCCGATGCTGCTCGAGGCCGTGCAGCAGGGCGGCATCGTCAAGGCGATGGTCGTCCCCGCCGCGCATCCCCTCTCGCGCGCCGAGGCCGACAAGCTCGAGGAGTTCGCCAAGGGCGCCGGGGCCCGCGGGCTGGCCCGGGCGAAGGTGGGTGAGAGCGGCGAGTGGACACAGTCGCCCATGGCCAAGACCATCTCTCCCGCCCTGCGGGCGGCGATCAACGAGGCCTGCAAGGCGAAGCCCGGAGACCTCATCGTCTTTCAGTTCGGCAAGCCGTCGCTGGTCCACACCGTGATGGCCAACCTCCGGGTGCACATCGCCAAGAAGCTGGGGCTCATCCCCGAGGTGGGCTCCGGAGGTCGCTGGGAGTTCCTCTGGGTCGTCGACCCACCGCTCTTCGAGTACGACGAGGACCTCCGGCACTGGGTGGCGGCGCACCATGCCTTCACCCGACCCCACGACGCCGACGTCCAGTACCTCCTCACCGATCCGGGACGGGTGAAGTGCTGGCGCTACGACGTGGTGCTCAACGGCTTCGAGATCGGCGGCGGCAGCATCCGGCTCCACGACCCGAAGGTGCAGGCCGAGGTGTTTACCGCGATGGGGATCTCCGACGAGGAGGCGCGGAACAAGTTCGGCTTCCTCCTGGACGCCCTCCGCTTCGGCGCCCCGCCCCACGGAGGCATCGCCGTGGGCATGGACCGGCTGGCCATGCTCCTCACCGGGGCCGAGTCACTGCGCGACGTCATCCCCTTCCCGAAGACCAAGACCGGCACCGACCTCATGACCGGCGCTCCCGGAGAGGTCGACGAGAAGCAGCTCCGCGAGGTCCACGTTCGGGTGGCCCTCCCTCCGAAGTCGTCCTGAGGTTCCTCGGGCGGTCGCCGCATCCGGGCCCGCGCGCTCGGCGCCTCCTCCGCGCGCAGCGATGCGGATCGCTCGCTACGACGCTTCGACGAGGTCAACGGCCCGGGCCGTCGGCGCCGCGACCAGCGCCCGCACCAGCGCACGCATCCGCGCCAGCTCGAAGGGCTTGGTGAGGAAGGCCGCGCCCAGCGCCTCGGCCCGCGGCACGTCCGCCGGCTCGAGGAACGCTCCCATCAGGATGACGCCGAGGCCGGGCTCGCGACGCTGGAGCTCCTCCACCGCCTCCAGCCCGCTCCGCACCGGCATCGACAGGTCACTCAGCACCACGGTGCGTCCGTTGCGTCCGGGCGGGAGCGCCGCGTGCGCCACCACCAGCTGCTCGCCATCGGGGACCTCGAGCACCCGGTGCCCGTCCTTGCGCAGGACCGAGGCGAGGAGGAAGCGCAGCGCGCCGTCGTCCTCGGCCAGCAGCACCCAGCGCTCGTCGCTTCGGTCCTCCACAGGCAGTCACATGCTAGCGCGGTGCGCCGCGAGCCAAAGAGGATGGCGCTCCCGGGGCGAGGGGGGTGCCGCGGAGCGTCAACCCACTTTCCTGCGATGACTGTCCGACGGCATGCGACAGTGTCCGACCCAGCCGATGCGCACCTTCCTGGTGGTGAACCCCGAGAGCGCCGGCGGAGCGACCGGCCGGCGCTGGCCGGAGATCCGCGCAGAGGTGGTGCGCGCACTCGGCGACGGCGCCGAGCACGCCTTCACCGAGCGCCCGATGCACGCCGCCGCCCTCACCGCCGAGGCGCTCCGAAACGGCTTCCGCCGGATCGTCGCCGTGGGCGGTGACGGCACCCTCAACGAGGTGGTCAACGGCTTCTTCCAGCAGGGGAACGTCCCCCCGGACGCGTGCATCGCCCTCGTCCCCCGCGGGACCGGCGGCGACTTCCGGAGGACCTTCGGGCTCAACGGATCGCTGCGGGAGAGCTGCGCCCGGCTGAAGGGGGAGGTCCGGCCTCTCGACGTCGGCCGCGCTCGGTTCACCCGGCCCGACGGCAGCCCTGGCGAGCGCTACTTCGTGAACGTGGCCAGCTTCGGCGTCAGCGGCCAGGTGGACCGCGCCGTCAACTCCGGGAGCAAGGCGTTCGGCGGGAAGGTCAGCTTCTTCCTCGCCAGCGTCCGCACCCTCGTCGGCTGGCGGGACCAGGCCGTTCGCATCCGGGTGGATGGCGGGCCCGAGGAGTCGCTCGGCATCACCACCCTGGCGATCGCCAACGGTCAGTACTTCGGAGGAGGGATGCGGGTGGCCCCCGAGGCCGACCCCTCCGACGGCCAGTTCGACGTCACCATCTGGAGCGGGTACCACCTCAAGGACTTCGCGCTGAAGTCGGCGTCGGTCTACGACGGTCGCCACGTGCGCTGGGCCGGCACCCGCACGCTCCGCTGCCGGCGGCTCGAGGCGGACAGCGGCGAGGAGGTGCTGCTGGACGTCGACGGCGAGCAGCCCGGAAGGCTCCCGGCGAGCTTCGAGCTCCTTCCCGGCGCGCTGCGGATCCAGGTCTAGCCGCCCGGCAACTCAGCTCAGCCAGAAGTACGCGGTTCCCACCAGAGCGCGCCGGTCCACGACCTTTCCCCGCGTGGCGAGCTCGGCGAGGGAGCGGTCCTTCAGGCCGTAGCGCGTCTCTTCCTCGTTGCGGAGCGTGGCCAGGCGGCGCCGGTGCTCTCGCTCGGCGCGCTCGATGGCCGCCCGCGCACGCGCCCGCTCGGCTCCGTCCTCGAGGCCGCCAAGACGCGTCCGCGCCTCCTCCCAGCTCGCCCGCGCTCGCGCGAGCGCCTCGCGCGCCTCGAGCAGGCACTCCTCGGCGTAGCGATCAGCCTGCTCCCGGAGCCGGTCGAGCTCCACCTGGTTCCTGCGCTCGGTGTCCCGCAGCAGCACCTCGCGCGCCGCGGAGAGCGCCCGCTCCTGCGCGTGGGCGACGGAGATGGCGGCCGGCGGGCGGAGCTGTCCCTCGCGTGCAGGTACCCGGACGAGCAGCGCCGCGTCCTCCGGGGGCAGCGCGCGGAACCCGTCCCGCTCCTTGAGGAGCACCAGGTGCAGGAGCCGCTCGTCGGGGAGCAACCCGGTTGCCTCGAAGCGATAGACGAACCACCAGCCCTCGCCCCCGGCGAGCCGGGCGAGCCGCGAGGGGAGGGCGGAGGCGTCGAGCTGCAGCCAGTGCACCCCGTCGGCCGGGCGGGAGCGCACGGCACCCGCCGCCACGCTCACGGTGCGGCCACGGGCCTCCTTCCCCAGGACCTGACGCGCGAAGGCGCGGGTGTTTCGCCGATGCCGGTCCACTGCCGCCTCGGCTTCCTCGCCGGCCAGCCGCAGCCTCCGGCGCACCTCGCCGTCGAACCGCTCGAGGAGCAGCGAGCGGGCCTGGGTCATCCGCGCGTCGATGCGGTGCTCGAGGTCCTCGCGGAGGGCGTCGAAGGCGCGGCCGATCTCCTCCGTCGACCGGCACGACTGGTAGATGTCGAGGATCCGCTTCTCGAAGTCGATCCCCGTCTCCAGCGCCCCGAGGATCTCGTCCGAGGCGCCGAATACCCCGTCGAACAGATGGAGCTTCCGCTCCAGCAGCTCGTAGAGCCTGGCGTCCGCGGCGTTCTGCCGGTTGAGGAAGTTGAGCACCAGCACGTCGCGCTGCTGGCCGTAGCGGTGGCAGCGGCCGATGCGCTGCTCGATGCGCTGCGGATTCCAGGGCAGATCGTAGTTCACGACCAGATTGCAGAACTGGAGGTTGAGACCCTCGGCGCCCGCCTCGGTCGAGAGGAGGATCTGGGTCCGCTCCCGGAACTCGTCGACCAGCGCCTGACGCTCCTCGGGCGTCCCGGCGTCACCGGAGAGCAGCGAGATCCGTCCCGCCCAGCCGTGTGCGGCGAGCAGCTCGGCGAGGTAGCCCTGCGTCCTCCGCGACTCGGTGAACACCACCGCCTTTTCCGGCCACTGGTGTGCACGGGCGACGGTGAAGAGCCGGTCCAGCGCCCGCTTCAGCGCCTCCCCCTTGGCGTTTATCCGGATGGATTCAGCGCGCGCGGCGTAGCGCTCCAGCTCGAACGCCTCGGTCTCGAGCGACGCCAGGGCGGGCAGGGGAGGGCGGCCCTGCTCGTCGGCCCAGGCCTCGGCCTCCTCGGTCCAGCCGCTTGCCTCCTCGGGCTCGAAGAGCCCCAGCGCCTGTGCGCCACGTCTCGCCGCCTCGATGCGCTCGCGCAGGCTCTCGGCCAGGCGCCGCAGGGTAGGGGCGATGGCGAAGGTCGAGGAGGCGAGGAGCTTCCGGTACACCAGGGTGAGCAGGGTCCTCTTCCCCGGCTCGATCGCCGCGGACTCGCTGCGGCGGAGGTACTCGGACACCTCGTCGTAGAGCGACTGCTCCTCGTCGGAGGGCGCGAAATCCTCCACCATGCTCCGCCGATTGGTGAAGCGGACATACTCGCGCACCTGCCGGCGCAGCGTGCGGTGCACCACCGGGGCGAGGCGGTCGCGGAGCTCCTGAACCGACCCCTCGGGGAGGCCTCCCACCTCCGGGTCGAGCGAGTAGCGGCTCTTGAAGGCGTGCTCCGGACCGAGGACCTGCTCGTCGAGGAAGGACATCAGCCCGAACAGCTCCATCAGCTCGTTCTGCAGCGGGGTGGCGGTGAGGAGCAGCTTGGGTCGGTCGCGGAGCGCGTCCCGGAGGGCGCGCGCGATCTTGTTCCCCGCCCGGTGCGCGTTCCGGAGTCGGTGGGCCTCGTCGATGACCACCACGTCCCAGGGGAGCTGGCGGATCTGCTCGGCCCGGCCGGCGGCGAAGGGATGGCTGGCGATGACCGGTACCGGTTGCTCGAAGGGATTGTGCGCCGCGCGGACGCTGCGCCCGTCGACGATCGACGACTCGAGCTCGAACTTCTCCCGGAGCTCCGCCTGCCACTGCGCTCGCAAGGTGGCGGGGGTGAGCACCAGGACCCGCCCCTTTCCCTCGGCCATCAGCTGCGCGAGCACGATGCCGGCCTCGATGGTCTTCCCCAGCCCCACCTCGTCGGCGAGCATGCAACCGCCACGCGGCAGCGACTCGAGCGCGAACGCCGCCGCCTCGACCTGGTGCGGATTGAGGTCGACCCGCGCCTCCGAGAGCGCGGAGGCGAGCCGGTCCGTGGCCCGGCCTGTCTTGAGCGCCAGCTCCTCCGCCAGCAGCCGCTGGTGAAACCGCGTGAGCGGGGTCTCCCCCGCGACCTTTTCCCGGACCGGCTCCGCCACTCCACCCCTCAATTCGAAACCCCGGGCCGTCGACGCGGCGGCCCGCCGGGCAAGTCTATCGCGGCTCGATCGAATCCCACGCGCGGCGGCGTGAGCGTCCACTGCTTCCAGGGAGACTTCCGGGGGCCGTGCGTGACAACGTAGCGGCTCATGCGGGTCCGAGCCTGGGGGGTCCTGGTCTCCATCGCGCTGGGCTGTGCCACCGCGCCGAGCAAGCCGCCGCCGACCGACTTCGCCGCCGTCGAACGCGCGCGCATCGCCGAGCTGGAAATCGCCCGTGACACGAGCGCCGAGGTGCTCGTCTCGCGGGCCCGAATTCACGCCGATCCGACGGTCCGTGCCCGGGCCCTGGTTGCCCTGGGCCGGGTGCAGGACCTCTCCACCGCGCCGAAGGTCGCCGAGGCGTTGAGCGACCCGGTGCCGGCGGTGCGCGGCGCCGCGGCCTTCGCCGCCGGTCAGCTCGCCCTGGCGTGGGAGCCGGTGCCCGACGAGACGCGGGCCCTCCTCGCCCGGGCGCTGCTCGACGCCGAGGCGAGGGAGACCGACGGCGCAGCCCGTCTCCTGGAGGTGGACGCGCTGGGCCGGGTGCGCACGCCGGCAACGCTCGATCGCCTCACGGTGCTGCTCGCCGTCCCCACCGGGCAGCGTGTGGACGAGGCCGACCCGCGGAGCGAGGTTCCCGTTCGCGCCGCCATCGCTCTCGGCGTCGCGGCCCGGGCGAAGGCGCAGGTCCCGGACCCGGCCCGCTCGGGGCTCGAGCGCCTGTCCCGGGCGCTCCTCCCCCCGGACCGATGGGCAGGCGTTTACGCGCTGGCGCAGATGAAGACGCCCGCGGCCCGGCCGGTGCTCCTCGCTGCCTTGCGGGACGACGATCCCGAGACCCGCGCCATCGCCGCCAAGGGCGTGTCCGACCTCGCCATGGTCGAGGACACCCCCGCGCTGCGGGCCGCGCTGCGGGATGTGGACGGTCGGGTCGCGGCGGAGGCGGTCCGGGGGCTGGTCACCCTGGCCTCCCGCTGCGCGCCGGGGCCGTGTACCCCCGCCGAGGCGCTCGGCGAGCTCGATGCCCGTGCCACCGGCCTGGGCGCGGCGAGCCTCCCCCAGTCGGTGCCCCCGCTCCTCGCGCTGGCCCAGGCGCAGGTCCCCGAGTCCGTCCGTCGCCTGCTGGTGCGGCTCCGGGCGAGCCTTCGCGCCTCGGCCGAGACCGCGCCCGAGCCGGTGCGGAACACCGCAGCCTGGCTCGACTGCCGGATGGCGGCCGCCGAGGATCGCCAGCGCGGCTGGCTGGACGAGACGCTCCGCTGCGGGCACGACCGCGTGCCCGAGGTGCGCCGGCTGCGGCTCGGGCTGGAGGCGGTGGCGACGAGCCCGCGCCTCGCCGAGGCTCGGGTCCAGAAGTCGCTCCTGCCGTTCTTCGCCCACCCCTCGCCACAGATTCGTGCGGCGGCGGTGGCGGTCGTCCCCGGCACCAAGGCCCCCGAGCTGACGCTGATGCTCCGCTCGCTGCTCCAGGATTCGGACCTGATCGTGCGAGCCTCGGCCGTGGACGCGCTGGTGGCGGTCGGTGACCGCGCGTCCGCGCCTGGCATCCTCGCGGGCGCGCGCACCGCGACGGTCGACGTGGTGACCACCTACGCCGAGGCGCTCATCAAGCTGAAGCCCGAGGGGGCAGCGGCCGCCGCTCGCCAGTGGCTCCGCTCGCCGCAGGCGCACGTCCGGCACGAGGGGGCGCGGGTCCTCACCGCGCTCGAGGGAGCTCCGGTCCCGGCTCCCGCGCTGCCGGCAAAGGCGGAGTACCCACCAGCGCCGCCCCTCTCCCCGGGGTCTCTGTGGCGCATCGAGACCGCGCATGGCCCGGTGGTCATCGCCCCGGCGATCGACGAGGCCCCGGTGAACGTCGCCCAGCTCTCCCGCCTCGCGCGCGAGGGTTACTTCCGGAACCTCACCTTCCACCGCGTCGTCCCGAACTTCGTGGTCCAGGGCGGCGACCCGCGTGGGGATGGGGAGGGCGGCCCGGGCTTCACGCTCCCCTGCGAGGTCTCCCCCCGGACCTACCTCCGGGGGACCGTGGGGATGGCCCTGGCGGGGAAGGACACCGGGGGCAGCCAGCTCTTCGTCGCCCTCTCCCCCCAACCCCACCTCGATGGGCGTTACACCATCATCGGAACGGTGGTCTCCGGGATGGAAGCCCTGGACGGCATGGTTGAAGGAGACCCACTCTCCGACTGGGTTATTCTCGGTCCCTGAGTGAAAAACGCGTTCTCTGAGACGCCGTCGGAGGTTTGGCTGGCGCACTGGACCGGCCGGGCGTAAAAGCACAAACCCTCGAAACGGCGGGAGATTCGGTCGAAAAATGGCCAGGGTGGCGAACTCGGGCCCCGTGCCTGTGGTGGTGATGGGCCTCGGGGCCATCGGGCGGGAGATCGCGCGCGCGTCCTTGCAGTCGGAGGAGGTGACGCTGGTCGGGGCCGTGGACACGCAGACCAGCATCGTCGGCAAGCGACTGGACGAGCTGGGGGTCCCCTCTCCCATGAAGGTCGAGCCGGAGCTCCGCCGTGGCGGGGCCCGGGGTCGCCGGCCGGTGGTGCTCCATGCGACGGGCTCGTCCCTCTCCGCGGTCGCCGAGCAGCTGCTGGCGGCGGTGAAGGAGGGGCACCCGGTGGTGTCGACCTGCGAGGAGCTCGCCTTCCCGTGGGTGCGCTATCCCGAGGTCGCCGACCGCCTCGAGCGAGCCGCCCAGCGCGCCGGGGTCTCGGTGCTCGGGACCGGGGTCAATCCGGGCTTTGTCCTCGATCGGCTGGCCGCCACCCTGGGGCAGACGCTCGGGAACGTGCGCCACGTGCTGGCGCGCCGGGTGGTGGACGCACGCAGCCGCCGGGCTGCGCTCCAGCGGAAGATCGGTGCCGGCCTCACCGAGGACGAGTTCGACGCACTGGCCGCGGACAACGCAGTTGGGCACGTGGGCCTCCTCGAGTCGGCGGCGCTCTGCGCCCTGGGCCTCGGGCTGGACCTCGACGAGTACGAGGAGGAGGTCACCCCGGTCCTGGCCCACGAGGACATCCCCGGCGGAGCGTTCGTCGTGCCCCGGGGCCGGGTTGCAGGGGTGAACCAGACCGTCGTCGGCCTGGTGGACGGGCAGGAGAGGGTGCGTCTCGAGCTGATGCTTGCCCTGGGAGCGGAGCCTCCGGGGGATCAGATCGTCATTGAATCCGACACTCCTCTTCGCGTTGAGATCCCCGGTGGCATTCCGGGGGACTCCGCCACCGCACAGCTCGTGGTACACGCCGCTCCACGCGTCGCTTCCGCGGAGTCGGGGCTCCTCACCGTGCTCGATCTTCCGGCGGGACGCTGATCCGCCAAAGGACCTGACATGCTGGACAAGAACGCCATCGGCCGCTCGTCACCGCCGACCCTGAACGAGGTCGAGAAGGGCGCGATCCGCCGGTTCGCCGAGGCGCTGGGCGACTTCAACCCCATGTACTACGACGAGGAGTACGCCCGGGCTGCCGGCTACCCCACCATCGTCGCCCCGCCCACCTTCCCCGCGAGCTTCCACTCGGCCGCCGATCTCCGCGAACTTCTTGGGGTCGGCATCAAGAGCCTGCTGCACGCCGAGCAGGCGTTCGAGTACGACCGGCCCATCTTCGCCGGCGACCGCATCTACGTCTCGACCCGGGTGTCCGAGGTGCTCGAGCGGACCGGTCCGGCAGGAAAGATGGATGTCGCGGTCATCGAGGACGAAGGGCGCGACGAGGAAGGCAATCTGGTCTTCAAGGCCCGGCGCACGCTGGTGGTGCGCGCGAGCAAGGAAAGCTGAGCGGCGATGGCGTCACGAAAGCTCTACTTCGAGGCAGTGCGCGTGGGGGAGGAGCTCCCCGCGCTGACGAAGACCCCCGTGGACCGGGTGCAGCTGGCTCGCTACGCCGGCGCCTCCGGGGACTTCAACCCGGTGCACGTCGACGAGACGTACGCCAAGAGCCTGGGCATGCCGAGCGTCTACGCGCCGGGAATGCTGATCATGGGCTTCCTCGGGCAGCTGGTGTCCGACTGGGCGCGGGGCGCGCAGCTGAGGCGCTACTCGGTGAAGTTCTCGAAGATCGTCTGGCCGGGCGACACCGTCGTCTGCAAGGGCCGGGTGACCGAGCGCTGGGGTGACGAGGGACGCTACTTCGCCGAGCTGGACCTCTGGGCCGAGAACCAGAAGGGCGAGCTCGTCCTCCGCGGAGGCGCGCAGATCCAGCTCTTCCACTCGCTCGAGGACGAGAACCGCCAGCGCGCCGGACAGCCCCCGCTGGTGATCTCCGCGCCCCGGGAGAGCATCCTTCCGCCTGCGCCGCCGGCGCCTGCCCCGCGGAAGGAACCCGCGGTGGCCGCTCCGGTCTCCGGGTCCAAGAAGGCCACCCCGCGGGAGTCCCACGCCCTGCGGAAGGCGCCCGGGGCGAAGAAGTCCTCCAAGAAGTAGGCCTGTCGGGGTCCTGAGCCGACCTGCCAACGCGGGGCGTCATTTCAGATTGACTCGAGAATCAGCCGGACACATGCTTCCGCCACGTCCCGTTGATTCTGGAGTCGACCGATGGCGGCTGGACTGAACTGGTACAAGGCGGACCTCCGGGAGCTGTCCTTCGTGCTGCTCGAGCAGTTCAAGCTCGGGGAGCTCCTCGGCAAGGCGCCGTACGAGGCCTGGGGCGAGGCGGAGGCGACGGCGGTCCTCGACGCTGCGTACCGCTTCGCCCGCGAGGTGCTGGGACCCCTGAACGCCTCCGGGGACCGGGAGGGCTGCCGCATCGAGGCCGGCCAGGTGAAGACGCCGAAGGGCTTCCAGGATGCCTGGAAGCAGCTCTACGAGAACGGCTTCAAGTCACTCGGGGTGGAGGCGGAGCACGGGGGTCAGGGCGCGCCGCGTTCGCTGGTCGTGCTGGTGGAGGAGCTGCTCTCCGGCGCGAACCCGGCGTTCAACATGTACCCCGGCCTGGCCTTCGGTGCGGCCGAGACCATCCTCGAGTGCGGCACGCCGGAGCAGGGCAAGCGCTACGCGGAGAAGATGCTGGACGGAACCTTTGGCGGGACGATGTGCCTCACCGAGCCGCACGCCGGCACCGACGTGGGCGCGGCGAAGACCTCGGCGAAGCGTCTGGGCAATGGCAAGTACGCCATCAAGGGCACGAAGGTCTTCATCTCGGGCGGTGACCACGACCTGGCCGAGAACATCGTGCACCTGGTCCTCGCCCGTGTGGAGGGCGCGCCTCCGGGGACGAAGGGCCTGTCGCTGTTCATCGTGCCGAAGAAGAAGATCTCCGCCGACGGAAAGGTCGGGGAGAGCAACGACGTCGCCGTGGGGTCCATCGAGCACAAGCTGGGCATCAACGGCTCGGCGACCTGCGTCCTCAATTTCGGCGAGAGCGACGGCTGCGAGGGCGAGCTGGTCGGCACCGTCGAGAACCTGGGCATGTCCCAGATGTTCCGGATGATGAACGGCGCGCGCATCGCCGTCGGCATCCAGGGTCTGGCGACGGCGGCGGCCGCGTACCAGAACGCCGTCGACTACGCGCGTGACCGGAAGCAGGGCCCGCACTACACCCACTGGAAGGATCCGACGGTGCCGCGGGTGTCGATCCTCGAGCACCCGGACGTGCGCCGGATGCTGCTCGACCTCAAGTCGCACACGGAGGGGATCCGCTCGCTCATCGTCAAGCTCGCCTGGCACGGCGACCAGGCGCGGGCGCTGGCGGGGAAGGACGACGAGAAGGCGACCTACCACAAGGGTCAGGTCGACCTGCTGACGCCCCTCGTGAAGTCGTTCGCCTCGGACGAGGCGTTCCGTCTCGCGGCAGTCGCGATCCAGGTGTACGGCGGCGCCGGCTACCTGAAGGACCACCCGGTGGAGCAGTACGCGCGCGACGCGAAGATCTACAGCATCTACGAGGGCACCAATCACATCCAGGCGATGGACCTGGTGGGCCGGAAGATGGGCCAGGCGGGCGGGGCGAACTTCCAGGCCTTCCTCCAGGATGTCGCGGCGTTCGTCGAGGCGAATCGCGGCGACGCGACGCTGGGCAAGGCGGTGGAGCTGCTCGCGGCCGGGCAGGAGGCGCTCATGTCGAGCGCGATGACCTTGCTCGGCTGGAGCCAGAGCCAGAACGGCGGGCTCGGGCTCATTGGACTGTCGGCGAACCGCTTCCTGACGATGATGTCGCAGGAGGCGGTGGGCTGGATGCTGCTCGACGCGGCGGCGCTGGCGCAGAAGAAGCTCGCCGCCGGCGGCCTCACCGAGCCCGAGCAGGCGTTCTACACGGGCAAGGTGCAGTCGGCCCTGTGGTTCGCGCGGAACGTGCTGCCGCAGGTCGAGGCGTCAGCGCGGTCGCTGGCGACCGAGGATGCCTCGGCGCTGGACATCCCGGACGCGGCGCTCGGGACGACCTAGCAACACCGGGCGCAGGTCCGGTGCTGCTGACGTTGGTTCGCTTGGTGCGAGGGTGGCGCTCGGCGTGGCTACTTCGCCGCGAGGGCCCGCTCCGCGAGTTGCTGCAGCTGCGCGTCGCTGATCTTGTACTGAATCTTTCCGTTCACGACCTTGTCGTAGGTGAGCGGGAACAGGACGACTGTGGTTTCACCCTTTCGTGCGACGAGGTAGCGCAGTCGTCCGGTGTCGTCCTTCATCAACATCGCCTCGTCGCCCAGGCCCGGGACCGGCGCTCGCTGCGGGTAGACGTCCTTGGGGACGGATCCGACTGCCGTCTGATAGGCGCCCGTGCCCCGATGGCGATTGACTCCCAGGAAGGCGTGGCCGTCGGGGGTCTTGAAGTTGGCACAGCCGCCCGCGCCGGGCGATTCACCTTTGGCGAGCTGAACGCATCGGCCTCGTGCGAGTCACCGGGACTGCTGCACTCCCGCCAGGACGACCCTGACCAGCCGGCGAACCGCAGTCCGCGAGGCCAGGCTCGTGGCCGCAGCGAGCGCGTGCAGGCAATAGCTCGCGAGCTCGTCGGGTGCGACATCGTCCCGGACCTTCCCGGTCTTCACGCACTCGATGAGCAAGTCACGGATCAGCGCGCGCAGACGCTGGTGGGCAGTGGCCACGTGCTCTCCTCGATGGAGCAACGCTTCCAGCTCGGTGCCGTGGTGCTCGTGCCGAATGAGCGCATAGGTGTCGAGGACCGCCTCCAGCCGCCCGATGGGATCCCCGGGACCAGCGCGAAGCGCAGAGAGCTGCTCGAGGTGCCCGGAGATCAGTCGCTCGTGCCAGGCACTCAGGATCGCCTCGACGTCGGGGTAGTACTTGTACAGGGTGGCCCGCCCGATGCCGGTCTCCTCGGCGATCTGCGACATGGTCACCGCTCGCAGACCGTGCCTGGAGACCAGCGCCACCGTGGTGTCCAGGATCGCGTCGCCCACCTCCCGGCGGTGCGTCTCGAGGGTCTCGGTCCAGAGCCTGGGCATGCCCGGATGATACATCGTGACACTACTTAATGCATCATGAATTGAGTCGATACACGATGTCTCGATAAAGAGGCGCGCAGGTCCTTCAAGGAGAGAAGAGATGAGCCCGCACTCAAGCCACCCGCCGAGTCACAAGATCCGCAAGAGCCACATTGCGCTGGGGGCCATCCTCGTGGGAGGCGGGCTTGTCCTGGTGCTCCGCCCGGCGATGGGGTGGCTCGCGGCAGGGTTGGTGGCGGTCCCGGTCGGACTGGCGGTTGCGATCCACCTGGGACTGCTGCTCGCCGGCTCCGGCGCTCTGATCGCCGTCTTGCGCGCTCGTTCCCGGCGCCAGGCTGGGGGGGCGGAGCTGGGGACCACGCTGCATTCGCCCCGCCTCTACGACTGGATGGCGACGGGCTACACCTTCGGGCGCGAAGCCCGCATGCGGGAGCGAACGCTCGACGCCGCGCGGGTTGTCACCGGCGAGCGGGTGCTGGACGTCGGGTGCGGTACCGGCACCCTCGCCCTCGCGGCGAGGAAGCGCGTGGGTGAGACCGGGTCAGTCCACGGCGTCGACGCCTCACCCGAGATGATCGCCCGGGCCAGGACCAAGGCCGAGCGCCACGGCCCGCCGGTGAGCTTCGACACCGCCGCCGCCCAGTCGCTTCCCTTTCCCGACGCTTCGTTCGACGTCGTGCTCTGCAGCCTGGCCTTGCATCACCTTCCCCCCGATGCTCGTGCCGCGGCGCTCGCCGAGATGCGGCGGGTACTCCGGCCCGGTGGCCGCGCGCTCATCGTCGAGTTCAGCCGGGACCAGGGCACAGCGGCGATGCTGAACCCCATCACCCTGATCCATGCCTTCAAGAATCCCCGAATGCTCGATGAGGCCGCGGGCCTGATGCAGAGCTCCGGATTCGAGCCCGTCGTGACCGGCGCGCTGGGCCTCGCGGGGATGGGCTACGCACTCGGCTGGCGCGAGGGTGACCCTATCCCCTCGACGCGGGAGCGCCGGGGAGCCCGTTCACCAGGCCCGTGATCTCCGAGACACGCGGGGCGAACAGGTTGTGGAGTGGAGTCACGGTGATCACCGTCTGGCGCTCGACGCCCAGCGCCTTCGTCGCCGGTCCGAGCCGCTTCTCCAGGAACTCGTCGAATCCCTCCTTCTTGTCCCAGAGCTCGATGACCCGGTAGCCGAAGCTCATCGTGGTCGTGAGGTGCAGATAGATGCCCGCGGCGGGCCGCGTCTCCACCCCCATGTAGTCGAGCACCGCGCGGTACTCGCGTGGCGGCATGTCGGTGATGTCCAGCGTGGTGATGACAGGCATGTTCGCAGCCTCCGGCGTGGGCGGAGCGCGGGCTCACTTGCCGAGCTCCGTCCTGACGCGCTCCGGGGTTTAGCGATCGCCTGCCGGGATGGATTGGATGCCCTTGATTGACCGGCCACCGGCGAGGCGCAAGAACCTCCTGCTCTTCCGGGCAGAGGACCGCTGCTAGGCTGCCCACGCCGGGAGAGGACAGATGACGGAACCGGTGCCGGGTGCCAGGCGCGCCCTGGGCGCGATGCTCGCAGCGGTGCGACGGTCGACCCGCTCGGGGCGGGGAGCGAGCGCCGGCGAGGTCGCCGAGCGCGCCGGAGTGGGGGAGAGCTGGTACCGGTGGCTCGAAGAGGGCCGGAACATCGGGCTCTCCCCTGCGGCCCTCGGCTGGGTTGCCGACGCGCTGGCGGTGCGCGGCGCCGCGCGCCAGCGGCTGTTCGGACTCGCCAGCCTCGAGGAGGCGGACGAGCTTCCTCCGATGATCGAGCCGCTCCGTCCCTCGGTGCGCGCCCTGATCGAGGCCTCGGGCCCGTGGCCTGCCTACGTCTACGGCCGGCGCGGCGACATCCTGGCCTGGAACGATGGGACCGAGGCGGTCTACCGCTGCCATCTCGTCCCGCCCCCCCGCCGCAATACCTACCTCTTCATCTTCGCCCAGCCCGAGGTCCGCAAGCTGATCCTCAACTGGGAGGACCAGGCCACTCGCCACCTCCTCGAGCTGAAGGCGACCGTGGCGGCGTCGCCCGAGGACCCGGCGCTCGCCCATCTGCGCCGCCTCCTCGAGGCCGAGAGCCCCGACTTCCGTTCACTGTGGCGCGCGAGGCTCGCCGCGCCCCCGGCGGTGAAGGTGTTTCTTCATCCGCGCGTCGGGCGGCTGGTCTTCGACGTGGAGAGCCTGAGGATCGACGACGAGCCAGGGATGCGGGCCCGCTTCTATCTCCCCCGCTCACGGGATGGCACGCGCGGCCGGGTGGACCGGCTGCTCGATCTGCATCGACGCGACGCCCGGAACGGGCGGCGACGAGCGCTGCGAGAATCTGTCCGCAAGGTGAAGGACCACATCGACAGGTGCCACGCGCGCGAGATCCCGCTCGACGAGCTTGCCGCGCTGGCGGGCATGGACAAGTTCCGGCTCCTCCGCGCCTTCTCCGGCGAGGTCGGGTTTCCTCCTCACGCCTACCAGATTCTGGTCCGCATCTTTCACGCCCGCCGCTTGCTCGCCGCCGGTCACGGCGCCGCCGAGGTGGCGCTGGCCGTCGGGTTCACGGATCAGAGCCATCTCATCCGGCAATTCCGACGCGTCGAGGGGACGACCCCGGCGGCGTACCTGCGCCGACGCCGCTGAGCCCCCGCGGAATGGCCACCCCTCGGCCGAGTCGACGTGTTCCCGGCGCCTCGCGGAACCCGATGGCGGAGCTGACCGAGGCCAGCGCGGTCAACATCGAGTTGCAGCTTCCTCGCGGGTCTCCGCCTCCGTTGCAGCAGCGGCTAACCTGCACGGCTCACCGTGTTCGACCGCTGGATCGCCTTCTGTCTCCACAATCGCAGTGCGGTCCTCGTCGGCTCCGCCCTGGTGGCGCTGGCAGGCTGGGTCTCCTTCCGACAGCTGACCGTCGAGGCCTTTCCCGATCCCACCGACACCCAGGTCCAGGTCATCACCCTGTACCCGGGTCAGCCGGCCGAAGAAGTGGAGCGGCAGATCGGTCTTCCGCTCGAGCGGGCTCTCAACGGGACCCCGGGCCTCGCGCGCCTGCGCAACCTGTCCCTCTTCGGGCTCTCGTTCGTGACCCTGACCTTCCTCGACGGAGTCGACGGACAGGCGGCACGGGCCCAGGTTCTCGAGCGGCTACGAGCGGTCGATCTCCCCGAAGGCGTCGTCCCGCAGCTCGGTCCCTTCGCCACGCCCATCGGCGAGGTCTATCGCTACACGCTCGAGGGCGCGGGAGGTGACCCGCGGCTTCTCAGAACCCTCCAGGACTGGGTCGTGCGCCCGCTTCTGCTCCGGGTCAACGGTGTCGCCGACGTCGTCAGCTACGGCGGCCTGGTCCGGGAGATCCACGTGCAGCCCGATCCGCTCCGGTTGGCGGCCTTCGGACTGACCCTCGACGACCTGGAGCAGAGCATCCGGGCCGGGTCGATGAATGCCAGCGGCGGCGTCCTGCAGCGGGGCGCCGAGCAGTTCGTCATCCGCAGCGACGGTCTGTTCCACGGCATCGACGACGTTCGATTCGTGAGCGTGGCCAGCCGTGACGGCACACCGGTGTTCGTGAAGGACGTCGCCGACGTCTCGGAGGGCTGGGCTCCGCGCCAGGGTGTGGTGAGCCGGGGCGAGAATCAGGATGCGATCGAGGGCATCGTGCTCATGCGCCGCGGGGAGAATCCCTCGGTGGTGCTGGCGCAGGTGCGGGACGCGGTGAGCACGATCAACCGGCGTCTCCAGGCCGACCACGCCCATGTCGAGCCGTTCTACGACCGGACCGAGCTGGTGGGCACCACCCTCCGGACCGTGGGCCGGAACCTCCTCGAGGGCGGCGTGCTGGTGACGCTGGTGCTCTTCGTCTTCCTGCTCGACCTTCGAGCGGCGCTGATCGTGGCGGTCCTCATTCCGCTCTCGCTTCTCACCTCGTTCATCTACCTCCGGCTCCGGGGAATGAGCGCCAACCTCCTCTCGATGGGGGCGGTGGATTTCGGGGTGATCGTGGACGGAGGCGTGGTGATCATCGAGGCCATTCTGGTGCGTTTCGCCCTGGCGCACCGGGATGAATCCAGGATTGCCTCCATCCAGGCCGCGACTCGCTCGGTGGTGCGGCCCACCGTGTTCGCGCTGCTGATCATCATCGCTGCCTACCTGCCGATCTTCCTCCTCGAGCGGGTGGAGGGGCGGATCTTCGCTCCGATGGCGAACACGGTGGTCGCAGCGCTCTCCGGCGCGCTGTTCTTCTCGGTCACGCTCGTGCCGGTCCTCGCCGCGACCGTCTATCGCGGGCCGTTCCACCACCGCGAGTCGCCGCTGCTCCGGCTGGCGTCGAGTGCTTACGAGCCCGCGCTCCGCTTCTGCCTCGGACGGCCGTGGGGGGTGCTCGGTGCGGCGACGGCGCTTCTCGGCGCAGCGGTCTTCACGCTGCCTCGTCTGGGCAGCGAGTTCCTTCCCGAGCTCAACGAAGGTGCGCTGTACATCACCTTCACCCTTCCCTCGAACGTCTCCCTGGACCAAGGACGCCAGCTCGTTCCTCGCATCACCGAGCTGGTTGCCCGCAAGCCGGAGGTGGAGAGCGTCCTCTCCCAGCTCGGCCGTCCAGAGGACGGGACCGACGCGACCCTCACCAACAATCTGGAATACTTCGTCCGCCTGAAGCAGCCGGAGCAGTGGCCAGACGGAGTCGACGACCTCTCGGACGTCATCTCCGACCTCGGGAGAGATCTCGCTTCGGTGCCCGGGCTGGAGGCGAATTTCAGCCAGCCCATCCGCGACAACGTCAACGAGAACATCAGTGGCCAGTTCGGACAGATCGCGGTGAAGGTCTACGGCGCCGACCTGGTGGCCCTCCAGGCGTACGCGGAGAAGGCCAAGGCGGTGATTGCCGGGGTCCCCGGCGTCGCGGACCTGGGGATCGTCAAGAGCGGAGAGGTGCCCCAGATCCAGATCACCCCCGACCGCAAGGCGCTGGCCCGTCACGGAATTCGACTGGGAGACTTCCAGCGCGTCTTCCAGACGGCGGTGGGTGGCCGCCCGGTCGCAGACTTCTGGGACGGCGAGCGCCGGTTCGACGTGGTGATGCGCCTCCCTCCGTCGGCCCGGGACGATCTCGAGAAGCTCCGCGCGCTCCGCGTCCCCGTCGAGGGCGGAAATCTCGTCGCGCTGAGCGCGCTCGCCGACGTCCACACCGGCGTGGGACGGGCGAGCATCAACCGCGAGAACGGCCGCCGCTACATCGGGATCCGGATGAACGTGCGCGGTCGCGACCTGGGCCGGTTCGTCGCCGACGCCAGGGCGGCCCTGGAGCGAGAGGCGCCGCTGCCCGGGGGCATGGCCATCGAGTGGGGTGGGGAGTTCGAGAACAAGGAACGGGCCATGGCGCGACTGACCACGGTGGTCCCGGTGGCGCTGCTGATCACGCTCGTCCTCCTCTTCAAGGCGTTCGACTCCCTCCCCCTGGCGATGCTCACGCTCCTGAACGTGCCCCTCGCCCTGGTGGGCGGTGTGTTCGGTCTGGCGATGGCCCGCTTCCCCCTCAGCGTCGCGGCGGCGGTGGGCTTCATCGCCCTGATCGGCCAGGCGGCGCTGAACGGGGTGCTGGTCATGTCCGCCATCGCCGATCGGCACCGACGTGGCGATCCGGTCGGGGTGGCCATCCTGGAGGGTGCGCGCGAGCGGCTACGCCCGGTCCTGATGACGGCGACGCTGGCGGCGCTGGGGCTGGTGCCGGCGGCGCTCTCCCGGGCCGCGGGCAGCGAGACCCAGCGGCCGCTGGCGGTGGTCATCGTCTCCGGGACGGTGTCGGCGTGCCTGCTCACCTTGCTCGTGCTGCCGGTGATGTTCCAGCAGTGGACGCGCTGGCAGGGAAGGGCCGCCGAGGACGACTCACTCGAGCCAGCGCCGGACGCAGCTCCGGCCGAAGGATAGCCGCTACTTCGCCCCGCCCGGCGCCTCGCGGACGCCGATGGCCAGCTGGCCGAGACCGGCGCCCTTCGCCGTCTCCATCACCTCGACCACCCGGCCGTGGGGCACGCCCTCGTCGGCCTGGATGACCACGAGGGTGTTCGGGTTCTTCTTCTTCGCCTCGTCCAGCGCCTTCCTCAGCTCGTCGTTGCTCACCACGTTTCCGGAGAGCACCACCCGGCCGTCCTGGAGAACCGCCACCGAGAGGTCGGTCGACGCCGGCATCACGTCCGCGGCGCTGCCCTTCGGGAGGTTGACCTTGAGCCCCGCCTTTGCCGCGCCTGCGCCCTGGTTCACGATGACCGAGCTGGTCACCATGAAGATGATCAGCAGCACCAGGAAGATGTCGGTGAGCGGAGTGATGTTGATCTCCGAGAAGACTGCCTCGTCGGATTCCTCCTCCGCCGTGCCTGGAACGCGTCCGATCGCCATCCGTCGCCCGTCCTAGCTCGCCCCGGCGGTGGTGACCGCGGGCAGCGGGGTGGGGGCCAGAGAGGCATGACCCGGCTCGGGATGGGCCGTTCCACTCGGGCGCTCACGGAGCAGCTCCATGAACTCCTCGATCTGCAGCCTCATCTCCACGTTGAGGCGGGCGATGCGCGACTGGAAGTAGTTGAAGAGGATGACCGCCTCGACCGCGACCAGGATGCCGGCCGCCGTCGCCACGAGCGCCTCGGAGATGCCGGTCATCACCGCCGCGGTGCCACCGGTGCCGCCGGCCTCCACGTCCAGGCCCAGCTCGCGGAAGCTCCGCATGATGCCCGCCACGGTGCCGAAGAGGCCGACGAACGGCGTCGTCGCGCCGATGGTGCCGAGAATCCAGAGGTTCTTCTTCAGCCGGAGCCCGAGCTGCGCCCGCTCTCGCTCCACCGCCGCCTCCACCCCGGGAGTCACCGTCCTCGACCGCTCCAGCCGCTCGAACGCCACCCGGTACACGTCCGCCAGCGGTGTGTCCGAGCGATCCACCGTTCCCTTCGCTGCCGAGATGTCCCCCCTCAGCAGATGCCGGCCGACGGCATCAGTGAGGGCCCGGGAGTTGGCCGAGATGTTCCAGAGGGCGATCCACCGCTCCACGGCCACGCCGATCGCGAGCACCGAGGCGGCCAGGATGACCGCCAGCGTGGCGCCACCGAGGCGTAGGTAATGGGACAGCTCTTCAAAGGTCATTCCGCCCTCAAATCCTTGAGTCTTACCGAGGTTACGTGCTTTTCGCTGCCCATGAACAGGCGTCCCTGGCCGTTGTTCCTGCTCCTGCTCGCTGGCTGTCCTCCCAGGGTGGACGTGCGCAGCGCCCCTCCCCCGGACGCCACCGCGTTGCTCGCCGAGGTGGACGCCATCGATGCCCGGGTCGCGGCGCTGCAGAGCCAGGCCAAGGCTCATCTAGACGCCCGGGACAAGAAGGGCAACGTGCAGATGTTCGTCGCGGCCGCCGCCCCCGCCTCGGTGCACCTCGAGGTGCTCGACTTCTTCGGCAAGCCGAGCGGAATCCTCGTCTCCGACGGCAAGCGATTCGTGATGCTCGCCTCGGATACCGGGACCTGGTACCGCGGCGCCGCGACCGCCGAGAACGTCTCCCGCGTGCTTCCGGTCTCGCTGCCGCCCGAGGAGCTGGTGGCGATGCTCCTCGGCCGCGCCCCGCGTCTGCCGGACCCCGCGCCCACGCTCCTCGTCGACTCGGCGGAGAACGTGTTCCGGGTCACGCTCCGCGCCGCGGGTCGGACACAGGAGCTGTGGATCGACCCGAGCCACCGGCGAGCCGTGCGCAGCCAGGTGGACGGGCCCGGTGGCTACACGCTCACCTTCGCCAGCTTCGAGGACGTCCGCGGCACTCCCTTCCCGCGCGCCATCTCCTTCGCCGGGGCGGGCAAGGTGGCGCTCCAGTACACGGACCTCCGGCTCGGCGAGCAGCCGGACGCAGCGCTCTTCACCCCCGAGCCGCCGCCGGGTGTGCCGGTGGAGCAGATCGCCCCCCGCACCAGGGGGACGCCTGAGGAGCCGGGTTCTCCGGCGCGGCCAGGCTCAGGCTCCGTCCCATGACAGCCGAGCAGCCGGGCTGTCAGACTCTTCTCGAGCCGTAGATCCATCCGGCCGGCCTGGCGTTCCAGGGGCATGGACGGAGCACCGGCGGAGGCCGCATCGACTCGCCCCAAGACACGACCCCCGACGAGGTCCTGATGCGGAGGTTCCAGCGGGGTGATGCCCGGGCCTTCCCGGAGCTGGTGCGGCGGCACCGGGCAGCGGTGTTCGCCTTCGTCCTGCGGTGGACTCAGGACCGGGCGCGAGCGGAGGACATCCTTCAAGAGACCTGGCTGAAGGTCGTACGCGGGTCGACCGACTGGAGTCCCCGTGCGCGGTTCACGACCTGGCTGTACACCATCGCGAGGAATGCCTGCGTGGATGGAGCACGAAGAGAGCGCGCCCGCGCCACCGAGCCCCTGGAGGCCGAGCCGGTGTCCACCGAGTCTCACGACCCGGAGCGGGCCGCCGCGTCGTCCGAGCTCCGCCCGCTGCTCGAGGCGGCCATCGCCGCGCTCCCCGAGACGCAGCGCGAGGTGTTCCTTCTCCGCGAGATGGCGGGGATTCCCTTCCACGAGATCGCCCGCATGACCGGCGCCCCGGAGCCCACGGTGAAGAGCCGGATGCGCTACGCGCTGGAGGCGCTGCGCGCTCGGCTCACGGCGGCGGGCATCGACACGCCCGCCGGAGGACAGGTGGCATGAGGCCTCAGGTGCCCACCCATCCCGACGACGACCGGCTGCTCGAGCTGGCCTACGGTGAGGTCCCGGCGACGGAGGCCCGGACGCTCCGCCAGCATGTCGACGGCTGCGCTCGCTGCCGGAAGGTCCTCGACGGCATCGCAGAGGTGCGCACCGCCTTCCGGTCCCTTCCCGAGGAGCCGCCCCCGGAGAAGGGGCTGGAGTCCCTCCTGGCCTATGGCGAGCAAGCAGCGGCTCGTGCCCGGTCGCGCCGTGGCGGGCTCCGGATCCTCGCCTTGCTCACGGCGGCTGCTGCGTTCGCCCTCGTGTGGCTGGTGGTGCCCGCGTCGTCCCGACAACCCGACACGCTGGCCCGGGCTCCAGCGTCGAAACCCCCCGACGTGCTGGCGCAGGCCGAGCTGCCACACCAGGCGGTTCAGGGCACTCGGGCGGGTGGTGACCTCGACCGGGCCAAGGACGCGAAGCAGGACGAGCCGAGGGCGCTCCGGCGCCTGGCCAGCCCGAAGGTCGAGCCGATTTCCCGGGCAGAGCAGCCCAAGGAGGAGCAGCCGGCACCGGGGCGGCAGGCGGCCGCGGAACAGCTGTCCAAGAAGAAGGCGAACGAAGAGCGCGACGCGCCCAAGCTGGCTGAGGCTCCGACAGCGGTCCCCGCGGGCCGCGAGGGCGAGACTGGATCCACCGCGTCCGGGAACGTGTCTGGCGCGTTCGGCGGAGCCGTCGGCGGCAAGGCGGGCAGCGCCGTCGCACCGCCTGGAGCGGAGAAGAAGCGCTCGTCCGATGGTCGCCCCCAGGACGTGATGCTCGATGCCACCGCGAAGGCTCCGTCGGCGCCGCCCGCGGCGGTCGCGGCAACGCCCCCCACCAGCCGGTCCGGTGACGACCACCTGCTCCTTCAAAGTGCCGGAAAAGTCGCTGCTGCCCCTCGGGCGGACGCCACCGCCACTCAGGACAAGGGAGCCGCGGTCGCGGACGCTGTCTCGGGCCCGGCGGCCAGTCCGCCAGCGAAGGCGTCGAAGCCGGCTCCCCCGATGCAGTCCGTGCGCGTCGGGGCCGGCTCGCCCGAACAGCAGGCCCGGCTCGCGGAGATCCGGCGCCAGCTACAGACCGCCAAGGGCGACCCGCGAAAGGCGCTCCTTCTGGAGCAGTGCGAGATCGAGGCCTCGCTTCAGCTGGGACCCGACGCGGTGCTGACCTGCTCGACGGTGAGCCGCGAGTTCCCCGGAACCCCCGAGGCGAAGCGGGCCTCCGACCTCGCTCGCGGCTTCTCCGTTCAGCTGCCGGGGGAGTCGGAGCGCTGAGCGCCGGCCTGGTGAGCCGACGAGGCCGCGAGCGCGCGCGTGCGCCTGGCCAGCCGGAGCACCCGTTGCCGGGAGTCGAGGCGTCCCCGCATGGTTGGGGCAGCGGCCCGCGTCAGTCCCACGGCATACTCCACTGTCTGGAGTCGCCCATCCCGTGCCCGTGAAGAAGGTCAAGAGCCTCGTCCCATCCTCCCCCTCGACCGAGCAGGGGGACCTCTTCGCCCCGGCGGAGCCGCGGCCCGGCCAGGTGATGCCGGACCGAAGGGCGGAGCCCGGTCCAGCAGCGTCGCAAGTTCGCGAGCCTCCTCCCGAGCCCCCTCCGGAGCTCGAGCCGCCGCCGTGGCTGGAGTTTCCCGGCGGTCCGGCGCGGCCCTCGCGTGCCGGCTCCGAGGTCGAGCCGCCGCAGCCGGAGGCGCGCCCCGAGCTCGCGGTGAGCCGCGAGACCGTTCGGGTGGACCTCACCCCGGCCCGTGCACGTGAGCGAGGAGCGATTGCGCGGTGGAGCTCCACCACCGAGGTGGTCCGGATCGACACCCCCGCATCCACGCCGGCCCTGCGGCCTCCGGAGCGCGTGGTCCTCAGCGTCACCCAGCTCACCCAGGCGGTGAAGGGTGTGCTGATGGAGGGGTTCCGGCGGGTGCTGGTGCGCGGCGAGGTGAGCAACTTCCGCGGGCCGCATGCCAGCGGTCACCTCTTCTTCAAGCTCAAGGACAGCGGCGCCTCCATCGACGTGAAGATCTGGGCCAGCGTGGTCCAGCGCCTGCGCTTCCGTCTCGAGGAGGGGATGGAGGTCATCGCCGAGGGCAACCTCGACGTCTACGAGAAGGCCGGCCAGTACAACCTCATCGTCCAGCGCATCGAGCCCTCCGGCGCAGGTGCGCTGGCCATCGCCTTCGCCCAGCTGCGGGATCGCCTCACCGCCGAGGGGCTGATGGGCGACAAGCGGCTCCGCCCACCGAGGCCCCTGCCGTTCCTCCCCTGGCGCATCGGCGTGGTGACCAGCCGCTCCGGAGCGGCGCTGCACGACTTCCTGCGCGTGCTCCACCGGCGCAACCCGCGCCTGTCGGTCCTGCTCTGTCACGCCCGGGTGCAGGGACCCGGAGCGGCAGACGAGGTGGTGCGTGCGCTCCAGCGGCTGGCCCGCACTGACGTGGACGTCATCGTCGTCACCCGCGGCGGCGGCAGCGCCGAGGACCTCTGGACCTTCAACGAGGAGACGGTGGCCCGCGCCATCGCCGCCAGCCCGGTGCCCGTCGTTTCGGCCGTCGGCCACGAGGTGGACTTCACCATCGCCGACTTCGTCGCTGACGCCCGTGCCCCCACGCCGAGCGCGGCAGCCGAGCTCCTGGCTCCCGAGCTCGAGGCGCTCCTCGACGACCTGCGCACCGCGCGCACCCGGCTCCGCCAGGCGGTGGGGAGCTCCATCGCCCACGCCCGCGAGCGGCTCCGGCAGCAGGAGCGGCGTTTGCGCGACCCACGGCAGGAGGTGACGCAGCATCGCCACGCGCTCATCGAGCAGGAGCGGGCGCTGGGCAGGCTGTGGGCCGAGCGACTCCGCGGCGAGCGGGTGCGCCTGACGGAGCTTCGGGGCCGGCTGGAGCGTTTCCGGCCCGAGTCGCTCCTCGCCGAGCGCCGCGCCCGCCTCGATCGGCTGCGCTGGCGCCTGGCCGAGGTGCAGCGTGCCCGGCTGTCGATGGAGGCCGCAGCGCTGGGCTCGATCCGCCAACGGCTCGAGCGGCGCACGCCGGACGTGGATCTCGCCCGCGCCCGCACCCGTCTTAACGGACTCGCCGCACGCCTCCGGCAGCACGTGGATCGGCGCCTTGCCGACGCCAAGGGCGCGCTCGGGATGCAGGCCGCCCGGCTGGACGGGCTCAGCCCGCTGAGGGTCATGGCCCGGGGATACGCCGTGGTGTACCGCGCGGGCGACGGGCACCTGGTCCGCCGGGCCGACGAGCTCCAGCCCGGGGCGACGGTGCGGCTCCGCTGGGCGCCGGCCGGTTGCCAGTCGCTCAGCGCCTGCGACGAAGCGGACGCCACCATCACCCGCGTGAAGCCAGGCGGCGGGGACTAGGACCGGAAGCCTCTCGGGGCGGTTGCGTGTGGCCCGCCCCGGCGGTAGACGCTAGCTCCGTGGCAACGCGAGAAGAGCCGCCCAGCGAGCGCTACAGCGACGTCGTGGACCGCCTCGATGAGGTGGTCAAGAAGCTCGAGGGCGAAGGCGACGAAAAGCTCAGCCTCGAGGACTCGCTCGAGGAATTCGAGAAGGGCATCCAGCTGTTGAAGCGCGGCGAGGCCCTCCTCCAGCAGGCCGATCGCCGCGTGCAGGAGCTTCTGGAGCACAAGGGCGGGGACCGGACCGTCCCTCTCGAACCCGTCCGGGGCGCGCCGCCGAAGGCCGCTCCGACGGGCACCGATGATGACGACATCCCGTTCTGACAGTCCCTCCCGCCGCTCGGCGATCATCGTTGACGACGATCGAGACACCCGCGAGATGCTCGCGATGGCACTGGAGCTCGAGGGCTTCCAGGTCACCCAGGCAGCGAACGGGGTGAAGCTCATCTCCAGTCTTCACGTGCTCCGTCCGGACATCCTGCTGCTCGACGTGAACATGTCGTGGATCGACGGCTTCGAGCTGTGTCGCTCGGTCCGGCGGAACGAGCAGTTCCGGAACCTCCCGGTGCTCTTCATCTCCGCGCGGAAGGCCCGTGCCGACGTGGAGGCCGGGCTTGCGTCCGGGGCCGACGGCTACTTCACCAAGCCCATCGACTTCGACGCGCTCCTCGGCAAGATGCGAGAGCTGGTCGAGCGACGTTCCGGAGGGGGATGAGCGATGAGCGGTTTCCAGCTCGAGCCGTGGCTCCAGGCCCGGGGTGCGCGCATCGAGACGCTGCTCGCCGACCGGCTGCGGCGGCTCGAGCCGGCGCCGAGGCGGCTGGTGGAGGCGATGGAGTACTCGCTCCTCGCCGGGGGAAAGCGACTCCGGCCGCTCCTCTGTCTGGCCTTCGCCGAGGCGGTACGGGGTGGCCCACCCGGAACCGCGGCGGAGGATGCCGCCTGCGCGCTGGAGTACGTCCACACCTACAGCCTGGTGCACGACGATCTGCCGGCGATGGATGACGACGACCTCCGCCGCGGCCGCCCCACCAACCACAAGGTGTACGGCGAGGCGATGGCCATCCTCGCCGGAGATGCGCTGCTGACCGAGGCCTTTGCCCTGCTCGCAACCGGTTCCGAGCCGCGTCGCGCCGAGCTGGTCTCCCGGCTGACCCAGGCCGCGGGCGCGGTGGGCATGGTCGGTGGCCAGGTGCTGGACATCGCCGAGGACCGTCCGGCCGAGGAGGGGTACCTCACGCGCCTCCACCGGGCGAAGACGGGAGCGCTCCTTCGCGCCGCATGCACCCTGGGCGTGGTCGCGGAGGGCGGGACCGCCGCCCAGGTCGCGGCGGCGGAGCGCTACGGCGACGCGGTGGGGCTCGCCTTCCAGATCGCGGACGACGTGCTCGACGTCACCTCGTCCGCCGAGGCCATGGGCAAGCCCACCGGTGCCGACGCCGCCGCCGGGCGTCACACCTATCCCGCGGTGCTGGGGCTGGAGGCGTCGCGGGCGAAGGCACGGGCGCTGGTGGACGAGGCGCTCGGCGCGGTGAAGGGGCTGGAGCCCACCCCGGGGCCGCTTGCCGCGCTGGCTCGGTACACCGTGGAGCGCAGCACGTGAAGCTGCTCGAGCACGTCCTGTCACCGCGGGACGTGCGGGCGTTGCCGGAGCACGAGCTCCCCGCGCTGTGCGCCGAGCTCCGGGAGGAGATCATCTCCATCTGCGGCCGGGTGGGCGGTCACCTCGGCGCCTCGCTGGGCGCGGTCGAGCTCATCGTGGGGCTTCACCGGGTGTTCCATGCGCCGGAGGACGACCTGGTCTTCGACGTGGGGCACCAGGCCTACGCCCACAAGCTGCTCACCGGCCGCGCCCCCCGGATGCACACCCTCCGCCAGGAGGGCGGGGTCGCTCCGTTCCTCGATCCCCGCGAGAGCCCCTTCGACGCCTTTCCCGCCGGCCATGCCTGCACCGCGGTGAGCGTCGCGCTGGGAATGGCGCAGGCACGGGCGCGGACCGGAGCGCCGGGCCGGGCGGTGGCCATCGTCGGCGACGGCGCGCTCACCGGAGGGCTGACCTTCGAGGGGCTGAACGACGCGGGCGGGAGCGGGCTGCCGCTGGTGGTCGTGCTGAACGACAACGGGATGTCCATCTCGGCCAACGTGGGCGCGGTGCCCCGGATGATGGCCGGGCCGGGAGCGCGGAACTTCTTCGAGGCGCTGGGCTTCACTTACCTCGGCCCGGTGAACGGGCACGCGCTGGGCGAGCTGCTCCCCGCGCTGACCGAGGCGCGCCGCAGCCGCCGGCCGGTCGTGGTCCACGTCCGCACCGAGAAGGGCCGCGGTCTCGCCGAGGCCGAGGCTGACGTCGCCACGCGCGGGCACGCGATGGGCCCGTACGAGATGCGGGACGGAAAGCTGGTCCGCAGCCGCCACGGCCAGCCGACCTGGTCCGACGCCGTGGCCGACGCGCTCGGCCGGGCGATGGAGCGAGACCCGACGGTGGTGGTGGTGACGCCCGCGATGCTGGAGGGCTCCTCGCTCACCGGTCTCGTCCGGCGCTTCGGGCCGCGGGTGCACGACGCGGGCATCGCCGAGCAGCACGCGGTGACGCTGGCCGCTGGTCTCGCCGCGCGCGGCATGCGCCCGGTGGTGTGCATCTACAGCACCTTCCTGCAGCGCGCGCTGGACCAGCTGATCCACGACGTGGTGCTGCCGCGGCTGCCGGTCACGCTGGCCATCGATCGCGCCGGGCTGGTCGGCGCCGACGGAGCGACGCACCAGGGGACGTTCGACCTCGCCTTCCTGCGCCCACTCCCCGGGCTGCGGCTCTATGCCCCGACCCTGGCGGAGGATGTGGATGCGGTGCTGGAAACGGCGCTGTCCGGGCCCGGGCCGGCGGCGTTCCGGTTCCCCCGCGGGACGCTTCCGACCACGCCGGCATCGATCCACGTGGCGCCGGGGCCAGTGAGCGGCGCGCGCTGGCTCCGGCGTCCCGCGAATGCGGTGGCCGCCATCGTCACCCTCGGACCGCTCGGGCTCGCGGCGCTGGAGGCGGCCTCGGCGCTGGAGATCCCCACGGCGGTGCTGGACGTGCTGGCGCTGACCCCGCTCGACGTCGAGAAGGTTCTCGAGGCCTGCGCCACGGGCCACGTGGTGACGGTGGAGGAGGGGACGACCCACGGCGGCCTCGGCAGCGCGGTGCTGGAGCTTCTCGCGGCGCGTGAGGTGACGGCCCGCGTGAAGACGCTGGGGCTGCCCGACGCGCCGGTGCCGCACGGCGATGCACGCGCCCAGCGTCGTGCCCTGGGCCTCTCGCCGGAAGGCATCGCGGCAGCGGTCCGCGCCCTGGTTGCCGGACCCGGTGCCGGCGGCCGGTAGGCCCGAACCGCGCTCTGGGTCGAAGAGTGGGACGGAGCAAGCACCCGGACATGCGCTCAGCCGTAGGGGCCAACCCGCAGGCCTCATCGCATCGGCCCGATGGACAACCCGACTCGTGCTCACATCGAGCCTTTCGTCGCGAGGCGCTAAGAAGCCCCGCGCCGTGACCGAGCGAGCGTCCCCGACACCCCGACCGACGAAGGAGCGCCTCGACGTGCTCCTGGTCGACCTCGGCCTGGCTCCGACGCGCGCCCGGGCGCAGGCCCTCGTCCTGGCGGGCCAGGTGGTGGTGGACGACCAGCGCGTCGACAAGCCGGGAACCCGTGTGTCCACCGACGCCGAGGTTCGCCTCAAGGGCGAGCCCATGCCCTACGTCTCGCGCGGTGGGCTGAAGCTCGAGGCCGCTCTGAAGCACTTCCAGCTCGACGTCCGGGGCGCCACCTGCGCGGACATCGGAGCCAGTACCGGCGGATTCACTGACTGCCTCCTGCAGGCCGGAGCCTCGAAGGTGTACGCCCTCGACGTCGGCCGGGGTCAGCTGCACGCCCGGCTGCGGGGCGACCCGCGCGTCGTCCTGCGCGAGGGCGTGAATGCGCGCCACCTGAGCGCGTCCGAGTTGCCCGAGCCGGTCTCGGTCCTGGTGGTGGATGTGAGCTTCATCTCGCTCACGCAGGTCTTACCGGCAACGGTTCAATTCCTCGTTTCTGGCGGCGTGACGGTTGCGCTGGTGAAGCCGCAGTTCGAGGCGGGGCGGGAGCAGGTCGGAAAGGGCGGGGTGGTCCGCGATGACGCGGTGCGAGCCGAGGCCGTGGCGCGAGTGCGCGCCTGCATGGAGCAGCTCGGGCTGCTGCCCGTCGGCGCTCTGGATTCTCCGGTCCATGGCCCGGCCGGAAATCGAGAAATTCTCCTCGTGGCTCGGCGCCCCTGAGGACGGCGCGACCGCGGAACGGTGTCGCGGAGGACTCGCTGACGGAGCGCTGGTCAGTGCCCAGAAAATCTAGGAAAATTGGAGCAGAGATGAACGGGGAGAGCTCCACGCCGGCCCTCGTGCGATCGCCGGAGACGGCAGGGGACCGCGAACGTCGCATCGCCGAGCGCATGGCGATGCTCCTGGACATCACCCAGGCGGCGACGTCCTCCCTCGAGCTGGAGCGCATCCTCAAGATCGCCGTCGAGAAGGTCAGCCAGGTCCTCCCCACCGACCGGTGCTCGGTCGTGCTGGTCGATTCGCCCAGCTCCAGCGAGGCGGTCGTCATGGCCACCCGGGAGCGTGACGACTACCGCCCCATCAACATCGACCTCTCCAAGTACCCGGAACTCCGCCGATCGCTTCAGACGCGCGAGGCGACCTACATCGAGGACGCGCTCGAGGACCCGCTCATGGCGGACGTGATGCCCGCCATCGCTCCGCTGGCGGTGCAGAGCATCCTCGTCCAGCCGCTCATCAGTCAGGACGACGTGGTGGGTGCTCTCTTCCTTCGCCTGTCCAGGAGGCGAGGAGCCTTCGGCCCGGAAGAGCAGGAGTTCGCCAAGGCGGTCGCCGCCGCGCTCGCGAACTCGGTCCGGAACGCGAAGCTGCACGCCTCGGTCCAGAAGAAGCGCGACGACCTCGAGCTCGCCTACGTCGAGCGCTACCGCGAGCTGACCGAGGCCAACCGGCGGCTCCGCGAGCTCGCCCGGTTCAAGGACGAGCTGATCGCCATCATCAGCCATGACCTCCGCGCGCCGTTGCAAGTGACGCTCGGCCACGGCCGGATGCTGGAGGACGCGAACCTCCCCGGCGACCTGCAGACCTCCGCCGAGGCCATCGTCCGGCAGTCGCGGAAGATCCTGAAGATGGTCGAGTCGCTGCTCGATCGCGGGAAGGGCGAGCAGGCCCGCGTCGCGCTCGACGTGCAGCTCCTCGACGTCGGCCGCGTGGCGCGCGACTGCGCCTTCGAGCTGGAGATCCTCGCCGCCGAGCGAGGGGTGACGCTGAAGGCCCATGCGCCCGAGCGGCTGCCGGTGATGGGAGACGAGCTGAAGCTCCGCGAGGTGCTCCAGAACCTCATCACCAACGGCCTCGAGCACGCGGCGAAGAACGGCACGGTCCTCGTCGAGGGCGAGGTCCTGCCCCGCCCCGACGGCCCGGTGGTGAAGGTGGTCGTCCAGGACGACGGGCCCGGGATGCCCGAGGAGCAGATGCACATCGTCTTCGACCGCTACCGCCACGGTCCTGGCGGGACCGGCCTGGGGCTGGCCATCTGCAAGGAGTTCGTCGAGCTGCACGGTGGAGAGATCTGGGCCGAGCGCCCGGCGGACGGCGGCTGTGCGTTCGTCTTCACCCTCCCACTCGCCGAGGCCGACCGGAAGGTGACCCCCAAGCTCCAGGCGCTCGGGGACGAGTCGCAGCCCCGCGTGCTCATCGTCGAGGACGAGCCGGACATCGCCGCCGTGCTCGAGGGCATCCTCCGCAAGCGGTACCGGGTGGAGGTGGCCCGCGATGGGCGCGAGGGGGTGGCCAAGGTCCACGCGCTCCACCCCGACCTGGTGGTGATGGACGTGTTCCTCCCCCACCTCGACGGGCTCGATGCCGTCCTCTCGCTCAAGGCTTCCAGCGACACCGCGGACATCCCGGTCATCCTGGTGTCGGCGCAGGTAGGAGTCGCCGACCGGGTGCGCGCCCTGAACCTCGGCGCGGTGGACTACCTGGCGAAGCCGTTCCACGCCTCCGAGCTGCTCCAGCGGGCGGAGCGCGCCCTGTCGGTGAACAAGCGCCGCGCCAGCGCTCCGGAAGCGGAGGCCACCCTGGTCGGCGTCGCGGATGCCGAGACCGGACTTCTCGACCGGCGCGGGCTCGTCGCCCGCCTCACCCAGGAGGCGGCGCGGGCCCGGCGCTACGGTCGGCCGCTGTCCCTCGCGGTGGCCCGGACCGACGCGGTCGAGCCGGAGCTGCTGCGCCTGGCGGCAGCACGGATGCGCGAGCGCCTCCGGCAGCCGGACGTGCTCGCTCATCTGGGGCAGGGCACCTTCGCGGCGCTCCTTCCCGAGTGCACCTCCGAGCAGGCGATGGCGGTGTTCGGGCGCGTGGAGTCCGACCTCCGAGCTTCCACCAGCCTGCACTGTGAGGTGGAGGTCGCCGAGGTGCCCGGACGCGAGCTCCCGGAGGCGGTCCTGGACCATCTCCTCGAGCGGCGTCCGGCGAGCTGACGTTTCCTTCCCGGGGTGACGGGCAACCCCCCGGGGGTGCCTGCTAGGCTGGAGGGCCCCGGGAACGTCCTTCGTGCTCGCCTCCGCCTTCGCTGCCCTCATCCTCCTGGGCGCCTCCCCGGCGCACCCCCGGGTGGACGTCTCGGCGATGCGGGAGGCGATGGCGGCGCCCACGGACGACTACTCGTCCGCCTCGGCCTACGCCCACTTCCTCCGCGCCCGGTTGCTGGCGCTCCAGGGAGAGCACGCCCGGAGCGTGGAGCAGCTGCGTCTGGCGCTGGCCTCCGACCCGGGCCGCCCCGAGCTGGTGCTGGCACTCGCCGAGGCGCAGGCCCGCTCCGGCGCCCCGGCCCGAGCCGAGAGCACGGTGCGCACGCTCCTCGAGCGCAAGCCGGATCACGTCCCGGCGCTGCTCTTCCTGGGCCGGCTGCTCTTCGAGACCGAGCGGCCGCAGCGAGCGCGCGAGGTGCTCGAGCGCGTGAGGAAGCTCGCCCCCCGTGAGCAGGAGCCCTATCTCCTGCTCGCGGAGATGTCGCTGGAGTCGGGGCATCCGCAGGATGCGGTCCGCACGGTTCAGGCGCTGGCCGACCTCACCCGGGACACCACCGGCCTGAAGCGCCTGGGGATGGCGCTGCTCGATCGCGGCGAGCCCGAGATCGCCCGTACCCTCCTCGAGAGGACGGTGCAGATCGACCCCGGAGACGCCGAGGCGCAGGGAGCCCTCGGCGAGGCGCTGGAGGCGCTGGGCCGCCCTGCCGACGCCGAGGCCGCGTATGCCCGCGCGCTGGAGCGTGACCCGGACGCCCGCGAGGTGCTCCTCCGCGCAGGCCGGCTTGCGCTGCGCGCGGGCTCGGAGGCCCGAGCGCGTGCCTACCTGGACCGGCTCGCCTCGCTGGACATCGGACCGGAGCAGTCGCTGCGGGTCGCCCTGACCTGGCTCTCGGCCGGAAAGCCCGTCCCCGCAGTCCGGGTCCTGGAGCAGGCGCGGGCCGGGAGTGACGATCCCCGGCTGCTGCTCGCGCTGGGCCTGGTCCAGGGGAAGATCGGCCGGTGGGCGGAGGCCGCCCGCGCCTACGGACAGGTGCCGGTCGGCGCCCCGGGGTGGAAGGACGCGGTCGTGCAGCGGGGCCTGGCGCTGGCGCGTGCCGGAGAGCCCGCGCGGGCCGAGCGGGTCACCACCGAGGCGCTGAAACAGGCTCCCGGTGACGTGGCGCTCGAGGCCGGCCACGCTGCGGTGCTGGAGGCCATCGGTGAGCCGCGCCGTGCCGAGCAGTTCCTCCAGGCGCGTATCCGCGCCTCGGGCAGCACGGAGCTGGTCACCGCGCTGTCGCAGATCTTCTCCCGCACCGGGGCACACGCCGAGGCGGTGTCGGTGCTCACCGAAGCGCTGAAGACGCACCCACGGGACGAGGAGCTGCTCTACGCGCTGGGAACGGTGCTGGAGCGGAGCGGAGACACGCCGCAGGCGCTGGCCCGGATGCGCGAGCTCCTGGAGGTGAACCCCCGGAACGCCGCCGCGCTGAACTTCATCGGCTACACTCTGGCCGACCACGGCGAGCAGCTCGAGGAAGCGGAGCGGCTGGTGCGCCGAGCCCTGGCCATCCATCCCGACAGCGGCGCCTACCTCGACTCGCTGGGCTGGGTGCAGTTCCGGCGGGGCGACGTGGTGCGCGCCGCGAGCACGCTGGAGCGCGCGGTCGAGCTCGAGCCCGACGAGCCCACCATCCTCGAGCACCTCGGCGATGCGTACGGGGGAGCCAGCCGGAGGGACGCCGCGGTGGGCGCCTACCGGCGGGCGCTGGAGGCCATGCGCACCGCCGATGATCCGACCGCACGCGAGCGGAGCGCGGTGGTGGAGCGGAAGCTCAAGGCGCTCACCTCGCCGGTCGCGGACCGCTGAAGTCCAGATCTCCGGGCGAGCCGGGCTGTCCGACCCTGGAGTGTCGCGCGACGCTCCCGACTGCGCGTGCGGACCCGCGTGACTCCTCCGCGTCGGGCTCATTCCGGCGTGACTTTCGGTGGACCTTCGTCAGATCTCCCGGGCATGATTCCGGGCCCGCGGAGGCGTCTTCGCGAGGCCGTCCTCTCCCCCATGAACCACCACCAGGAAGGCCACTTGTCGGCGCCGGACGGCACGCGCCTGTGGTTCGAGCGCGACGTGCCGGACGGCGCGCGCGCCCACATCGTCCTGGTGCACGGCTACGGAGACCACCTCGGCCGGTACCGCACCTTCCGCGACGCCATGGTCGCCGAGCGCTTCGCCGTTCATGCCTACGACGTCCGGGGACACGGGAGGAGCGAAGGTGGGCGCGGCGCGGTGCGCGCCTTCTCCGAGTACACCGCCGAGCTCGAGGCGTTCGTCCGTTCCACCCAGGCGCTCGCCGGTGGCCTTCCGCTCTTCATCGTCGCTCACAGCCACGGTGCGCTCATCACCCTTCGGTGGCTCACCGACAGCGGAGGGGACCTCGCGCGCACCCTCGGTGTGCATGGGCTGGTCCTGACCTCGCCTTACCTCGGGCTGGCCTTCACTCCACCGGCCTGGAAGACCACGCCCGCGGTGCTGTTCTCCAGCATCCTCCCCTCGCTCCCGATCCCCACCGGCCTGTCGTCCGAGGATCTCAGCCGGGATCCCGCATGGCAGCGCGCGACCGAGGAGGACCGCCTCTACGGCCGGAAGGGCACTCCGCGCTGGTACACCGAGCACACCCGCGCTCAGCGCGAGGTGATCGCCGCCGGGCCCCAGCTCCGGATTCCAGTGCTGTTGATGTTACCGGGCGACGACCGCATCGCCTCCGCGGAGGTGTCGCGCCGGTGGTTCGAGACGCTGACCACACCCGACAAGCGGCTCCGGGAGTGGCCGTCCATGCGACACGAGATCTTCAACGAGCTCGGCAAGGAGGACGTGTACGCCGAAACCTCTCTCTGGATCTCAGCGCATCTCTAGCGTACGGTTTTCGACGACAGGGGCATTGATGGCACAAGCCGATCAGGTCGGAGTCATCGGGAAGGGCATCGTCATCCGGGGGAACCTCACCGGCGGCGGGAACCTGGTCATCGAGGGCCGGGTCGAAGGTCAGATCGCCCTGAAGAATCACCTCACCATCGAGAACACGGGCCGGGTGCAGGCCGATATCCGGGCCGACGAGCTGACCATCAACGGCGAGGCCAGCGGCAACATCGACGCGAGCTCTCGGGTGGCCATCTCGGCCTCGGCGAAGGTGGCGGGGGACATCAAGGCCCCGCGGGTGGTCATCGAGGACGGCGCTGTGTTCAACGGCTCCATCGAGATGGACGTCAAGCTGCCCGAGGACATCTAGCGCTCAGCAGGCGGGTGAGGGCGGCGGAGCGAGCGTCGAAACAAGTTCAAGTCGCGCGGGCACCTCCGTGTGCCGACGCGGCGCCAGGACACGGGAAGGACGGAACACAACGTGGCGAACACGGTCATCGGATCCAGCATCGTCATCGACGGAGAGATCTCGGGCGACGAGGACCTCGTCATCCAGGGCACGGTGAAGGGGAAGATCTCCCTGCGTGAGAGCCTCTACGTCGAGGGCTCAGGCGTGGTGGAGGCCGACATCGAGACCCAGAACGTGGAGATCGCCGGCCGCGTCACCGGAAACATCCAGGCCACCGACAAGGTCGAGCTCAAGGCCGACTGCCGGGTGGTGGGTGACGTGAAGGCGCCGCGCATCCTCATCGCCGACGGCGCGAGCTTCAAGGGCAACGTGGACATGGACGTGAAGGAACGCTGACCCATGGCCGCCAAGGATCTGGTCACGAGCGGCAACACGGTCATCGGCCCATCCATCCTCATCAGCGGCAAGCTCACCGGCGACGAGGACCTCACGGTCCGCGGCCGCGTCGAGGGCGAGCTGTCGCTCACCAAGACCCTGATCGTCGAGCCGTCCGGGGTGGT